>OLPX01000006.1_pt1 | contig 347476 bp, 315 predicted proteins | sample 1672491 | NCBI WGS metagenome assembly OLPX01 (sample SAMEA3136692, study PRJEB25190) | human gut metagenome | biome: human gut; feature: human-associated habitat; material: faeces | place: Austria | collected 2013
CCACCAGCAATAACAACTGAATATTTCTTTTCCATTTTCTTTTTCTCCTCTGTTTTACATTAATCTAAGCGTCGCAAATAAACAAACGGTTGAAAAGGCTACTACAATGAAGCTTCCTCCACCATACTGGAAAGTGTACTTCATTGTAAATTCCTTAAGGGTCTTGAATACTTTAATATCATATGTTTTAACTGTTACATAGAACAAGTAAGCAATAATCATAAAATATAAACTATTTAATGTTAAGGCCTGAGCTAAAAGCAATAATACGAAGTTAATACAAGCAAATTTAATGTCACCTTCTTTTAATTTTCTTTGTGCAATATTTAGTAAATAAGCAATATATGGATTAATCATTGCAATCAAGAAAATTACTGCTACACTTGGCTCACTGCTCAGCACTTCTGGCAAAGTAATTGAACGCATCATCGCTAACAACGATAAATATAGATAAGCAATAAACGGTGTAACCATTAAGAACACTTTAGCGATCATATAATATCGATCTAATCTTTTTAACTTCTTTTCATTAATTCTTTTTGCCATCTTCAAGACCATCCTTTTCATTTATTTATAGTAATGCTTCAAAATCTTCTCTTACACTTGGTACTTTTAATCCAACAATTACTTGAATATTTGTCTTAGTAGCTTTTAAACCATGAGTACCAATTGATTTAAAATAGCTATCAGATTGAACTAATTTTTCATCTTTTACATTAACTCTTAAACGAGTTGCACAGTTAGTAACATCAACAATGTTATCTTTACCACCTAATCCTTCAAGGATAGCAGCAGCTAAACTTTGTTTTTCTACCTTTCCACCAGCTTGTTTTTCTTTAAAATCAGCTTTAGTGTGGAATTTAATTTCTTCTTCATCATCTTCACGACCAGGTGTCTTGAAGTCAAATTTTAAAATCAAGAATCTAAATACAATGAAATAAATACCTGTAAAGACTAAACCTACTACTAATAATGTTAAATATGTTTGCCAGTGTGAAGCCATTAATGGTATAAAGTTAAGGGCTGACATTTCGATCAAACCACCTGATAATACCCCAACAACACCTAGCGCATTTGCTACTGTAGCTAAAGTAGCAGCTAATACTGCATGTACTACAAACAATACTGGTGCAATAAATAAGAATGTAAATTCAATTGGTTCTGTAATTCCACAAACAATAGCTGTTAATGTGATTGGAATTAATAGACCAGCAATTTGTTTTTTCTTCTTATCTTTCGCTGTCGCATAAAATGCTAGTGCGATACCTGGACATCCAAATACTTTAGATAAACCTGTAAGTGTTGGCCATGCCCAAGGTGCTAATGATTTTAAAGAATCACTTGAAGCCGCTAAATCTGGTAAAGCTGTTGCCCAAGCTGAATAAACTCCACCGTTGATAATTACTGAATCGTAGAAGAATGGGAAATACATTAAATGATGTAATCCAAATGGAATTAAGATACGTTCCATGAAGATAAAGATCCATACCCCGATTGATCCAGCACCAGCAACAAATCCTTGGAATGCACGCATACCATCTTGAACGATTGGCCATAACCATGCAGATAAAAATGCAACTGGTAATAAAGCAAAGAAACCAACAATTACTACGAATGATGAACCACTGAATGTTCCTAACCATTCAGGTAATTCAGTATCAAAGAATTTATTGTGTAAATATACAACGATACATGAAATCATTAACGCTCCGATCATCCCCATATCTAGAGTTTTAATACTAGCAATCATCGTAAGACCACTTGTACCTCCAGTTTCTGCTGCGAAGTCAACTCCGAAAGTTCCTCCCCATTGGCTTAAGATCGTACTTAAGAAATATTGAAATGTTAGATAAAGTACTAACGCTTCCATACAACATCTTGCTTGTTGTTTTTTCGCAAGACCGATTGGTAATCCAACCACGAAGATTAATGGTAACTGATTGAATACTGTCCATCCCCCTTGAAGAATGACATTCCATACTTGATACCACAATCCATTAGGGTCAGCTAGACCACCCATAATTGCTTCAGTTGTAAACAATGTTCCAATCCCGATAGTTGTTCCTGCAAAAGCAAATAACAGTACCGGCGTGAACATTGCCCCACCAAAACGTTGAATTTTTTGCAACATATTTTGTCCTCCCTTTTCTCTTGACACATACATCGTATCAATTTGAAAGCCGTTACACAATACTTTGACCAAAGTTAGAGACAAGGTGATATTTTCTATTATTTATCACATTCACCGTGATTTTTCACGCTAGTGCAAAACCCTTGATATACCTAATTTTTCGCATTTTTATGGAGAATCAAAAAAAGAAAACACGGTTAAAATTATCTTTTGACATAATAAAAAGTATCATTCATATAATGATACGGGGTGATTAATTTGTGTGGATTTTTATGTATGTATGACTATATGAACGATTTAACTAATCAAGTTCAAAACTTTAATAAGATGCTTACATTATTAAAATATCGTGGACCTGATGATTTTAATATCGCCAGTAGTGAACATGTTTTATTAGGCCATTGTCGGTTATCAATTATTGACTTAAATGGCGGTAAACAACCATTTAAATATACTTATAATGATATTGAGTATACGATTGTATATAATGGTGAGATTTACAATATGAATACGATCAAAGAGCAATTAATTGATGAAGGGTACCATTTTACTAGTCAAAGTGATACCGAGGTAGTTGTTGCTAGTTTTATTGCTTACGGTCCACGTTGTCTTAATTTATTTGATGGAATTTTCTCTTTTGTAATTTCATATCAAAATAAACTTTTTGTGGCTCGTGATCAACTTGGTGTCAAACCGCTTTATTATTATCAAAAAGATGATTTATTTATTTTTAGTAGTGAAATAAAATGTATTTTAATGTATTTAGGGCGTTGTGTCGTTGATGAAACAGGACTTAAAGAATTATTAGGACTAGGGCCAAGTGTTTCGCCTGGTAAAACTATTTATAAAGATATCTATAGTCTTCGACCAGCACATTATATGAATGTCTTTAACGGTTACAAAGAAATCAATCGTTATTGGGCACTTGAGCGACGTAATCATAATCGGAGTTACGAAGAAACAGTTCATGATATCCGCTGTCTTGTAAATCATAGTATTCGCCAACAGTTGTTGAGCGATGTCCCTGTATCATGCATGCTATCTGGCGGCCTTGATTCTTCGATCATCACTGGTGTTACTAGCCAATATATTTCCAAATTATCAACTTATAGTGTCGACTATCAAGATCAAGACAAATACTTCCAGCCTTATGAGTATCAAACAACACGTGACGACCACTATATCGATGAAGTAAAAACACTGTATAACACCAAACATAAAACAGTAACTTTATCCCAAAAACAATTAGTGATGTCGTTAAAAGAATCATTGATTGCGCGTGATGCTCCTGGGATGGCAGATATTGATTCAAGTTTCTTATTATTTTCAAAAGAAATTTCTCATAATCATAAAGTTGTACTTTCCGGAGAATGTGCGGATGAAATTTTTGGTGGCTACCCATGGTTTTATCGAAAAGAACTTTACAGTATTGACGGCTTTCCATGGATGCGTGATTTAGATAAACGAATGGAACTATTCTCTGATGAAATTCAAGCACTGAATATCAAAAACTATGTCATGGATAAGTATCATCAAACATTAAACGAAATTGATTATCATGATCATACTTATGAAGATGCTAATAAGCGTAAAATGATCTATTTAAATATGGAATGGTTTATGCAGACTTTATTGACTCGTTCTGATAGTCAAACGATGCGTAGTTCTATTGAATTACGAGTTCCTTTCGCTAATAAAGATATTGTTTCATATTTATATAATGTGCCATGGGAATATATGTATCACAATGATATTGAAAAAGGTCTATTACGAGATGCTTTTAAAGATTTTCTACCAAGTGATATCTATAATCGAAAAAAGAATCCTTATCCTAAAACCCATTCACCATTATATCGTGATTTAATCGTAGAATTGTTAAAAGAATCATTAAATGATGAAAATAATCTACTTCTACGTTTATTTAACCGTGATAAATTAATTGATTTAATTAATAGTGGCGGAGAATCCTTTAAATATCCATGGTTTGGTCAACTGATGACTGGTCCTCAATTATTAGCATATTTCTATCAGATTTATCTCTGGGGTCGGATTTATCATGTTGAAATAGAACTAGAATAATCTTACGATTATTTTAGTTCTATATTTATATATTCATCTTTTAAAGATATCTCCCGAACATACTCATTATCAATAATAATACTTTCATCATTGATTGTTAAATATGGCAAATCCTTGACCGTTTCCTTTAAAACTTTATTTAAATCTAAATTAATAAATCCATATTTAATAACTCCGTTTATATCAATAATAATCTTATCTTCGACTCTTACCCGAGCTATTGCTCTCAGCTTTGTTTCTATATTATAATAATTTAAATTTGCACTTAGATGTAAATAGTCGTCGATCTTAATATTTAAGTCATAAAGGCTAATATCTTTATAATCAAAAAATTTTGGATATAAATATTTACATAATTTTTCTAATTCATTCTGATTTATTAACATTTAACCACCTATTTTATTTTATGTGTAAATTATAAAAAGGTGCAAAAAAAAGGACATATAGTCCTTAATTATTATGGTGAATCACTTTTAACACTTCTTTTAAAGCATGAACTTCAATTTGACCTGGAGCAGAGCTATTGTTATCTTTTCCAAATGTGATCGCTGAGCCAAATTGTTCACCTAAAATTCTTGTTGCAATTCCTTTGCTTGACATAGACATTGTAACAAGTGGTTTATCATATAACTCATTAGCTTTTAGTGTTGTTTCTAATAACAATAAAACATCACGATAGTCTTCTGGCATCACTGCAATCTTAATTATATCAGCTTCTAAAGAATCCATTTGTTTTATCTTTCCTAACATTGTATCAATACTAGGAGTACGAGTAAAATCATGACTAGACATAATGATTTTTTTATCATTTTGATGAATTAAATTACTTAAATTAATAATGGTATTAGTTCCACTAGATAATTCAACATCATAAATATCAAATGCTCCACTTTCAAGAGCAATTGAATATAATTGCATGTATTCATCATTACTTAATTTACCATTTCCTCCTTCAGGAACACTTCGGTAAGTTAAAATAATTCCTTGTTTAATTGCCATTGAAGCAATTGCTTTAAATAATTCGGTTAATTTTTGATGATCTAACAGTTCATTGAAATAATCAATTCTAAGTTCAATCAAATCTATATCTAATGACTGTAATCTAATCAAGTCTGTTATGATATCTTGATGATTGTTGCTAACAACTGGTACACATATCTTTGGCATACCCTCACCAATTACAATATTTTTAACTTTACAAACACCCATAAATCATCCTCCTAAAAACCATATTCATTTTAACATCAATATGTTTCTTTTAATAAGAATACTGAATGAACATTCCCCAATATTCACCTTTTATACTATAACACTATTGATGATAATATGATACTTTTTTAGGGTAAAAAAACAAATTATTTTATGCTAAGAAAGTATGATAGCGCTCCAATTAAGTTTGCTTCATTATAAAATTTACATGTCGTTACATTTGGTTTAAGCAGCTGATTAGTCTCGTTAGCAATTATTTCAACCGCCTCTTTAATCAGCTTGATCAATAGAGGTTGTTTAGAAATTCCTCCACCAATACAGATTACTCCTGGATCATAACTATACTGAAGGTTATACAACTGTATTGCAATATCCAGACAAAAATTTTTCAGTACCTCCAGAACAACTTCATCCGCATTGTTAGCCAATTCAAAAACACGTCTTCCATCAATTGACGTGACTGCTAAAGCTTCCGCTGCCCGCTTACATAAAGCTGTTGTAGAAGCAATGTCCGACCAGGTCAATACTTGATTAGTCTCTTTATCATAATCAACGATCAGGGTACTTATTTCACCAGCAAATAAATGTGCACCATGATGAATTTGTTTATTTTTTATAATCGCTCCACCAATTCCAGTTCCTAAAACTACAATTATTGCATCATCATAAGCTTGTGCACTCCCAATCCAGGCTTCAGCCAATCCAGCGCACTTAGCATCATTTTCCAAAGAAACCTTTATATTATCACAAGCTTTAGAAATTAGCTCAGTTAAACAGATTCCCTGTAAATATGGATACGCAACAACGACTTTGATCGTTCCATTAGCTGCATCAATAACACCGGGACATGATAAAGCAATTCCTTCAACTTTCCTATTACTTTCGTGGTATATTTTAGCAACTGTTTCTATAAATTTATCTAAGCTGTCTACTGCTGTTGATAAAATTTCTTGTTTATTAAAAATTTCTCCCGCTTCGTTCATCCAGCAATATTTTATTGCTGTTCCACCAATATCAAATACTAGATACATCGCTCAATCCTCCTACTAATTAATAATATCATAGATTTTAATCGGAGTGTTTATTAATCTTATTTTGAAAAAAGTTCTCATAAAAAAACTAGAAAATTATTATGTAAATAACTTCTAGTTTTATAATCCGTAAAGGAACCTCTATTGTTCAAAGGGATATACAGCTTTGCTACTAAAAAAGCGGTAGTCAAAAACATTACTCAAATAATAAGATTCATTGTATTATTATATAGTACTAAATTAAATGTCTTTTTTATCCATCCGGCGATAAGATAAAACATACAGTCCACTAGCTAAGGCTAGATAAACTGCTGTAATCAAACCACTATTTAGTGACTGATTCAATGTATAAACAGCATGATTTCCTAAATCAAAATCAGTTACACCATATGAGTAAAGATTTGTGAACATTCCAAACATGCTTAGATCACCTAACATTGTATTAAAATCTCCAACCAGCATTAAAAATTGATTAAAGATCAATGAAAGATGATAATTAATATCAAATAAATATAAATGATAGGTATCATATTTTCCAGTATTCGTAAGGAAAATTCGGGCAAAAGGGATAATTCCAAAAATTAGTGCAGCTAATGCTACTAGAATTAAAATAGCAGGTACTTTCTTTTTAAAACATGATGATAGAAAAGTCGCTAATCCCCCAAGAATAAAAATTAAAATTATTCCATAACTAATGAAGGCAAGAGTAGCTGCTAATACCATCCGTAATATATCTTTTTCAACACCACTTAAAATAATAAAGACCATTAAGAATGTCGCAAAAGAAATAACCAAATAAACAAAACTGCCCACTAGCATACCACCTACTTTACCGATTACTAACTCTAAACGTGATATTTTTTTTGATAATAATAATCTCATTGTCCCCTCGTGAATTTCACTTGCGAAAAGTCCCGAACCACTATTCGAACAAATAATCCAGATCAACATTCCTACTAATAAAACGAAAGCTAAAACTGCATAAAACATTAAAATATCTTGTGATAAAGAAAGATAAGTTGGCTTTTGACTCATTAAACCAAGATATTGATTTGATAGTATAAAACCAAAAAAGCCACTAATAATCACACACGCAACAACCGGAATAAGCTTAAACATTTTAATAAATGTCTTACTGAATAGTACTTTCATGATCATTTTCCTCCACTAACTGCTGATATAGTCCTTCTAGAGAAATCGTATCCTCTTTTAATAAATCTAATTCATAATCATTTTCATAAATAAACTTAACAATTTCTTTTTTACATTTTTGTTTATCATCTATACTTACTCTTAAAACTCCATTATTGAGCGTATAAAAATACCCTTTAGTTTCTAAATATGTTTGTAAATGCTCATTATGATTACAGCTTACAAGTAATTTTTCTTGATTAAATTCATTTTGAACTACATCAATAGGTTGATTTAAAACTACATGACCTTTATTGATCATAATAACATGATCAATGATCATTTCTAATTCCGTTAAAACATGTGAACTAATTAAAACCGTCATCTTCCGCTGCTTTACTAAACGTTTTAAAGTTTGAATAATTTCATAACGACTAGTTGGATCTAAATTAGCGGTTGGTTCATCCAGTAATAAAATCTCTGGCTTATGCATCATTGCTTGAATCAATCCAACTTTCTTTTTCATCCCTGTTGAAAATTTAGCAACACGTTTCAACTGATGTTCAACTAAATCAAATTCTTCTAATAATTCCTTAGTTCGTTTTAAAGCTTCATCATAGCTAAGATCAGACAACATCCCCATATAGACTAAATATTCTAAACAGCTCATATCACTATAAAAATTAGGAAATTCTGGAGAATATCCCATTATTGCCTTTGCTTCATTAGAACCTAACGGATACCCTTTGATCAAACCACTCCCTTTGGTCGGAAAAATCAAGCCCATCAGCAATGACATAGTTGTTGACTTTCCTGCTCCATTCGGCCCAATCATACCGTAAATTTTTCCTCCCTCTAAACTAAAAGACAAATCATCAATTGCTTTATAATTACCAAAAACTTTATCCATATGTTCAATCACAATTAATTTATCCATGTTTAACACCTGCCTTTTTCATTAATCGATATTTTGGGTAGAAGACTAAACCAAAGCCGCCAGCAACAATTCCTATTACCAGTAACATAATCAAATAACGACTAATAGTGCTTTTTTCCACTGTAATTACAGTAGCATAATGAGTAACCTTTCCTTGACCATCATTATATGAAAAGATTAAATCATGCTCTCCTGCTAATAATTTAACATTAAAGTTTTTAGCTGTTGTCTTTTCAATCAAATTTCCTTGATCATAAACATACATCAAACCATTCTTTTCTGTTTTATAACTTATTTTTAAATTCCCATCATTTACATCTTTTTCATTAAAATCAACTAATTCAAAATCTCGTTGATCAGTAAAACTATATAACTGCCCTACATTATCTTCAAGCTGCAATAGCTGATTATTTAAAGTTCGAGCACTCGTGACTGCCATTTTTAATCCCGCTACTAAACTATCATTTCTATAATCATATATTTGTGATAATGTACCATCATTATAGATTAATTTTGATTGTCCGATCACTGTAGTAATTTGACTCGAATCATAGTTTCCTTTACCAAGGATCTTACTTTTTAACTCCTCATAATTACTTCCATTTAAAATCTTTAGAATATTCTTTGTACCATAGTCAGAATTATCATAATCCCTAACTAAATACGCTAACTCTTGAATCCCGTCATCATTAAGATCATTGATTTTAACTACACTATTTCCATTTTCAATTAAATTAAAACTAACTATATTTTCCAAAGGAACCGGATCACCCATAGAATTATCCCAATCATTATGATAATCAGTAATTAAGTATTCAAATAACTTTTCACCAGTTGCTCCACTAAGAACAGTCCTCATTTCATCATAAATACCATAAACAAGATCATCAACTCCATCATTGTCATAATCAATTCCTGTCACACTAAAACTATCTTCTTCATTTTCATAGATAACACCATCTTTTAATAATGAATATCGTACCGATAAGTCTTTCCCTTTAATGACTTGGAAACATTGACAGCCTTTATCATTATAAGCATTGATTACAAAATCTTTGATTCCATCATGATCAAGATCGCCTAGCACTTTAACATGAATATTGTTTTGCAATTTTTTATCATAACTTTTAGCAATATTAGTTTTTTGATAAGTTATATCATAACCATTCTTTAACGAATAATATAATCGCATTTCACTTTCACCAATATTGACTAGATCACTTATTCCATCATTATTCACATCACCTACGTCAATAATCGTAGTAGCACCTTCAAATGATTTATTATAAACACTTCTAAATGTTAACGATGCCCCATCAAGAATATTCTCATCAACAATAATTTCTGATTTGCCATCATTATTCATATCTGTAAAATATCTAATTGTTTCACCAATTAAATAATGTTCATAATACTTATTATTTTCATCATAGCCTTTTTCTAATAATACCTTTTTATCTGCCAGCGTATTTCCGTCATTTAAATTCATAATTACGATATGACTAGCAATTACCTCACCATTAGCGTTTAGTTCACTGACTAAACTTAAAAGATGATTATGTTTTTCATCATAATTAATCGCTTCAAAACCATTATTATGATAACCATCTGGAATGTTAAACGTAACTAAATTATCATCACGGCCACCTAAACCCATTTTTTTAATTTGCGTTATTTTACCATTATTCAAAACAGACACGATTGTACCATCACTAAGATCAACAACTTTATTAACAACTTTAACACTACCTAAGTACTCTATTGTTTTCAAATCTTGATCAACAAGCAGTGACACACCCCCGTCAACTTGTAATAAATAATGTTCTCCTTGATTAGCAAAATGAATTTTCACATTTTTACTATTAATACCATTAAGATTCAAATTAGTTTGTTTTAATACTGTACCATCATTTAATGAATAAGCGACAAGTCTTAACTTTCCAGTACTAGCATACGTTGGAACAACCAAAGCAGGCTGATTATCAAAAATACCTTTAACCGCTCTACTATAATCTAAATTATATTGCTCAACAGGAATATCCAGTTTAACCTCCATTTTTTCAAGATCAATAAGTATTAAATGAGGTATTTCTTTTTCACTATCTCCTTCATTTAATTCAATTTGTGGACTCCCCAAGTAAGCACTTATCAACATTAAATTATTATCTAATAAATCCATTCGATAACTCATAAAACTAATATTATGGATTCCTGTAGGAACTAGTTGACCGCTCCATTTATTATTGTTTTTTAATAAATTTCCTAATTTCTCATCAATACCCTCTTCTAAATTTACTGTTTTAATAATTTTCCCATTCATTTGATCAATTTGATATAATTTGGCATCTTCTGTAGTTACATACAATTTATCTTTAATATACACAATATCCCAAATATTTAAATTGACTTTCCCCAAAGTATCATATCGTGGATCTTTAATTTCTTTAGGTGTTGTTAATGCAACTGTATAATTTAATTTTCCATTAGTTTTATTAAGACTTCCCAATTCTCCTAATTGTGTCGTAAAAATAACCTGATTATTAACTAATGCCATTTTCCAAATATTATCTTTCGCTTCATAATCAAATACAACCTGATAATCTTTTGTACTAATTCCTACTAAATGATAATTATAAATTAAATAGACAATATTATCATTAAATAGAATTTGTCTAATTGTGGCATTCTTATTCACTGCCTCATTATTATCATTAATCGTGTTATAAGAATATTTTGTAGCATATAATACTTTTGAAGTTTTTGAACTAACGATTTTAAAATCATCATAATCATCTTCACTATCAATATAAACAGCAACATCTTTAAGACCATCATTATCAACATCATCAATTATTTCAAATTCTTTAACCGGCTTACCAACTTTGATTTTAAAATCATCGTTACCAATAAAAACTAACTCTGATTGATTAGATACCATCAATCCGCTTAGTCCTTCGCCTAAATCAACATTTTTCCCATTACAGCCACCTTCAATTTCATTACCTTCACCATAACTAACTAAGCTATTTATGCCGGTAATTGCCTGTAGTGGCATCAACGACATAGCCAAAATCAAAATCGTAGCGATTAAAAAAGTAAGCATTTTCTTCATTCTAAGCATCTCCTTTTAATATCATGTTTCATAACAAAACTGTATCATTCCCTATAGTACAGTTTCATTATATCATCGCATTAACTGTATCACAATAGATAGTACACCTTTTTAGAAAAACTTTAGAAATACTTAATGACTATAAATCGTCAATATTTCCTAGGAAATACTAGTAAAATTATGATATTGCTAGGAAATGACAAATATAAATGATAGAATGAAAATAGATAATAAGTCGATTTTAACAAGGTTTTTTGGATTAAAGAGAATATAAAAAGGAGGACAGACCCATGAACCCGTTAACAGCAGAAATCGCCACCGCCCAAAATAGTGATAATAAACTAATTTTAATTATCGGTGGTCCTGGGAGTGGTAAATCAAAACTTATTCATGACTATAGCAATGAAACCGGTATTCCAATTCTAAATCTTGATCAGATCTTTAAAGATGATTGTAGTGAAATCATCACTGTAATGAATGACTTTATTGATAACTACGATAAAGAAGTTCTTTTGTTGGATAATAAAAGAGTCCTTTATGCTAAGGACTCAAATATCGATATGTTAACATTTTTAAAAGAATTAGCTAAAAAAATAATTGTTGTAGCAACATGGAATGGTACTATTGCTGATAATAAACTAATTCATATTCGTTCTAAACTACCAGCTAATCTTGAATATTCTTTAAAAAATGAACAAATTAAATTTATTAAATGTTAAAAATAGAAGCATAGCTTCTATTTTTTCATTTCTTTAATAACTTTTTGACGTGTAAATTCTTCTCTTTCTTTTTCTTCCAACGCTTCTGAAATAACCTTAATAGTTGATTCGAAGCGCGGAATCGAAATATTTCTTAAAGCGTTAGCACGTTTTTGGGTTTTACGAATCGTATTAGCTAAACGATAAACACTATTTTCTACCTCTGCTAATAAAACTGTTAATTGTTTTACGTTGTAAAAACAATTATAAGCATAATCGACTTTTGAATTTGAACGTTCAATATCATAAGTCATCTTTAAGGGTTGTTTATCATAAGCAATCTTAGGAATCTCAACCCCCATAACACTTCGATAAGCAATTGAAATCCCATAATCCTCAGGTGTACTATTAACAATATCTGTAATTAACCCCATTGAAATATTAGCCTCTTGAAGTGCATCATATGCTTCTTGATATGAAGAAGTAATTTGATCACGAATAAGTTTTACATCATCTAATAAAGTCATCATTTCTTTGATTAAAACGTTACGTTTTTGATCCATTAGATTATATCCAAGGTTCGCTAATTGCAATGATTTTTTCATTGCAATTAGATTACCTTTAGTTGGAACTACTTTCAAGGCCATGATTATTCACCTTCTTCTTGTAATTCTTTAATAATCTTCTTTTCTTTAATGTTAAAGCGTTCAACCGCTTTTTCATGATTATAGTATTGATCTAACAGAGCATTATCTAAACGGTCTAAGGCCTCACGAGGAAGAACTGAAACTAGATCCCATCCTAAATCTAATGTTTCTTCAATACTACGGTTAGTATCAAAACCTTGGTTAATAAAGTATTCTTCAAATAAACGACCAAAGCTAATGTATTTTTTATCCATATCTGATAATTCATCTTCACCAATAACTGATGTCAATGAACGAACATCTTGAACATGGGCATAGCATGCAAATAATTGGTTTGCAATATCTTGATGATCTGCACGAGTAAACCCTTCACCGATTCCATCTTTCATTAAACGACTTAATGAAGGTAATACTCCTACTGGAGGATAAACTCCAGCTGAGTTTAAATCAACATCTAAAGTGATTTGCCCTTCAGTAATATATCCTGTTAAGTCAGGTACTGGATGAGTAATATCATTATTAGGCATTGTTAGAATTGGAATTTGGGTTACTGAACCTTCAGCATCTTTGATGATTCCTGCTCTTTCATATAATGAAGCCAAGTCAGAATATAGATATCCAGGATATCCTTTACGACCAGGAATTTCACCCTTACTTGAAGAAAATTCACGTAAAGCTTCACAATAAGAAGTAACATCGGTATAAATTACTAAAACATGCATATTTTGTTTAAATGCTAAGTATTCAGCAGCCGTTAAAGCACAACGTGGCGTTAAAATACGTTCAATAATTGGATCATTTGAAAGATTTAAGAACATGACTACTCTTTCCATAACCCCAGCTTCTTTAAAACTACGTTTAAAGTATTCAGCTACGTCATTAGTTACCCCCATAGCTGCAAAAACAACAGCAAATCCTTTACCCGCCTCATCAGCAATTTTCGCTTGTTTTACAATTTGAACTGCTAAACGGTCATGTGGTAAACCAGATACTGAGAAAATTGGTAGTTTCTGTCCACGAATCAATGTCGTTAAACAGTCAATTGAAGAAATTCCAGTATTAATATAGTTACGTGGATATACCCGTGATACAGGGTTTAATGGCAATCCATTGATATCCATTTCAGCTTCAGCATATACTTCACCTAAACCATCAATTGGGCGACCAGCACCAGAGAAAATTCTTCCAAGAATTTCTTTAGAAACTGGTAATTCCATCGGTTTACCTAATAGCCTTGTTTTTGTATTTTCAAGTGACAAGCCATTTGTTCCCTCAAATACTTGAACAACAACTTTTTCACCTTCGATTTGAACAATTCGACCAGCTCGAGTTGTTCCATCTTTTAGTTGAATATCAACCATTTCATCGTATGAAGCACCCTTAACGTGGTCTAAAACGACTAATGGCCCATTTATTTCATTTAAGCCTACATATTGTAATGACATAATCATTTTCCTCCTACGCTACAGATTTGATTGCTTCATCAATATCATGATAATAAGTATCTAATTTTGCAATATTATCATTTGGAATATCATATTTCATTTTAATAACTTGATCAAAGATTCCAGTATCTACGATACGTCTTACGACTTTACCTTGATTTACCGCTTCTTTACAACGTTTATTTAAATATAAAATTACTTCCATCATTTTTAATTGTTTTTCCATTGGTACATAAGTGTCATCTTTATGGAACGCATTTTGTTGCAAATATCCAACTCGAACTACCTTTGCAACCTCAATAATTAATTTTTGATCTTCTGGCAATACATCAGGACCCATTAATTGAACAATTTCGTTCAATTTTGCTTCTTCTGCTAAGATATAAGCAATTTCTTGACGATCACTTACAAATTTAGGCCCAACATTTTTACTATACCACTTTTCAAGATCATAGACATAATCACTATAACTTTGTGTCCAGTTAATTGCAAAATAGTGACGAGCATAAGCTAGAGCTTTGTCTAATGCCCAGAAACAACGTACGAAACGTTTAGTATTTTGAGTAACTGGTTCTGAGAAGTCTGCCCCTTGAGGTGAGACTGCTCCGATAATTGATACTGAACCTTCTTGTCCATTTAATGTTTCCATATATCCAGCCCGTTCATAGAATTGTGATAAACGAGATGGTAAATAAGCTGGGAACCCTTCTTCAGCAGGCATTTCTTCTAGACGACCAGAAATTTCACGAAGTGCTTCAGCCCAACGAGATGTTGAATCAGCCATAATAGCAACATGATAACCCATATCACGATAATATTCTGCTAAAGTAACTCCAGTATAAATACTTGCTTCACGTGCCGCAACTGGCATGTTTGATGTATTGGCAATTAAAACCGTACGGTCAGTAAGTGGTTTACCACTCTTAGGGTCGATCAATTCACTAAATTCTTCAAGAACTTGAGTCATTTCGTTTCCACGTTCACCGCACCCAACATAAACGATAATGTCTGCATCGCACCATTTAGCAATTTGGTGTTGGGTCATTGTTTTACCTGTACCGAAACCACCTGGAATAGCAGCTGTTCCTCCTTTAGCAATCGGGAACAGCGTATCGATAACCCGTTGACCAGTTACTAGAGGTGTTCCAATTGGTAATCGTTTTGTGACTGGGCGTGATTGTTTAATTGGCCATTTTTGGCATAATGTACATTCAATGATCTTACCATGAGCATCTTCAATTTTCATGACCACATCATTGATTGTATATTGACCATCTTCAACCACTTCAACCACTTTACCACTAATCAATGGACTAACCATACATTTATGAACGATTAAATCAGTTTCAGGTGTTGTTGCATAAATAGTTCCACCTTTGACTTCATCGCCAACTTTAACAGTCATTGTAACATCCCACTTTTTAGCAATATCTAAAGAATCAACATTGCTTCCGGCTTGGATAAATGCTCCTGATTCTTTTTCAAGTGCTTTTAGTGGACGTTCAATCCCGTCAAAGATATTTCTTAAAATTCCTGGGCCTAACGTTGCACAGATTGGCGAACCAGTTGAAACAACTGGTTCACCTGGCTTAAGACCAGTAGTAGTTTCATATACTTGGATGGTAGTAAATTCTTTAGAAATTGAAATTACCTCACCCATTAATGAATCATTACCTACATATACCATTTCCAACATGGAAAAAGACACTGTATCTTTTACTTTTACAACGGGTCCGTTAATAGAATAAATTACATTATTGTTCATATATTAACCCCCTGTCTATTTAATCATTAATCCTGATGTTTTATAGAACCAATCCTTTTGGTTTTCTAAAGCAAAGTCTAATGATTCATCAACAACGACATTAGTAGCTTTATTTTTAACAATAAATCCACCAATCGTAATCTTATCACTTACTTCTACTTCTAAAGCTGTACCATAAGCTTTAATCAATTCATCTTTATATTTCATATCAGCTTCTCTAAGTTCAAGAGTTGAATCACTCATTGGATATAATTTCCCAATTTCTTCCATATGTTTAACTAGATACGCCTGATAATCTTTGCTATTTGCAAAAGCAACTAATTTATCTTTAGCTTCACTAAAGATATTAGCTACATATTCATCTCTTTTTTCAACTAACTTCTTAGTCTTTTCTTCTTGTGATGAAGAAGCTTCAACACTAGCATTTGAAGAAATTTCTACTAACTCTTTAGCAAGTAATGCTTCGGCATCTTTCTTAGCTTCAGCTTTAATTTGGTTGTATGCTTCTTCTTCAAGACGCTTTGCTTCATCTAAGATTTTTTCTTCTTCAAGATTTGCTAATCTTTCAATCTCTTCTTTCATATAAAGAAATACTTGTTCTTTCTTTTCCATAGCATTCCCCTTCTATAACTTCACACCAATTGCTTCTGAAACATATTTGTCAATCGTTTCACCAATTTTTGATTCACCATGACGGTCTGGTATTTCAACAAGCAATGGTTTTTGTTGTTTTAACTTGATTTCTGAGATAACATCAGGCGCAAGTTCAATTAAGTTAGTAGTGATCAAGATGATTCCGATCGAATCATCTTTTAATTTTGTTTCTAGTAATTCAAGAAACTCTCTTCTTTTATGAACTACTTGGCCTTCAATTCCTACTAATCTAAGTCCTACTTGGGTATCGACGTTATCACTTATACAATAAAATCGCATAATGATCACATTCTTTCAATTAGATTTTGTTGATAATTAAGATAGAAATTAATAACCCGTAAATAGCAACCCCTTCACCTAAGGCTACGAAAATTAATGATTTACCAAAGTTCTTTTCATTTTCAGAAAATGCTCCGATAGCCGCAGGAGCAGCAGCAGCAACAGCGATCCCAGCTCCTAAAGCTGATAAACCAGTAGCTAAAGCAGCAGCTACGAAACCTAAACCTTGAGCAATTGTTCCAGTAATTACAGCTGTTTCTTCAGCGTATACACCGTTAGTTACAGCAGCCAAATATAATGCTAAACATACTGCTCCAGCAAATCCAGCAACATGAGTTGCTAATCTAATTTTAGCGCTTTTTACGCTTACTTTTCCTGTGAATACTTTAATTAATGGTAATGATAATAAGATAACTACTAATGCTGGTAAAATAAATTCTAAAACTGTCATAATGACTTCCTCCTCGATTTTTAATCCTCTTTAATAGTTTTAAATGAAATTCCGTTTCCTTCGTAGTATCTACTAAACATTTCGTAGAACTCTAACCGTAAAACTTGAATTCCGACAATTAATCCTTCTAAGCACATTACAAAAATGTTACCAAAAATTATAACGGCTAGCTCACCAACGCCACCGACCATTTCAGCCAATGTATATACAACCAACATCATTCCGGCATGTGATAAAACAAATCCTCCAACCCGTAAAAATGACATTGTGTTAGTGATGAAAGATAAGACTACTTCGAATAATTCGAAGAATCCTTCAACAAAGAACGCACCAAAACCATTTGGGAACATTGCTTCATGTTCTTCAAATTTTCTAATTAGTGGTTCCTTTAGGAAAATTAGAAATAGTGGTAATGCAATCAATCCAACTACATAAATAACATTAACAAATCCTAATCCTAAAAACATATTTATAACTAATCCCAAAATAGAAATATAAAAGACTAATCCACAAATTCCATTTTGACTTAGCACTGCTTCTCCAAAATTCTTCTTTTTAAAACTCAAAATAACATTAAACGCCATCGAAATAATAATTAAAATTATTCCTAAACAAATCGCAGCGATCAATAATGTCATCGTGTTGTCTGGCGACATTGCATTGAATAACGGAATCAAAATTTCCTCATTTCCAAATACCGAACCAAAGACAACCCCAAAAAGCATACTGGAAATTCCTAAACGGACTCCAACCGCACCTAATTGTAAACCAAACTTTTTATAAGCCACAAATCCAACAAGTGATAAAATAACCCCTTGTCCTACGTCACCAAACATAATTCCGAATAACAAGGTATATGATAATGCCACTAATAAAGTTGGATCGGCATCATTATATTTAGGTACCCCATACATTTCGACGAACATTCTAAACGGCCGTGAAAACCAATTATTTTTAAGCAATGTTGGTGGCGATAAACGAACATCACTATTAGCTGGTTTAATATCAACTGTTACTTTCTCTAATGTTTCAAAATCTTCTTTGAATTTTTTAACACTACGTGTTGGAACAAAACCATTGACAGAAAGTTTATCACCGATTACAACAACATATTTTTGCATGATAAAGACATCATTTAAATGTTTTGCAATCGTATAGATTTCATTCAACTTATCACGGTCATTAGCAAACATTTTATCAATTCGCTCTTTTAATTTTTCACTTTGTTCTTTAGCAACATCAGCTTCTTCTTGAATCTCACCAATAGCAAGTTCTGGTGAACCGTGAACAAAGGCCGGAATATGAATCCGTTCAAAATACAATGATGAGAAAATATTATCAACTTCTGGTGCATCACCAGGCGTTGTAATATACATACACCAAGTATATTGATTATCATTGTGAAATGCTTTAAAGACAAATGGTAATGATTCATAATAATCTAATTTAGAAACATTATTTACTGGAATTTTTCCAAATCTAACCTGAAGATATTTACAGCTAAACAAATCATCAAAATCAACATCAATATCAGCAACATGTTGTAACTGAATGATTGCTTCCTGATTTTCAATAATCATCCGATCTAATTGTACTTTTACAGCATCAATTCGCTCAACATCAAGCAGTAGATCATCTAAATATTCTTTTACCCGCAGCACATTGATTTGATTAGTTTCAACTGGCACTTCTTCTAGCTTAAAATGATACTTATTTGATGCATCATTCAATCGCACCAAGATTTCTTCATAAAGATTATCTTGATTGTAAACACTTAGTCCCGTTACACTATCAATAAACTTAGAGGCCAACTCAGGATGAAAGTCATCATGGCTAAAAAGCTTTAATAAAACTTCATTGTAACGATACTTATCAAAATTAATACTAACTAAGTTTAATCTTGAAATCGCCATTATATCCCTCCTCTATATCTTGATTGATTTTCGCGTAACTTTTTTCACAATAATTAAAATCACCATCGCAATGATCCAAAGACTGAATCCAAATAAGAAAGTATGAATAACATGTAATGGTAAACTTGCTAACGGCTGGTACAATTCAATTCGATAAAACGCCGTTCCATAAAATAAACCACCAATTAAAACAGCAGCTCCTAAACGTTTTAACATACCACCAAAATTATTAGGTTTTTTAATTGTAAATAAGAACCCTAATACAATTAATAAAGCTCCAACACCAATATCACCAACACAAACAGCACCGATAAGCATCGTTAATAAAGCAACTATCGTCGTTGGATCAAAAGTGTCACCAAGTGTTACACTCAAGACATTTTCAAACGGTTGCATTAAACTATTATTTCTTACTAATACTGGTGCCACAATATTTCTATTTTCATAGATATTAACTGGTAGTTCCATAACTTTTACACTATCAATATCATCAAATTTTGCTTCAGCTTCTTTTAAATCAAAACTACTGAAAGTGTAGATCGAAGCTTTTTGTGAAAAGTCCACAACATAACGACATTTATCAAATAGTCTTTTTAAGTTATATAATCTTGTAAATGTTTCTAAAACCTCTTCTTTATATTCCTTTTTTATATCCTCTAGTTTAGAATCCATTTTAGCAATATATTGTTCCATAGCTGTTGACTCTTCAGTTAATTCGTCAATTGCTTCATGAACTTTACCATGAGCAAACTCCGGTAAGCTAATTGGCTCAAATGACATTGATGAAAATGCATTATCAATTTCAGAAATACTGCTTGTAAGTCCAGCATAAACGATCCAAACATATTGTTTAGAACGATTCAATTCCCTAAAAATAAATTCATAATCACGATAATATTGAATTTTTGTAAATTCATTCACAGGAATCTTTCCAAATCGACAGGTAATATATTTAGTATTCTTAACATCATCAACACTTATTTTTGATTCTTCTAGATTTTTCAACAAAATGATTGCTTCATCATTTTCTTCTTTTTCTTTTGTAATATCTTCTTTAATTTTGACAATATTATCAATTTTATCATTAATATCATCTATTAATTTATTTGCATTATGCAAGTTGATTTCTTTAAATTCATTATCTTGAACATTACTTTCAAGATTTAAACGATTTAAGATGTGATAAATGTTATCTAGTGGTTCATTATACGGATTAGCTTCATCCATAACTGATACCCCTTTAACATTATTTGCTATTTTTTTAGAATCTTGAGGAAACATTTCATCTTGATACTCGGTCATCTTAATTAGCATTTTCATCAAATCTTTATGTTCAAAGGAAATATTAAAGAAATGTGTTTTTATAATAGCCATTCATTAATCCCTCCTATGCAAAGATCAGCATCTCTTCAATACTAGATGCATCTCGTCCATATCTAATTCCCTCAATAATATGTTTTAGATTATCAACCTCTACCTTTTGTAAGATTGAATATGTTAAATATACTAACGGTGCGTTACTAGAAAAACGCATATATCTTTTAGCGATATTATATCTAACTTCTTCAACATAATATTCGATATAAGCATAGTCTTTATCACCTAAATACAGCTTATATTTAGAATTAGCTAATAATTCCATCAATTCTTTTGCACTACGAGCTTCAATTAATGTATCCAACATTGATGAAGACATTCGACAATGCTCTAAATATAAAGAATTTTTAATTGTTTCATTCGATTCTTTAAAATATTTTTTGAATCGATAGATCTTCGTAATATTGATCAACTCAATCGATGTCGATAAAATATCTAATAATTCTTTTTGTTCTTTACCCTTAAAATTCTTTTTAATGGCAGCCACATAAGTACTATAAAATAGTGATTTCATCTGACGTTCTAAAGCATTAATATCAATCGGTGCTGTAAAATCAAAATCAGCTAATATTTTATAATACCTAGTATCTCTTAAATATGTTACTAGATCCTTATAGTTATCAACATTGATCAATCCATAAATATTGAAACTCATTTTGCTTGCTAAATAATCAGGTATCTCCAAAGAAAAACTCGCTTGATCTTTTTCTTTAATACTGACAACCTTATCAACAATCAATTGAACCTCAATTCCAATGACCTCTTGGCTATAGAAATCTTGATTCTTTTTTGGTGCATACTTCATTAATCTCGCACAACGTTCAAAGTATTCTTTATTTAAAGCAGCCTCTACTTGGCGACGGTGAACGTTACGGACATTAATATCTTCTAAAACACCACTATACTTTGTTTGCGATTTTAAGTATGTTACCATCTCACTAAGTGACTGTTTCCGGCATAGATCACTATAACCTTCCTCACCAATGCGGTATCCATACATCGCTTTAGCCTTAGCACATAGTGCATTTGACGATAAAGCCATACCTTCACCTTCTTACTTTAAACATCTTTCGACAATCTGATTGATCCATTTGTCCTTATTTTGATTATAAAGATTCTCTAAATTAGCTACAGTATCATTATAATCTTGATCAAGCTGCTTTGCTTCTTCTTTGTTTTTATTCATTAATTCAGCTTTATGCGCCTCAATCTTTTTGTTTTGTTCGGTGACAAAACCATCATATATCTCTTTTCTTTTTTCATTCATGTTGGTTTGCGCATCTAATTTCTTAGCTTTTGCAGCTTCAACACGTTCGACACATTTACGGTCTATTTCTACTAACCTTTGAATTACATCATCCATAGTATAAGCCCCCTTTGCCTGAGATAAGTATACTCCTATATTTTAAAAATGCAACGATAATAATCTATCAATTGAAAAAAATAGTCATTTTCGCTGTATCCCTAGTCTGACAAGGGTTTACAACGATTTAACAAACTTTTTAAAGACTTATATTTTTTTCGTGAAAAATAATTATCATGCTTTTTTAACATGATAATTATAGCGCTAAGTTTGATAAAATCACTAGACAATCTATGCGATTTGTCTAGTAAACAAGATTTTGAAAACGCTTCGAATAAAAGGTCCTGCAATTAACAGTTGTAGTGGTAAAGCTGCAATAAAATTTTTTGGAATATTTGTCAACCACACCATTAAAGTCTGTTCACTGATTCCAGCCTGTTCAACTGCACCGTATAAAGACATTAAAATAACCATGCCACAGACCATAAAAAACGAGATCATAATAATCTTAATAAGTGGTTTACTTTTAGGATTTACAACTTTAAAAGCTAAACTTTTAGCAAACTTAGATATTATTACCCAATCACATAAAATCGCAAATAAATAGGCTAATGGGAATCCCAACCATGCTTCTTTGATTGCTTCGCTTGAAAAGCCGAAGTGTAAACTGACATTATAGACACTCATCCAAAAAACCATAAAGGCACACATAAACATTGTAAAAACTAAACTTTCTTTTCTATTTGTTGGCATTAATTTTTCCTCCTTTTAACATAAAAAAGCCAGTTAACAAAACCATAACTTTCGCTACAATCTTTGTCAGCTGACTTAATCATCACTACCATTATTTAGTAATATTCTTTTAATGCAATGCTATCCTAGCATAAAAAATTTATTTGTGTAAGTTTTTTTTTTATTTTTTTTATATTCATTGAGGGAGCTAATCAGTTGTGATAAAGTATTGTTAGTGAGGTTATGAATATGATAAAAGAAAATATTGCAAAAATGCAAACATTAATGAAAGAAAATGGAATTGATATTTATATCATTCCAACTAGTGATTTTCATCAAAGTGAATATGTTGGTGAATATTTTAGAGGACGTAAATTCTTATCAGGATTTACCGGTTCTGCTGGAACATTAGTAATCAGTCTAGATGAAGCACGTTTATGGACTGACGGGCGTTATTTTATCCAAGCAGAACAACAATTAGCTGGAAGTGGCATTATTTTAATGAAAATGGCTATGCCTGGGGTTCCAACAATCAAAGAATATCTTGATCAAAACACTGATAAGACTGTTGGTTTTGATGGACGAGTAATGTCATATCAAGAAGTTGCTCGTTTAAGTAATAAACTAATTACAGATGTTGACTTAGTTGATGAAGTTTGGAGTGAACGCCCTAGCATCTCTCATGAGCCAGCTTTTATTTATGATGAAGAATATTGCGGTGAATCACGTGCTTCAAAACTTGCACGTTTGCGCAGTGCCATGGGAGATTGCCAACACCATATTATTACTAGCTTAGATGATATTGTCTGGTTATTTAACATTCGTGGTAACGATGTAGATTGTAATCCCGTCGTACTATCTTATGCTTTGATTAATCAAGATAATGCTATTCTATATGTTCAAGATAACGTCGTTGATGTTAAAACTGAAGCTATTTTAAAAAGGGATAGTATTATCATCAGAGCTTATAATGATATTTATGAAGATGTTAAAAAACTAACTGGAAAAGTCTTATTAGATGATCAAATTGTTAATTATCAAATCTTCAATAATCTAAATTGTGAAATAAAAACAGCACCTAATCCAACTCAACATTTTAAAGCGATAAAAAATGAAACTGAAATCAAAGCAACCAAAAATGCCCATATCAAAGATGGTGTCGCTATGACTAAATTCATGTATTGGTTAAAAAACAACGTTGGAAAAATCGAATTAGATGAAGTTACCATCTCTGATAAATTAGCAGCATTTAGAAAAGAACAAAATGAATTTTTTGATCTAAGTTTTGATACTATTTGCGGATACAAAGCTAACGCTGCTTTGATGCACTACAAAGCAGAACCTGGAAATTGTGCAAAAGTAACTAACGAGGGAATGCTATTAATCGATTCTGGTGGTCAATATTTAGATGGAACGATCGATACAACAAGAACCTTTGTTTTAGGTCCTATCAGTGATATTGAAAGACGTGATTTTACCGTGGCTTTAAAAGCAATGTTTAGACTACAAGCAGCTCATTTCTTAGCGGGAACAACTGGTCCAAACCTAGATTTATTAGCACGTGGTATAGTTTATGAATACAATCTTGATTATCGCTGCGGAACAGGACATGGAGTTGGTCACTTCTTAAACGTCCATGAAGGACCAAATGGATTCAGACCCCATGATCGTCCAGGATTTGCTAAAATGTGTGCTTTTGAACCAGGAATGATCACAACAGATGAACCTGGTATTTATATCGAAAATAGTCATGGTGTTCGTCATGAAAATGAATTGTTATGTGTTGAAGTCGAAACTAATGAATATGGTCAGTTCTTAAAATTTGAACCAATTACAATGGTTCCATTTGATTTAGATGGTTTAGATCTTGAATTATTATCTAATCATGAAATCAAACAAATCAATGATTATCAACAATTAGTATTTGATCATGTTGCACCATTTTTAACAAATGAAGAGAGAGCTTGGTTACAAGCTAACTTATTAATTAAATAAGTATAGTCTAAAGGCACACTTGCATAGTGCCTTTTTATTTGCTTTATAAACTAATCACCAATCTTTAAAACAAAAAAGGAAGCTGTGCTTCCTTAAATCTTAATTTCATTATTCTCATCAGCCAAATATTCAACTACCTCTCCTTGGCTTAGAGATTGTTGAATATTAATCAATCTTTGATTAGATGAACCACGATAAAGTAAAGCTAAACTTTTTTTATCTAATTCAAATTTGCCATCGATTAGCATATCACAAAGTTCCAATAATGCTTTTTTATTAGGATCATCCATAATTTGTTCGAATGTAAAACCACTATAAATAACAATATTTAGTTTTCTAAGTCGAGCAGCTTTACAAAGTTCTTTTAAAGGCTCGATTTGTAACATTGGTTCACCACCTGATAACGTGATTCCATCTAATAAAGGATTTTCATCAATTTCATTAATTATTTCACTAGTATCTCTAATATACCCGCCATTAATATCATGGCTTTTAGGATTGTGGCAGCCTAAACAATTATGAAAACAACCTTGGGTAAAAATCGCATATCTTAAGCCCGGCCCATCAACAATAGAATCATTAACCGTACCAAATAATCTAATTTCCATTAATTATTCATTCCTTGGTTTCGTGTTTTACACGATCACTTTCTTCAGCCTTTTTCCCATCATTAAAACGATCTAATGTTCCTACTAAATAACCAGTGATTCGCCGGATTCGTTCAAAACCATGATGTTCTTCCTCGCTTCTTCCACATAACGGGCAAACATCATCAATAATTCCATTATAACCACATACTGGATCACGATCAACTGGATGATTGATTGCTCCATAACCAATTCCATTATCATGCATTGCTCTAACAATTTTTTCGAATGCAGCAATATTTTTAGTCGGATCCCCATCCATCTCGACATAACTAATATGACCACCATTAGTTAATTCATGATATGGTCCTTCTAATTTTATTTTCTTAAAAGCACTAATTGGATAATATACAGGAATATGGAAACTATTAGTATAATATTCACGATCAGTAATCCCGTCTAATTCTCCAAAAAGTTTTTTATCCATTTTAACAAAACGACCTGAAAGTCCTTCTGCCGGAGTAGCAATCAAACTAAAATTCAAATTATATTTTTCAGTTGCTTTATCCATTGCCTTGCGCATATGAGCAACAATTTGTAATCCTAAGATCTGAGCTTTTTCACTTTCACCATGATGTACCCCAATCAAAGCTTTTAATGTTTCCGCTAATCCGATAAATCCGACTGTTAAAGTTCCATGTTTTAAAACCTCACGAACTTCATCATCAGGTTTTAATTCATCACTATCAAGCCAAACTCCCTGCTCCATTAAAAAAGGATAGTTTTTAGCCTTACGACGACATTGAATTTCAAAACGTTCTAACAATTGCTCAATACATAAATCTAACATTCCATCAAGCTTATCAAAAAACTCATTTACATCTCCTTTAGAACGAATTGCCAATCTTGGTAAATTGATAGAAGTAAAACTTAAATTTCCACGCCCAAAACTAATTTCTTTGTCCGGAGCATAAACATTTCCCATAACTCGTGTTCGACATCCCATATAAGCAATTTCAGTTTCTGGCGTTCCTTTATAATATTGTTTATTGAAAGGAGCATCAACAAATGAAAAATTAGGGAATAAACGTTTTGCAGAGGTACGACAAGCTAATTTAAAAAGATCGTAATTAGGCTCACCTTCATTATAGTTGATTCCTTCTTTTACTCTAAATATTTGAATTGGAAAAATTGGTGTTTCACCATGACCTAGCCCAGCTTCTGTTGCTAATAATATATTACGCATTACCATGCGCCCTTCACTTGAAGTATCCATACCATAATTGATTGAACTAAACGGTACTTGTGCTCCAGCTCTTGAATGCATAGTATTAAGATTGTGAATAAACGCCTCCATCGCTTGATATGTCTCTCGATCAGTTTCTTCATAAGCGCTTGTAATTGCAAATTCAACGATTTCATCTACAAATTTATCTACTTTATTAGCTTTCAGTATTTCTTTTAATTGTTCTTCAAATGCCTCATTTTTATCTAAAGTAGGTTTTAAACGCATTTCTCCCTTTACTTTAGTCGCAATATCTTCACCATCTAATTTTACTAATAAAGTAATTGCTTTAGCTAAATTATGATAAAAATGCTTTAAGTATGATTTTGCAACACCTGGTGCCATACTATAATCAAAATTAGGAATTGCCTGACCTCCATGTTGATCATTTTGGTTTGACTGGATAGCAATGCAAGCTAGAGCAGCATAGATACTAATGCTATTTGGCTCTCTTAAAACTCCATGGCCAGTTGAAAATCCTCCTGCAAATAATTTAATTAAATCAATTTGACAACAAGTTGTGGTTAAAGTTAAAAAATCCATATCATGAATATGTATATCCCCATTAATATGAGCACGTGCATGTTTAGGATTTAATACAAACATCTCATTAAACTGTTTTGCTGCTTCAGCTCCATATTTCAGCATTGTCCCCATCGGAGCATCTGCATTCACGTTAGCATTTTCTCTTTTTAGATCACTATCTTTACTATCAGCAAAAGTAATCTCTTCAAAAGTCTTCATTAGCCGTGACTTCATATCCCTTTCACGCGTACGATTAGCGCGATATAAAATATAGGCTTTAGCCACTCGTACATATCCTTGTTCAATCAATACTTCTTCAACCGTATCTTGAACTAATTCTACCGTTGGTAATTCACTCTTCTTTTTTTCTAGCTTTGTTTCAACTGTTTTAGCAATATTCATGGCATTTTTTAATTCATATTTACCACCACTTGCTTCAAATGCTTTGTATATAGCTCCTGCAATCTTATCTAACTCAAATGCGACTAGGCGCCCATCTCTCTTACGAATATTTTCTATCATTCTATATCCCTCCATGCACTATTAAGTATATCTTATTTGTATTTTTAATTCATGTTATATACTCCTTTACCCAGCCCTTTTTATAATCATAAAATAAAACGCTCTCCCATTACAGGAAAACGTTATCTAACGTAATATAACCGTTTATCATTATCAAGAATACTTTTTCACACTAACCTGATAATTTTGATAAATCGCTAATAAGTAGCCATCAGTTACCTTTTCAACCACCCCATATCTAAAGACTTCTTCTTGGTCTAAGTCATATTTTTCTATCAAATAATGCATTGTTTCACGTGCTTCGCTTTTATCTAAACGGGCCTTCCACCAGCGTTTAGGTTTTATTTTTGATAACCGTAAATAGTCTTCAATCAATAAATCCTGATACTGCCGATTTAAATATTCGTCTAAATAACTAAATAATTCATCATTTTGAAATTTAAACATTTTAAATTGCTGTTTCAAATAATAATTGCCCAGGTCTAAGAAAAAATAAAAAGGTGAAGCGACTGTTCTTATCACTGTATTCATTGTTATTGGCATCTTGCCACTATTCCAGAATTTCTCTAACATTTCTTCTGCCAAATGAATTTTCCCAATATCTTCAGGGCTTAAATCATTACTATAAAGCAATTCATAGGGTGGATTTTCATCATATACATACCCATATTTTTCTGCCTCTTTTCGAAGACTTGTTCCTCTCAATAACTTTAAAAAACCTAATTGCAGTTCCTTTGGATAAAAAGCAAAAACATCATCAAATGATCGGGCAAATCTCTCTAGGTTTTCTAAAGGCAAACCTGCAATCAAATCTAAATGAAAATCAATTTTATGATTTTGCTGTAACTGTTTAATTACCTCACTTAACCGTTCAAAATTTTGATATCTTTTAACGATTTCATTTGTCGGCTCATATGTTGACTGAATTCCTATTTCAAATCGTAATAATCCTCTTGGAGCATAATCATTAATATAATCAATAATTCGCTGATCTAGTACATCACCATTAATTTCGAATTGAAATTGAATTCCTGGTCGATAATGCTTAAAAATAAATTCTAAAATCGCCAAAGCATGAGCTGTTTTAGCATTAAAGCTCCGATCTAGCAGCTTAATTGTCTTAACTCCACTATCGAGCAATAATGATAATTGCGCTTTTAAATAATCTAAACTAAAGAAGCGTAATCCTTTTTCTAATGAAGATAAACAGTACTGGCATTGATATGGACAGCCGCGACTTGTTTCAAAATAAAGAATCCGCTTATCCATATCAGCAAGATCACGTTTTAATAAATAAGGTGATTCAAGTGTTTCAAGATATTGTAGATCAACCGGCTTAGTTTGTTGATAATCTCGCTTATCTTTTCTGCTAATTCCTTGAATATTAATCGGCTGCTGTGTTTCTAAACAATCTAACAGTTCTTTAAAAGCCACCTCACCTTCACCACTAATTAAATAGTCAATTTTAAAGTTATCTAGAAAATAATCAATTTCATAACTTACTTCCGGTCCTCCAATTACAATAACTAATTGTGGGTCCATTTTTTTTAATTTATCTATCAATATTTTTATTAAATCAACATTCCAAATATAGACACTAAAAGCCACAACCTGTACTTTTTGTTCAATAATATCATTTGCAATTGTATCAAGATCCTCTTTGATCGTATATTCTTTAAAATCCACCTCATGATATTCTTTAGTAGCTACATAAAGCAATCTTAACGATAAAGACTTATGTATATATTTTGAATTTAAAGTAGTAATTAATGTTTTCATTTCTTTACCTCATTAAAATAATCTAGAGGTAACCCCTAGATTATTTTTTCGTAACTTTTGGCATTACATTGTTATATAAACAATATTCTTCAAAAGTCCATTCCTTTTCAACGATTTTTTTTGCTACATCTTTACCAACATAACGTAAATGCCAAGGCTCATGAGCAATTCCCGTTATTCCGTCAGTACCATTTTCAAAACGGATAATAAAGCCATATTTAGCACAATTTTTAATTACCCATTTATATTCATCAGTATCACCAAAAGTGATTTTTTTACCTTCTACAACACTTTGACTAGTTAAATCAATTCCTAAACCAGTTTGATGTTCACTTGCTCCAGGCTGAGCGACATATTCATTTGCATACTGCCCGCCAAAACGTCTTTCAAAATCAGCCATTGTATCAACTTGTGTCTGATATGAACGATACGCACTATTAACAACTAATTCTAACCCTTCTTTTTTAGCTGCTTCATACATTTTAGTTAAAGCATCTGATGTTTCTTTAGTCATTTTCGGATTTTGACAATCTGGAGCTACTGGAATTTCCGGATCTACTAATTTAGGTTCATAGCTTTCTGGTAAATAGAAACCTTTTTTTACTAAAACTAATAAATCATCAGGATTAGTAATTGTATAGCTTTCTTTAGGCTCACCATTAGATGAAATCAAAAATGGATAGTTAGTAATACATACTGCATAATTATAGTCTTTGTAATTATTATAAGCGTTGATATACGCTTCAAGATTTTGAATTTGATAACCTTTTACTTTGCGATAAGGCTCTAAATCCTTGGCAGTATAATTATGATCGATCAAATATTGTAAATCTTCTTTTGATACTTTATCACTAATCAAATTCCAAATAACTTTCTCACTATACCCCATACTTTTTAGTTTAGGTACTTCTTCTTTAAATAATCCATTAATATATGTAACAACATCAGCATATTCCATCTTTTTATTCATGCCTAGATATTTTTCGTATTCATCATATAAAGAAACTTTTTTAGAATTTGCTATCCAATTAGTAATATGATCAAGTTTATCATGGGATAAAATTTCATTTTCTTGTTCTTTTGTTAATGACAAAATTTCACTTGCTTGTGAAAATGAATAGCCCTTGATTAATAATTTAATCCGTGTCAAATTTAACACAACAACAATTCCAATAACTAAGACAACCCCAACAGCCCCAACAAGAGCAACGCGTCCAACCTTAAGGCGACTTCGACTACTTGTTCCATAACTGCTGTAATATCCATAATCTCTTTTCTTTTTAAACATTATTATATTACCTCTTTAATACTTTCTCTTTATTTACATGTACTTAAATAATCGTTACGCCCTAATTCATATTGATCGTTACCATTACTATCAATCACTACTACTAATGGCATATCCTCAACTTCTAAACGTCGAATCGCTTCAGGTCCAAGATCATCAAAAGCAATTACTGTACATTCTTTAATGCAATTAGACATCATCGCTCCGGCTCCACCGATAGCACCAAAATACACTCCATGATATTTAATGATTGCATCTTTAACTGCCTGCTGACGATATCCCTTACCAATCATCGAACGTAATCCTAACTTGATCATTGTTGGTGCAAAAGCATCCATTCTCCCAGACGTTGTAGGTCCTCCACTCCCAAATACTTTACCAGGTTTACTTGGCGTTGGTCCCACATAAAAAATTACTTGATCCTCTAAATGAAAAGGTAATTCCTTTCCTTCTTCAATCAAAGCCATCAAACGTTTATGAGCCGCATCACGACCCGTATAGATAGTTCCGCTTAGTAACACTTCATCACCAGCATGTAATTGTTTTATTTTTTCAACGGTAAGCGGTGTTGTCAATTTAATCATAATGAAGCCTCCTTATGACGCGCTACATGGCAGCAAATACTTACTGCAACAGGCATTCCAGCAATATGAGTAGGATGAGTCTCAATATTCAATGATAGAGCCGTAGTTTTTCCACCATAACCAGCTGGTCCAATTCCTGTAGCATTGATCATCTCTAATAATTCAGTTTCTAAAGCAGCATATCGGCTATCTTCGTGATGGGTTCCAATTTCACGCATCATTGCTTGTTTTGACAACATCGTAACTTTGTCAAATGACCCTCCGATCCCTACACCAATCACCATCGGCGGGCAAGCATTAGGTCCAGCGTCATTAACCACTTTCATTACAAAATCTTTAACTCCCTGCAATCCATCACTTGGTTTTAACATTTTAATTTGTGACATGTTTTCAGACCCAAATCCTTTTGGAGCTACAACAATTTTAAATTCATCACCACAAACAAGATCAAAATAAATAATTGCTGGGGTATTATCTTTAGTATTGATCCGTTCAAATAATGGATCATCAACTACTGATTTACGAAGATAACCTTCCTCGTACCCTTGACGCACTCCTTCATTAATAGCAGCTTTTAAATCACCATCCACATGAACTTCTTGTCCAATTGTAATATACACAAAAGCCATACCAGTATCTTGACAAATCGGCATCATATTATCTTTAGCTAAATCAGCATTATCAATCAATACTTCCAAAGTCTTTTTAGCTAAGGGATATGGTTCTGTATCTGTCTTATCTTTAAGTGCCTTAAACACATCACTGGGTAAATTACAAGCTGCTTCCATACATAGTTGTTTTACTGTTTTTGTAATATCTTCACATTTAATCTCACGCATAACTTTTTCCTTCCATAAAAAAAGGTTAAAACCTTTTTAGATAATTTTTTCCTGAATTCCTGGATAATATAAAGAATAATATCGCAGTGACATCAATTCAACTGCTGTTAATAACGTATGTTTACCAATCTTTCGCTGTTCGCTATCACCTAATACAATCGTATAATTAACGTTTATTCCAATATCTATCCCTGGATTATTTGTCATTAAAACAACCTTACATTTTGATTTCTTTAAATACTGTAAAACTTTCGAATTACTCCGTGCATAAAATCCATTTACTGTCACAATAATTGCAACACTATTTTCATCCATCAAACGCGCACAATCAATCTGACGTTCTGTTTCCATATATGCCATTGTAAACTTTTCCAGCATTAGTAAATCAGTTTGAAAATGCAACGCTGCAGAATGAGAAAACTGAGTTCCAAAAAAAGCTACTGAATCACTATCATGAATAGCCTGTAGAACTTTATCAATCACATTCCAGTCTAACCGCTGTGACAATTTTGAAATAGCATCACATACTTGATCACTATAATATTTAGTACATTCTTGAGGTTTATCTTTCATCATGTCCAAAGGAACATTAATTAAATTATTAAACTTTTTGCTATCTGAAGCAAATGAAGAACATTCTTGTTTTAAATGAGCATAATTTTCATATCCTAAAGCACGACAAAAACGTGAAATCGTTGCCGGGGATACATAACATTCTTTAGCAAGCTGACTAATTCCCATTTTGGCCACTTTCGAAAAATTATGAGCCATATACCAGGCAATATTATAATTTGTATCAGCTTCACTAGCTGTATCTAAAAAGATAATTAAACGATAAAATAAGCTTTTCATCCTCATTCCTCCACTTATGTGTATTATACACTATATTTCGCCATTTTAAAATAGCTCGATATCTATCCGAACGAATAATTATCACATATTTTAAGATATTCTATATACATTTTCACCATTGTTTAGTTATATACTAACAATGTAGTCAAAAGAAATATTCGATTTTCCCTTCAATATAATGACTACAAACAATATATAAAGATATCCTTCCCTGATATCATGTATTATTAGTATCCTTTCCCTGATAACTAATAATAAAAGCGACAAGTGATTTCCCCACTTGTCGTTTTTCTGTTTCTATAAAATTTGACTATAAACACGTAAAACGTTCTTATAAAAAACTTTCTCAATTTCATTTTCACTAAAGCCAGCTTCCTGCAGTGCAGCAGCTAATTGGGGCATCATCGAAGCATCAGCTAATTCAAGGTTTTGATCAATACCATCAAAATCACTACCTAAGCCAACATAATCTATCCCCACCAGTTCCTTAATATATAAAATATGTTTAACCATATCTTCAATACATGAACGCATCCCGCCATGACTCGATGGTTTTAAGAAATCTCCGCAAAAATTAATTCCCATGACGCCATTACGTTTCGCTAACTGTTTGATCATATCATCAGACATATTTCGAGCAACTCCGCAAACGCTACGAGCATTACTATGTGATGCAACAAACGGTTTTGTCGTATATTTTAATACATCATAAAATCCCGCATCACTCAAATGTGAAACATCGATAATGATTCCCAACCGCTCCATTTCCTTGACATAAGCAATCCCAAAATCAGTTAATCCATCTTCTGTATTTAAATGATATAAATCTTTAAATTCCTTAGTACTAATCAAATTAGGATAACCTATTCCGTTAGGATGATTCCAAGTTAAAGTAATCATCCTAACGCCTAGACGATAATAATTACGTAAGATTGCAAGATCATTATTTACGACTGCCCCTTCTTCCAATGTAAGCATCGCTGACATTAGACCATTTTTTTGATTATTAAGAATATCTTCATAACTATATACTGGTTTAATCAGCTCAGGACTTTTTTCTAGTTCTGTATAATATAGATCAATTAATCGCTGTGCCTTTGTTAGCGGATCAAGATGATCACTTAAGTTTACAAACATCGCAAAATTTTGCAACAAATAATCACCTTTAACCATTTTCTTTAAATCAATATTAAAATCATTTTTTGATAAACAGCCACCTTCATCATAAAGCCGCAAGATGGTATCACAATGCATATCAACAACTTTCATTTTCTCACCTATTACATCTTATGTATATAATGCACAGATATACATTTCATCCCGCCATGACAAGTCAATACAGCTGGTAACTTGTTTACGATAACCTCAATATTATCAAAAATATCTTGTAATAATCGTTTTGCTTTCAGCGCTGATTCTTCATTATCAGCATGAGAGATGTATAATGTATAATCCTTAGCATTAACACCAGCATTTTTAAATTTGTCAATTACAGTTTTAACAATTTTTGATTCTGTCCTACTCATCGCATATTTATCGACACAACTACCATCTTCCTTCAAATAAAGTAAAGCTTTTACTTTCAAGATTGATGCCATTTTAGCAGCTACCGGCGATAACCGTCCCGAGCGCGCCAATTGCTTAAAATCAAATGGGGCTAAAAAAGAAAAACTATTTTTAGTTTTCATTTCTAACATTTCAAAAATTTCATTTACATCATGATCATTATCAGCCATCTGTTTAGCCGCTAATGCCATATCCATGACAGGTGCACCAACTTGGCGGCTATCATAAATATACATATTATTCATTTCTAACTGATTTTTCACAAGATTAAATCCACTCCAAGTTCCACTTAAATCACTACTGCAGGTGATAATGATAATAGCTTCATAATTTTTAGCTTTCCAATTCGCCATTAATTCATGTAAATATCCAGTATTTGGCTGTGATGTCGTAGGGATACATCCAGCTTCCAGTTTTTTATATAATTCTTCCGTTGAAATATCAATTTGGTCTTTGTACTCGATCCCGTCAATCAGTACACTTAGTGAGACTAACTCAATTCCAGATTCTTTCGCTTGAACCCCGTTCATCGCACTTGTTGTATCGGTAACAATTAAATAATTTTTCATTATTCTTTATCCTTTCATAATTCCAATTCTTTATCTTGGTAATCTTTAGTGAGATGTTGATAGTCTTTTAGCCAAGTAACTCCTTCTAAATATTCCTCTTCACTCAAGAGTTCATCTAAAATGTTAAAGTGAACTAGCATACAAACATCATAAATGCTTTGCCATAAAGCATCAAATTCATTATCACTAGCCTTCAAATCACTTTGTTCACTCTCTATGTATGCGACTAACTCATGAGCCAGCTTGGTTGCTTTTTCTTTTTCAGTTGCAGCCATTATATATCCTCCTTGACTTTTATATAATGAAATTATAACATTATTTTAACAAAAGGAGTTAAAAACATGAAAACAATTTCAATTTTCCAAGTCCAAGACATCAATAATTTATTAAAAGAACGCCAATTTGACTACATTCTCAAATTACGTGATGCTTGTGGCAGTCAAAGTCTCTATCTTGAATGTACTGGTGAAGAAACCGATATTAATATATTATGCAATGTAATCAATGAATTATTAAAAAATGATTATTTACAAGTAATTCCCGGAACTATCAATCCATACAACCTGTTATTAAAATAATATATTAATTATTACCATAAGCACGATAACTTATTATATTATTTTCATAAAATGAAAGCGGTTTTCATCACCTGAAAAAAGACCACTTTCTTTTCTTTTGCCGTTATAATAGCCTTGTAACAAAAAACAAAGGAGATTTACAAATGGCAAAGAGACCTGTAAAAATTGCTACCATCGGTGGCGGGAGTTCATATACTCCAGAATTAGTTGAAGGATTTATTAAAAGATATGATGAACTACCTATCAAAGAACTGTGGTTAGTTGATATTGAAGAAGGTAAAGAAAAATTAGAAATCGTTGGAGCAATGGCACAAAGAATGGTAAAAGCTGCGGGTGTTCCTATGACGATTCATTTAACATTAGATCGTGAAGAAGCTTTAAAAGACGCTGATTTCGTTACTACTCAATTTAGAGTTGGCTTATTGGATGCAAGAATTAAAGACGAAAGAATTCCCTTAAGTCATGGGATTATTGGGCAAGAAACAAATGGTGCCGGAGGAATGTTTAAAGCATTTAGAACTGTTCCTGTTATCTTAGAAATCGTTGAAGATATGAAAAGACTATGTCCAAATGCCTGGCTAGTAAACTTTACTAATCCTAGTGGAATGGTTACTGAAGCTGTTATCAAATATGGTAAATGGGATAAAGTTGTTGGTTTATGTAATGTACCTATCTCTTGCCGTAAAATGGTTGGGAAAGCTTTAGATAAAAACGAAGAAGAATTATTCTTTAAATTCGCTGGATTAAACCATTTTCACTGGCATCGAGTATGGGATGTTGATGGAACTGAATTAACTGATAAAGCAATTCAAAAACTATATGTTGAAAACGATGGTTTAAGAAAATTTGGGGCTAATGCTACACGTGCAAAGGAAGAAGAGGAAAAAGCCGCTAAACGTGCCGCTGATGCCGGAGTAGCAAATATTAAAAATATTTCATTTGTTGCAGAACAAATCCAAGATTTAGGATATCTGCCATGTATGTATCACCGTTACTACTATATCACTGATGATATGCTTGAAGATGAAATTGCCGACTTCAAAGAAAATGGTACTCGTGCTGAAGTTGTAAAAAGAACAGAAGCTGAATTATTTGAATTATATAAAGATCCTAATTTAGATTATAAACCAGAACAATTGACAAAACGTGGTGGTACTTATTATAGTGATGCTGCTTGTGAATTAATCAACTCAATCTATAATGATAAACGTACAACTATGGTCGTATCAACACAAAACAAAGGGGCATTAACTGATCTTCCATATGATAGTGTAGCTGAAGTATCTGCTATCATTACAGCAGCAGGACCAATGCCAATTTCTTGGGGAACATTAAAACCTGCAGCTCGGGGAATGGTTCAAATTATGAAAGCAATGGAAGAAACTACAATTGAAGCTGCCGTTACTGGTGATTATGGTAAAGCATTACATGCATTTACAATTAATCCATTAGTTCCAAGTGGTCAAATTGCTAAAACATTATTAGATGAAATGTTGATTGCTCATAAAAAACACTTACCTCAATTTGCTGATAAAATCGCTGAATTAGAAGCACAACAATAAAATAACCTGGAGTTTTGAAGCGAACCTCCTAAGTTGAAGCAACAACTTAGGAGATTCATTTCATTCTTCCAGGTTTTCTTTATTTTATCGGCTTCCGCCTCCGCCGCCTCCGGAGAAACCACCTCCGCCTCCGCCAAAGGAACTAAAACCACCGCCACCGCTATACGATGAACTATGAGCTGCACTATATGCATTAGCTGCACTACGAACACCACCGTACATAAATGTTCTCGTTGCTAACATCGTATAAGTGTAATCAATATTTGAATATTGATTAAATTCTGGGCAGAGTTTACCAATTTGTTTTTCTACCTCGTCAGCAATACCAAGAATTGAAGCAAACATTAAATATTCTTCCCAGAGTTTTACTTCAATTACTTCTTTTTCTTCAATACTACTAAAGTCTAATAAAAAGCGTTTTAATCCTTTAGTATAAATGATATCATCTCTAAATGATGGTTCATAAACTACTTTTTCATTTGCAATATCTATTCCTAAGAACTTTTTATAAGTTGTTTGCTTTTTCATTAAGCCTTTTTCTTTTAATTCTTTTTCTTCAAATTCAATCAAATCATTAAACCAATCTTCGATTTCTTCATAATTCCGTTTACACCAACGTTCAAATTCTTTATTCTCTAAGATTTGATTATCACCACTTGCTTCCCGAAAATAACCTAACATCTTATCTTCTAAAATATTTTCTGTTGGAATCTCACCACTGAAATCAATTTCATATTTATCTTTTTTAAACCAGCCAGTGCCCGGTTCCATGGTAAAATTCACATAGCCATCTCTGATCCATTTTAACAACATAGCACACAAGATACCTGAACGATCATCTTGCTGGATAATCCCTGCTTTTGTTGCAACGTAATAAAAATAGTAGATATCTTTATGACAAGGAATATCACGGAACGGATTAACATGTTCCATTGTCGGAATTTCATTGTTACCGTCACTAAAATATAATTGTTTATTTTTGTTTGCTTTAGATACAATTCCAACAATTACTGCAATTATCCCAGCAAGTACCGCAACACTAATACCAATAAACATAAATATTGAACCATCACTAGAATCTTCTTGATAACTTGAGCCATCACGTGCATCTTCTAAAACAGCTTCAAATGATTCATTTTTGGTTATTGCATTGCTAAAAGTTCCATCGGGTACTCTAACTAAAATATTAACATAATTAATATCGCCTCGACGATTATTGTTTAAATCACGATTCGATATAATTATCGCTCCATGATCATCAAAAATAACTTGTCCTTCATAGCCAAAGCCCCAAATATCACTATCTTGATCATAAAACTTGTAATCAGAACTAATCGTTGCTTCAAATTCAGCTGGTTTAGGATTCATTTCCTGATTAAGTAATTGCCAATTAAACCCCTGAGCATCACTATATTGATTAACAAATGGAGTAATCGTATATGTCATCGTATATGTGTGTTGACCATAATCACCTATCCCATAACATAACTCATAACCATCACTCTTTTCAATGATCCCACATTTATTTTTCTTCTCTTGACGACTAGCATCAATATCCCAATTATCAACATATTGATATTTTGTTCCTTTTTCATCGACAACAGAAAAATCACTGATCGTAGCCCCATAAAGATTATTAAATGCCTTGTAGTTTTCTGTTCCTTCAATCGCATCCATCTTCCAAGTTTCCTCAACTTTTGCTGAACCATCTTGATTAATATAAATGTTCATATTAACCGCTTGAAGGTCATTCCCTGATGCCAAAACAGGTAACGGCATCAAAGAAACCAGAAAGATTGAGAGTGCTAAAAATAATTTTTTAAGTTTCATTTTAAAATTTAACCTTTGGTACTTCTTTATCTGTTTCTTGAACCTCAAAATAATCAAAAGTTCCAAAACCAAATATTTTTGCAATAAGCACTGAAGGGAAAACTTCTGTTTGATTGGTATATTTATTTACTGAATCATTATAAAATTGTCGTGCATACGTAATTTTATCTTCTGTAGCTGTCAATTCTTTTTGTAATTCCATAAAATTAGTATTAGCTTTTAAATCCGGATAAGCTTCACCTAACATCATTAATCGGCTTAAAGCCTGATTTAATTCACCAGAAGCTGCAAGCTGATCTTGAGGACTATTGGCAGTCACATAAGTATTTCTTGCTTTTATTGCATTTTCTAACGTTTCCTTTTCGTGACTAGCATACCCCTTGACTGTTTCAACAAGGTTCGGGATCAAATCAGCCCGCCTTTTTAATACCACATCAATTTGTGCCCAGTTAGTTTTAACCCGGTTCTTTAATTTAGTTAATGTGTTATATGCAACTATGCAGTAAATCACAATTAACGCCACTACTATAAGTACAATAATTATTGGTATACTCATTTTTAAACGCCTCCTTTTTCTATACTTATATTATACAATCTTAGTAAGAATATACAACGAATACGATAATCATAAAAATGTCAAATTTCCAAAAAAGGATGTCATATTAAAACATCCTTCTATTATTATTAATTATTTTCTTTTCTTCTTTTCATCCATAAAACCAGACTCGCAGTTGAAACCATTAATGCAAATATACCAGCAAAATTAGCCGCATCACCAGTTTTTACTCCTTGAGAAGACTCTTCGCTAATCGCAACTTTCTCTAATTGTTCTAGTGCATTTTGTAAAACCGTTTTGGCTTCATCAACAGCTGCCAGTGTCGCCTTTTCATCTGCTAAGACAATTTTGGCTGCTGATAAAGCTTTTTCTAATCGTTCCCAAGAAGCCCTTGTATAATCTTTAGCAGATAATTTTTCAGTCCGCTCAACTAGCTCCTGTAATTTAATCTTATTGAAATCACGAATATTTAAATTTTCAATTGCCACATTTAACCGTGTAATAGCAGCATTTACCTGAGCTTGAGTTACATCATTTCCAGTATAAATATCTTGTGCTGCTTGTAAAGCGGTCTTAAACTCTTTAACTAAATCAGCATCAAGATTACTTAAAATATCTTCAGTAATCTTATCAGCAATAGCTAAAAGTGCTTCTAACTGACTCTTATCAACTTTTTCTTCAGTCTTTTTAACTAAAGCTTGATACATAGTTTGTAATTTTTCATAACTATCATCAACTTGTTTTTGTGTTGCCTGATCATCTTTCAAAATCACTATTGCTTGATCATATGCTTCCTTAAATTCTTGATACGATTGGACTGTATATTCTTCACTTGTTTCAAAAACTTTCTTTATTTCATCGCTTTCAATATAGTTTTCAAGAAACTCTTTGTTTACCGAGATAATATATTTAATAGTATAATTTTCTATCGTTTTACCATCTTCCGCTCTAACAATGATCTTTACTTCATTATTATATACTGGTAAAACAGTAATTGCTTCATTATTATTACCTTGAGCTATAACTGATGGGGTATCAGCTGTTTTCAAATCAACAGTATATGTTTTAGTAAGCTTATCATACCCTCGATAACCATTAAATTCTTTAATATTAACCCCATCTAATTTTAAATCATCTAGATTTGCAGATGAATTTGCAGTTACTGGTAAAATATAATCATATACTTCTATTTCTGTTAAACCAATACATTTATTAACTTGCGGTGACTTCATCCATATGCGTAATTTATTAGTTGTAATCGGGTGAATAAATCCATATGGAGTATCACCAGATGTATATGGTACTTGTGTAATGTGCGAAGACTCAATTTCTTGCCATGAATTTGTTGGAACATCATAATATTCAAACCGGACATTGTTATCACCTGGTAAAACACTGAATTGATTATCCGTAAAATGCCACAGTTTAATATTTTGCATCAAGTATTCTTTTTGCCATTCTAATTGTACATAAGTATCCACCGGAGGATTTTCATTTCTTAAACTCCAATTTGTCCACCGTGCGCTTTCGCGTCCACTTTCATTAGTAATCCCATCATTTAATTCACTCAATGAATCATTGATTGGCGTTGCTGTTGGTTCACTTGGAACACCATTGACCATTTTCCCATTTGTAAATAATGGTGTATCTTGATAATTCTTTGAAGCAATATTCTGTGAATCAGCTAATTTTGGTGCTACTCGAACAGTTGCTGTAACATCTTTTACTTCATTTAGAACATTGACTGTACCTTTTACTGTTACCATTCCTTCATTTTTAAAAGCATCAGCAGGAATATTCCATTTAACCGGAAAAGCCTCACTATAATTTCCATTTTCATAAAGTCCTCGAACCGTTTGTGGTAATACCGGTGTAATTCCTGCACTAGTTACTGTTGAATAGTTTTCCATGGCTACGACATTACCAATTACATGAACCGTTACAGTTACTACAGCTTCACTATCCTGAAGTTTTCCTGTTATTGTGAACTCACCAATTTTATTTAATGATTCTTTATCATATTCATTCCATTTAATCGTTAAGTCTCTTGTCTCCCCATTATTGTATGTTCCTACAACTTTTGCAGGCAGATCAGGTTCTTCACCAACATTAACATATAAATTTTTAGCAATTGTGTAACTTTGCAGATAAGCATCACCCTCAACAGCATTTTTAACCGTCTTGACAGAAATATTTGAACCACTTAAACCATCACTGCTGGCACTAAGTGTAAATGATCCCTCATCTTTAGTAGATTGAACAATCACTAATGCCTTTCCTGAAAAGGCTTTTCGTGAAGTTCCCTTATAACTATCAGTATCAGCTGCATTACCATTATCAACCCCAACAATTTTACCATTTCCTTCAATCTTGAAATTAATACGATTATCAGCTCCAGCGACAATATTTCCATTCATATCTTTAACATCGACAGTAAGATAAGATAAACTACTGCCATCAGCTAAAATTTCCTTTTTATCAGCACTTATCGCTAATTTTGCAGCTTTGGTATTAGTCGTTACACTGCTTCTTCCTTCAGTTTCTGTAATTAAATTACCTTTTTTGTCATATGCTTTAGCACTCAACGTTCCTGAAGCCCAGGTTACATTAAAGCTTGGGTAAAATTCTCCATTTGAAAATGTTTGATACTTATATCCTAAAGCAGTAGTATGCGTTGTTGCTGTATCTTCCCCCACTTTATTCCCATTTAAATATAACTCCACTTTTGCAGCATTAGTAAATACATCGACCTTGACCTTACCATTATTATTTTTGACTATTTCATCATTGTTCCATGTTGACATTAAATGCAAAGTAGTTGTATCTTCGTCCCACATACTTTTATATAAATAATAAGTATCTTTTACAAATCCCGCAGTATCAACAATTCCAAAATATGATGATTTAGGTTTAGCTCCCTGACCACTTGCACTTCCTGCTCCAGTTCCATTCCATGGCGTTGGTTCACCAATATAATCAAAACCAGTCCACACAAACTCTCCAGCATTGAAATCATTCTTAATAACAAATTGCCAGGCATCACTTGCTGAATGTCCCCAGCCAACTTTTGCCTCATCATTATCATATTCTGACATTTGTAAAGTATTATCATCTTTACCCGTAGTATTATAAACTCCACGACTATGGACAGCACTTGCCGTTTCAGAACCGTATAGTGGCCAATCGCTATAAGTATTGTGCATAGCTATAGTTTGATCACCATTTGCATAGTTCATTCCAACCACGCCACCAGCTTCATATATTTTTTGATTAATTTGGCTGAGCATCGCATTTGGATTAGTATTTTTGCGATTATCACCATTTGTGACTGGACGAGTTGTATCAACCTCTTGAACCCATTTAATTAAATCATCAACTAAATTTAAATAATGTGAGGTATTTCCTGATACTCCTTCATCAATTTCATTACCTAATGACCACATAATTACACTTGGATCATTTTTAGCACCATCAACCATTGCTTTAACATCAAATTCGCCCCACTTCATTCCAGCTTTTCCATTAACAATTTGATTATCGGTACTAATTACTTCATTAAAATGTGAAGTGTAGTCATTAACATTTCCATTTTTATATTCGGTCCAGCCATCAAAAGCTTCATTAATAACTAACATTCCATTTTCATTACATACTTCTAATAAAACTGATGCCGCAGGATTATGGGTAACACGAATCGCATTACATCCCATTTCTTTTAATATTTTGACCTGCCGTTCAATTGCATCACGATTAGCAACTGCTCCTAGTGCACCCTGATCATGGTGCAGACAAACACCTTTTAATTTTATTTTTTCACCATTTAATGAAAAACCTGTATTATTATCAAAATCAAAATAGCGGAAACCATACTCAGTTTCATAAGTATCTAAAACTTTATTATCCGCCACGATTTCAGTTTTCATTGTATATAAATTTGTATCCTCAGTGGACCACAATTTAGGAGCAATAACAGACACTTCCTGTTTTACATCTTTTGTACTTTTAGCTGCTAATTCAACTTCATTAGTGACGGTACTACCCGCGGCATTTCCTTGAGCATCCAATAAAGTATTTTTAACTGTGATCGTTTTATTTGTATCGCTATCATTATCGATTGTTGCTGTAACATCAACTTTAACATTATTGTCCTTAGTATTTTCTAAATCTTTAGCAATGATTTTAGTTCCATTATAGCCAACATGAACCTTATCTGTAACTGTTAACTTTACATCTCGATAAATCCCACTTCCAGAGTACCAGCGACTACTTGGAATTTTATTATTAGTTTTTACTACTAAAACATTTTCAGTCTCACCATCGCAGATTAAGCCCTCAGTCAAATCAAATGCAAAAGCAGTATATCCATATGGATGCTCACCTAATTTTGTCCCATTTAAATAAACTTCAGCATTCATATAAGCGCCATCAAACTCAATCATCAATTGTTTTTCTTGATATTTTTTAGGTACTACAAAAGTTTTTCGATACCAGCCAACGCCACCTGGTAAAAAACCACTCTCTGCTTCTCCGCTTGTTGTGAAATCTTGATCAATACTATAGTCATGTGGTAAATTCACCGTTTCCCAAGTTGAATCATTGTAATCTTTGTTTTGAGCATCATTTATATCACCACGATGAAACTTCCAATTTTCATTAAATAGCGTGGTTCTTTGCCCATCTCCAATGATATCAACATATACTTCTTCGGGGTCTGACTGAGTAATTCTTGCATTTTCTTGTGCTAATACCCCAACTGGTGCTGATGATAACAACATTGAAACAGTTGCTACAGCACATAATTTTTGATTCCATCTTCCTTTCATAACTTCCTCCTTTTCCCGTATAGAATAGCTATTTTGATTAGTTAAAGTTCCCAAATAAATATAAAAGACCTGATTGTTCATCACGCTTATAAACGCTTTAAACAACCAGGTCTTGCCTAATCAAATAGTAACAATCCTATGCACTAACAATTATAGTTAATCACGTAAACCATGTCAATTAATTTACTAATAAAAGATTATTATTTTAGTAAATATAATTATATGTGGAAAAAGCAGGTAAATTACCTGCTTTTATATTTTAGCTCTGATGTTTAAATTTCCTTTTCAACTCAGCTAATAAAACTAATGCTCCGATAAACATTCCTATATATCCAAATAATTGAACCTCATCTCCCGTTGCTACTACTGAACTATCCTTAGACTCATCAGGTTTTACGGTTACTTCACCAGCTTTTTTAAATGAGGCCCTTACACGAATATCAGCCGTAACATTTTTAATCATATATGAGTTATCCTTAATTTCAACTGCCTTTTCATTGATTAGTAATTGATCAAGTTCATAGCCTTGGTCAGGAACAACTTTTAAAGTAACGCTTTCACCAGCGTTAACAGTTGACCTATCAGCTATAACTTTACCATTTACAGTATCTTCAATAAAAATACCAAATGTTGTATCTGAATCATTTATATTTTTTACATTAATACTATCTAAAACATACCAGCCCTGCTCTGTCACTTCCGCATCTTTAAGGGCTAAAGCAATTTCCGGAAGATTATTATTTTTGTCATTAACAATTGCTGTCGCTAGTTTGTATTCACCTGATTTAATACTATTTGGCAATTTAAATGTAGTCTCATAATGATTATTTCCATCTTCGAAAAGCCAATCACCCGGGTTTACTTTATCAGTATCTTCATTATATTGATAAATAACCTGATTTGTTTTTGGGTCCAATAATGCGAAAGCAACATGATATTTATTATCCCAATGTTTATTTTTATTCGGCAACATGCCTAGCCCTAAATTACGCCACGCTTGTTTAATTGTTATTTCTTCCCCAGTCGTGAAAAGCTCAGGAACTTCTAAACTAGTCAAAGCGAGGCGATAGCCACCATTCAAACCAAATTTATTCAATAAACCAGAACCGTTTTGTTGATCATTCTCTAGCCATTTCTGACAGTCCATTACAACCCGAGCATCTAGAGTATTTGCTCGACATGCCAAAGCATCAGCTACGACCTGACGTAAAATACCATCCAAAGTCGGATAACCAGCATTATTATACCAGTATTCTCGTACTTTAAATGAATGATAACAATTTTCTGCAAAAACTGGTATTCCTTGATTAAACCATTCTAATGTTTGATTTCTAATTGCATCCGTCATCCAGCCAAATGTATCACGGCGAACAACAAAATCATATTCTTTGTCAAATGCTCCAGTATAAGGTTTGTCAGTATTAATGATCTCATCATTTTCTTGAGTCCCATAATTTTCTGGTTGTCCTTCTTGAGCTCCCAATAAAACATCCGGGAAATATTTATCATATATTTTAATCACTTTTTCAACCGCATCATAAACATTATCATCCCACTCAGTACTAAATTTAACGTGATGTGCTTCACCCCAGTTACCAAAGCCCATACCATCAATAAAAGCAATATCTAAATCATTATTAAACTCTGCACCAAATGCTTTAATAAACTTATCTAATTTTTCTAAGAAAACAGGATCATTAATATATGGATCTTTAGCATCGATTTCTGGTGCCGTATCATCAGTTCGATCAGTTTTATACCAGCTTGCTCCTGCTTTAAATACATATTCTGGTGTTGCCTGCTGAAAAGCATCACTTGAATCCACCAATACCCTAAAAGCTAATTGAATTCCTCGCGCTCTTGCTCCACTAATTAATTTACTCAACCTGCTATCAGGATCATTCCATGCATAATTTCCTTCTGATGGTTCATACCAGCTCCAAGGATTACGAATATATAAAATATTTGTCTTTAAACCTTGAGCATATAATTCATCCATTTCAGCCCAATATTTATCAACATCGGTATCTTGGAATTCATAATATTGAACCCATCCCATTGACGGATTATTATAAATCGTTTCATTATCAACAATAGTTGAAATCAATTTATTGCCGGGCAAAACTCTTCTTGGTACAACAACTTCAAACTCATCTGTGATACCAACATCCTGACCATCTTCACTACTAACCTTTAATGTTATTTTAACTTTTGTATCTGTCAAAGGTGCATTAATATTACCATTTAAATCAATGATTTCCTCATGATCAGAACTATTGATCGATACCTCATAGCCTTTTAAATGAGGAATTGGAAATTTGCTTTCACCTTGATTTACAACTATATTGGTATCAATACTTTCAGCATAGTACTGAGCATTATTATTTATTGTTCCAATTGCATTTAAATCTGTAAATAAATAGGAATTATCCCAAACTAGATTAGCTTTATTTACGATCAAGCGAATTTTACTAGTTGTAAGTTCATTAAAAATAAGCTGCTGTGATTCTCTAATTTGATTATCGGTTTTATGTTTAAAATCAAATGTATCAACATTTTTCCAACCATTACCATCCCAAATTTCCACAGTCAAATTACCAATACCTTGTGAATTAGGAAAATGTGCTGTATAAACAAGTTCATTAGTTGTAATTGTCCGTGGTGAAAAATCTAAGATATACTCATCACTATCAGAATATGTAGTTTTATAATAACTACTTACATTATTATCAACCATTCCAGCTGCATCAATATTTTCACCATTATGATAAACTCGGGCATTTGATAAAAGATTATCTTTTAAATATACACCTTCTGTTTCAATTTCATTGATTACAATATTTTCATTACTTTGTAATTCTAAAATAAATATATTTCCCAAAGATAAATAACCGGGATCAACTTCAAAATAATCCCCATTTTTATCACTTTTCCAGTCTGGTTTAAAATCACCAGCTAAATCATTGATCATCACATTTTCATTGACATTAACATTACGATAATAATTAGTATTCGCAATACCTTTTAAGGTAACAGTTTCAATGTTTTTATTACTCGTATAAATTCTCATTTTCTTTAATGCAATATTGGCAAACTTATTATTTTCAGGTTTAACTTCAAACAATAAAGACGTATTCCCATTATTACTCCAACCGCTTTTTATGTCACCATCAGTTATACTTGTAATTTTATAGGCTTGATCATTAACCAAAGAAATATCTAAATATTTAGAACAGTTTTCAATATTTATATCTTGATCTAACGAAATACGATACTCATCACTATAAAGATCTAATCCCTCACAAGTAACATGAATACTATATGTACCCACTGGTACTGTCTTAGGAATTACAAATTCATAATTTAATTTACCATTTTTCATCTCAACTTGATATTTGACTGGTCTTGCTAGTGATTGATGAGATTTAAAATCGACTAACTCTAAATTTATTGTAGTAGATTTATTCTTATTTTTTATTACCATTGGTACAATATTTTTCACACCATAATTTCCTTGTGAAGAACTTATTTGAATAGATGGTAACTCTCCAGATTTATAACCCCATACCTGTACTTCAACAATATCATTCGTATTTTCCCAACTAGTATATGAATCTAATGTTTTTAACATGATTTTATTAGTTGAATAAACTTGATCAAATTGAATTCGAAATGGCTCACATTCAATATTCTTATCCCACCTAAATTCAAATTCACGACTGCCATTATTTAAAATATTTTCCCAAGTTTGACTACTATCATCCCAATATAATATTTCTGCAACTTTAGGGCCTTGGTCATTTCCATATGTTGAATATAGATCTAAAGAATACACATCTATTAAATCCTCTCCATAATCAAATGTAAAAATTCCTGGATTTTCTCTAGTTGGCTTATTTGTAACGGGCGTATACATTGCCCACTGAATACCATCAATTAAATCGCCTGTTACTCCTGAATATCCAGTAACGTTGGTACTGATCTTACTGCTTAAATTAACATTATTTAATAAAATTAGACCATTTGTAACACTTTCACTATCAATCGTTGTTCTTACTTGATATTGACCCCCTGACAATGTTCCTGGTACTTGCAGCACTAATTGAGTAGTGTCACCATTGATTACCCCATTTTGCTTTGTTGCTTCTACTTCTCTTGCTTCTTCATCAATCAGTACTGTGTTATATTCTTTACCACTCAATCCCGTTCCAGTTATCGTAATTGTCAGATTAGCATTTGGTACTACCGGTTTATTATCTTTATAAACCTCTGTATAACCCACTTTCAAGATAGTTTGATCTAAATGCTGTTGCCAATTTCCTTGAGCCTTGATTGGTACAATATAACTAAAAAACATCGCCACTATAACTAATAACGAAACAATCTTACCTCTCTTTTTCATAATAAAGTTTCCTTTCCAAAATAAACACTATTTCATTCGTTTATCCCCTTTATTTCCCCAAACTACTAACACATTTATTTATTATCAATATTCACACTCCTTTTCTACATCTTTTGCGATTGTTACCAAACAATTTTATTGTTATCTACTTTTAGAATACAACGTTTTAATACCAGTGTCAATACAAAATGTAAGGGGTTTCTTTTTTGTCCTATATATGCAAAATTGTTACCAAACACTTTACAAAATAATAATTAAATGATATTTTTATAAATAAGGATGGGAGATATTATGAGAAAGTACGAAACAATTTCCATTGATTTAAAGAAACGAATTGAAAATGGTGAATTTGAAGAAACAAAAAAACTGCCTACTGGTGGGCAGCTGATGAAAGAATATGATGCTAGTAAAAACACCATCAGCAATGCTATTAATTTGCTGGTTAATGATGGATTGTTATTTGCTATTCATGGTAGTGGTTTTTACATTCGAAAACCAAATAAAGGAACTATCAAATTAAATAACACAATCGGTTTTTCAGCTGAACATCCCGGTGAAAAATTAGAACGTGATATTTTAAGTTTTAAATTAATTGACTGTGATACTGATCTAGCAGAACATTTAGAATGTAAAGTTGGTACTCCAGTTTATGCAATAAAACGATTAATGTATATTGATGATATCCCTTTTGCTGTTGAATATACTTACTATAACAAAGACATCATTCCTTATCTTAATGAAGACATTGCAAAAACATCAATTTTTTCTTTTATTATTAATGATTTAAAACTTACGATCGGCTTTTCTGAAAAATACATTTTTGCTAAACCACTATCAAAAGAAGATCAAGAGCTTTTAAACCTAGAACCTGGTGCCTTTGGTTTAATTATCGATGATAACGTTTTCCTTTCAAACGGCAAAAAATTTAATTACTCGAAAATCTGGTATAATTATAAATATGCTAATTTTTTCAACAATGATAAATCAACTCGTAAAAAATCATAAACAGTATTATAGTTTATGATTTTTTATTTAGGCTGATTATGATTTTTTCTATGATGACTATCTTGATTATACCCTGACTGACACCCTTCAGGAACCTCCTCTTGATTAAATATAGCTAAAATATTATACAGTTCTTGAACACTAAACTTATTAAGTTCAGCAAAAGAATATTGTGAAGTATAAGACATAACCGTTTCAATAATTTGATATTTACCCGCAGACATATGATGTGATGAAGCGTTATGATGAGTTTCTTGATCAACTTGTGAACAATGATATCGATTAGTTCCAAGCAGGTTTTATAATTTGAAATAAATCATTTCACATAACAATCGATTTAAATATGGCAAAGAATAATAACCATCATTATAACTGTCAGGAATTCCATAAACATATAATAAATCAGCATACTCCTTTAAATAATCTTCTTCTTGAACAAAGGCAATGATTTTTATTTTACGTTCCTTTGCATAATCTAAAATCTCTTTTTGAGCATCAGAAAACCATTCCTTATATACACCAATAAAAACAATAGTATCATTATGATCTAACTGGTTTAGATACATCTTTTCAAACTCATAAAAATTAATCAAATATGCCGGAATATCGTTGACTAACATCTCTAACTGCAGCGTATAAAAATCCGCCAGTTCATGACTATCACCAATAAATGTAACACTTTTTGAAGTTTTGAGTAACTTAACAATTTCTTTTAACTTATCAATATCTAAATTTAATTTAGTCTGTCTTAAGTTAGCAAGACCATCAACATATAAAGATTCACTCATATTTTCAATCGTCGTCCGCATAAATCTTTGAGTATGAGAAATAATTCGGCGCATTTTAACATCCCTAGTAAACAACTCAAATTCATATTTAAAAGCCTGAAAGGATTCAAAACCAGCTTTATTGATGAAACGACTAACTGAAGCAGGAGAAATATTAGCTTCTTCTGCAATCTTCTCTAATGATAATATTTTAATATCCTCAATGTGATTAATAATCGTTCTAGCAATATTATAATCATTACTATTTGCGATTCTTTCATTACAAAATTTAATAAAACTAAAACAATCATTCTTCATCTTTTTTTCCTCCAAATTATCTTTATATTTTTATAATACAACAAAATTAACCTTAAATATTTAATTTTATCTTAATATTACAACTTTTTCACACAATTATTGCTTTATAATTTAACATTTGCTAATGTTAATTAAAAGGTGGTATCAACATATAATGAAAAACAAACTGATCTTGTTATCAATATTATCTGTGGCATTAGTTTCATCGATTAGAGGCTCAATAATTCCAGGAATGAATTTGTTATATCAAGAATATTCTGCTTATCCTATGTCTACTGTCTCTTTAATCATCACGATTCCCTCTATAGCTGTTATCCCTACCTCATATTTTTGTAGTAAGTTTGTTGGAACAAAAGTTTCTTATCGAACTATATTGATTGCGATGAACGCTGCTCTTTTATTTGGTGGGACTGGTCCATTCTTTATTGACGAGCTCTATTCAAGATTATTTTTACGACTGCTCTTTGGTATTGGAATCGGAATTGCCATTTCTTTAAATAAATCCATCATTTTAGAATATTACACTGATAATCGTCAAATCAAGTATTTAGGTTATACAACGATCATTTCCAGTCTAGGTGCAATCTTCTTCCAAACATTAGTTGGCTATTTAAGCAAGATTTCAACTGACTTTATGTTTCTTGGTTATTTACCTTTAGTAATAACACTTATTCTATCTTTTTATATTCCTGATATTCCTTTAAAAGCACCATCCAAATCAACTATCAAAAAAGAAAAAAACATCAAACTTCTCACCATCAGTATTTTCTTTCTAATCTTAAATATGCTGATGTCATCGATTGGTATTAATTTGTCAACTTTGTTTGCTACGAAATCATTTGCAGACATAGCTGTAATAACAGTCCATGCTAATAACATTAATTCTATTTGTTCAATCAGTTCGGGTCTATTATTTAATAAGATATATAATAAATTCAAGAATAATTTCCTCCCCATTTCCTTATTTCTTTGCGCTTTATCTTTAGCAATTTACATTTTTGGGAAAAGTTACATCAGCATGTATATTACTTCGGGAATCTTCGGCTTTACCTATAACACCATTATTTTATACATCTTCTTGATTGCAGCGCAGACCGCTAAAGAAAAGGGTAATGCAGCTGTGGGCGGATATATGGGAATAGCTGCTGGAATTGGTGGCTTTCTTCCCTCATTTCTAGTTTATCTTTGTCAATTATTCTTTAATGAAAGTATTTATTCTGTTTTGTTTATTGCTGTCATGTTTTTAGTTTTTGTCGGATTCATCACTATTAAGTTTTTACCTGCAAAAATAAAATCGTAACATATAATTTTAAACAGGTGCAAAAGAAGAATTCCTAGGAATTCTTCTTTTAATAAATATTCTTTCTTTTCTTTATGATTACAAACAGACCTGCCATGATCCCAATTAAAGAGATATAGAGACTCATTAAATTCTCATCCCCCGTATTTGGGACTACTGGCTTTTTGTCAACTGGCTTAATCGAGTTAATTGGAGTAACACTGCCCTCTTTCTTTTCAAGAGTATCAATTGCATCATTAATTGCTTTTGCCATAGCATCAACTTCAGCTTGCTGTGTAATATTTTTTCCACGAACTACAGCATTTATTGCTGCTTCTACTTTGGAAAAATCTTTATAATCATCCTTGTTTAATTTTTCAGCAGCTACAATAGCCGCATCAACAGCCTGATAATCAGCATCTAAATAAGTTAGTTCATTTTTTGCTGCTAAAAGTGCCTCGTACAATGCATCGCATTGTTCTTTAGTAATATTTTCAACATTATAGCCACTAATTGCTGCATCTAATGCTCGACTGAGTTTCGCATAAGAGTCTAGTGTATAGAGCTTTGCATCTAACACCTGAATTTCATTGATTAATTCTTCTAATATTTGAAGTGAATATGTTTTTGTTAATTCTGGATAAGCACAGCTCATTGCATAATGCTGCCAAGAAGCATGCTCTTGGTTTCCAACATCTGAAAAATTTCCATTTGGTTGATATGTTTCGGGATAAACACCACCAGGAGTGGAATGATCTAAAATAAAACTAGCTAAATAATCTAACTTTTCATTATCGTCTTTTACGCGATTAAACATAATTTCCCATGCTAACCCTTTACCAATAATATGATTTCCACTTTGTTGAGTATCAAAATCATAGACAACATCTAACATCTTATAATCATCATAATCTTGACTATCATATTTTGCATAAATATCATAAGTATTTTGCATGATTTTTTCATCCATTGCATACCATTGAGCTGCCATTGGAGCCCAATTGACCCATGACATTCCTTTAATAAACTTCATGTTATTATCAATATCATATAATTCAGCATAAATTTTAACTCCATCAACTTCAGTTGTTAAATATTCATTGATTCCCTTTGTTAAAGTTGCGGAAGTATCAGCCCATTTAATTGCTGAATCACTATCGCCAAATTCTTTTGCTAAAGCACTTAGTTCATACAAAGCTTGTGATGCAAATACATTTGTAATTAAATCATAAGATTTCCAATATCTTCCCTCACGTGAATGCTCAAAACTGTCATTTCTCATTAAATTATATTCGTCACTTATGTATCCTTGATCAATATAATAATTTGCAAATCTTTTAATAATTGGATAGGATTTTTTGATAAACTCTTGATTTTCTACCGTCTTTTTACATCCATTAACAAATTGAGCCCATGCATGGATCAACATATAATTCCCATCAATTTGAACATGATTGGATAAAGTATGAAGATTGGATTTATATGCAACATAGCCTGCCTCTCCAGCTACTGCAGTCCCGTTATATAATGTTGCTAAATTATCCACCTTTTTACTTCCATACCAAGTAATTGTATTATCACTATTTTGTGGAGCTTTAATTTCTAAATAATAAGATTGCGTTTTATCGACTTGTTCCAACGATAAACTAAATTCTAAATGTACCATTTGCCCACTTGAAGATAGCTTAGAAATATCAATCGCAGCGTCATCTACTTTGATTGCTTCTGCACCATATCCTTTATATAAAGTTGCAATAGCAATTCCCTCTTCTAAATTATTTTTACCTAACAATACATCTACAGCCGTTACATATTGATCTAAAGATGGAATTTCCTGAATCCCAATATTTTTATCTCCAATTGTCATAAGCGGTACTCGATAATCACCCGAATATAATGGTAGGATATCTAACTCAAAATCAAAATCATGACTATCCCAATTATCACCATTTAAACTATAGGCGCTTGCTTTAAGAGCAGGGTTATAATTCCATTGTACATAATCATTATTTTCAGCCCATAAAACAAAATAATAATCTTTATCGGCAGCGACTTTAACTTCTTTTCCAAAATCAATTTGATAATTTTGTACTCCAGCTTTTTCAATTGCTATCTCCCCTGAAGCAATAGCCTTACTATTTAAACTTTCTCTTAATTCACCAATCAAATTACCACCTGCCACTTTAGCATCAGCAGTAAAAGAAACGGCTTGAATTGCATCACCATTTAATGAAATTTTTTGAGCATATGGTGATTGAGCAATATTAACTTCTGAAAATACTTCCGCTGCAATAACATAACCAGTTTGTGACCAAACATTATTTTCCCAGTTCATAGATGCTACAGAACCCGCAAACATTGAAGAACCACAAGCAATAACTTGACCGCTGGTTGTTGTAATATGAACATAATATTTTTGTCCTGGTGTCACAGGAATATTTTCTCCAAAATCAACTGTTTGCCAGCCATTACTTGATACTGTTTGTGAAATAGTTTTTATTTTTTTTGCCTCATTTCCAGGTTCAGTTGTCAACTTAAAAGTAACAGGAGCACTTCCGGTTAAATAAACTCGAAACGAACAGATAGAATCACTATTTGGCACAAATGCAAAAGCAGAATTATTAGTAGTTGCATTAATTAAAAATAAAGCAATCGAATGATCTGTATTTGACATAAATGAATTATCTGTTTTTTCATCATCATTTCCGTTTAATTTAAATGCCGGATATGCGCTTTCTGCAAAGCCGCCTAAAACCGGAACATCATAATTATAACCCATAATAGCATTATCCGCAGGTTTCCCATCAGCCTTTCCGAACATAGCAATACCATTATTAGATTGTACAAAGAAATGATAAGTTTCTCCTTTTTTTACAGTAATTGGCTGGTCAAATGTAAATGTCTGCCAGCCACTAGCAGTAACTGTAATCTCTTTACTTATCAACTCTGTTGAAGCATCTGTAATATTTGTTCGCAAACTTCCAGTTAAAACATCATTTCCAGTAGAATTAGTGAAAATAGAAATTGATGTTACTTTATCACTATCTGTTTGAAATGCTACTCCACCACCGTTATTTGGTCCTTTTAACCCAAATAACGCATGATCAGAAAAAGTCTGTGAGGTATATAAATTTTGTGTCTGTGCTGTTTCTCCCTGGGATAGATAGGAGTTCCCAAATTCTTCATCTTCATAATCAGGAACGATATGCTGAGCATAATCTGCCCCTAGTCCTTGTTGATAGCTCAACAAAAAATTTAATACTTGTCTTGATTTTTGATAATCACCATAAGCATTTTGTGCCATTACTTGAATCGAACTATCACGAATAAACATTCCCTCATAAGCCCCTGTCAAAGAAGTCGGTGCATAACCCCGATTCGTAATTCGATTCGTTAAATTAGCATATGTATTCTTATACATTTCTTTAGCCGCATCGCTTGTCCCTACATGTTCAACTGCAAAAGATGGTGTTCCTAATAATGAAATTACCATTCCAGCAGTTAAGACAATAGTCATTATTTTTTTTAACTGTTTCTTCATCTTCCTTACCTCTCTAATTTGTGTGTTGTTTACTCAATGTATATTGTCTACTTTTATTATTCCCTCCTTTTAGAACAGGTATTTTAATCAAAAAGACAAGACTAAAAAGTATTACACTTTTTTGGTCTTGCCTACCTAAAGTAACAACCCACTAGTATATCTTTAATATACTATTATTTATTATCATTTTAAATCTGTCTATACAATTTTGGTACAATATTTCATTAAATAGTATAATTCTGGTACATTGTTTCACTATCCCACTAAAAAGGAAGTGATTTTAGAAACCATTCCCTTTAAATAACATAATTTTAAACAAATAAAATAATCTAGCCTAGAATTTCGCCATTTGATTCAATCACTTTTTGATACCAGTAAAATGAATCTTTTTTCTTTCTTTTAAAAGTACCATTACCTTTATCGTCCAAATCCACATAAACAAAACCATATCTTTTTGCCATTTCTCCTGTACCCGCCGATACAATATCAATACACCCCCAGGTCGTGTATCCGAGTAAAGGAATTTGATCTATCTCTACTGCCTTTTTGAATTCAACAATATGACTACGCAAATACTCAATACGATAATCATCATGAATCGCTCCATCTTCTTCAACAATATCATAATTACCCATTCCATTTTCGACAATGAATAGTGGTTTTTGATAACGGTCATATAATTCATTTAAAACAAACCTAAGACCTTTGGGATCAATAGGCCATCCCCACGCAGTTTTTTGTAAATAAGGATTGGGTGATGCTTGCTGCCCTCCTGTCGTTGTTGTATTACTTGCATCACAATCAAATGCTGTTGTACGATAATACGAAAAAGCTAAATAGTCAGATGTATTTTCTTTTAGCACCTCATCATCACCCAGCTCTTTTTTTAAAGTGAACTTATATTCATCAAAAATACTTTGAGCATAATTAGGATAATATCCTCTCATCGTGATGTCTGAAAACATCAACGCTTTTCTTCTAAATTCATATGCTCCAAATACATCTTCTGGTTTGCAAGTCATAGGATATATTCCTGATAAAGCACACATTGTCCCGAGCATAAAATTAGGATTTATTTTTCTAGCTATTTTATTTGCCTTAGCACTTGCCACTAATAAATGATGAATTGCCTGCAGCTTGATTCCAGCATCCTCAACAGGTGTTTCCCCCTGATTAGAATTACTTTTAGTCTTCCTATTATTTGATGCAAGACCTAATGTCCAATATCCACCTAAAACATTAATCTCATTTACTGTAATCCAATATTTGACTTTTGTTTTCCAGCGTTCAAACAGTGTAGAAGCAAAATTCAAATAAAATTCTATTAATTTACGATTTATCCATCCACCATATTTTTCAGCCAAATTCAATGGCATATCAAAATGAAGAATTGTCACTAAAGGCTCGATGTTATATTTTTTCAATTCATCAATAACAGCATCATAAAATCTTAGACCATCTTCATTCGGTTCTTTGTCATCACCATGAGGAAAAATACGTGTCCATGAAATAGATAAACGATATACTTTAAACCCCATTTCTGCCATTAATTTAATATCTTCTTTATAACAATGATAAAAATCTGTAGCATTATGACTTGGATAATATTCTGATTCCTTAATAAATGGGTGAAATCCAAATGGAATACATTCCCCAGCCTGAATACTTGTAATATTACCATTATCAGCTTTACAATAAATTCTTCTAGGATTTTCTTGATTTCCATCAGTTAACATATCGTGAACAGCAATACCTCTTCCCCCTTCTTGCCATCCCCCCTCATATTGATTTGCAGCAGTTGCGCCACCCCATAAAAAATTTGTAGGAAATTTCATAATCATTCTCCATTCATATTTTTATCTTTTTCAGATTTTTCTGTTGCATCTTCAATTGCCGCCTGTTTATTTGATACTGAAACAAACGGAACCCAGACAAAGAAAGTTATAACTAAAATGATTGCCTGGATAATAATTCCATGTAATCCATAGCTTATAAACCCTGTAATAAAAATCGGTAACCCAGGAGGGCAATCCACAATGCCACATGTCAAAAAGCCTATATTAGTCGCAAAAATAGCAATTAACGCAGCAATCGCAGAGTTACAAATAAATGGAATAGCAAAAATTGGATTTAATACTAATGGTAAGCCAAAAACTACCGGTTCATTAATACCACAAATACCTGGAACAATTGAAAATTTAGCAATTGCTTTATGATCTTCACGTCTTGAAAATAATAATATAGCTATTAATAATGACAGTGTGATTCCACCACCGCCTACAACAACAAAACTTGTCCAAAATCCCCTTGTTAAAATATTTGTTGCAACATGTCCTGCTGAAACCGCAGCAATATTATCTGCCAATCCAGCAGCTGATAATGGACCTCTAATCCCTTCGATAACCATTCCTCCATGAATTCCAAGAAACCAAAATAGTTGATTGACAAGAGATAATACCACGATTCCAATCGTTGTATTTGCTAATGCTTGTAATGGAATTTGAATAATGTTATAAATCCATACATTTAAGTAATTACCAGTGAACGATTCGAATAAACATCCACAAATAGCAAACAATGCAATAATAATAAAAATTGGAATTAAAATATTGAATGAACGTGCTATTCCTGTTGGTACTGAATCAGGCATCTTTATTTTAATGGCATCTATTTTTGATAATCCCTTTAATAATTCTATAGCCATGATTGATATGAGCATAGAAACAAATAAGCCCTGGGCCCCAATAACTCCTGAACCCAAACCACTGATTATAATAGGATCTTTCAATCCCTCAACAGCCGTACTAATGGCATTAGGACATACTGCTAAATATGCTAATAACCCTATCAATCCACTTTCTAAAGTTGGCAACCCTTCTCTTTGTGCCAATTTAGTACCGATTAAAAAAGCAATAGGTAATGCCATACATGAAATAGTAACAAAATTCATTGCTGTAAAAGCTGGTGATAGCTTTATTAACCATGGAAACCATTGTGCTAAACCACTAGTCCCCGAAACTAAAATATTTAACATACTTCCAAATGAACCAATAATAATAAAAGGTACATACATCGTAAAGGCATCCTTGATTGAGCCAAGATATTTATTTGCTTCAATCTTAGCAGAGAATGCTAATAAACCATTTTGTAATTTTTCAGATAACTTCATTTTATCTCCTCTCTCCTTTTCCAAAAAATATAAGTTTTCATTCCTGCAGTAAACTATTTTCTTATATTCCTTAGCTATAATTATAAAATGAGTTATTATGGAACTCCATGCTTTTAATTTCTATTTATTTGTGGAAGTTATCAAAAAATAAATATTACATATAAATTATAAGGAATCTCATTAAGTATAAAATTTGTATCGTGCTAATTTATCTTTGTAAAATAAAAATAACTGCCGATTTAATCCGCAGTTACCCTATCTTCTTATTAGATAGTTTAGTAAAAACAGCTAGTTATTATCGTTCTAAAACCGTTTCGATTTCTTCAAAAATCGCAATAATTTCTTCATAAGTTTTCTTTCTGATGATCCTTTTAACATATAAAGGATTTTTAATCATATAAGCTAATTCATGATACAAATTTAATATTTTTGAATTTATCGGTTCTCCTATCAAGGGAACAATTATTAATTGAACCCTCTTTTCATTCCATAGAATTGGCTTTGATAAAATACCAATAATTACTTCTGTTTGATTATTTGCACTTATTCCATTTAAAGATAAAATAGAAATCATATTATCTAATTCATGATTAGCTACCTTATCATTTTCAATTATTTCTTGAATTATATTTTTATCATAATTAGTGCTATTGATTATAAATGATATAGCTTCTTCCTTAGTATCCGCATTGATTGATGTTAATACCATTCGCTTATCTATATAATCTCTTATCTTAAATACTTCTTGATCACACAGTATTGTTTCAATTCTCTTTTTATCATTATCACTAAAAAAATAATTGACTTCAATACTTGGTACAGAAAAATCACGTCTTAGTGGAATACTGGATATTAATAAATTAATATTTGTAAAATCATAATTATTTAACTCAATATAATCAGCTGTCTTAACCTCATTAATATATTTTCCATACATCTCTTTAATTTGATAAGCCAATGTATGAGCTGTCCCTCTTCCTAGACCACTTACAACTAAAATATTTTTCTTGTTTTTTATTTGCGTACGCAATAAAGCTAGATTCATATGTAATGCAATATAACCCATCTCATCTTCACTAAGGCGGTTGCCATGATAATCACTGAATTGATCACAAGCTGTTACTGCCATTTGATAGGCAAAGATATTTTGCTGTTTAATTTTATCAATTAACGGATTATGAAGCACTACATTATACCGCGAACGAACCTCCAAGGGGATTAAATGTAATACTAATTGTGATTTTAATTCTTCATCTTGAGTTAAATCGATTCCCCATTTACAGTTAATATTATTAATCATATTATTGACTAACTTATTAACATCAAAATCTTCGATAATGCGATGGATACTTTCATCAAAATGACAAATAATTCTTTTTGCTGCTAAATGTATAGAAAGTGATACTATTTCTTGATCTTTCATTTCTATTGTCAATTCATCATTAATTAATTTTGCCAATTCAACAGCCACTATACTATCAGTCCAGCGAGCTATATCGATAACCATCTTATCAGTTGATTTTAAAAATATTCCTTTTTTAATTCTTTTTAAAGAGATATAAATATCAATTATAAAATTTTGAACTGAAACTTCAGACATTGATATTTGATATCTAGTTAATATTCTATCTACAATATCTTCAATCTTCAAAATCAGCTGGAGCTCATCATTGTTAAATTGTGTTCCAGGAAACCCTTCTCTTTGATCAATATGTGTAATATAAATCTGTGCGAGGCAGAGTCTTTTATTAAACTCCCTGCCTTCTACCCTCATTCCATAATGAGGTTTTTGTAATAATATTAAATCATATTTTTGAAAAGCCTTTCGTACGGATTTAATATTTTGTGATAATACCGACTGAGAGATAAAAAGCTTTTCACATAGAGCTTCTGCCTTGACCCAACCATTATTCTCAATCAGATATTTTTGAATCCATTCCTCTCTTTCTGTCACACTATAAATTGAAAAATCGTTAGTATCATTAAAAGAATTACATAAATTTATAAATTCTTCAATATCGTTAATTACCAGCTTAATACCACGAGATGGAGTGACTTCTATATAATTATCTGTTGCTTTCATATCACAATTCAAAGATTTTATATCTTTAAGTATGGTTTTTGTACTAACATTATTCATAGCACTTAATGTTTCAGAAGTTACATATTCCTCTGTTTCTTTTAAATATTTTAATATTTGGTAGTTTCGCTTATTCATAGTAGCATTATTATATCACAACATATACTTTGTCTCTATCAAATTAAACCAAACATGACCCTCATTTTTTATCACTCTGAATTTCCATAGAAAAACTGTAATCTCTAAAAGAAAATTATTTTTCATTATAGTTTCCTAATAAAATGATAATAGTAAATGGTCTTCTTTAAAATATATCATCTATAATTATATTCAATTTACTTTCAATTCTATCAGCAGCTTTTTTAACAATTTGATTTTCATGGTATAGATAATTAATAACTAAATTCTGCATATAAAAGATAAAGATTATGATCAGAAAATGTACTGGTTTTTTACAGTCTTTTGCGCTAATGTAAATTTATTTTATCTATGCTTTATAGTATATAAAATATCATATCGTAATTAATGATAATCGATTTATATTTTTTCTACATAGGGATTTACACATTTTTATACAAAATATTTGCAATGCCATCAACATTGATCCGATAGTTCTTATTTAGCAGTCTCTTAGGCACAATAACTATTCCACTCCGTCTTTTATTAGAAATACAAAAAAAGCGATAAACAATTTACATGTTTATCGCTTCAACACATTCAATATGGTGCGGGTGACAGGAATCTAGGTTTTCATTTTACTCACCCATTATTTATATCCTCGTTCTCTAACCTGACTATATTATACCATTGTGTAAAACGATACACAACACTATTTTTACTTTTTTCTTCTTTATTATATATTTTTACATGAAATTTATCAAATTTAATTTTAACTTATTCTATATTCTAACAATCGACGGATGAAATTTCTTCCCATTTTTAATCTAGTTAAAATCTAAACCAACTTTACAGAAGAAATCTAAACTCGTCAAAATATGTTGTATGGAAACGATCAGTTAGTCAATCTATTCATAAAAAGTTATATACCTTTATAATTGTTTTTTATTTAATCTATTACTATCAACTATACATACGACTATAAAAAGGCGGTTAACTGTTAGATTAACCGCCTTAAAGGGAGGATTTTTATTATTATGTTAAGTCTTCGCCATTAGTTGCAATGACTTTTTTATACCAGTCAAAAGAATCTTTTTTAATTCTTTTTCCATCACCAGTACCATCATCTTGATAATCAACATAAATGAAACCATATCTTTTTTCCATTTCACCAGTGCTTGCCGAAACTAGGTCGATACATCCCCAAGGAGTATAACCAATTAAATCAACACCATCAACGTTAATAGCTTGATTCATGGCTTCGATATGACTACGTAAATAATTAATACGATAATCATCATGAATACTTCCATCTTCTTCTACTTTATCTACCGCACCAAGTCCGTTTTCAACTACCATTAATGGTAATTGATATTTTGTGTAAAAATCATTTAAAGCAATTCTAAGCCCGACAGGATCAATATGCCACCCCCAATCACTCGCTTCTAAATATGGATTAGAAACTCCAGTTAACATGTTTCCACTTTGACCGGCTATAACTTCTGGATCAGCAGAAACACATGCTGACATATAATAAGAAAAAGTAATAAAATCAACTGTTCCCTCTTTTAATATCGCTTCATCTTCATCGCTTAAAGTAAAATCAATTCCCGCTTGTTCATATTGTTTTAATTTGCTACTTGGATAATATCCTCGTGCTTGAACATCACTATAGAAATCAACATTCCTTTGTCCTTCACGTTGTTTTAAAACATCACTTGGATTACAGGTATATGGATAAGTTGCTGAATAGCCAATCATATTACCAACTTTGTAATTATCATCAATTTCATGAGCTGCTTTGACAGTTAAAGCACTAGCTAATAATTGATGAAGTGTTGCTTTGGCAAGAACTTCTGGATTTTTTGATGGCACGCCAGCAGCAAGCCAACCACCGAATTCAATGCAGTTAATTTCATTAAAAGTTAACCAGTATTTAACTTTACCTTTGTATCTTTCAAAACAAGTCGTTGCATATCTTACAAAGCAATCTATTGTTCTTCTATCAGCCCAACTATTCCATTTATTAGTTAACGCAACAGGTGTTTCATAGTGAGACAATGTTACTAGTGGTTCAATACCATATTTATTTAATTCATCAAAGATATTATCATAGAATTTTAAACCTTCTTCATTAGGTTGTTCATCATAGCCATTAGGATAAATTCTAGTCCAGTTAATTGATAATCTAAACATCTTAAATCCCATTTCTGCAAATAATGCAATATCTTCTTTATAATGATGATAAAAGTCTGTAGCTTGATATGAAGGATAATCATACCCCTCATATGAACCAAAAGTAGCACCAGCTGGCGCCTCTAAAGCAAACATCATTTGAGTTTCAATTTTACCGTCTTTAGTTTTATAGGTAACTTCACGAGGTCTAGTTCTAGACCCTCTAGTACAGCAGTCCGAGGTACTTACACCTTTGCCACCTTCATTCCATCCACCTTCGTATTGGTTTGCAGCCGTTGCACCACCCCATAAAAAATCTTTAGGAAATACCATTTAATCCAACTCCTTTCCATTTGTAGTAATAACTTTTTTATACCAATAAAAACTATCTTTACGATAACGTTTCATTGGAGCATTTTTAGCTTTATCATCATCTTCATCACGATCAACGTAAATAAAGCCATATCTTTTAGTAATACCTTCACGTGTTGATACTAAATCTACTGCACTCCATGGACAATAACCTATAATATCAGCACCTTCATCAATACCTATTTCCATTTGTCTAATTGTTTCTCTTAAATGTTCTATACGATAACTATCATGAACGCTTCCATCTTCTTCTAAAGTATCCGCTCTGCCATATCCATTTTCAGTAATAATTAACGGTAAATGATATCGATCGGTTAGCCTTCTTGCAGTAACTCGAATGCAGTAAGGATCAAACATATGACCATCTTTGGCCTTCATAAAGTATTCATTACTGACTGCTCTACCAACACCTGGTTTATCCATTAATTTCATTAAATAACTCATTTCACGATTATCAGCATTTACCATATCGCTAAAATCTGATTTATAGTATTCTAAGTATTCAGTTGTATCATTTCCGTAACAATTAAATCCAATAAAATCAGGATGACATTCTTTCATGACTTCAAAATCCCCATCATGCACATCGATTACAATATCATTTTCTTTAAAATACTTCCAAACACTCTTGGGATACGTTCCAAAAACTAAAGCATCTAAATAGAAATTATTTCTTAAATCATCCATATTCATAGAAGCTAAATAGTCTATTGGATTTGATGTTTTAGGATATGAAGTAGTGATATTTGGTGCAGGTCCAATTTTAGATTCCGGACACATTTCATGACATAATTTAATAGTTTTTGCCTGACTGACAAACTGAATATGGGCTTGATTATACAGGTCACTTCCGGACTGTAGCCTGCCACTACCGCCAATCATATCTACAGCTCCAAAGAAAATTAACATGTTTTGTTCATTATACGTAAGCCAGTATTTAACATCATCTTTATATTCCGTAAATAAAATCTTACAATAATTAACATATGCATCAATCATTTTACGATTATTCCACCCACCATACTTTCTTTGAAGTGTTAATGGCAAATCAAAATGAAAGATAGTAACAATCGGCTCTATATTGTATTTATGACATTCATTAAATACATTACGATAAAACTCAATTCCCATTTGATTAACTTTACCTTCACCATCAGGTAAAATTCTACTCCATGAAATAGACATACGATATGCTTTAAATCCCATTTCAGCCATCAAAGCAATATCTTCTTTATAATGATGATAAAAATCACTAGCGTAGTGGAATGAACAAGTACCAGGATTTAATGCTTTAATATCCCAAATAGACAAACCTCGTCCACCTTCGTTATAACCACCTTCAATTTGTGCACTAGATGAACTAGCACCCCACAAAAAATTATCTGGAAAACTCATCTTAACCTCCTTGATACAAGTGTCATCACCAAAGATGTTGTCACTTAATTATTTTATGCTTTTGCAGCTTCTGCAGTTTCTTTAGCAATTAACTGTTTTTCATAAATCTTAAAGAATGGATAATAAATTAATGTAGCAGGAATCAACATTAAGTAATCACCAACAGCATTTTGCCATCTTAAAGTAGATAAGTATTGTCCCATACCCATTGGAAGCAGAGCCGAAATTGAGATCCATGCAGGTTGTAAAAATCCAACTTGATATAAAATCAATGCGCATAACATTACTACAGGAATATTTAATACATAAGGGATACATAAAACAGGATTATACATGATTGGCATACCGAATGTTAACGGTTCATTAATACCAAACCACCCAGGTACTGCAGAAATCTTCGCAACGGCACTAATTTGTTTAGATTTAGATCTAAGACCTAACAGAGCAAGAGGCAAAGTATTACCTGTACCACCTGCAATAGCCATATAACCAAATAAAGCGACAGGATAGAATACCAATGGCTCACCAGCAGCATGGGCAGCACCGTTAGCTACTGCAGCTTGAATACCCAAAGGCATGATAATCGGAACCAAAATCATAGTACCATGGATACCGAAACACCATAATAGAGCACCGAAGATACATAAAATAAACATACCTGGTACTGAAGTTAAAGCTCCCAAAGGAGTAGATAATAAGGCCATGAATCCAGAACAAATTGAATAAGTTCCCTCTGTACTTATAGTTACAACAGTAGAAATAATTAAGAAAAATACTGCACTTAAAAATAAAGGAATGATAGATGCAAATCCATCTTGTAAAAACGGAGGAACGACATCGGGCATTTTAATACGAATATTTTTATCAGCACATAATTTTTCAATGCGTACAGATAAGAATACTACGATAAACCCAATGAACATACCTTGAGCTCCAAGATAAGTCATATCAATTGTAGTAAGGCCAGATTCTGTTACTATCAAAGCTCCAGCTACAAGTAAGAAACACACTAATGCATCTACAGCATTCATAATTGGTGATTTCATTTTCAAATTCTTTGCGTAGTTGTAACCAAATAAAGCTACAACCCATAAAGAAAGTGAATTCATTGTAAACTGATAAGGTAAATATAAAATATTATAAACTGAATCTCCAGTTTTAAATAAACCTAATAAAGTTTCACTACCCACTGAGCAAATAATTTGTGAAATAGCACCCACCATGATGATTCCCATCAAAGACATCATCGCTGCTTGCAATGCTGCTAGGAACTTATTACTACCTAACTTTTGTCCAAAGTCTTGCAGTTTAATCATAAACTTACTTTGAAATAATTTTTCCATAATCTTTCACCTTTTTCTTTTTTTATTTTTCATCATATAATTTTTTAGCCAATTTCATAATGTTATCGCAATTAGCTACAGCATAATCAAATGATTCTATTGGTGCGCAAGGCAGACCTGTATTTTCTTTAATTTCATCTAAACGATAAGAGACTTGTGGTCCTACCATAACGATGTCATAGTTTTGAAATACATCTTGATATGCTCCAAGCCCAACAGCTTCAATTTGTAATTCTTCACCATGCTCTTGCCAGTAAGTTTCCATCTTCTTCATCAAAATACTAGTAGACATTCCTCCAGCACATACTAATAAAATCTTCATTTTCATTTCCTCCTATTATTTATTTTTTATAAAGTAAAATCATTTCTTTAATTAGTTCAATAGCTAACATACTAGTCATTAAATGATCCTGTGAATGAACTAATAAAATATTTACTTCCTGCTTTTCACCACGTGCTTCTTTAATAAGCAAATCCGTTTGCGCTTGATGTGCTAAGTTTGATGCTTGATCTGATTTTTTCATCAATTCTTCAGCTTTATCAAACTCACCTTTTCTAGCTGATGCTAGTGCCTGAAAAGCAAATGATCTAGCATCTCCAGAATTTGCAATAATAGTCATCGATACTAAATCAATATCTTTATTTTCATCCATAATTATCCTCCTCCCTATTCTTTTGTTTGCCTAAGTACATTTTAGATAATAAAAAAATAAATGTAAACGCTTCAAAAAAAGTGCAAAAAAAATTTTTTATACACTAAAAGCCAGTGTATAACATACTAAGTTGCTAATTTATTAAAAATAAACCACAAATTATCATTTGTGTATGAATTTATTAAACACGATTTTAATTAGTGTATAAATTTCTAAATATAATGTTTAATCCTACTTTTTTTCTACTTTTCGATCAAAATAAACACCTGTTTTTTTGCCAAAAATCTTATGCTATAATATATACATGAAGATAACAAGAACACTAGAAATTACAACAGAAGAATTCTATGACCATTTAGAACAAGGCATCATTGAAAGTATTAAAAAAACAAGTAGTAAAATCATTAAGAAAGCGGATATTAAGAAAGGATTAAAATATTCTACTACGGAACATGATGTATACACTAAAACGTCTGTCAAGATCTTAGATTATCAAAGAGGCAATCATTATAAAGCCCGTATTAATTCAATAATGGATAATATTATTATTGAATATAGTACTAGAGAAGTAGATAAAGGATTAGAAGTTGAATTTGATCAAATCATTGAAAGCTTTGAAAAGAAAAAAACTAACTTTTTAATGCGTGAATTTTCTAAAGCTGTATATTTAGGCCGAATGACTGATACTTTATATGATATGCAAACTAAAATCCATAATCAAAGAAATAATATTAAAGAAACTAAGATAAAAAAAGAAAATAAGTTATTAAAACATATTCAAAGTAAAATAAAAGAAACAGTTTAATGACACTATAGTCATTTAAACTGTTTCTTTTATTTTTATACTTTTTTAATAATCATGATAATAACAGCAATTTCTACATCATTAATAATAATATTAAAGATTTTTTCTAAAGGCTTCAATATTTTTACTAAAAATTGATAATCTTCTTTAAAAGCATTGATGATTTTATTAGCATCATCCAGTTTTGTAATACTGGAACTTTGATTTAATAACCTTTCACATAAACATGCAATATGCATAAATAAACCAACTTGTTGATTTTCATTAAAATCATAAATAGTATTTAATTCATCAATAATATCTGGTAAAACGTTTTTTAATTTAGACACTGATACATATTTAAATTGTTCTTCTAGGTATTGATATACCGCATCATAATCAAATATCGTTGAACTAATTGGTTCAAACATCAAGATATGATCAATTTGTTCTGAAGGACTTTCAAAGATTTTAGAAATCGAAATATATGGAATACCAAATAACTTAGGATCATATGTTCCTACAAAACAATGAATATCATATGTCTTTTTTAATTCCGTTACTTCCTTTATTAAGACATCTTTTTGTGATATCGCTAAAGGAATAGTTTTAATATTTAATTTAGAATATTGATCAATGTAACGTTTTAACTGTAACGCCCCACCTTCTCCTGTATGACAAAGAGTAATAATTACTTTGTTATGTTTTTCTTCATTATTTCTTAATTTATTAATTTCCAAGTTAATTGTATGGTAAATGTAATCTATATCGTTTTCCATGGTACATCTTCTTGCAATATCAATACCTACAAGAGTAATTGGCATATTAATAGCTCTTATCTTAATTGCTGTTTCTTCTTCAATAGTCTCTAAAATGGTTTTAATAGAACCCATATCATATATAACAATGACTCCTGAACCACGATTTATTTTAATAATTAAATCCATTAAGTCACTTAACGCTTGATTAATATCAATTGTCAAAGAAAGGTCATAACTATAAGCATTATAACTTTGAGTTAAACTATTAGTTACATCTCTAAGAGAGGTAGCAGTAGTATCTCCATGCATTACATAAAGCAATACTGGTTCATTATCTTCGTGTTCGTCACTGTCTAGTAAAAACATTGCCATTAAAGCAACTTCATGAACAGGGCATTCAAGATTAAATTCATCACGTATAATATTACCCAGCTGTACACAGGCAGCATACTCCTGAGGATGATTTTGGATTATTTCAACTACTTGATCATTATTTAACCGTTGTTGAGGATTATTTAAAGATAATAAAGAATTAACATGCAAACATAATCCATAAAAGACATTAGAGCGATAATTTTTACCTAATTCCTTTTTAGTTTGATTAAAAAAATGACTGACTATATCAATGATTCTGGGATTGACTATTTTAGTTAATTGATTTAAACTAGTACGCTCATCGTATCTACTTAAATAATTATATTTTTTAAATAAGTTATTAATATGAGTATGAATGACATCTGTGATACTTTGATTAGTAATACCTAATTCAATTAATTCATTGTATTGTTTTTGAATATCACCATACATTTTATTTTCATTTTTACTATTAGAATACACTTGATAACCTTCTTTTTGGTCATATATCAGAACATTTCTATTTGATAAAAGTGATTCGATTTCTATTTGCTTAGTCTTTAAATTAATTAAACTTCTTTTAACTTGATTAGAAAAATCATTGACAACCACATTAATGTTTTCATTATTATCTGATATTACTCTTACATATGCATTAGCACAGGCTGCTTTAATGGCAAACTTTAAATCCTTAATATTATATTTAAATTCACTTAATAGTAAAGCTTTGATTGTTTCGGCAGTAACTTCAATAGAACGCATTGAATGCATTGCTTCATTTGAAAAAAAACTATTTATTAATTCAAATCTTTCCTTCAAGGGTCTTTCCTTTAATTCTGGTAGAGAAATACTTACTGGAATGATTCTTTGGAGTTGGATATTACTTCGAAGAACATGAGAAACAATAACAAAAACGTCCTTTATTTCTAAACTATCTTTACCATCACGAGAATAAATCTTATTTGTTTCCAAAAAAGTATATAGTTGACTTTGTTGCTTAACATCTAATAAATCAGCATTATCTAAAAACAATACTCCACCTTTTGCCCTTGAAAAACAGCTAGTAGACAAATCACCATTACTTCCAAACAGTTCACTATCCAAAATGGAAATATTTTTAGCAAAATGTCGACAATTGATTTTAATATATGGAGCAGCTTCTTTAATGATACCATGCATTTTAGCAAAATCGTACATAGCATAAACAAACGTTGTTGTTCCACAGCCAACATTTGATATTAACAAAACATTTAAACTTTGTTGCGGATATAAAATTGCAGCTTTAGCTAATTGTACTGCTTTTTTTAAACTGCCGTCATGACCAATCATTTTACTAAAAATACTATTATCTTGTAGATTATTGTTTCCTTTTAAAGAATACATTATTGGTCGACTATTAGTTTTAATAAGTTTTCCTTCTTTAACTAGCTCATTTAATAATGATGAAGCATTAGAACGCAAGATATCTAATTCACTAGCAACAATATTGGTCGTAACTCCTTCATTTTGTTTAATACTCATTTGTACTATATAATCATACACAATTTGTTTATTGGTTTTCACATACACTGCCTCCTCATATAATATAGTAAAGATATTTTTTTATTATATTTCCTATTTAGCTTTTTGTTAAGAGATATCTATAAACTCATTATTTTCTAGATTAAAAATCTATATTATAATATCTGTAGAGATAGAGTGGTTTTAGTTACCTCCTTGAACACTGGGTTCTAAAAAAATACTAAAGACTCTTGTACCGACCTACCAATCGTAGATCAGTTAATTATTTACTATACATTGAAACGCTTACACTGCCACTGATTATCATTATATAAAATTCTCTTTTTCAATACAATATATATTTACTAAAACTTGTTCTATAAATAGGAGCCGGGACCACAATCCATACAGCTCAAGCAATTTTAATGGCTTTTATCCTATTTTTTTCATCAAAGACGGATTGAAGAAACTTGTTTGATTTGATTATTTATTTGATAAATTAATTAAAGAAGGTATTATAAAGGGTGGTGAATAATAAGTCTATATCATTTGAGAACATGCTTGAACTCGTAAAGACAGATGCAGAAGCTTGTCACTCGCTTTCTGAAATCAAATAAAAACAATATGAAAAATTCACGTTACATTAAATACTTAGCCAGTGATATTCAGTCACATATTGAAAAACTGAATAAGAGAAATGTATGTTAAATCATATTCTTGTTCTATCATATAATCAACCTCACTCATAAGGCTATTATACAACAAAATTAATATAACTTTTTAAGATTTATAAAAAACTGCAAAAACAGACAAATCTCTTTATACCACGATTTCACCTTATTTTTCAAACCGAAAATCAACCAAATTTTAGACTTTTCATAATAAAGTTAATTTTATCGTGAAAAAAGTTTTTTCTCCGAAAATCCTTGATATATCACTACTTTTTACAAAAAAAAACATGTCTTACCCCTCGATTGTTAGACTATAGAATAAGTTAAAATTAAATTTGATAAATTTCATGTAAAAATCATTCTTCATATACCAGTAAAAACAGTATCTAATAACTAATTGCCAAATGAACCTGAATAACCTGTGATAAATAGCGACATCAAACATAAAACAAATATAAGTAGTTTTTTTACTTTATACACCAATTCCCGCTCTCCTTTTTTTTGATATTTCTTTAACTTGTTATAGACATCTAAATTTCTTTTTAATTTAGAACTTATAATTTTGTCACCTGAATATTTATTTATGTATCTATTAATATTTTCTTCATGATAGTCGATGTTAAATCTATCTGTGTAATAATTTTCAAGATAATCTGTATCCATCTCATCATAACTAAACTCAGAATCAAAACCATGTTCTTCGTCCCACTGTTCACATTGAAATATCATATATGCTATCTCGTGTGGTGCTAAATAATTTGTTGATGCATAATCTATCGGGTTGTTAAGTAGTTCATTTAAATTGTTATCTATTTGATTCTCAAGTATGTATTCGATATACCAATATTCAAGTTCATCCTGCTTATCCCGCAGCTTCTTTATTACCTTATCTGCATCAACACCTTTAAAACAGTCATGCAGATATACCATTTCCATATAATTCATCATTTCAATAAATAAATTCGGATAACTCGATTCGCTTATAACGAGTTCAAATTCTCTGCTACCTAAGCCTGGCATTTTATCGTCCTGTTTAATTTTAATTCTTATACTACTTTCATTGTCAGTATCTTTTGCTCCTTTTAATATTTTGATATATTCATTATTAGCACCAGTTAATGTCATAATTTTTTTTCCATTTAAATAAATGATTGGATAATTCTTCACATAATCATCTCCTTACGATCCTGGTAAAATTACCAGGATTTATCTTTTTCGACCTTGTATAACACACTTTTGTTTTTCAACAATTTCACTTAATTCACCTTTATTTTCAATATAATCAGTAATCTTCTTTGCATCATTTATAGCACTTAACAAAACATTTGGTTTTTCTTTAAACCCTGATATCCAGCTTTGGATATATGCCTTGTGATTATCAATTCTTGTATTGCCGATATCCAACCCTAGATCACCGCACAAAAAAGAAGAGCCTATTTCCGCTCTAAGCTCTTCAAGTGCATATTCATCGTGTTCATTAAGTATATTTCTATTCAATCTATCAGGGTGACCAGTAGAATGACAACATTCATGCAGTATAGTTGCAAGATATTCATAACTATCGTCAAAATAATATCTGTCTGGAACATAAACAGTATCGTAGGTCTTATTATAAAAAGCTTCTCCCTTGCTCTGTCTACCTTCTATAATTACAAGATCAGTAGCATCACAATAGTTTTTAATCATTTCAAATCCTACCTCATCAATATCAAATTCATTTCTAATAATTTCATATTTTTCTATGCCTTTAACAAGTGATGCATTAAATACCGTAAACGTTTTGCAGCTCCAACAAAATCTTGCATCAACTCCTCTTCCTTCAAGCTGTTCCTCTGCAATAATTTTCTTCATGTCCGTAACATTTATATATTTCTTTTCTTCTCTATCGTATATGCTCCATTTTTCTAACGGTACACCCTGTCCTTTAGCATTTTCTAAAGTCCAACCTTCTTTCTTGATTTGATTGAAAGTAAGCCATCTTGGATCTTCATATCTTCTCTCATCATATATATAATTTAACAACAGTTGATTAATACCACGATAAAAAGTGTTTGTTATGGGATTATGCTGAGAATCGCCTTTATTCCATCCTTTTTTCCAAGGAATCTGTTCCTGTTCAAGGGATTCTATGTAGCCCTCTATTAACATTTGTCTGGTTTTAGATATTTCATTATTCATTAGCAACACCTGCCCCTTTTAGTGGAAAAAATTGTTCACTTTCAATATCCTCATCACTAATTTCAATATCATCCTCAATCATCTCTAACTCTTCAAATAATTTAGAATCTTTTTCACACATAAAAATATCTCCTTTCAAATTTACGCAATAAAAAAAGTTATGCATAATTAAACACATAACTTTTACAGCAATATTTCCTAAGCTGTGTACAAATATTTATTTTCCAGGGGCTGGTGAATTTACCAGGATTCCTATGAGTAACAGAATTTAAATTCTTATTACACTTACCCCAAGTATGACATAATTATAACACTTTTAGTACAACTTTTTAGGGCAAACAGCCATTTTAATGTTGGATATTCCTAAATCTGGCTTAAATACTTGATTTTTTTTGTTAAAATCATAAGAAAAAAATTCATATATTTAGGAAATTAGTAATCAAAGGCCAAAAAACGATAAAAATCGTGTATATCCCTACACAAAAAAAGCCATTTTTCGCCGTTTTTTGTGTAGGGTTATACACAGTAAAACTTGACAAGATTTTACATTCTGTAAAATAACCATGCTTTTTCACAAAAATACACTTTATTTGCCACTCTAAATTTACTCAGCCAAGTACTTAACATTCTATATTCATAACAAGTAAGATTGATCACTAAGCGACATTATAAACAATTAAATATCCGATAAAAACTAATTTTTATCGTTCCATTCATTAATCGCATATTGGGTATCTACGTATGACATACTCTCGTAGTCACAAAATCTACAAATAATGGAAGTGCGAACATAAAGCGAAATTTAGGTTTCAAAAGGCTATACTAGAGTAATTGTTTACCCCAGTATGATTGTTTTCATTTCAAACTTTTATTCCTAAGTGATTTTTCAATAAATTTTTGTGCTTCAAATTTCAATTTGTCGCAGGTATGAACGTAATCACAAAATACAATTTGTTGGAAGTCTGAAGGTATTGGAATTTGTATAGAATCAATATGTTCATTCTTTAAATTGTTGATATTAATTCCTTTAGCCAATTCCATGATTTGACTTTTGCATTCGTCCAAGTTCATATATGTGGCAATGTATTCTGGTGATAAACTTCCAATTGCCCTTATTACAGTACAAAACGCGCCAAAAGTATATTTTCCTGTTAGTTTAAAAAGTGCTGATTTTCCAACATGTTTAATACTACCACTGGAAAAACTCATTAAAATATCGTTTTTCTTTAAATATTGACTTTGATTAATTTTATCTTCTGAAACATATTGAACTTCATCTAATATCAAATCTCCATTATAAATATTATTCGACCTTAAAAGAGTTATATAACCATCAACCAAATTATAATTAAGATCTTTTGGCTCGTATGACACTCCTCTAATTTGCTCAATATATGGTTTCAATGAAGATACATGATTAGTCCCAAACATTTCGACAAATTTGGATTTGAATCAGCCTATATACTTATGATGAGATGCTTTGACGTTATTTTGATTAACCATAGCGTACCTAAGTGTAGTATCAATTTGAGAATGTCCAAGCAGTACTTGTACTTGCTCTATAGGCATACCTTTATCAATGGCTTTTGTAGCTAGTGTTCGCCGGAATTTATGTGGATGTACTTTGGTTGATTTTAAATTAGAACCAACCTTATGTAATATGATCTCTATACCACGTATAGATAATCTATTATGAGGGCTATTCAACGATACAAAAAGAGCTTCACAGTTATCATTTCTACTGGTGATGTACTCATGTAAATGTATTTTAGTTCTTGCATCGAAATATACCTTTCGTTGTTTGTTTCCCTTACCCAAAACTATACATTCACGCTTTTCAAAATCGATATCATTTATATTTAGATTAACTAATTCTCCTACACGAATTCCTGTGGATGAAAGAATATCGATAATAGCAAGGTCACGTGAATTATTACAACTATCTCTCATTCGCTCCAAATCTTCATCGGAATATACATCTTTAACTGTTTTACCGACTCTTATCTTATGAATCCTTCTTGCTGGACTTTTTATAATATAATTTTCATCCTCAAGCCATGCAAAAAAGCTTGAAATGATTCTTCTGATATTATCAAGTGTTACTTTTCCAGCATTGCTTTCATTTTCGTAATTTGAAATGTAGGTTCTAATATCATTAGTTTCAACTTGTCTTACAGATTTATTTATTTTCTCATTCATCCTAGCAAGAGTAGTTTTGTAATATTTCAGTGACCTTTCAGAACAACCCTCCACTTGCTTTGCTGATAAAAATAGTTTTAAAAGTTCATCATTAGAATGTTCTGTTTCTTCACAGTTTTCTGCAAACATAGTCAAACTGAACTCCAATACTTCATGTAATTTTGCAAGCTGTTCATTATTTAAAATGCCTAACATTCTCTGTTCGATAGTATTTATCAATTCCTTTTTCATAGTAAAATCTCCTTAAAGTAAATTTGTTTTGAAGAGGAATACAGGTAATGTTAGGCATTCTTTTTATCTAAAGTATTTGTCTATGAGTCCTTCTCGTGCGGTATTTAGTTCTCCTAGTCTTTCTTGTGCTTCAAATTTCAATTTGTCGCAGGTATGAACGTAATCACAAAATACAATTTGTTGGAAGTCTGAAGGTATTGGAATTTGTATAGAATCAATATGTTCATTCTTTAAATTGTTGATATTAATTCCTTTAGCCAATTCCATGATTTGACTTTTGCATTCGTCCAAGTTCATATATGTGGCAATGTATTCTGGTGATAAACTTCCAATTGCCCTTATTACAGTACAAAACGCGCCAAAAGTATATTTTCCTGTTAGTTTAAAAAGTGCTGATTTTCCAACATGTTTAATACTACCACTGGAAAAACTCATTAAAATATCGTTTTTCTTTAAATATTGACTTTGATTAATTTTATCTTCTGAAACATATTGAACTTCATCTAATATCAAATCTCCATTATAAATATTATTCGACCTTAAAAGAGTTATATAACCATCAACCAAATTATAATTAAGATCTTTTGGCTCGTATGACACTCCTCTAATTTGCTCAATATATGGTTTCAATGAAGATACATGATTAGTCCCAAACATTTCGACAAATTTGGATTTGAATCAGCCTATATACTTATGATGAGATGCTTTGACGTTATTTTGATTAACCATAGCGTACCTAAGTGTAGTATCAATTTGAGAATGTCCAAGCAGTACTTGTACTTGCTCTATAGGCATACCTTTATCAATGGCTTTTGTAGCTAGTGTTCGCCGGAATTTATGTGGATGTACTTTGGTTGATTTTAAATTAGAACCAACCTTATGTAATATGATCTCTATACCACGTATAGATAATCTATTATGAGGGCTATTCAACGATACAAAAAGAGCTTCACAGTTATCATTTCTACTGGTGATGTACTCATGTAAATGTATTTTAGTTCTTGCATCGAAATATACCTTTCGTTGTTTGTTTCCCTTACCCAAAACTATACATTCACGCTTTTCAAAATCGATATCATTTATATTTAGATTAACTAATTCTCCTACACGAATTCCTGTGGATGAAAGAATATCGATAATAGCAAGGTCACGTGAATTATTACAACTATCTCTCATTCGCTCCAAATCTTCATCGGAATATACATCTTTAACTGTTTTACCGACTCTTATCTTATGAATCCTTCTTGCTGGACTTTTTATAATATAATTTTCATCCTCAAGCCATGCAAAAAAGCTTGAAATGATTCTTCTGATATTATCAAGTGTTACTTTTCCAGCATTGCTTTCATTTTCGTAATTTGAAATGTAGGTTCTAATATCATTAGTTTCAACTTGTCTTACAGATTTATTTATTTTCTCATTCATCCTAGCAAGAGTAGTTTTGTAATATTTCAGTGACCTTTCAGAACAACCCTCCACTTGCTTTGCTGATAAAAATAGTTTTAAAAGTTCATCATTAGAATGTTCTGTTTCTTCACAGTTTTCTGCAAACATAGTCAAACTGAACTCCAATACTTCATGTAATTTTGCAAGCTGTTCATTATTTAAAATGCCTAACATTCTCTGTTCGATAGTATTTATCAATTCCTTTTTCATAGTAAAATCTCCTTAAAGTAAATTTGTTTTGAAGAGGAATACAGGTAATGTTAGGCATTCTTTTTATCTAAAGTATTTGTCTATGAGTCCTTCTCGTGCGGTATTTAGTTCTCCTAGTCTTTCTTGTGCTTCAAATTTCAATTTGTCGCATTCGATAGCAAAGTTGGCAAACTGATTTTGTATTTCTATACTTGGTAATGGCATAGCCACTGCTCCCAAATTGCTACGACTAATTCTATTCCTAGAAATACCAGTAATGATTTGTTTCATTTGATTGTCCCAATACTCTGTATGGGTTAATTCTAAGAAATAGTATTTATTCAATATACTTGAATCAAACCTTATAATAGTACAATCCACAGCAGTTATCATACGATAAGGCACTGATGGTATTATACAAGCTCTACCAACAGGTGATGGTAATCGTGAAACTAATATATCTCCTCCAAAAACTTCTTTACAGTGTAATCTACCAAAGGTTTCTGGTGATATATATTTTGCCAATTTATTTTTCTCAACGTAAAAACCGTCACCTATGTTTCCAACTTGTAATAATCTAATTCCTTCATCAGACTGATCCTTTGTTTCAATCCAGTCACCATCCTCAAAATAAGTTGTGGTCAATTCAAATGGAATAACTTTATATTGAGATAATCTGCCAAACATTTCGACAAATTTGGATTTAACCTTCTCAGATTGTTCGATGATAATAGCTTGCTCATCAGCAATTTTCTTATCAATAGCTTCAATTTCATCAACTATCCTTTGCTGATCGACTACAGAAGGAACTTGAATAATTAAATTAGAAATTCTCTGTGTGGATGCTCTATTACTACGAGAAAATCTTTCAAATTTCCCTTCTACCTGAAGTGCTAAGGCCATATACTTAGGTATAATATCATCCGTTTTTATACGTAAAACACCACAATGATCAGTCGGATAGAATGGCTTATTAGCAGGTATGATATTTACCATCCAGTCACCATCGATTCCCCATAGAATAGATGGCATAGAAAAATCAGTGATATTTTGCTTATCAATTCTTCCAAACTCCTCAAATACATTTGCACTGTATATAGGAATGCTGCCATTCTCAACTACTTCGTCCGAAAGGACACGATTTCCTATACTTAAATCAAAGTAGTTTTTATCAGACAATCTGTAATTTGTAAGTCCCGGAATATCTTTAAGCACTCTTGTTGGTGTGGTTTTGATAGACTTATTAAACGTGGTTCCAGAAAAATCAAGCATATCCTGTAATCTCAAACGATAATAGTAGGTATCCAATTCTTCGACATCAAACTCATCTTCAGCAGAGAAAGCATTCCTAATTAATCCTGCGATGGAATTGTTGTCCCCACGATCAGATGCATTATATAAGCATCCTCCAGCCTTTGTTATCTGAATTCCTTCTTGTCCTTTTCTATTACTCCATTTATATCCTAGAAACTTCTCCTGTTCTTTATTTTCGTCTGGAGCAGAAATTATCAACGTATCTTGATTATAAACTAATGAATAATAGAATAACTTTTCTTGTTCAACAGAAAAAGCATATTCATAGAATTTCTGATTAAACCATTTTTTCTGATCTAAATCAGATAGTTTTTGAAAAGTTTTCTGCTTACTTTTCTTAGTATACTCTGATGAATTTACAAATTCATTATAGTGTTGACTGAAATAATTATCATTTTCCCAAAAATCATAATCCTTGGATTTCGATAAAAATTCATTATAAGTATCCCTTTTTACACCTGTTTTCTTTAGATAACCTCTTAAAATGGATTCATCTTCCCAACCGTCTATATCCGCCTTAGAAAGTATAGCTTCAACACTATCAATAACCATATCTGAACGTTTTGGCGGTTCATTGAATTTTTGTAGAAAAAGAATTACCGTATTTGTTCCAGTAGCACCAAAGGTTTTACTTCCTAAAGTTGCAATAGCTATAATATTAAAGTTCTTAAGAAGAGATTCTCGTGCAGTAATGAAACTTTCATTTTCCTTGTTTAATATACTGCTCGGTAGAATTACAGCAGCTACACCATTAGGTTTTAACAATTGTGATATTCTTTCCACAAACAGCGTTTCAATTTCTGAACCATCATTTGAAATCTTATCTAAAATATCTAACTCATTATTCGATAACTTTAAGTGAGGCTTGAATGCCTTTACCGAGTAAGGAGGATTGGCCACAAGAATATCAAATGATTTAGGTATTATCTCTTTATCCGGATAATTTTCAAGTCCATCACCAAAAATTATATTTCCATCTCCTGCGCCATGCATAAAGAGAGAAATTTTAGAAACTCTTGCTAATCTATAATCCTTTTCGATACCGAATATTTTTTTCTCTACCCATTGATTAGAAGGCTTCGTACTACTATTTATTGCTTTTGCACAGACTTCTACTGCCTCAAATCCTTCAGTTAGGAAATGGCCTGCCCCACAAGCGTAATCTATAACCTTAGGATATTCAATACCATCAGCTTTTGTCATTATCTGTCCTAAAGGAAGGCTATCCCAGATAAAACGTGTAATAGGGGTAGGAGTAAAAAATTGACCTTCGTTCTGCTTAAATCCTTTATTAAGTAACTGTTCAAATAAATCACCAAGCATTTGCACATCCGCAGAACCAATTATTCTATAATCTTGAAAAAGCTGTACCATCTCAACTAAAATTTTACCATTTTGATAGAACAGCTCTTCGTTATGAACATCTTTAAAAGCAAAGTCATTATTCGTATAGAATTTGAGTATACGGAGTGTATTCCTCAATTCTTCAATCATTTTTACTCTCTTTTGTTTGGTATATTGTTTTATAAGATTTTCTGCATAATCATCAGACACATAGAAAATCTCTTCACGCATAAATTTCTCCATACCTTCCTTATGAAGCCTTTGGAGTCTATCTTGGATAGATTCATACGTATCAGTGCCAACTTTATATTGAAATTCAACGATATCATTATCTGTTTTTTGTATTTCATCTACTAATTTACAGATAAATAAGGCTATCAATCGATTGAATGCGTTTTCCTTATCTGAAACATTATTATGACGCAGAATCTCTTCAAAACGATTTACTATCTTGTCGTTTTCGGAGAAATCCTTTAAGTCTTTTTTTCTAAGCGGTTTTACACCAATATCATAAGCAACTGAATCATCTCTAAAAATAATATCACCACTAAATCTTTGTTCATATGTTTCTTTCCACGCATCATAAAGTTCTGAAACCGTGTGAGCATTTTTATAAAGGAGAATAGTAGCGTCTTTCTGAGCAAGATTTAAAATATTCTCATCGTCTGAACAGTCTATACTGTCTGTTGCATATTCAATTTCATTATTGCTATTAATATTTGATGCATATAGGACTAGCCATCTGCAGCCTCGTTCTTGCTGCCAGTAGGAAATTAACTGTCCACCGTCTGAAAGTATGTTTTTCATTTCTTTATTATATTCAGAGCCATATGTCTTACATTCAACAATAAATAGCATTTTCCCATTTTGATCAGATACGCAAATATCTGCTCGACCACTTTTTTGTTCATGACCAAGTGACCAAGTGCGTTCAAGTTCAATATTCTCAGATCTATATCCCTTATCAAGGAGCCTGTTCACACATTCCAATACAACAAAATTTTCTGGTTCAGAGAAATTTATTGTAGTTGCTACATTAACTTTAAACCCTTTATCTTCAGGATAAATTATTTTTTCATTTTTAAAATCCACCGTAATAGAGCAATCAGAAAATGGATAGTATTTTTCATATTTATCATTAGAAGTATGGCCAAAACCTGTTGAGATTAACATATTCTTCAAATTAGATTTTGTTATCATTACTCATTTCCTCCAGCTTTATAGTTTAGCCATGCTTCTTCAACATCTTCATAAGTAAGAGTGTTCTTTTCACAATAGGCTTTAATATTCTTCATTGCTTTAATATTAGGTTTAGATTTTCCTGTTTCCCATCGATTGACAGTTGAAAATGCTACACCAACACTCCCAGCGAACTCTGTTTGCATTAGCAAAGCACGTTCTCTAAGCTTTTTTATTTCTTCTGGAAAATTCATATCTATTTATCTCCTCAAATCAATGTGCATCAATATAGCGTTATTATAACGAATAAATATGAATTTTTCTAGTCCCATATCCCTCAAGGCATTGTTCTAGGAGCTTTTTTTATTTTATCCCGGAATTTCATGTTACAAATCCCCTTTGGTAGTTAAAAGAATAAAATAATTTCAAAAAGTTTTTGTTTAAAATGTACTTTAACCTCTAGAGGTAAATAGAAAGACAAATTATTCTTAGAATTCATCAGATTTCTTATCTTTTCATGGGTATAGGGTAAGGTGTTCGATTTCATAAGTTTTTTGCTTATGGATTGGGAAATTTGAAAAAACGTTCTTATACATCCTCTATATTAGCTACTAAGTTATAAATGCTAACATAAGAATGTACATATCTGATATCTGTCTGATAAAATCCTAAAGAGATATTTAGGATGAATATATGATATTAGATATACAAGTAAATAATTTTATTGAAATTAATTCACTCAGCGATCTTTATCTGCCGGGAAAATTAGAGGAGACTGGTACTACGAAGTTAAATAAATCTAAAATAGCCAGAAATCTAAATGTTGACAGACGTACTGTTGATAAATATGTCAAAGGCTATCATAAAAAGACTACAGGAAATAAAAAAAGCAAACTAGACACTTTGGATAAAGATAACACCCATCCATATCACTGTATGTTCCTGCATAAATTTCACTATTATATTGAACCTGTAAATTATTTTGTGTAAAGTCTGTTTCCAATGATAGAATTTGATGAGTAACTGTATTGAGTAATCATACAGTTACTTTTTTATATCATATCATAATATATTTAATTGTAAATGTTCTCGTTAAACCCTCCCTTCAAAGATGATTTGAAGACTAGAATATATAATTCCCCAATTACCATATGGGACATTCCATTTACTTGTTATTTTATCTTGAGCTAAGTACAAAGATTTAAATAAACTTTCATCTGTTGGGAATACTGTTCTTATTTTAGTAAACTTTCTAAATGCACTATTTAAACTTTCAATTGCATTCGTTGTGTACATGATTTTTCTTAGTTCTGGAACATAATTAAACATACTGCAAACTTCATTCCTGTTTTCTTCCCATGGCTTAAATGCATACGGATATTTATCTCCCCATTTACCCTTACACTTATCCAGTGCTTCTAATGCTTTATCACTTGTAGATTCTGTATATACTGTTCTTAGATCTTTACAGAATTCTTTTCTGTCTTTATAACTCAAGTATTTACATGAATTTCTAATTAGATGAACTATGCATCTTTGTTGTACTGTATTTGGGAATGCTGATTCAATTGCTTGTTTAATACCTGAAAGACCATCACTGCAAATAATCAATATATCCTTAACTCCTCTATTCTTTAAATCAGTTAGTACTGATAGCCAGAATTTAGCTGTTTCGTTTTCGCCAATCCAAATACCAAATATTTCCTTATATCCATTCTCATTAACTCCTAAAACAACATATGCAGCTTTTTTGGTAACCATATTATCTGTTTTAACATTAAAATGAACACAGTCAATAAAGACTATTGGATATACATATCTAATGGCCTGTTTTGCCATTGTAAAGCTTTAGGGATAATTTTATCTGTTATTTTACTTATCATAGCTGCACTAACTTCTACACCGTAAATATCTTTAACAGTATCACTGATATCTCTTGTAGACATACCACGGGCATATAAGTTGATAATTTTGTTATCAACATCACTAATATCACGATTGTGTTTTTCTATAATAGCTGGATCAAATGATGAGTTTCTATCTCTAGGAATATCTAAATCTATATTTCCTTGAGATGTTTTAACTGTTTTTTTGGAAGTTCCATTACGATAATTAGTTTTATCTGTTTTTTGATCATACTTGTCATATCCCATATGTTCATCAAATTCAGAGTTCAACATATCTTGTAATGTTTCACCTAATAAGTCTTTTAAAGCATTAGTTATATCAGTAGGTGATGTAACACCATACTCATCAATTATATATTTAACTATATCTTTTTTACTCATAATAAAAATCCTCCTTTGGTAGTTAATTTCATTCTACCATTGGAGGATCAGTTTACACAAAATTATTTACACTCTTATTATATTTAATTGCATACATTTTTTATCATCTCCTTTTAGCCTTGATCACATTCTAAAACACTTTTTAATATTGAACGTGCATAATTATATGCTCTCTCACGCTTCTTCTGTTCTTCTCTTGTATATCTGTCATAAGAATAACCATGAGTATTGGTTTTTCCATAACCACGAAGACACAATTTCCTGCTTAGTATTGAATAATAATATTGAATAATAATACGTGAATTCAAATTTAAACTCTTCATATGTGACATATACACGATCTATATCATTGCTGTATATGTTTATTTCAATGTCTGAATCAATTTTGTTAATTTCCTCTTGAATATACTCTTTTATTAATAATGCATATTTTTCTTCATATTTTTCCAGTTCAGCTCTAAATTTCCCGATTTTGTTCATTTCAATTCCTCTTTTTATTCACCATCATCATAATGATCATAAATGTGATTTACACACATAAAATAAATGAACTCCTTTTTGCTTTAATACATTAAAATTTCTATAAAAAACAACATAAATCCAGACACAAAATAAACCAGTACAAGTAAAAACAACGGAATCATAATGCAAACTGCAATTATTAAAAATATCCTGAGAAGTCTAATTACTTTATTTGAATCTTGTATTGTTTCGTTTATAAAAGAATAACCCTCCATATATAAAGCTTTTAATTTTTTATCCGTTTCATTGTTGAACCACTGATATAAGTAACTTTTCTATTAAAGAAAATACGACTGATTATATTTCTAATTCCCTCAGATAAAAAAATTATACTTAAATATACAGGATAATTATTACGAAAAGAAACACTGATTACAAAACTTCTATCTACTATATCCGAGTTTGACAGACAGGCAGTACCTAAAAATCCTAAGTACAGTGCTACACATTCAACAATAAATGTAACTATCCATTTAAATACCTTAAATACATCAATGTTATTAAGCACAGTATAAACTAAACGTTTAATCATATTCCTCCTTTGCCAACGCTGGTAAATTTACCAGCGTTGTAATTGCTTTATACTTATATTTCATCTATGCTCATCTGACCATCTAAAACATTTTTATCTTTATTTTGTTCATCAATCTCAATTGATATTTGAATACATCTACTAAATTTACTGATCACATTATGAATATTTATTAAGGAATCCTCGACAGTAATATCCCTGTCATCAGACTCTGCAATCTTTTTATGGGATATAGAAGTATTCTCAACTTTTTTATTAATCTTATCAATCTGCTTTAACAGCTTATTGTAATCTGAAAAGAGTTCACTTAATCCATACTCTTTATTTTTACAGCTGTCTTTTTTATCTTCATCATACATTCCTATATCGATACATTCTTCTTTCTTTTCAATTGCATTTATATATTTTTGTACCGTTTTACCGGATTTTGCACCAATAAAAGGTGCAATCCAGTCTCTTTTATTACCTTTAGGTTTAGGATCCAATTGTTTATATATATCTAACAGTTCAGCAACAATTTTTATTTTATCTAGTTCTGACATTATTCTTGTGCCATTTCCTAAAATCAAACGCAAGCGGTCATTTAATTCACTTTCCGGCGCTTCATAAACGATACAATATACTTCTGGCTCTATCTTTCCTTCATCAACTAATCCCTTAAGCGCTGTATACCTACGTTCACCATCACTTATTCTGTATCTGTCACCTATTTTATAAACATCCAACGGTTTCCTTAATCCATATTCCAGAATTGACGATTTAAGCTCGTCAATTCCATTAATATCGAACTTATTATGTTGATTCACTTCTATATCATCAATATCAATAGTTTTTAGTCCAACAGGTTTCTTATTCATCTTGCTAACTTTATCTGCATTGATTAAATTTGTAAGTGCCATGCCTTTACTCCTCCTCATAATCCTGGTAAATTTACCAGGATTTAAATTTCATTATCAAACTCTTTAATTAATTCATCTACAAGATTACGATAATCCTCACCAACACCAGTTTTACTGTTATACAGTAATTTACCGCTCATGGTTGATCTTGATGCAACCGCATCCTGATAACCTACTGTCGTCTGTAAAATAGTATCGCCATAAAATTCTCTGATTTTATTAATAAAATTAATGTAGGCTGGTCTTATACCACGAGGAATCATATTCATCAATATTCTTATTTTATATTCACATTCATAATCGTCTTCAATGTCAAACAATTCCTCAAGTGTATCAATCAGCCCCTTTAATTCAAATCCGCCTGGTTTAAGAGGAATTATAATTTTATTCGAACAAAATAGACCATTTACAGTAATATTATTAAATGTTGATGCATGATCTATAATTACGATATCATAATCATTTCTGATTTCTCTCAATGCCCTTTTTAAAATCACATGCCGTTGACCTGTCGATGCGCCAAGCAGCTTGTCTGTAGCAATAAGTTCAGTACCGATTGAAAGAATAATATCCAACTGCTGATACTGTGTTTGATGAATACACTCTCTAATAACACCTTTGCCCTCAAGCAGGAGTTTATTTAAATCATTTCTTTCGCCAAGCATACTAATTAATGAATTTTTTATAAACTTAGTTGAACTTCTAATATCGCAGTTTTGCGGTACTTCCAGCATATTAAACTCTTCAAGTGTAATTGATTTAAACTCCGGCAGAAAAAATTTAGTTGCATTGCCCTGCGCATCTGCATCGATTAACAAAATTCTTTTTCCGTCATTCATTAATCTTTCCACTAACCCGTAACTTATATTTACTGATGCGGTAGTTTTTCCAACCCCGCCCTTTTCATTGATAATACTTATAACTTTCATCTCTCTATTCTCCTTTTTTCTTTTATTAAATTTCGATTTTTTCATATTAATTCCAACAATAAAAACATTCAGAAATTAATAAGGTTAACTCATTTTACAGAATGAAATTTGAATATTTGATGTTAAACATCTACGCTGCATCTTTCACCCCAAACACCGCTTTGACATTCTTAACAGTTTCTTCAGTTAGTTCAGTATCTTTGAATATCTTCATGCGTCTTGACCAGTTTAAAAAATCTTCATAATCTTTTAAACGTATAGTCCCGTGCGTTCCATTCTTAGCTACATAGTTTACTGGGATTCGCTCTTTACATTCACTTTCTTTTACAGTTTTTGTATTCTCGCCCCTTATATTTTCGTCTTCATAGACCAGTACATCATCAATCAGATAAATAAGCTCTGCTAGTGCATTATCACGAAGCTAATATACCTGCCAGATAGGTTCATACTCAACATCATCTACTGGATCGTAGTAACCATAACGTATTTCATTAAATGTAGCGTTATAAAAATAACGTAGAATAATTACATTTTTTTGTTCTTCATTTTTCAGCATATTTACAGCCTCAAGAATTCTGCATATATAATCTTCATTACTATTTGATCTGCATACACTTTTAATAAACTTATAATCCCCGCTTTCTAAACTGCCGTCAGCCATCCTTATTACAGAGGCAGAAAATGATGAAATATTTGTACAGACTGAATAGGCATGATCGAGCATCAGATCACTTACTCTGTTTAAAACAGCCCAAACATTTTCAATAGATAATTTTATATTTACTTTTCTTTTACAGTTATTAGATTTGTCATTATCATTTAGCATCGATCATTACCCCTCTCCAGTAAACTCTAATCATTGTGTCAGTTATTCTACCGATATAATATGATTTTTGTATGTTAATGCTCTTATAATCTAATTTTTACCAATTGAGATATTTCACCTTTTCTGTTTTTTTAATATTCTGTACAGTATATTTATCTATTCCGTTATAGAAACATCCTATTTTAAGGCTTGGAATTTTTCTTGTTTAGAATATGGAATTCATCAAATTCTTCCTGCGTTGCTTTTCTGGATATCTTATATGCTCGCTGTAAATTTGTTCTTGGAATAAACAGGTTCATATTAACCTTTTCAAACTTTATATCAATCTTCTGTTCCAGATCTTTAAAACCCGAAATATATGTTTTTACCACATCCGATAATCCTTCACTGTTTCTTATTTTTGTATACTTGTCTGCTCCCTCAAAATTGTAAAAAATCGTGACTTCATCATAATTATTATCTATCGCATATTGAATTCCTTTCAAAACCCCTATCAGATATCCTCCAACCTGATAGCTCTTTATCTGCCATGATTCTTCTGTAAAACCGCTTATAATATCAATTGGTCTGCATTCTTCTTTCATAATTACTCCATATCCGCATTTTTTGTTCAGTTCATCAAAACTTGATGCAACATAGCATTGCAGTTTTTTCATTTAAGCCACCTCGTTTTCTTTTAGATTTAGATATGTATTTATTAAGCTGTTGTCCCAGTATCCATTATTTGAAGGTTTCTCCATATAATGGTGCTGATCAGTTTCCCTGATACAGAAAACACATCCAAAACAGTTACAGCATCCAGTGCAGCAGCTGCAGTCTATGCAGTCGGTGCAGTTTTTACAGTTTCGACAGTCAAGGCAGTTGATGCAGTTCCTGCAGTTTACAAGAGTTCTTGAATACTCAAGAGCCTCCTCATAGCTGTAACGGTTCTTGCTCCACTTATTGTTATTGAAATCTTTCCAGTATTTATAGGTTTCAACTAAAGATTTAACCGAATCAGCTTCATGTTTCATATATTGGACAGCTGTAAAATCATCATCGCTGTATACTTCATCAGCCCACCACTGCGTTAGAAGCTGTTCTATATGCTCCTCTATTAAAGAAATATTGTCTTTTAAACATGTGACAGACTGTTTTGTTCTAAGATAGATCGAACTACCACTCACCGGATCGGTCCATCTTGTCAGATATAACAGACTGTTAATACGATGAATCATCTTATGAAAGGCTTTATCAATAGCCGGGGAATTGTTCCAGTACCTGCCTTCCTGTAATGCAGTCTGCAAAGAATTAATACAAGAATTTAATCTGATTATCAGCTGATTTTTTATATGTATCTTTTCTTTATTTTTAAAACCAGTTTTTTTATTGTTATCCGTGAAAAATACTTTATTTTTTTATTCCAGAAATCCCGGTCTAACAGCATAGCTGCATATTCAGCATTTTTTAAAAGACGCTTATGAAATCGGATAAAAGAAGTATATTTAAATATTTCCTGCTCTGTTTGGGAAACAAAGAAAGTTTCTTTTACAGGAGAGCCGTTTTCATCTTTTTTATATCACCTTTCCTATGAACAAGTACTGCATTCGGATCATCTATCTTACATAGCCTTTTTGTCTTACTGCTGTAAATATAATTCTTTTCATAGGTAACGGTCATTAACCGCTGTCTTTTGAAATACTTTCTAGTAAAACACAGGACACTAATGTAGCTTCCTTTGCCTTTAGTGATAAATTTATAGCAGTACAGAAAACTGTTAAGCTTGTAAAGCGGATTTACTGCACACATAAATTTTTTGATAAAATCATGCTTAAGTGAATCAGTCATAGTAACTGGAATCATAATATCCATATGATGGGCATAGATGTTAGAGTAAACCTTTTTGTTCTTCTTTCTGCCATAGGTATAAGAATGTCTGTCCTTATAATCACACTGATGTGCTATCACTGTCTTGTAGTCTGAACGGTTGCTGAATATATCATGACCGGTGTTAAGCCAGCTGTTGATATCTTCTCTGGAACCGCATGTAGCGTAAGATACATAAGTGTTATTGGTAATCATCTGATCGTTGTCCTCCTAAATAGACATTAAAGCTCCACTTTAATGTTTTTTTTATTTCAGACCGTATTTTCAGTACTGAAATCATTGAAATAGTCTATTAATCTTGCTATAATCATTTTGTATTAATTAAATACATTTTTTTACAAAACACGGCTTACCACACGGTTTGTTTAGCCGTACAGTTTGTTATAAAGGTTACACTGGCTATACTGGTTACACTGGTTATACAGGCTATACAGTTGTGTTGATTGAACAGTTTCTAACGGTTTCTATTTTGAAATTTGATACAATCCGGGTATTCGTGTTTTTGCTTAAACTTAAATTAATAGCCTTGTCGCCAAACAGAGTTATTATTAATTTAAGTTTTTTTCTTTTTCATATTATTTTTTTGTTCGTAAAGGATAACACTGTCAAGAACCTCTCCTGGAGATTTATCTAAGACTATTCCCATTTTTATATAAAACTGAATTGACGGCTGATAATCACCTCTCATAGCATTAGAAATCATCCTTTTCTTTTTATCAAACATCTTTTCAATATCGCTGGGCTGCATTTCATTTTCTTTTAACAGATCCCGTATCCACGGAATAAGATTGACTTTCATCAATTCAAACAAACGCACTGCTCTAAGGTTGTTTTCTTCCACTGTATCGCTTTTTTTAGTATCGATAATCATATTTTTATCTCACCTCCTTGAAATATCGTTCAAAACGAAAAAAGTGGGTAAGTTATCGAACGATAACTTACCCACTTGAGTAAATTTCATAAATAATGGTGCGGGTGACAGGAATCGAACCTGCACGCCGAAGGCGCTAGATCCTAAGTCTAGTGCGTCTGCCAGTTCCGCCACACCCGCATATTTAATGGTGCCGGCTAAAGGACTTGAACCCTCAACCTACTGATTACAAGTCAGTTGCTCTACCAATTGAGCTAAGCCGGCCTATTTTATTTTAAATGGTGGAGGTTAACGGGCTCGAACCGCTGACCCTCTGCTTGTAAGGCAGATGCTCTCCCAACTGAGCTAAACCTCCATAATGGTGACCTGTACGGGATTCGAACCCGTGAATGCATGCGTGAAAGGCATGTGAGTTAACCGTTTCTCCAACAGGCCATGGCGCTTGAAGTAGGACTCGAACCTACGACCGATCGGTTAACAGCCGATTGCTCTACCAACTGAGCTATTCAAGCAACTTAGTGCCCTAATATAATATCATTATCCCTAGAATGATGCAACCCTTTTTATGAAAAAAATTTATTTTTTTATCAAAAAAGAATAAAGTAGTAAAAATTCTACTTTTGACTAAGATATTTAGCATACATATTCTCTTCATTCATTTCATCAATCGAAATACCTTCCATCTTCATCTCTACCAGACTATCTTTTGTAGTCCTAGTATATTTAAGAACAATTCCAGTTTGTTTATCGACCAACATAGAAAAAGTGCTATCACTATTATAGAGACTATCATTTATTTTCCCCTCTACTCTATAAGTATCTCGATTAAGATATTTTTCTTCTCCCTTTATTTCATAATTATTATAAGCAGTACCTATTTGTCTGAGTGCAATATCTTCAGGTAATAAATATGGTGCTACATCGCCAAACAAATCATTAGCTACTCGACTAATATCCATATTTTCAACCCTTTCCTCAAGTGTCAAATCTTTATATTTAAATAAGCTATCATCTTTACTTACATCCTCAACTGTCATCATTTGCTTATTGATTAATTCATCTAAGTTATTATTTAGACTCACTAAATCTCCAACAAAAAAATACATTCTTTCACTATCTCTAAAAGTTACTTGGCTTTCTTCATTTTTTGAAGGAACTAAATAAATATATGACTGATATTCTGGAACATTAACTTGAAAAATATACTTGCTTTCACTTTTTTGTCCTTGATAGCTTAACGTTGAAAGCATTGTTCCACTAATTAAATTATAATGATCCACACTATTAGCCATCAACATTAATAAATCATGCTTACCCTGATCATTATTCGCAAATATTTTATCGTTTTTATCAATTTCTCTTTTGCCATTTAGTTCTGCAATATTAATCGTTGTATCTCCTACTTCCTTTGTTACCTCTTCCCTACAGCCACTAATAACAAACATCATTGCCATCAATACTAGCACATATTTAGTCTTCATCACCATTCATCCTTTTTATTTTTATTTAATCATAACAATTATTAGAATTATGTAGAATTAATATTCCCAACAACGATTCTTTACATACATATTTCAAGCAATATGTTATGATTAAATCAGAAGGTGATAAAATGAAATATCAACCATTAGAATCTAAAAGCGCCTTAAATAAAGTTAGTGGGCGATTTCCCTTTAAGTGGGATTTAAATATCTATCGCGGCTGTCAACATGGTTGTATTTATTGTTATGCTATTTACAGTCATAAATACCTTGACAACAATGATTATTTTGGCACGATCTATTATAAAGAGAATATTTTATCTTGTTTAGAAAAAGAATTATCATCACCTAAATGGAAACACGAATTAGTTAATATTGGGGGTGTTTGTGATAGTTATCAGCCTTTAGAAGAACAATTACAAATAATGCCAGAAATTTTAAAATTAATGATTAAGTATAAAACACCTATTATTATTTCTACCAAATCATCATTAATCCTTCGTGATATTGAACTAATCAATGAATTATCAAAAATAACCTATGTTAATATTGCTTGTACTATTATTACTGTTGATGATGACTTACGTAAAATCATCGAACCAGGAAGTTCACCCATTATTGAACGATTTAAAGTAATTGACCAAATCAAAAAGGAAACTAAAGCTCATGCTGGTATTCACATTATGCCAATTATCCCTTATCTCACTGATCAACCCGGAAATTTAAATGGATTATATAAAATGGCAAAAAAAGTAAACGCTGATTATGTGTTACCCGGTACTCTTTATTTACGAGGGCAAACTAAACCCTATTTCCTTAATTGTATAAAAAAATATAATTATGATTTATATCAAAAAATTGCTTCTCTATATTATCAAAAAAATGCTTTAAAAACTTATAAACCTAAAATCTATCAAACGATCTCAGAGCTACGAAAAATATATGACCTTCCCGCCCAAGCAAAAAGAAGTCCTAAAGATCAAAATCTTTAGGACTATTTATTATATCAGCTAGTTCTTTTACTAATTCATGTTCTCTTTATGCTGAATAATTATAACAATTTTCATCATTATAAGAAAAACATTGCTAAATTAATTTATTTTTTCCCAAAATAGCTTTACATTATTTCAAAACTATGTTATTTTTATATGGCACTGTTAAGTGTCTATGACCCGCTAGCTCAGCCGGTAGAGCATCTGACTTTTAATCAGAGGGTCAGGCGTTCGAATCGCCTGCGGGTCACCATTTGAAACACTAAGATGAACTTTTGTTCATCTTTTTTATGGTTAATTCCAATTTAAAGAATCAATGAACTTATAAATGAATAAACAGAATATTAACTTAATCTAATTTTCTTCCGTTTGAAGCAATTACTTTTTTATACCAGTAAAATGAATCTTTTTTATATCTATTATATGTTCCATTCCCCAAATTATCTACATCAACATAAACAAAACCATATCTTTTAATCATCTCGCCAGTAGATGCAGCCACTAAATCAATACATCCCCATGGTGTATAACCAACAAGTTCAACACCATCATCAACAGCTTCAGACATGGCCTGAATATGTTGTTTCATATATTCAATACGATAATCATCATGAACCGTTTTATCTATTTCTAATTTATCATCTTGTCCTAATCCATTTTCAACAACCATAATAGGAATATGATAACGGTCGTATATTTCATTTAAAAAATAACGTAACCCCAAAGGATCAATCTGCCAACCCCACTGACTCTTTTCTAGATATGGATTAGCAACTCCAAATATTAAATTACCATTTGTTTTTTCTAAATTTTTATCTGTTGTTACACAACCAGTTGAATAATATGAAAAGGTAAAGAAATCAACTGTTCCGCTTTTTAAAATATCTTCGTCATTCTCCCCAAAGTTGATATGAATATCGTTTTCCTTCAAATAACGATGTGCATAGCGAGGATATGCTCCATTTATTTGAATATCAGGACAATAATAGAAAATATTTCTACGTTCTTTCTGTACTAATAACATATCTTCAGGTCGACAAGAATATGGATATTGTGTAATTCCAGCAATCATGCATCCTATTTGGTATTCACCACTAATTTCATGAGCCATTCTGGTCGCCAATGCACTAGCAACAAGTTGATGATGTAATGCTTGATATTGTTTCACAATATCATTATGTTGTTCTACTGTTGATAATGTATCTAAATCTTCAATAACGCCAGCTCCCATGTCCTTTTTTGATGACGAAAGAATTCCACCAGAGAAATATCCATTACCTCCAAGAATCAAACTATTAATTTCATTAAACGTTAGCCAATATTTAACAAGTCCTTTGTATTCATTGAAAAGTGTTTGACAATATTTTAAATAAAAATCTATTGTTTCACGTGCATACCAGCCATCATATTTTTCTGCTAAATGATAAGGCATTTCATAATGTGAAATTGTCACAAGTGGTTCAATATTATACTTTTTCAATTCTAAAAATACATTCCTATAAAATTCAATTCCCTTTTGATTTGGTTCTTCATCATCACCATGCGGGAAAATACGGCTCCAATTAATTGACATTCTATAAACCTTAAATCCCATTTCACCCAGTAAAGCAATATCTTCTTGATAACGATGGTAGAAATCACTCGCCTTATGTGATGGATAAAAATATTTATCCTCATCTATTTTTTCAGTGAATAACCTTGGCTCTGTTCTTGAGCCTAATGTAAAGTGATCAGCAGTTGAATCTAATTTACCATCTTCATTCCAACCACCTTCAAATTGATTAGCAGCCGTTGCGCCACCCCATAAAAAATTCTTTGGAAAAGCCACTCCCTACACCTCTTTCTCATCTATTCCTAAAATATAAGTTAATATAAATGTAATAATCATTCCTACCAATGCAGCAATTAAAAAGAATATCAAATTATTTCCTGGACCCGCAAAAGTAACTACTGCAAACATACCTCCTGATCCTGGAAATGCATAACAGGCAACTTTTAATAGTCCAGCAATTAATCCTCCAGCTGCATTTCCAATCATCGCTGCATACAATGGTTTTTTATACTTAAAAGTAATCCCGAACATAGCCGGTTCTGTTACCCCACCAACAATTGCAGTAACCGCACACGACATGGCAGTAGATTTTACTTTTTTTGTCTTAGCTTTTAATGATACTGCTAAAGTCGCTGCAAATTGATTCATATTAGAAAGAATCATAGCTGGTAAAAAGAAAGGATCATATCCTAAAGAGGCGAAGGCCGAAGTCCAATATGGTGTCATCATTGTATGCATACCAGTCATAACCATTAAAGGTAACAATGCACACAAAATAGAAACCCCTAAGAAACCAATTGTTTCATAAATCCAAATAACCGCTTCTGCCACATAAGTTCCAATATAGTATCCCAACGGTGCCGTTACTACTAACATAATTGGTAACATGACTAATAAAGAACCTGTAGGGACAACAAATGATTTTAAAATATCTGGACAATATCGATTAATTAGTTTCTCAACTTTACTTAAAATATAAACAGTTAAAATAATTGGAATAACGGTAGTTGAATAATTTGCAACATAAACCGGTAATCCAAAAATTGACATAGCAGCTCCTTCAGTTGCCATTGCAATAAAACTTGGATAAATAAGCAATGCACCTAACAACATTCCTACACCTTGGTTTGCTCCAAATTTTTTAGCAGCTGTTGCGCCTAAAAAAACGGGAAAGAAATAGATAAAAGCATCCCCCAACCAATATAAAATTTGATATGTTGAGCTTGTTTCAGGCAAGATTCCTACCATATTCGCAAGCATATAGAATACTTTGATCATTCCTCCACCAATCATCATTGGAATAATCGGCGTGATACATCCTGATATCCCATCCATAATTCCCATAAGTACAGATTTTAAAGCGACTTTTTTCTTTTCTGCATTTCCATCAAGATTTTCATCAATTGCTTCTTCTCTTTGGAGATTGCCAAACTCACAAATTTCCGCATAAGCATCAGCAACTGCGGGTCCAATAATGATCTGCAATTCATCATTGGACCATTGACTTCCTAATACCTGATCTACATTTTCTATATCAGATATCTTCACAATACTCCTGTCCTTTAAATTAAAACGCAATCTGGTTGTACAATGTTGAAAATATGTAATATTTTCTTTTCCACCGATTGAATCTAAAATCGTTTTAGCAAGTTTTTCATATTTCTTTGCCATTTTTTCTCCTCCTTTTTATATACAAAACATTATCTTGCGCGCCAAATAATGTAATGAGTAAAATAAAACCCCATCAAAGTATTACTTTTCTGGGGTGATGCCCTTTCGGTGACAATCCTCTTTTATATACAATCTATTAACATGGACTAATAAATATAATAGTTCCTCGGTCGTACATTTTTCTTTATATTCCTGATAAAAATAGTTATCTATCTTACTGATACAATCATAGGTATCTGGATACTTTTCTATCATGCTCTCATATAATTCACGATTGTTATCTGTGAACATTTCTCTAGCTTCTTTTCTTTGAACAAAATATTTTAGATGATTTTTAAACCTAAAGTAATTAAAACTCTTCTTGTCTATATTAAAATTAAAATGTTTTTCTACTATGTTAGTAACATTAAAGATAACCTTTGATATCTTATTTTCAATATTACCTGCATGCATTTTCGTATTTGTACCTTCAAGTGCATTAATAAAATGCATAGTTATACTTGTAACTTCACCTTTTGGTAAATGAGTATCTAATTCCTCATTAGTTTTTTTTACCATCCACTTTGATATTTTTGTTAATAGTGGATATTCATACTCTAATTCATAAGAATATGGTAACGAAATATCCATACCATTTTTCTCCCTAATAATAGCAAAATTAATATGATCAGCTAAAATAAACACTAAATTAGGACTTAATTCATCTTCAATATTCTTTTTTGCAACATCCACCATTTTTGTAACTAAGTTAAAAATGTTATTTGGTATTTCCTTAAGTAGACCATAATATCTATTGTCAACATCATAGAAGGTTCGCTCAATAACAGAGAGATCTTTTATTTCATAGGGAATATTTCCATATCCAATTCCTTTAGCAAATACAATAACTTCATTGTTTTCACCATCAACTGCAATTGCTATATTATTATTTATTTTTTTGATGACTTTCACGAAGTATTCCTCCTTCTATTTAATCAAAGTATCTCCTCTATGAACTTCCCTATCATAACATTCTAATTTTATACTTTGATTATAACCTGCTGTAAATATAACCATAGTTGTTTTATCTATATTCATTTCATCCATAATATTATCATCAAATTTTAATATAGGCATATTCTTCTTTACCTTATCGCCAACTTTGACAAATGTCTCAAATCCTCTACCTTTTAAGTTTACAGTATCCAAACCAACGTGTACTAATATTTCAACCCCACTTCTAGTTTTAATTCCAAATGCATGTTTACTATTTGGTATCATAACAATTATTCCATCAACAGGTGAAACAACAATATTATCTGATGGAATAATTGCAAAGCCATCACCCATCATTCTTGTTGAAAATACTTTATCTGGAACATCCTCTATATTTATACATTTTCCATCTATTGGTGAAACAATTCCTCCATCTTGTTTATTCATAAATTTAAACATATTAACTCCTCCTTTTATACAAAAAAACTCTTTGATTCATTATCCTAAATAATAGGTCATGCCTCAAAGAGTTACAATCCTTCTGTTCAATTTTACACCAATATAATAACAATTATTTAACCTATTGTCAATAATTTATGATAACTATCAATGATATTATTAATTTTTAAATTATCGTATACATTTAAAATCAGCTAATGTACATAAAATATTTATATATCTTGAAATATCATTTTTAATCAGATGATATTCTAGTAAGATTTGAGCATATACACATTTTATCTAATCAAACCTAAAAGCTTTTTCTATAGTTGTTAATTCTTTAGTCCATCATTCCCTCTGTCAAAGAACTTGCATCTGTATACGTAGAACCATCATTTATTTTAAAATCCTGTATAATATTCTTAATTTCATCATCAAATAAAATTAGATATATATAATAATCATAATCTGCTTCTTCACATATTCTTCATGTAATTAAAAAATCAATCTATAATTAAATGTTTGAATTTATAAAATCGATTACAACTTTATATTACATTTATTAATTTTCTGCTTTCTTTTAAAATATGATAAAACGAAAAAGCGACAAATTGAATACAGTTTATCGCTTCATATATAGACATTCATAACTTTTCTAAATAATCAGATAAAGTTATTGAAATAAAATTATGGTGCCGGCAACTGGATTTGAACCAGCAACCTATCCATTACGAGTGGATTGCTCTACCGTTAGAGCTATACCGGCATAAGTAACCGCATTCATATTATAACACTTTATTCCTTGTCATAAAATATCTTTTTTTATTTATCTTTTTTTAATGTTATCTATTTGGTAATCATTAAAATAATGATATAATATTCTATCGGAGGGAAAGAACATGTATATTAAAGATGATGAAATAAATAGGATATTTAATGAAAAAAACTGGAAAATTGCTCACAGTTATTATAAAGATAATGTAATCACAAACATGTCCGTTCTAAAACAGGGAAATGAGTACCACATTGATGGTACTGTTGAAATATATGGTCGTAGTAGTACTTGTCATATCGTCGTAGATACTGGAGGAAAAATAAATAATTTTGAATGTGATTGCCCTTATTGCCATAATGATGAATTAGCATGTGGTCATATTGGGGTACTATTATTAAAATTTTATAGTTTAGAAATGTCTGAAATTCCTTTTCAGTTTAATCAAAAAATTGATTACAAAGCAAAAATTGAAGCCTTTGAACGCGTTCGTGAAGAAAAATTAATTCAAACAAAACTCGAAGAATCAAAAAAATTAATTACCGACTACACTAATCAGCAAGATCCTCAACTAACAAATGATTCATTGATTGATTTAATTCCTAATATTAATTATTCATTTAATCGAATCTTGATTAGTTATCGAATTGGTCAAAATAAAACTTACTTAATAAAAAATCTTAAAGAATTCATATATAACTATCGTTATCACAATGTATATACTTACGGTAGTCAGTTAACAACCGATTACAATCGTAAATCATTTAGTTCAGAAGCATTAAAACAAATTGATTTTATTCGGGATAATAGCGAATTTATTGATGATATTGAAAGATATCGTTCTATTGATATTAACAAATATAATATTGATGAATTTTTTGAAACATATCTCACAAATCTTAACATCAATATGTTTTTTACCACTATTGATCTAAATAATTTAACAATCAACATCGAAGATAAAGAAGATTACTTTGAAATATCACTTTTGCCATTAGGCGGCCAATTAATTATTGGTAACCAATATTTATATTATTTAGACAAAAACATTTTAAATCGTTACAGTCTTAAAATGTCTAAAATTACTAAAAAACTGATTTCTAAATTAGATAAAGAAAATCTCATTGTCGCAAAAGAAGATTTTGGTTATTTTGGCAAATATATCATTGATCAAATCTTACCTTATATTGCCATTACAGGAGCTAATATCGACGATTATATGCCTAGTGTGATCACTTTACTTACTTACGTTGATTTGAATAACTTTGGTGATTTAACAATCAATCTTGAGTATCGTGATGATGAAGGTAATATATTATTTGACGGTAAATATATTGACAGTTATGAAACCAAGCTGCCACTCAACGTTGATACAGCACTAGCAATGATTGAAGATTACGCGCAATATGATGAACTAACGAATATGTATTTAATCACCAATAACGATGAAGATATATACTATTTTATAAAAAATATTTTGCCTAAATTAAATAGATATTGTGATGTATTTGTCAGTGAAGACATTAAAAATATTAATAAACCTAAAAACATTTCTTTAAACATTGGTATCCGTTTAAAAAATGATCTATTAGAGATTGATTTAGACAGTATTAATGTTTCAAAAGATGAAATCCGAGATATTTTAGAATCATACCAAAAACACAAAGCCTATCATCGTTTAAAAAATGGTGAATTTGTGAATTTAGAAGATCAAACTTTAAATGAAGCCTATAATTTAATTCAAGATTTAAATCTTGAAAACAAAAATATTCAAGATGGCGCTATCATAGTCGATAAATCCAAAGCATTATTCTTAAACGAATTAATACAAGATAGCGAAACAATTAATTTTAACCGTAACCAACAATTCCAAGAACTCATCAACCATCTAACTAACTGCAATATCAATAATTATCCTGTTCCTGAACCATTCAGTGATATTTTAAGAGATTACCAATGTACTGGTTATAAATGGATCAAAACAATGAGCGATTATGGATTCGGAGGAATTCTTGCTGATGATATGGGATTAGGAAAAACCTTACAAATGATTACTGTATTAGAAGACGCTAAAAAGAATCACAAAGCTAGTATTGTAATAACCCCAGCAACCCTAATATTAAACTGGCAGGATGAAATAAAAAAATTCTCAAACGATCTCAATGTCCTATGTATTAGTGGAACATTATCCGTTCGTAAAAAGATGATTGAACAAATAAACAACTACGATGTTATCATTACATCATATGATTATATAAGAAGGGATTTTGAATTATATAAACCATTTAAATTTGAATATATTGTTCTCGATGAAGCTCAATACATTAAAAACCAAGCAACAAAAAATGCCAGAGCAGTAAAAGAGTTACATGGTACTCATCGTTTTGCACTAACAGGTACCCCAATTGAAAACTCACTTGCAGAGTTATGGTCAATTTTTGATTTTTTGATGCCTAACTATTTATATAATTACAATTATTTTAGAGAACATTTTGAGCGTCCAATCGTTCGCGATGAAGATAAAGATGCTCAAATTCGTTTAAAGAAAATGGTTGAACCATTTATTTTAAGAAGAACAAAACAAGAAGTTTTAGAAGAATTACCTGATAAGATTGAGAATAACATTAAGATTGCTTTTAATAAAGAAGAAGAAAATCTGTATATAGCTAATTTAAGTCAAATTAATAGCGAACTTAAGACAGCATTAGACGTTGAACGAATTGATAAAATTCAAATTCTAGCAATGATGACACGATTACGTCAAATCTGCTGCGATGCTAGAATTCTATATAATGAAATTATTGGTCCTAGTTCAAAAATGAAAGCTTGTCTAGATATAATAAAGAAAGCTAAAGAAAACAATCAAAAAGTTCTATTATTTTCATCATTTACCAGCTCTTTAGATTTATTAGAAAAAGAACTTCGTAAAGAGGATATATCATATTACGTTTTAACCGGGGCAACCAATAAAATCAAACGTCATCAATTAGTTAACGCTTTTCAAAATGACAATACAGATGTTTTCTTAATTTCTTTAAAGGCCGGAGGAACCGGTCTAAATCTAACCGCAGCATCGATTGTTATTCACTTTGACCCATGGTGGAATATGTCGGCTCAAAACCAGGCAACTGACCGTGCTTATCGCATTGGTCAAACCAATAACGTACAAGTTTATAAATTAATCATGAAAAACAGTATTGAAGAAAAAATCCAAGAACTTCAAGCTCAGAAACAAGATTTATCAAATATTTTTATTGAAAATAATGACGGAAGTATTACTAAGATGTCAACAGCTGATATCATATCTTTATTTTCAATCGATCAAGAAGGCTAAAATGCCTTCTTTTTGTTACATCTAATGTAACTATTTTCAACAATCATTCCACCTATATTATTTACCTTTTAATTATGATATTTTAATATCATAAAACAAGAGGGGGAAAGGTAATGATATTTGATGAACTATTGAAAGGTCAATTGTTGACAAATGACTGCAATAACTATTTAATCGCTACAAATACTGGAGAAATAATCGAATCCTGTTATCGATGCCTGCATCGCCGTGAAAAAAAGGCATTAGAGCTCTACAAAAAAGATATCAGTATTATAAATACTAAAATAATTGATAATAATTTTGAAAGAACTCTTTGCATAATCGTTGATTTATAAACAATATTCAAACAATAGTAAATACTGTTTTTATTTTCACAAAAAAGGAAGTGGCCTTCACTTCCCTTTTAACATCTTGAACTACTTGTATTTAATTTGATAAATTTCAATGAGGAGAGGTTTTTTATCAAGTAGTCAATTATATACATAATATCTTTATTTATTATATTTTTTTTGCATCATTACAATTGCCACCATTACTCCAATCAAACCTAGGACATAACCTTGAATTGCAAAATTATCGCCGGTTTTAACACTATTAATTGAAGTGGTTTGGTCTTCTTTTTCCATTGGATCAATTACTTTTTTCCACTTAGTATAAATCGTCACATCTTCTAACAATAGCTTAGCAAAATCAAACTCTTTAGTACACGCTTCATCACTGTACCACCCTGCAAAAGTATACCCATTTTTTATTGGCATATCTGGCCTTGATAAAACTGTACCACTTTCAATCAGCACTTTATTATTATCAACCGAAACCGTTACCAATTTTACCCATTTTGAATAAATTGCAATATCGCCTCTAATTGGCTCATTGAAATCAAATTTATTATTATATTCTGAATCACTATACCATCCCTTAAATACATAACCATCTTTAACAGAAGGAAGAGGCTTAACCGCTGTATTGCCATCAATTACTTTATTATCTATACCATCAATTGTTACTGTATGCATCTTAAGCCATTTTGGATAAATTGTGACATTATCAGTGACAATACTATCAAAATCATATTCTTTAGTACACGCCTCATCACTATACCACCCGCTAAATACATATCCATCTTTAACAGGCGTATCGATTTTATCAAATTTACTACCCAATACCACGTTTTCACTTCGACCATTAATCATGACATTAACATAATCATCAACATATTCATCTTCAATAGACGGTTCTATTTCCCCCATTAAGTTCGGCAATATATAACCTTCTGGATTACCAAGATTACGATAATCATTTCCTAAAGTTGTTAATGTCCCAATTTTTAACATGCTATTTTTATCATGATCTGCTTTAGTATTAAATAATCCTGAATCACCACCATAACGATCTAGTGCATCAAATGAAAACCAGGCATATCGCTCAACAAATTCTAAATCATTTAGTCCTACATTATTATCGAACCCATTAATAACGTAATTCAAAAACTTTCTCACTTCAGCTTTATTCGCTTCGTTAGCACCATTATAACCATCCAAATATGGATCCCAATTAGCTACCGCAAATTCTGTAACCCAAATCGGTTTATTAAATTTATTATGTGTTTCATTAATAAAATTTAAAAAACTTTTAGCATTGTCTTTAATTTCTTTATCAGTAACTCCAATATTACCAGGATAATTATGAACAGGTATAAAATCAATATCATCTGTATTAATTCCCTGCCAATACTCATTAAACCATTCAGAATTAGGAGCCTGAATAGCCGTTGCCGGTGCCCCAATTCTCATACCACTATTTGTAAAATAATGTTGATTTGCAATCGCTGTAGCTACTGGAACATTCGATTGATCTACAAAATCCGGTTCATTATAACCCAATACTGTTTTATATCCCGCATTTTTAATTGTTGTTAATTGCTCGTTTGAACCATTATAGGCACCCCAGATCATAGGAACAAAATTTATCTTTTGATTTGGACAAGTACCAGCATACGTTGGTGCCGTTCCCCAATTGTAATACCAAGACAATCCCATATTTTGTGCATCTTGAATTGCACTGTAACCGTTGCCACTATAAAAACCCATACCTTTTTTAGATATGTAAAAATTTCTAACACTAGTTGAAATCTTAGTATTATTGCTCAATTGAGCTAATATTTTAACTTGATGCTGTGCCACTTTAGTTGTATAAACTTCACAACTAAAAATATCACCTTCATCAATAATTGTTGAATTTTGAAGAACATTATCAAGATATACCTCATAACCAATTACTTCATGACTATCAATACTTAATCTATCCCAGGTTATTGTAATTGGTCCCGCTGGAACTAACTGCCCATTATTAGGATAATTAATCGCTGAAGTTTTCCAATCATTATATGGATTACTTGAAATAGCTCCTACATTATTTAATGTGAGCAATACCGCACTAAATAGTGCGAGTATTGCTACCTTTATAATTTTACTTTTTTTCATAATTCTTCTCCACTAGCTAGTATGATGTCTTTTTAACATCATTAAACCGCCCAGTGCAAGGAGAGTAACAATTCCATAACCATAAATCATTTGATCATCGCCTGTTTTAGCACTACTGCTATCACTTGGTTTTGTTGATTGACCAGGCTCATTTGGTTTTACAATTTGCCCCGGTTCTTCAGTTTTTAATGTTAAACCTTTAATCGCAGTATCTAATGCCTTTACTACTTCATCAACCATACCTTGATCAATAATTGTTAAATTATCAGCAAGACTACTTAACACTTCATAAGCCTCATCAAACAATGCTTTCGATTCTTCTGTATAGTGACCTTTAGTATAATTATCACTTATTAAAACTTTTTCAGCTTCCTTTTTAACTACATCTAATTTACTATAATCGGCACCTTTTAATGTTAAACCATTAATTGCTTCAGTCAATAATTCAATTGCATCATCAACTTTATTCTGTTCTAAAATCGTTAAATCATCAGCAAGATCATTTAATGCTTTATTAGCTTTATCAAATGTCGCTCTTGTTGCCTCTGTGTAATAATCTTTAGTATAGTTATCACTTGCTAAAACTTTTTCAGCTTCAGCCTTGATACTATCAACTTTACTATAATCAGCACCAACTAATACTAAATTATCAATAGCATCATTCAATACATCTTTTGCACTATCAAAATCTTTTTGATATGCATATTTTAAATCAGCATTCAATTGTTTACCAGCATCATCTAACGCTTTCACAAATACCTTCCAGCTATCAACTGTATAATTATTTTCATTTTTATCCTTATTCACATTATATAGATCACTCAATGTTTTTGTATCAATATTATCATCACCTAATGCTTTTATGTTTTCTTCAGTTACTGTTCCAATAAATTTTCCTTTTTGATCAGCAGCTGGCATCTTACCATAAACAGCAGTTCCATCACAATAATTTAATAAGAATTTTCTTGACCAGCCTTCACCTTTAATAGCAAAATCATCTTTATCAGTTCCACTGCTTACACCAGGACCAACATCATTAATAATATGATTAAATTTTTGTAATACTTTATTTTCATCAGCAAATGTTTGTAAACATGCATTTTCAATAATTACATCTTTGCTATTTGGTACTTCAATTGCACTATCCATTTGAATTTGCACTTTTGAAGAATCATAATCTTCGCCAGTATAAATAAATACATTATAAATTCCCAATCCAACTGCATAATGCTCCTTAACATCATTAGCTACTTTATAAGCAGCGTATCCATTTACTGTTCCATTATGTGACATCCAAGCCTCTTGACTAATAGGATCATAACATTTTTCATTTTGATAAAAATATGTTGCACCATTTTCACCGTTCCATAATGTATCATATTTATTGAAATGCTCATTGAATAATGCATAACATGTTACATTATCACCATTAACAATCAAACCATGATCAGCAGCATTACCACTCCAGCTTACACCATTACCATGGTCAGCACGCCAAATCCAGAAATGATCAGTAATTACATCGTTGCTATTAATTTCTAATGCATTTTTTGCACGTGTTGGATTAGCTGTAGTTCCACCAACTCTAAAGAATAAATCTTGTAGTATAGTTGGATTAGCAGAATGATTTTTATCACTATTAGCAGGTCCAACTTTTAACAAATAATTTGAATCCTTTTCACCAGCATCAAAAATCAAGCCAGCTACTTTAATACCATCTACATCAGCAATTTCCATTGCTGCTTCATCATTATCAGGAATAATTGAAGTCATACCTGTACCTATTAAAATCGTATTTGCTTTATTAACCTTAATTGATTCTTCAGCATGATATGTTCCAGGTGTGAAATAAATATTTTTACCTTTATCTAATTGTTCATTAATTGTTTTAGCCGAATCACTTGGCTTAGCTATATAGAATTCACTTAAAGATAAACTTTTCCCTTTACCCATATCACCATCTTTAGTCCAGCTTGTACCAGATGTATCTTTTTGTAAGTCAGGAACAAAGATCTTATATTCACCATTATCTAAATATAGGAATGGCTTTTCACTAAGTTTCTTTGTTTTTTCAACATTTGTGAATACTTGCTGTTCCCCATTCGCAGCTTCTTTACCCCAATTTGAATATCCATTGCCATTAGCTAAAGCATCACCATCTTTTTCAGTTGGTAAATTAGGAGCATCAACACCTTGGAAGAAATTATTTAAAGTAGTTCCATATCCGCCTCCTGTCAATTTACTATTTCTAGTATAGAATTGTTGTCCACTATATGTTCCAGCTGATAATTGATTTCCTTGATCTTCAAATACACCTTCAAACATACAATCTGCTACGTATCCACCACTAGCCCATCCATAATTCCAGTCATATCCAACCGGACGACTTGAATATACTCTACGAAGCGGTGCAGCTTGAGCTACTGCCCAGTTAAAATATTCTGGTCGGGCAAGATTACAATCGAAGCCAGCCTTTCCTTGTTCATTCCCAGTATTTATAACAGCTAGATTCTCTGCAGAACGCCAGAAATTACAAGTAGCATTATTACCATCTAGATAAGATGGAATTGCGATATTATTTAACTTAACATCCATTGGTGTTTTTCCCAAACCATTAAATGATGTATAGAACCCTAAATACATACATGTAGTTTCAGTATAATCACCTGGTTTGAAATAAACTTGGTATTGTTGCCCTTTAAATTGAGCATCTGCTCCTCTATCATTTTGTTGATTGAATAAATCTAATAATATTTTATCAAGTTGTGCTACATCATCTTTGGGTGAGAAGAACAACGTATGTTCTCCAAATATATTCTTTTCTAGAGATACATACTCAGAACGTTCCGAAATTTCAGCATTTGATAAATTATCATCATTATTTTGTCCATTATTTAGAGCAATGATGCGATAATAATTCTCGTATTTATCACCTATAGGTGCAACAGTAACAGAAGTACTATCTCTAGTTACAGTCTCTACGACATTATATTCCCCAAGCATACTATCTGCTCTTAACAATTGATAGTGTGTTGCATTTTCAGCAGCTCCCCAGCTAATTGTGAACTCACCATCTTTTTCAACTAATTTAACATCTGCTGGTGTCGCTGGTTTTGCTCCTGCTCTTGTACTAACTTTCAATTCAGCACTTTCATTTTTCGGATTATTAATATCTGATAAATTTCCATTTCCATTTACATATTCTAATTTAAAACTATATTGCATCCCCGCTTTCAAATCAGTTACTTGATAGCTGTTTTTTCCAGTTACATCAGCAACTTTATCAAACACTACTTCATTTGAAGCTTTTTTAAATAAGGTTACATCAGTATATAAACTATTCGGATTTGTCCAAGTAAGATCAATTGTGGTTTCAGTTCTTGAGCTATCATCAGCTTTTAAATCTGTGACATCAGCAATATCAATAGCATTATGGATAATAAATTTTTCTCGATCAGTTAATTCCCCTTCATAACCACCTTCTAGAACTTCATCATTATTTGCAGTAACCAATTTTCCTGTAGCTGCATCCTTTAATACAAACAATCCATTTCCAATCGGTTCAACTGCGATAGCTTCCCAGCCACCACCCACTTTTTTATATGACCCAATGGTAGGTACAGCGCCATCTACCCACTTAGCTGATGCAATTTGATAACCTGGTTTACTAACCGATTCAAATGAAATTACATTTTTAATCCCATTGTCATTAGTGTGAAAAGTAACTTTAAACTTTTCAGTATCACCTATATTACCAGCATCTCCAGTTACCTTAATTGCAGAAAAGTTTTCATCTGGCTGATCAGCAAATGTTACTAACTTTCCTGTAGCCACATTTTCAATCCAAGCGATATTACTGATAATTCCAGGATTTTTGACAAAATTAAATTTTTCAGCCAAATCTCTATCACTTGTATAGACTAATTTTCCTTTACTATCAATTGAAAGATATTCATTGGTTCTTTTCATACTTTCAATAATACCTTGGTTATCGGCCGTTTTAGTTATTTTATACTTAGCTGTGGTATCTTCATTTCTAGTATCAGCCCATACATATGTTTGCCCAGACTCTGTTCTTAAGTAATAATCTTGCCCATCATTTATACCAGTATACTTAATTGTTACTGAACCATCATTTTCATTAATAAACATAAATTGTGATGAGTTACTTATTTTATTTGTCTTAGCATTATATTCACCATCTGCTTCTGCAGGTGATGTCCAGCTAGCTGTTTTAATATTTAATGCTTTTCCAGTTGTAGTTGAAACAATTGCATAAATTGAATCCTGATCAAAATTCAAGTATTCGTCATTCGCTGCAACATTTACAGGTGCTATCATACCAATTGCCATCGCAAAGGTCAGAATAGCTGCAAAAAAATTCTTGTTTAATCTTTTTATCATTTTCCATTTCCCCTTCTTAATATATTTCGTATATAAGCAATATTTGAATTGTATCAAAGCGGCCTACTTCAATACAATCCATAACAATTAGAATATCAAATACTATAAGCGCTTAATGATTATTTGATATTCAATGCAATGTGCTTAACATTACACCTATAAAATAACATAATTAATAATAAGAAGGAATGAACGCAAGAGGTTATGTAACGGGTTACATTAAATGTAACAAGTTTGCTTATTTTTTTATAAAAAAAACTACTTATTTTTTAGTAGTTTTCCACATTATAAATTACGGCTGGTAAACTTCAACGGCAGCGATTTTTCCTTAGCATTTTGTAACTCATGAGTAACACGCTCAAGAATATAAAGAACAGGAACTTGAGATGAAATATTATATGTTTGTGGTAAAATAATATCTTTAACATAATAGTAGATTCCCAAATCTGCCATTTGATCAATTGTTGACCCTGGCTTATTAGTGATTACCACAATTTTTGTATTCTGACTCTGATACATTTTAAGCTGATCAATTACTTCTCGAGTTTCACCACTTTCGGTCAAAGCAATTAATAATGAACTTTCATTACCATCAACTGGTGGGGGATAATAAGGATCATCGATACTTTGTGAATAATACCCTACATTTGAAAAATAACGAGCCCCATATTTTCCTAAAGTACCACTTGTTCCAATTCCTAAAAAACAAATCGACTTAGCTTCCTTGATATACTTAACAAATTTATTAATTTTCTCCTTAAAATCTACACTTCGTGCATAGTTAAAAAATTCTAAAAGAACATCAATTTCATCATCAGTTTCTGGTAGAGTAAGTCCATCATTAAATAACTTTAACTTTGTCTTGAATTCTACAAAACCATTACAATCCAATTTTTGACAAAACCGTACTACTGTCGCCGTTGATACATGAGTACATTCAGCCAGATCACGAACACTCATATTTGTAACAACTTTAATGTGCTTCATTACATAACGATAAATAAATGTTTCTGTTTCATTCAAATTAGCAATTTGCTTGTATGTAAACAGCATTTTATCGCCCCCTTTTTTTGTTGGATGAAGCTTTCTTCCCTGATTATGTATAATTCTAACACATATATCCACCAAATTTAAGAGTTTAAAATTTATTTATTAACTAAAAACGGTCTAATTTAAGATACCCTGCTTTAATATAGTTTAATTTTCTAAAAGCTTTATAAATTCCAAAGCTGATCAACATTGGTGCTAGTAAATCAATAACAATGATTGGAATCCAATAATTATTTCCCATCACATTAACAGCTTCTAAAATCCCTACCAGTCCTGCAGTTCCCATTCCTGAACCAATTGCTGAACAAGATATTTCCAACAAACAAGTAGAAATTGGAGCAATAATAGCACTTGTTAAAATCGGCGGAAGCCAAATTATCGGATGCTTTACAATATTTTTAAACTGCAGCATACTTGTTCCAATGCCAATTGCTACAACATCACCAATATCATTATCATCCATCGACATTACCGCAAAACCAATCATTTGAGCACAACACCCAGCTAAAGCAGCCCCAGCAGCTAAACCATTAAGTCCCAACATCACTCCGATCGCCGCACTAGATATCGGTGCTGTTAAAGCCATTCCCATCAAAACTGCAACTACAATTGACATGAAAAATGGCTGCATGTTTACCCCTTGATTAATTAAATCACCAATCCAAACAATTAATTTAGTGATATATGGACCAATAAATATTGTCACTATTCCCGCAACTATAATAGAAGTAAAAGGCACTAACAAAATATCAACCGGTGTTTTTCCTTGTACTAATCTTGTTACTTCTACTGCAATAATTACGGCTACAAACGCTGCGATTGGATTTCCAGTTGTCGCCGTATTACCATTAAATGTTCCTGCTCCAATCGTTCCAGCAATTACTGCCGCAATTAGATTTAATCCTTTAGCATCGATTGCATAAGCAATACCTGCTCCAATCGCTGGTCCCATTAAATAAGTTGCCACCTCACCCCAAGCAGCTAGTTGGCTAATATTAGCAAAATTCCCTATTTGTTTAAAAATCGTTCCAATGATCAAACTGCAGAAAAAGCCATATGCCATTCCATTTAATGATTTAATAATATAGTTATCTTTTTTCATTCTAACCTCCTACAACTGCAATATTTTTAACCCAGCGTTCTTTTTTAAAGAAGTAGGTTGCAATTATTAATTTTATCAAATCCAAACTTTCAACAACGATATATAACGAAATTAAAGAAATAGTCGTAAATGACGATAATAGAGTTGAAACCAGTACTCCAGCAGCCCACAAAAAACCTGAATCCATAATCATCGTACTAACAACATCTCCACCCGCCCTTAAAATAAAGAAGATGCAGACATTAAAAGCATAGATATTAATCATTATCGATTTAATTCGAACCAATCTTACGATTGCTTCTTTAATTGGTATATCAACATTATACAGATTAGGAATCAGTGGTGCCAATAAAAAACATATCATCCCAATCATTAACGATACCATCAATGCAAAACATAATAATTTACGCGCATTATCTCTAGCCTCATCAAGTTTATTAGCACCTAATTTATTTCCTATCATGATCGACACAGCTGAAGATAGACCACCAAAAACAATAAACATTATATTAGCTACTGTGTCAACAACAGATATGGAAGCCACTAAATATTCGTCACATCGCATATATGACATAAAAATTAAAGCTTGTCCCAATGAAAACAAAATTTCATTGATTGTCAAAGGAATTGCTTTACGAACAATACTGGTTAATAAGTTGACATTAATTCTAATTATCCCTTTTAAATCAAAACTAAAGAAATGTTTATTTCGATATAAAATAATCAAATATATTGCCATTTCAACAAGTCGAGCAATAATCGTTGCAATAGCCGCCCCTTGAATTCCCATTTTAAAGAATCCAAAATTTCCAAAAATCAAACAATAGTTTAATGCGGTATTAGTTATTACTGCTACTATCCCCACTTTTAGCTGAATCTTGTTAATACCAACTGCTCGTAAAGCCATCATACAAGTGAACGAAACAGCAAAAGGGATATATGTATATTTAGCAAGATGTAAATATTTAATCGCCTCATCAACTATAATCGGTGTTTTAGAAAACAATTCAATTGCGTATTGAGGAAAAATAAAAATTATTAATGTAAATAAAAGTCCTGCCCCAACCGCAAAAGCCATATTAATATTAAATACCTCTTGGCAATTTTTCTTCTGCTTAGCCCCGAAAAATTGAGCAATATAGATTCCCGCCGCTCCACATAACCCAAATAAAATTGAGTTCATAATTAGAAAAAAACGATTTGCCACCGTTACTGAAGTTAATGCAATATTGCCAATACTGCCAATCATTACATTATCAATTAAATTTACAAACGTTGTGATAAACTGTTGAGCCATAATTGGAAAAGCAATACTAATAACAGTTCTATAGAATTGTTTAGTTCCAAAATATTTCTTCAGCATCATCACTCATCCTTTTTTCTCTTTAATAAATCAGGGAACGCACGTATCAAACGCCGGTGCCCATATTTAAACAACTTCTTTTGTCTAATTAATGATTTTAAGACGATTTGCTGCTTTTGCCATTCTAGACGCTGTTTTTCAATATATGCACGTGCTTCATTTTGTTTTTCCTCAATACTTGCAATCAATCTATTTTCACTTTCTTCCAGTACTTGTTTTACTAATTCTAATTTCTTTTCAATATCCAATGCTACATGTGTTGATACAATTGTATCAACAATAAAGAGAACTGATAAAACCCCACTTAAGACAAATAAAATATTTTCATCAACTAATAATAGCTTACTAGTAAAAAAAGGCTGAACATAATCGATTGCCACAACACTAAATAAACCAAAACAAATAAAACCCTCTAAACAAACACGACCATTCAAATTAAAAGCCTTTTGGCTATAATCCCACCAGCGTCGATGGAACAGTTTCTCCATTACATACGAAGTAATATATTCTAATAAACAAGCTACTACCCCGCCACTAATAAATAAAGTATAAATAGGATAATTAACCTGCTGAATATCAAATAAAACAATTACCAGCATTGCACCAAAACCATAAATAGGAATCCAGGGACCATTTAAAAAGCCTCGATTATATGGTTTTTGATGCCGTGATAAAGGCAAAATGATTGATTCCCAAATCCACCCCATTAAACAATAAATAAAGAATGAAACCACAAGAATTATCAACTTTCCAGTCATATTTTGCCTCCTTTAAATAAATTAAAAAGTCTGCCAAAGCAGACTTAATATACAATTGGTGGAGCCTAGCGGGATCGAACCGCTGACCCCCTGCGTGCAAGGCAGGTGCTCTCCCAGCTGAGCTAAGGCCCCAAAATATTAAAATATATATGGTGGGCCTGAATGGATTTGAACCATCGACCTCACCCTTATCAGGGGTGCGCTCTAACCAACTGAGCTACAGGCCCATATATATCTATTTGCAATTAACTAATGGTGGGCCTGAATGGATTTGAACCATCGACCTCACCCTTATCAGGGGTGCGCTCTAACCAACTGAGCTACAGGCCCATCAATCAACTGCCCTAATATAATAGCATGTAGATTCTTTACCGTCAAGCATTTATTTATAATTTTGACAATTTTTTTTATTTCTTAATTTTATCAAAAAATCGTCATTGCATATTATTTGTTTGCATATCTAAATATTGTTATACTTTGATTATAGTTTATATTTAAGGGAGGCAATTATGAACTTATATGAAATAGAAGTATTAGATAATAACAATCAAACAATCTCACTAAATAATTATAAAGATCAAGTTTTACTAATCGTCAATACAGCAACCGATTGTGAATTCACCGAGCAATATGATGATTTAGAAGAACTTTATGAAAAATATCATAATTATGGTTTTTGTATTCTAGATTTCCCATGTAATCAATTCGGTGAACAAGCACCTGGAACAATGGAAGAAATCATGTCTTTTTGTGCGGATACTTATGGTGTTAGTTTTCCGCAATTTGCTAAAATCGAAGTCAACGGCCCAAATGAATCACCACTTTATACATATTTAAAAGAAAAACAAGATAGTACTTTATCAAAACGAATCGACTGGAACTTCACAAAATTTTTAGTTAATCAAGAGGGCGATGTCGTTGCCCGCTTTGAACCGTTAGTAAAGCCAAGAGAAATTGAAAATAATATTAAAAAATTATTAAAATAAATCTTTATAACAACATACTTGCATTGCAATATAATAAAAACTACTAAATTGAATGAACTTATTATTTTAAATCAAAAATAATAAGTTCATTTTTAATATTAATATTCATCGTATCTGATACCTCATCTTTAAGATAAGATTCTTGTATATTCCTCTTTTAATTACATATATTATTAAAGGAGGTAATAATGGTAAAATTTGCAATTTATACATTTTTAGGATTTATTCTTGAGTCAGTATATGTTTCAATCTTAAAGAAAGAATTCTATCTATCGGGATTACTAAAAGGACCGTTTATCCCTATCTATGGCTTTGGTGCATTATTGATTTTAAGCATTGTCCCTTATCATACTAATAATTTTGAAATCTTTTTTTATTCACTATTCGGCTGTACTGCCCTAGAATATTTGACTCACTTTTTCTTATCATATGATTCACAAATAGAAGTATGGAATTATGGTAAAATACCTAGCAATTATACTAGCCGTATTTGTATGTTCTATAGCTTGATGTGGGGATTTTTAGGAATTATTTTAGTTAATTACATCGATCCATTTATTAATAGCCTTCTAATTAATTTAAATTATTATGCTGTTAATATTATTGCACTCATATATATCCTTATAATCCTATATCAATTTTATAATCAGCAATTTCAAGTAACAAAAAAGCAGCCTAAATAGGTTGCCTACATATTAGATTCTCTTTTTTCTCATCGCATCAAATGCTTTTAATAAAATTGCCTTAACATCAAATAAAGCATAAGCACCAATTCCGATTATATCAACCGGACAACGTACTAAACGCTCAATTTTAATTTGTTCAAAACAAATCAAAGGACTTAACAAGACAACATCAGCATCAATTCGGTTTTCTAATGCTTCAGCAATTGAATAAGCTTGAATTTCACATTTTACAGAGCCTTTTTCAGATTCTTCAATCAGCTTTTCAACAAAAAAATCACTTGGTATTTCTGTATCCCACAATAAAACAATTTTTTTCATCTTGCTAAACCCCTTTCTTTTATATTTTGGTATAATTTGTTGTATTTTATCCATTAATTTATCACATTAAAAACTTTTTATAAGCAAAAATTATTTTTTATACACACAAATATATCATTTACAAGAAAAGATGTAAATGCTTTCATTACTATTTATTATATTTTTTTATTGTTTTTGACAATATATTTTATTATTTATATTTAAAAAACTCCTATAAAATGAAGCACACTTCCATAACTCAGCCAACTAAATTATAGAGTGTACTTAAAAAAGGAGTTTTTCTACGATAATATCTTTTCATAATCCTTTGGATCAATTGTATCTTCTGGATATTTCTCACGATATTTTTCAATCCCATCACATATTTTGACTGCTAATTTTTGATGATACTTACTACTTTGCAGTTGTCCTCTTTCATTAGCATTAGAGATAAAACCACATTCAATCAATACTCCGACTGTCTGGGTTGCCCGTAAAACTCGGAAATCTGCACCTGAAATGCGTTTTGCACTTCCTGTAACTTCTTTCATCGTAGTTTGTATTTCACTGGCAAGGCGCTTTCCTTTATCACTGTTTTTATAATAAAATACTTGGGAACCCCAAGCACCTGAGGCTGGAGCTGAGTTTAAATGAATACTGATTAAATAATCACTTTTATATGAATCTATCTTTTTAACCCTTAAATACATATCATCCTGTTTTGAATAGTGATGATTTCGTTTGGTCATATCCTGCTCGTCTTCACGAGTCATATTTACTGTTGCCCCTCGACTTTCAAGTTCTTCTTTCAAGGCATATGAAATTTTTAAATTTAATTCCGATTCATAAATTTTTCCAACACTTGCACCATTATCAAGACCCCCATGTCCGGGATCAATTACTACTGATACATTTTTTAATGGTAAATCTTTGCTTACGGCCACATCATTTTTAGGATAAAAATAATGTCCCGCAAGATACAATGCTGCTGTAATCGCTATTATAAGATACGTTCTCTTCACAAAATCACCTAACAAATTATATGCAGTAACGATTCTAATAATGCTAAAAACGCGTAAAACTAATTACACGTTTTTTAAGTATTTATCTATAAAAATGCGAATAAAGTGAAAACACGTCATTTAAAATGATGTATTTTTATGATCGTACTTTAGCCCAAAGTTCAATATAACAATTTTCCTGATAAGGATTATAATATTTTTGAACCAGAAGATTATCTGGTTCAAGACGATGTTCAACAAACCAAACTTCATACAAATATCGGCTAGCCTTATATAAAGCTTCATTCACTAATGATTCAAAATTTTCTGCTTCATAACTACATACTACATACTTACCACTAGGAATAATTCGTTGTTCACAATCAATTGACGGTCTATCAATTTCAATCCCTACAAAATAATTAAATAAGGCAGGATCATCACTCAATGTTAAAATATCTACTACTACCGCATCTTGAACATCTAATTCCTGGTACAAAGAAACTATGTTATTTATCTTCGGTTCACCTAATTCATCTACTTTAGCCATTTTGCTTTTACCATAAAAAATTCGATCATTACAAACTTGTTTTTCATTTATCTCTAAAACCATCCCTTCTACGATCAATGGCACGCCAGTATCAATTACAACATAATTAAGCTGTAAATCTGGTTTAATGAAATGATCTAAATGAATTTTTTGATTACGATAATCATCTGGTGTAATTTTATAGACTTCTTTAAAAGCCCGAGTAAAAGCACTATGTCCAGAAAAACCACAGGCTATTGCAATATCTAAGATTCTTTTTTCCGTATTTTTTAATTGATTGGCAGCTTTTTCTAAGCGCCGCAGCTTCACATAATCATTCACAGTTTTTTTAGTTAAACGAAAAAATAATCGCTGATAGTAGTATTTTGATAAATGAGCAATTGCTGCTAATTTATCAATATCAATCTCTTTATCATAATTTTCTTCAATATAATCAAGTGTCACCTGAATCTCTTGCCATGCATACATATTTAATAACCCCTTTCTTAAGTTACTTATAGTCTACCAATTAAATTATCTCTCTGTTTATCTGTCAATGCCTTTATTCACAAATTAGAGTTAAATAAATTTTTGAATGTCAAAAAATCTTTATATCTATTAACTTTATGTGATTGATTTGTGATATAATCTATAAAGAATACATTATAGGAATGTGGTGAAAATATTGATTTGGGATATCACGGCAGAACTTGTTTCAGCAATAACATTATGCATTATTTTAGTCTATGCCCGTAAAGGAAATCTTCTACCAACCGTAAAAAATAAAGTTTTTCAGTATTGTTTATTCATTACTTTTCTTTCAGTCAGCTCTAATATTATTTCAACAACACTTTTACAATATTATAAGCAAGTACCATTATTCTTTAATAGCTTTTTTCTACTAATTTACTATTTAAGCACACCGTTAATGGGCGCTATCTATTTCATCTATGCACTAGCTAATATTTATGATGAAAAAGAGGTCAAGAAATATGCTGCACTTTGCAGTTTACCATCAATATTATACGTTCTTTTAGTTTTTAGTAATTTCTATACGTCGTTGCTCTTTTCGTTTGATCAAGTATCCGGTTATCAACAAGGACCTTGGATATTTATTACATATTTAGTCTTTTATATTTATGTCTTTTTTTCATTGATTCTAGTAATTCATAAAAGGAAATCGCTCGAACGAAATGTAAGTTATATTTTAGGGGTATTCCCTTTTATTTCTGCCTTTGTAATCCTATTTCAATATATTCACCCTGAATATATTTTAACAGGTACCGCAGCCACTAGTGCTCTTTTAATTATTTATTTGTATTTACAAAACAAGCAAATGTTCACAGACACATTAACGAATTTGTTGAATCGTCAAGAATTCAACAAGATGATCGATATCTTAATCGATAATAACAAACCTTTTATTGCTGTAGTTATTTCTTTAAAAAATTTTAAGTTTATTAATAATAAATTCGGCCAAGAAATAGGTGATCAAATTCTTTTAGAAGTTTGTCATTATTTACGTTATTTATTGCCTAAACAGGCAATGTATCGCTATGGCGGAGATGAGTTTGCATTAATTTTTTATGATAAAAAGAATGTAATAAATGCTCTAGAAAAGATTGAAACACGAATGAAAAATCCATGGCAGATTTCAAATATTGACTTTATCATTAGTTATGTAGCTGGAGGAATTGCTTATCCTAAAGTTGCTCATAGCAAAGAAGAAATTATTAACGGTCTAGAATATGCTGTTTCGTTAGGAAAAAAGGATAATGCTCATAATATTAATTTTTGTGTTACTGCAATGATCAAACAAATTAGACGAAAATATCAAATTCTTGACTTATTAAGAATTTGTTTAGAAAACAATAGTTTTGAAGTTTATTTTCAACCTATCTATGATCTCAAAACACATAGCTATTGCAAGGCAGAGGCATTACTCCGTTTACCGGACAATCCACTTGGGTTTATTTCTCCCGAGGAATTTATTCCAATCGCTGAAGAAAATGGGTTGATTGCTCCAATTACTTATCAGGTACTTGATAAAACTTGTCTTTTTATAAAAAAAGTGATTGCTGAAAAAAAGGATTTTACCGGTGTTTCTATTAATTTTTCAGTATTACAATTTATGCAAGATGATCTTGAAAATAAAGTTTTAAAAGTTATTGAAAAACATCAACTGCCTTATGAATTAATAAAAATTGAAATTACCGAAAGTATGCTGGTAACTAATTTTGATGCAATCACAAATTTTATGACAAATATGATTAATCGTGGAATCCAATTCTTACTAGATGATTTTGGTACTGGTTATTCTAATATCACCTATGTCCTTACTATCCCTTTTCAAGTCGTTAAAGTAGATAAAAGCCTAATCTGGCAAGCAATGAAAGATGAGAAAGCTGCAATTCTTATTAAAAAAATGATTGAAGCATTTAATCAAATTGGTTTACATATCTTAGCTGAAGGAATCGAGACGAAGGAGCAAATGGAATTTATGAAAAAATGCGGCTGTGATTTATTGCAAGGTTATTATTTTTCTCGACCAGTATCATTTGATGAAGCTTTAAATGTAATCAAAACAACTAAAATTACCGAAAAATAATAGACATGGTTGTCTATAATAATGACCCGATCTCATTCATTAAGTCCAACGAATGAGGAGCGGGTCACTTTTTCACACTTATATCCTTGATGCCTTTGATAAAGCAAACATAAGTGGGATTATTAATAAATTGATCAAACCCCTGCTCATTGTCACATAAATATCTTAGTGATTTCAATAATCCTTGGGTTCTAACATTTCCTTCAAAATCATCTTGTAAAGTCGAAAAAATGATTATTGATACTTTTTTCTTATTATAGATAATAGGGTTTTTTAGTACAAATACAATTAATAGATTTTTTAAATTTAATTTCATATGACTCGAAAAAATAAGACTATGGCTACATGAATCAATAATCTCTACTTGATCTTTGTCTAGTAAGTTTTTCTTAAATATATCAAATGAAATAGCGACTTCTTTTTTTAATACACTATAGAGATAATCGTAAATTCCATTGATATTATCAATATCAACACAATTAAAATAATATTTCTTATTAAATAAAAATTCATTCATTTCGATTTGTCTTGTCTCCATTACAAGATTTTTAAAGTATCTCATTGTATTGTTATCTAAAAACTCAGATATTAAAACAATTGGGATATTGATATCAATATCCATTGAAATTGTTGAAATGATATAATCATATTGATTTATGTCACACTCTAAAATATTACCTACATTACCAAATAGTTCAATATCAACATACGATCCTATATCAAACAATAACTGCCTATATAATAAATCTCTATTTTGATGATCTAGCGTACATACAAATAAAACTTTCTGTTTTTGGAGTTTTGTTAAACAAATGAACTTTTCGAACAAAATTGTAAAAGACGATATACTGCTCATCGAAACATGGTGGATTGTTTTTTGCTCTATTATATTCTTGAGACATAAAGCAAGTTGAAATGAATTGGAGTAATTCTTCTCAACTTTATTATAGTATGTATTACGCTGTTTTGTATTAAAACTACAATGAAACAATGTCTTATCTACCATAGTAAACAATTCTTCCTTTAAATCTTTCAAAAGCGGTTCTTTAAATATAATAAAAAACTCATTTTCAATTGCTTTTAATGATTCATTGACAATCGTTAAAGACATTTCTTTATTATAATAAAATGACCCTTTATCTTCTTTAGCAAACAATTCAATAGCAATTTGTTTAATCTCATCATAGGTAATCTGGCAATTTATAGTATCTTTAATTTTTAATGCAATCTCTTTTGCAACTTGCATTTCAATAGATAAGTTAAACTCTTCCGGAATATCAATTTCAGTTAATAAATGCTTAGATTTAGCTCTTGAAATCATTACCAATATGTAAACGAGGAAATCAATTAAAGATGTATCAGATAAAGAAACATTATATTTTTTTAACAATGATATAATCTTATAATCTAACATCTCTTTATTTTTATAAAGGCTCTTTAAAAAATCAAACATAATATATGAGTGCTTGTAATTAATGAAAATAATATCTGATAATATAATTCGTTTGTTTTCTTCACGTCCTTCTAAAATCAACCCTACATTTGCTTTAGAGTTTATTTTCAGTTCATGCTTCGCAAACCATTCTCTAAGATTAGACAGTTCCTTAGATAAAGTTGATCTTGATACAAAAATTTCTTCTGCAAGATCATCTATCTTAATTCCTGTGTCGCATTCAAGGAGTCGCTTTGCAACATAAAAAGTTCTATTTATATATAGATAGTAATCAAAATTATGGTTACGCTCATGGTTTTCAATCTTGTTAATAAGCTCTAGTGCCTCCAAATAATCTGTAAAATCTATACGATATCCTTTAGGGGTACGTGAAATCAATCGATATCCAAATTCATTTAATAATTCTTGCACATTAATAATTTCATCTCTAACTAATCTCCTACTTATTCCAATATGATTTGCGATTTCATAAGAGGTTGCATAATCATCTAAGAAAGATAAATATCTTATAATTTGAATACAGTAACTTTCTTGATTAAAAATTTGAGCTCTAACCATAATTAATCACCTCACTAATACTCTACATTATTTTCCAAATCATTACCATTGCTTGCAATACATTTTTTATACCAATAAAATGATTTCTTTGGATATCTCTTTAGGTCCTTTAAATCTTCAACATCCCTATTAATATAAATAAATCCATATCGCTTCAACATTTCTTTGTGGGCACTTAGAAAATCAATACTACTCCAAGCTAGATACCCAATAACATCTACACCATCATTTTCAATCGCAGTTTTCATAGCTTGAATATGTTCTTGATAATAATCTATACGATTATCATCATAAATTTTACCATTAATCATTTCCTCTTTGATACCTATTCCATTTTCAACAATAAAAATAGGTAGATGATAACGTTCGTGTAATTGAATTAATGACAATCTAAGAGCATCAGGATCAATTGTCCAATTCCATTCACTTGCGTTATATAATGGATTTTGTACAAATCCTTTCCCCCATAAAAGATTGTTTTCAAAATCTATTATTGATTCATTTTTAATAGTTCTATATGATGTAACCATCATTGAACGATAATAAGATATAGCTAAATATCCTAATTCTTTAGAAGCCTTAAGTACATCCTCTTGTTCTTCATTATTAAATTCACATTCAATATCTCTTTTTTCCATGAAAGAAACAAAATATTCCGGTAAGTATCCTGATGTCATAATATCAAAGGAAAGATAATTCATGAATTTATGCGAGAATTCACAAGCAATCATATCCCTTGAAGTAGTAGTTGCAGGTTGGAACAAACAATAATTAACCATTCCACCAACCATAGCATCAGGTATTTCTTTTTTTATTGCTAAAACTGCCCTTGCATGAGCAACTTGAATATTAATATATAGTTGAGAATAAAATTCTTCTTTACTCATATAATCAGGCTTATTAGTTCCAGCAACCAAATCACTTTGATATGGAGCAAGATTTGTTTCATTATAAGTAATCCAGTATTTAACTTTATCATTCATTCTTTTAGCAATACACCTTACATGTTCAACATAAAAGTCTATAACTTTTTTATTTAAAAAACCATTATATGCCCTCATCAGATGATCAGGCATATCAAAATGAACTAAGGAAACAACTGGTTCAATTCCCTTCGATAACATATAATCAATCATTTCTTCATAAAAGTCTAATCCCTTTTCATTAGCTTCATCGTCGCCATTAGGATGTATCCGTGACCAAATAATTGAGAAACGGTAAGCTTTAATGCCCATTTCGGCCATTAAATCAATATCCTCTTTAAAATGATGATAATGATCTGTTGCAACCTTAGTATCACTATATTGAGATTCAATCCCAGGTTCAGGTGTAACAACAAGTGTGTCATATACATTTAATCCCTTTCCATCTTCTAGGTAGCCACCTTCTGCTTGAACATTGCTTAACGCAGCTCCCCATAAAAAATCTTTTCTTAATTCTTTCTTTTTCATCGTCTTTCCTCTTATTTTGTGGTCATCATAATTATCATCTGACCATCAAATTCTACTTTATTATTTATAGGAATGATAAAATTATCTCCCATTTTTATTTCAACACCATCAGCCTTTCCACAACCTTTAACAACCGTTGCTAGTTGATAGTTATTATAAATATAGCTACTCAATCCACTTACTTCTAACTTTGTAACTGTAAATGAGTCATTGGATATATAGACAGTTTCCTTAATGTTGTCATATTTTTTTTCAATTGGTTGAACATTATTTTCCATTTTTGATTGATCATAATTTAGACATTCAATAGCTTTATCTAAATGTAATTCACGTTCATTACCTTGAGAATCTTTTCGATGATAGTCATAAAAACGATAAGTAATATCTGTTGCTTGTTGTATTTCATAAACTACACTCCCTTTTCTCAAGGCGTGTAACAATCCAGCCGGCAAATATACAAAATCATCAGATTTCACATCTAGATATCTTATTAGATCATCCCAGTGTTCGTTTCTTATATAATCCTTTAAATCTTCTGGACTTGAAGCATTATGACCATAAACAATATTGTAATTTGGCATTGCTTCAATAAAGTACCAAGCCTCATTTTTCCCGCTATTAAAACCTTCTTTTAAAGCATAAATATTATCGGGATGTACTTGAATACTTAAATCATCTTCAGGACCAACCAATGAAATAATAACTGGGAATGGTTCGTTGGGATGACCAAACAATTCTTGATGACTGTTCCATAATTCATGCAATGTCTTACCAACAAATGGTTCAGTAATACAAACTGTAGAAGCGTTTTCTTGCGCGCTAAAAGACCATGATTGCCCTATACCATCCGGGAAATCGCAATAGTCAAAATAATCTTTGACAAGTGTATGTCCCCATATTGCAGGACGAGGTATAGGCTTAAAAAATAATATACTCATTTATATTCTCCTTTGAAAAAAAGACAATTTAAATTGTCTTTAAATTCTTGACATGAATACAAAAAGATCCGCTAAAATTGTGACTGTTGACAATATTCTCGCTACCTTAACTGTTTTTTCTTTAATGGTATAACAGTATTTTTGTGCATAAAATCTATTAACTTGGGTTGCTTTTACACTATGATAAGCCCCCAATAATGCAAAGACTAGAATAACAACACTTAACCATAGACTTGTACCAACTTTCCATGCTGCTGGATAAGGAAAAACACCTAGTATAAACCCAATACACGAAACTGTAATTGCTGGGATAACATATGGATTCTTTAAATCACAATATTTGTCTTGCTTTTTCAAATCACTTTTTGCATTTTTTTCTTTTTTCTTTTTTTCTAAATACTTTTCTTCATAACTTTTTTGTTCCAACTTGATAATCTTCTCGCCACATATTTTACAAAAAACTGTTTTGTTATCTATCGGATTCCCACATTTTCGACAATACATAGAATTCTCCTTTATTTTAAAATAACACCAAATATATTTACGAGTAAAAAATACGAACTTAAAGCCATAGTAGCTAACGCTAATCCTAAATTACCATTCTTTCTATATCCTTGTTTAACAGCATTGTAATCAACAAAAAGCGCAAACCCTTCAGTTGCTAAAGCTAGTATATAGAAAACACTGCTAATATAGAAAACAATACGAGAGTTTCCGATAGTATTATGAACTACAGTTGCCATAAAAAAATCTAAAATAACCATTGAAAATAGAAATAAGATAAGACCCAGTTGGCAGAAATAGTTTTTTTGTGGATTCTCTTTTAATTCAACAACTCTAGAAACATCTTCTTCTTTTTTTGTTAATTCCTTCCCACAATAATCACAATATATTGCATCATCGAGTATTTCGTTATGACAACATGGACAAGTCTTCATCTTAATTTCTCCTTTTCATTAAACAGCTACTTCAGTAGCTTTCTGCTCTTCTAATTTTTTTATTTCGTTCTTTTCATATGCTTTCCAGAACGGATACATGATAACCATACCGATTGCAAAGTTAATAAATACTAATAATACTGCACCAATTGATCCGGCAGTTGCCAAATATGCTAAAATTGGCGAAGGTGTTGCCCACGGAATGCTTATAACAAATCTTCCTACGAAACCAATTGAGGTTAACAAATAACTTACTGCAGCAGTAATAGTATGAATTAACACAAATGGAATTGCTAAGAAAGGATTTAATACAATAGGTAACCCAAACATCAAAGGTTCCACAATACAGAAAATCATTGATGGTGTTGATAACACAGCTAGTGGTTTTAATTGTGGTAACTTTTTAGAACTCATATACATGTAGATTAAGATCGGCCAACAAGTAGATACATATTGGAATAATCTATTTAATTGATCAATCCATATATGAGGTGCTGCTAAACCAGCTGTATATGCTTCTGTATTTTCAATCATCCAAGTTTGTAACATTGGAGAGATAACTGTCCCCACAATATTATCACCATGAATACCACATACCCAACATAATGAGGCAAAGAAATATGCAAAACAGAAAACAAAGATGTTATCCGCACCGGAAAGAACTGGTAATAAAATATTTGTGATTACTGCAGGAATGTCTAATCCCATAATAGTACGAATTGACCAACAAATTAAAGCAACAAATAAATATGGCACAATAGATGAAAAACTATCTGAAATTGCCGGTGGTACACTACTTGGTAATTTGATCCTAATGTTATATTTGTAACATAAATGAATAACATTTACAGATATCGCCATCGCAATAATAGCAGTAACAATCCCCGCACTACCCCAATATGTAATTTCTAATGCATTTACACCTTCAGAAGTTGCTGCGATACCGTTATAGTTTAATAAAATGAACGCAAATAACGCTCCTACAGCACCAGTAGTTTTATTAATACCCTTAATATCAGCATATTCAGCTCCCATTGCCACACACATATAAATTGCCATGATATTCATTGACAAACTATTAATTAATGACAATTGGTCAATATATGGTGTTAAAAACGGTAATAATGCTTTTTCTGTAATATTTCCATCAGCTCCAAATAAACAAATAACCAAAAAGATTGATCCAACCATTGTAACACTAATTGACGAAACCATTCCTCTTTGTAAACCTTGAATAAATGGAATTTGACCAAATTTGATTAACGGACTGGAAATTTTATCCATAGGTCCCATAATCTTATCTACAAAAGAATTTTTTTCCTTTTTAGACATGATACTCTCCTCCTCTTCAATCGAAAAAATAAGCGCTTTCTTTTTTCTAAAATCATTATAGATTTTAATGTCTATTTTATCAATTTTTCTAAACGAGCTTATATGTGCCGTTTTATTACATGTCTATATTCACTCTTATTTATGAAAAAACTGTAACACACCAATTGCTCATCTTATTGGTAATATTACAGTTTTATAATCATTTATATTTTTTAATTTTGTAATAATCTTTTTATAACTTTTTTCTTTACCAAACAACGTACTAGTTTATAAAACAAACCCTTTGACACTTACCTTTGATAACATCGCAATTTCTCCGGGAAATAAGTACTGAGAAAAAATAGAAGATGCTCACAAAGGTATTTCTTGATCAACTTCTTTAAAACAGACTAAATGGTTTGCTGAAAGATACAAAAACGTAGATGATAGATGCAGTATATTAGTAAAAGCAAAGATCAATAAAAAATATATACTAGCATCTTTTGAGGACAAAGATGAAGTAGTAATTGACTACAAAAGATTTTTTGATTTAGAATTCTTAAAATAAACAGTATAAAAAATAATTGTTATAATATTTAGGAAAATAAGTATCCGTCCCAAAGTTCTCATTTCTCAATCATGTATAGAAGGACATGTAGATGAATAAAGAAATACGCGATGTTCTTTATTCATCTTACCAGAGAAGTTTATATACAAAAAGCCTGTTAACTGAAGTGAACTAAAAAACACTTTAGTTAACAGGTTTTTATTCTTATAAATTAAAGTTTACTGTAAAAGATTTATTTGATACAACTCCTGAAGGAGTTATGACTCTTCCCTTTGCAATAATGCTATATGTTTTATTAGAATTCTTAAATGACCCAGTATGACTACTCATTTCAAAGAAGTTTTTAGTATTTACCTTAGTAACAGTTACCCCTGGTTTATAGCTTGTATCAAATTTACTACCACTATATTTATATTTTAATATCATTTTATTATTTCCGTTATAAAATGATAAAGTTCTACTTCCTGAAGTTGAACGAAAATATGTTTCGATATTTACATTAATAGTTTCACTATCAACTGTAATATTGACTATTAATTCATTTTCTAGTTCGTTTAAGTCATAATTTAATAAATGTTTAACATAATCATCATAAGACTTGAAAGTATCCGTAATTTCTGAGTTAATAAACTCTTCCTCAGATAAAATGTAATAATTGGAATTATAAATTTCATTAATATGGTCAATCCGTCTTATTAATAAGTCTAACTCAGTTTCATTATCAAAAGCTTTTGTCGGAACTATATTAATTAACATTATCATTGATAGTGTTAAAAGGAATGTAAACATTATTTTTCTCATTTTATTTCTCCGTTTCTTCAATAATTTTTTTTAAAAATTTAATGTACTCCTTAAATTCCTTTTGCCCATATTCTGTCAAATTGTAAGTTGTTTTTGGTTTATTGTTGACAAATTCTTTTTTTACATCTATAAAACCAGCAGAAACTAGTTTTTTAGTATGTGTTGCTATATTACCATCACTACAATTGCAAAGCTCTCGTAGCTGATTATAAGTCAAATTAGATTTTGATAATCCTGCAACCATTTTTAGCCTAATATTTGATTCAAAAATTTTAAAGGTTTCTCTTCCTTTTATCATCCGTATCCCTCTTTAGAAAAATAATAGTAAATAACATAATAATGGCTACAAGTCCATATGTATCAAAATCATAAAATATATTCATAAAAACACCAAAAGAATTAGAAATAGCTCTTGAACTATAAATGTAAGCCTTAAGAATAAAAGATACAACAATATAACATATAAACAATAAAGTTATAATCATTGTTCTCTTGTTTCTAAAGTAGGAATAAATATAAAATAATTCAATTAAAACTATAATATAGGACAAAGAAATAGTTTGATAAAAAGATATCATTGCATCAGTGTTTAGATAGTTTGTTAATATCGGGATAATTATTTCTATGGAAAACAAAATAGGGAAAATAATCCATAATTTCAAAAACCTATGCTCTTTTACCGATAGTTCTTTTAAACATATTGTTTTCCAAATATATAAATTTATGCATATATTAAATAATACTTTTCCCCCATTATACAAATTGTAGAAATATTTGTAGTTATAAAAACCAAATTTAAAGTTTAAGATATCGATTACATATATAAGTAACATCATTGAAGAATAACATATAAGCCATTTACAAAACACACTAATTATTCCACGATATGGTGAATACTCCGTTGTAATATACTCTGTATCTTTAATAGCCTGATTTATTATTTTTAATTTATTAATATTGTTATTTTTGCTCATTAGTATAACCTCGATTATATATAAGGATATTATAACTTATTTTATATAAATCTACAATTTAAAGCTAAACTGCCCCCATATAACAGTTTAGCTCTTTATTTTGTATCATATCTATTTACTATTTAGATAGTTATATAGTAGATGATTTAAAATTATAGTCTTTGGGAAATTAATACATTATAAGGAACGATGGCTCCCGACTGTTGTGCTAGATACATCGCATTTACTGCAATACCTTCCATTCCATTATAATCACCACTTGCATAATCATAATAATCTGAGATATTAACTAATTTACTACTAGAAGTCGGTTTGCTATAGTTAAAACTATGAAGTGCATAATAACAATCCTTTGATGCAGTTCCTCCAGTATTTGTGAAAATGTCACTTCCATTTGTCTTAGAACCATTTGCTATTTTAACAAATACACTGTGAGACTTAACTCTACTGCCGTTAGTTGGACTATATGTGGAGTTTTTGTTTGTATTTACAGTAGCATGTATTAGTAATTCAGAGGCTAATTTATAATTTTTATTGCTAAAATAACCAATTACTGCAGCAACAGCGGTATTAGGCTGATTTGCTCTAGTTGTATTTTGAATAGAAGCCATGTACTCTTTTTTTATTTTCTCTAAACCGCTTATTAAATCTTTAATCTTATTAATTTCGGTCAGATTTTTATTTTGTGTCTCAATTACAAGTATTTCTTGATACTCATTAGTCAATTTGTCTAACTCTGCAATAATATCTATATGTTCTGATTCTATTTGTTGCTCTAATAATTCATAAGTTTTTTCTTCTTGATTAATTGATTGTGCATAAACATTAGTTTGCAGCAGGCACATACAAGTAACAACACTAATACATCGGATGAGCTTAATTTTATTTTTCATATTCTTCCTTCTTTCTATAAATATTACCTAAAAATATATAGATTTTGAATATTCTTTCTTATAAATTATAATGGTTATGATAAAGATTGAATAATGTATAGCCTTGTCTTATTTTTGTTAATAATTACTAACAATTTATCGGAATTATTTTTTTCAATGTATTTCCAATAATAATCATTTTTGAAATCTGGATATTGATTTGTATTAATTTTCAAGTTAACTAAGTATTCCTTAAATAATGCTTCAAAATCAGTATTTTTGTTAGAAGACAAATTGTTTGGAAGTTTACTTGTTTTTTCTAACTCAAAAATTTCATAAATAGTTCCGTCTCCCTGAAATCCGATTTCTGTTTTTTTCTCATATAGTGATTTCAAGTTAGAAGATAGTTCAATGTTCCAATTATTAATGTATTTTCTCGCATTTGAATTATGGACATAATAAAAATATGAGATTCCCAGAAATAGAAATAAAATAATAAATATAGATATGATAACCTTTTTCATTTCTTCTCTCCCCTTTCTAATTTAAGTATATTACAAAGTACTTTTTATTAACAAGTACTTTGTAATATTGAGAATTATAAAGGCAAATAATTTTTATGAAAAAGTAATGATAAAAAATTTTTTATTGACGATTTAACATTAATATTGATGAAAACAATTTAACACAAAAATAGACCTATATATTAAATAAAAATTTCTCATTTATACCTCTTTTTTAATTAACAATACCATTTAACTTTAACTGGATTATTTTCATTATCTATTGCTATCAGTTGCAGTGATTTTAATACTTTTTTAAACTCTTCTTTAGCAAGCTGATCATATATTTCTTTATTTTCACATAAGCCAGCTTGATGATACACTATTGCCGCCACAGCATAAAAAGTATAACCTAGAGCATTTGTTGGTGAATCTTTTGTTGCACATGCAATTAAAATTGCTCGCACAATTGCCAAAGGTACAATTGTCTCCTCAACATCTTTGATAAGCTCCTTAGCTTCTTTTAAAAGCATTCTTTGTTCTTTTTTTGTTTTAGTACCAGCTAAATATTTTCTAGTTTCACAAATAATATGTTTTAACCTTGCATCATCAGGATATTTATCTTGATAAATACTTAATAAATTTTGTTCCACGTAATTCAAACTCCAATTTGCTAATGTTTCAGCACTTTGACTCTCAATTAAAGCCATTAATACAACCACCGTAGGATCATCTATATCGCCTAACATTCTTTTTAATTTTACCATAAAATTATCTCCTTCTTAAATCTATTGCTTCGATAACAATATTATACCCATATCAACTTCTTCAAGCGATTAAATTGTTATTAATCCTACTTCTGTTTAGTTACTTATAAAAAGAAAAAATCCTTGAATAATCAAGGATTTTATAAACAACACATTTGATAAAATTAACGTTTTGAGAATTGTGGAGCACGACGAGCTTTTTTAAGACCATATTTTTTACGTTCTTTAACGCGTGCATCACGAGTAAGGAATCCAGCTGCTTTTAAAGTTGGTCTATAATCAGTACCAGCTTGTAATAATGCTCTTGAGATACCATGACGGATAGCTCCAGCTTGTCCAGAGTATCCACCACCATATACGTTTACACTAACATCAAATTGAGAAGTTGTGTTAGTCAATTCTAATGGTTGATTAACAATCATTAATAAAACGTCTGATGGTAAGTATTCTTTAGCTGGTTTATCGTTAATTACGATATTTCCTGTACCTGGTGTTAGGATAACACGAGCTACAGAAGATTTTCTACGTCCAGTTCCTCTATATTGTACATTTGCCATTGTTCTGTATTTCCCCCTTACCCTTTAATCTTCAATTCTTCTGGTTTTTGTGCTGCATGTGGATGTTCACTACCTGCATATACAAATAATTTCATCCCTTGTTTTCTACCTAATGTGTTATGTGGTAACATACCTTTTACCGCTGCTTCAACCCAACCAGTTGGATTTTGTTCTTTGAATTGGCGAGCAGTTTTAACTTTTAAACCACCTAACCATCCAGAGTGACGATAGTAATTTACTGTATCTAATTTCTTTCCAGTCATTACTACTTTATCAGCGTTTACGATGATTACATAATCACCAGTATCCACATGTGGTGTGTAAGTAGGTTTATTTTTACCTCTTAACACTGTTGCTACTTCTGATGCCAAACGACCTAAAGTTAAGTCAGTTGCATCAACTACGTACCATTTTCTTTCGATTGTGGCTGCATTAGCCATAGTTGTTTGTCTCATTTTACTTTCTCCTATATCCTTACCGGGGACTTAGAGTTCATAAGAACATTCTCATTATAAATACTTCTATATTTAATGTCAATGATTTTTCTACAAATAAATTACCTTATTATCATATATTTTTCTATTTTTGACTTTTAAAAAAACTCTAGAATAAAAACACCATTTTAATCATTATTTTTATTCATTAATTACTGTTACTATTTAATATTTAACTCATTTAAAAAGACAGTGCTAGAAATAATCAATAGCACTATCTTTCTATTTTAATTATATTTTCTTTTTTTAAACAATACCAAACCGCCCGCAGATAATAACAATGATGTCATAATTGCACCTAAATATGTATTATCACCAGTTTTAACACTTGTATTAGGTTTATTTTCTGGTTTTACCTCAGGTTTCACTTCAGGTGTAGGAGCATCAATTTTAACTAATTTATCAATTGCTTCTGTTAATTGAGCATAAGCTGATTCAATTGCTTCTTTGTCACCTGATGTTATCGCACTTCTTACTTTTGCTAAAGCAGTACTTAATATATCTAGTGACTCTTTAGTATAAATATCTGTTTTCCCTAAAAATTCTTCACCTTTAGCAATCACTTGATCTAATTCTGCTTCTGTTACATATTTTTCAAGATTAGCTATAGCTGTATTTAAAGCTCTAATTGCTTCTTCTACAGCCTCTTTATTAGCACTTGTATCATTTAATACTTTAGTCGCTTCTTCGATTACTGTATTTAATTTTTCAATAGTTGCAGCTTTATATACATCTATCTTAGCTGCTTCAGCTGTTGCTTCTGCTAGCCTAGCTTTTAAACCTTCTTTATCAACGACAACTGCATTAACTACAACTTTTACTGTTTTTGAATATTCACCATTGACATATTTTACATCATATTCATCTGCTGTACCTGTAATTTTTGTTTCTGGATCAACCCAAGACCATCCTTCTGGTAATGCTACATTTGCTAATTTATCACCAACGATTCCATTTAATTTAAAATCACTAGGGAAAGTACGTTCAGCAACTGTTAAAGTCATCGTTTTACGAGTGAATTTATAATCACTTTCACGTTCTGGTCTATTTCCATCATATTCTATATCATTTGGAATAGCAGTATAATGAATGTTATATTTACCAACTGGTAATTTTGCTAAACTAGCTAGATCATCTTTGCCTGTACAAAGTAAATCAACACTAGTTAATCCACCTTCATTTTTAAACATATGTTCATTTTCAATTGAAAAATCTACAAAACTATTACGATTAGATGTAACACCAGCTAATAGATCAGGTGTTGCTCCTTCTTGCATTGTTACATCTTTTAACCCACTAATTTCTGGTGCAGCATCGTAATATTCTTTTGCTGCAGCTTTTTGTTCTTCATTTTGAGCATAATATACATAATCAATTGCAAATTCAGTTCCTGCTAAATTAGTTTCTACATCACCAGGCCAGTTTCCACCCATAGCTAAGTTCAATTGAATATATTGTGGACGATTAAAACATTTTTTTGCAGATTCACCCCAAGTTGGATTAGTTAAATCTAGGGTATTATAAATCACTCCATCGACGTACCATTCAATTTTATCTGGTGACCAATTGATACCAAATACATGATAATCATCATTGAAATCAGCACCGCTTGGGTTTGTATATGCTTTTCCCCCAGAACCAGTTGTATCTTGATCCCATTGATCACCGATATTTTTATCATAAAAATGTGGTGTCCCCCATACTTGTTTATTTCGAGCTTCACCTTCATAACCACCTAATAATTCCATGATATCGATTTCACCGCAACGTGACCATCCATATCCTTGTTTACCATTAATCTTTCCATCAAGTGTAAAATCAGCACCTAATGTCCAAAACGCAGGGAATGCTCCTCTTCCTTTTGGTAATTTTGCTCTCATTTCAATTCTTCCGTATAAAAATTCTTGTTTTCCATGAGTTCTCACACTTCCAGAATTATAGATTACTTGACGATTACCACGAGGATTTTTATATTGATCTTCTTTTGCACGATCAGTAGCCTTTAAAACTAAGTTTCCATCACGCATAAATACATTTTCGTCACTTTTTACATAGTGTTGCTGTTCAACACCACGAATACTTCCTAATTCATATCCCCAGTCACTTGTATCTAATTGCGATTCATTAAAATCATCAGCCCATAAAATATCATAATTTGAATCTTCTTCGCTGTCTCCACCGATAAGTTCTACATCATCAAAATAAACAGTAGAATTTTTCAGTGAGTCACTTGCATTCCCATCTACCCAACGTGCAACACCAACAACATATGCTGTTTCTGATGATGTTGTAAATTCTAATTCTACTTCTTCCCATCCGTTGGTAGGACTAATTGGCTTATCCTTAAATGTTTTCGGAGCGTTTAATCCTCCCGTCTTAACATCCAAGGTAATTGTATCATCAGAATTTTCGCTTGAAAACTTAACTTTTGCTTTTAATGTATATTTAGTGTTTGGTTTCAAGGTCACTTCTTGCCAAATATGTCCATTAGCATGCAAATCAGTAGTTGCCCCAAGTTTCCCTGATTTACCAATAGTTACACCATCTTCAGCAACAACACCAGAATTTTGCCCTGCAATATTCCAGTTAGCAGCCCCATTATCAAAATTACCGTTTTTCAAAACTGAATCTTTTTTCATCTCTACTAGATCATATTGATGATCTACAGCCGCATTTACTGGTGAAATTGTAGGTACTGCTGCCATACTAGTTAACATTCCTGCAACTGCTACAGATGATAAAACTTTTCTAAAACTCCATCTTCTCTCCATAATGTTCTCCTTTTCTCGTATAGAATAGCGATTTAGATTATAACTTAATGTATTTATTGTCCCACTTACCCAATACAAAAGACCTGACTAAAAACAACACGAAAACACGGTATAAAATACCTTACACTAAAAGTGTATTAATCGTATTCTTTTAATCAGGTCTTGCCTAATCTAATAGTAACAATCCTATCGCAATATCATTATATATTCTTTCATCACTAAAAGTCAATATTATTTTAGTAAATAATCATAGTTAATTTACTTTCATTTTAGTAAATTAACTAACAAAAAAAGTAGAGCATAACTCTACTTACTTTGTTAAAAAATCCAACGATAATTTTAAAACTTCTTTAATATGTTCAACAGTATCATAATTATGGTTTGCCCCTTCAATTGGTACAAATTTTAATTGTTGATTAAACTTGGGAACATATATTTTACTAATATCAAATGGTACAGTTGTATCATTTGTACCATGAATTACTAATAATTCATTTTTATATGTATCTAGATCAGCATAAAAATCTCTAGCCAAAATATCATCTACAAATGTCTGAGAGATTTCATAACCGCCATGATCATATAATCCATTAGAACTTGGCTCAACCTTACCAGTAAGATAATCTAAAGCTGCTGGTAAATTAAAAGCAGGAGCCCATAATACTAATTTGCTAATTACTTGTGGATATAACTTCGCTAATTCACTAGCAACTGCACCGCCCATAGAATGTCCTAAAACATAAATTTCAGTACAGTTTTCCATTTTTAATGCTTCCTCTAGAATAACACGTGCACAAGCCAACTCATCTTTAAAAGTCATATCTTTAAAATTAAGATCACTTTCCCCACTACCTAAAAAATCAAATCTAAATGTAGCTATTCCTTTTGCTTCCAGCATCCTTGCTAATTGAACATAACAAAACTTCGTCCCCGTCTTTTGACCGGTAAAGCCGTGAAAAATTATACATACTGGATGTCTATCTAAATCCGGCTTATGAAAAAATCCTCTCATCGTTCCTTTTGGTGTAGGAATTTCACAATAATGTTGCATTACAACACCTCGTGCGCTTTTTTAAAGCGTTTAATTCCACCATTATTAATGTATTGGTTTGTAATATTACGAATATTTGCTTCTTCAAAATCACCACCAATAAATAAACATGTATCCATAATTTCACCAGTTAAAGCAAGCCAGATTTCATCACTAAAATCTTCTTCAGTAATCATCTCTTTGACAATTTTTAAACAATTATCAATGTAATCATCCTTATTAATTTCTGTAATTCCTTCCATTATTCTTCCTCCTTCACTAATTCTTTTATTACATACCCCGCAATCATCAGACCAGCTACACTAGGAACAAAACTCACACTACCTGGTGTACTGCCGTCAACTTCTTGCGGAGATTCTGTCGAATATAAAATAGGACATTTTTTTATGCCCCGATTCTTTAGTTCACGACGCATTACTCGTGCTAATGGACACACACTAGTTTTATAAATATCTGTGATTTCAAAACGGCTTGGATCTAATTTATTACCTGTTCCCATTGATGAAATGACTCTAACTCCAAGGTGCTGACAATTTTCAATTAGTGCCAATTTAGCCTTAACAGTATCAATTGCATCAACCACAAAATCACAATCTTCAAAAATAGTTTCCATTCCTTGATCTGGTAAATAAAACTGTTGGTAGGTAGTGATCTTTAGATTAGGATTAATATCTAAACATCGTGCTCTAGCAACATCTACTTTATTCATCCCAATCGTTGAATGCAACGCATATAACTGACGATTCAAATTAGTTATATCAATAATATCATGATCAACCAAAACTAATTCGCCGATCCCGTTTCTAACAAGAGCCTCAACTACATAGCTCCCAACTCCCCCTAAACCAAAAACTGCAACTTTTTTATTTTGAAGACACTCGATCCATGAAGATCCTACCATCCTTGTAATTCTTGCAAACTGTTCCATATTCCACCTCGTGCTTATTATAAACTAATCTATCTCTTTTATAAAGAATAAGCAAATAATTTTTTCTTAGTCCAATTTAGGACATTTATGCATAGACCAATAAGGTCCACTCTATAATAAATTTAGGTGGTGGTTTTATGTATTACAAAAGAATTCGCGATTTAAGAGAAGATAAAGACCTTACTCAAAAACAATTAGCAGAATATTTAAATGTCTCTCAAAAATCTTATTCTCGTTACGAACGAGGAGAAAGAACCATCGATCCAGAGATTTTATCCAAACTCGCAACATTTCATGAAACCACTGTTGATTACTTGATCGAACGTACTGATGATAAAACTGATTACACTAAGAAAAAACGGCGCTAGTTAACTAGCGTTTTATTATTTTAGACCGTTTTGGTCTAAAAACTTCTAGTCCTAATTGGACTAATCTATAATTGAAAAAGGCGGTGATGTGATGCAATACAAACGATTAAAAGAGCTTCGAACTAAATATGGCTACACTCAAGAAAAAGTAGCCAAATATTTACATGTCGATCAAAAAACATACTCCCGCTATGAACTAGGTCAACACGAAATGACGCCTGATACGCTTGGAAAACTTGCAACTCTCTATGATACCTCCGTTGATTATCTAATTGAAAGAACTGATAATATAAAAAGTTTTACTAAATAAAAAACGTTTGATGTTCCAAACGTTTTTTATTATTCATAATCAGCCGTGTAACCACGATTATCTAATTCCAATTTCACAACTTGCCAATCTTTAATTAATGCACCTAGCTCTTCTTTAATCCGAACTACACCCATCTTATCCTCACCACGAATAACAGCCATTATTGTTGGACCAGCCCCCGACAAATAAGCCCCAAGTACTTTTTCATCTTGTTCTAAAACTCCCATGATTTCATTAAAGCCTTTAATTAAATCACCACGATATGGTTGATGCAAACGGTCTTTAAAGCCTAATTTTAGCCCCTCATCATATCCATTAATCAATGAAGCAACCATCAACGCTAAATGAGATACGTTTTTAATCGCGTCAGCTCTTGGCAAAACCTGTGGTAAAACTGATCTTGATTGTTCAGTTGATAATGTAAATGGCGGAATCAATGTAACAAACCGATAGTCATGTTTAACAGGGATATTTAATGTTAATACATTATCTTCTTCCATTACTGATACTGTCAAGCCTCCAAAAATTGCCGGTGCCACATTATCAGGATGACCTTCAATTGCAGTTGCTAATTCTAGAATTTCTTGTCGATCTTCAACTTTATCTTTAAAAGCAAAAGCCCCAACGATTCCTGCTACAATACAAGTAGAACTACTACCCAATCCACGGGTATAAGGAACATCCCCACTACATTCAATATTTACGCCTTGATATTCTAAGCCACAAATTTCAGCAGCTTGTTTAAAAGCCTGGTAGGTCATATTTTCTTCATTACAAAACTGTTCTGGACAACCAGTAATATTTAAACCTTGATCAGCCAGTTCAAAGGTAAAGGTATTATATAAAGTCAGTGCCAACCCTGCAACGTCAAATCCGGGTCCTAAGTTAGCACTTGTCGCTGGTACTTTTACTTTTACTTTCATGCTAACCTCCTACATTGCTTCTATTTCTGATTTGATAAAACTAATAATCTCAGTTTTATCAATCGCTTCTTTATGTAACACTTCACGCTCTTTAATTCCTGCTAATGCTTGAGGCACAGGAACACCAGTCTTTTCACTTAATTTATCAATTGCTGTATAAACATCAAGTTCTTCCCCATAAATAGCTTGATAAACTGATTCAGGGAACTTATAAGGAGATGCAGTTGATAATAATACTGTTTTAGTATGGTCTCCAGTCTCCTGCTGATATTGTTTTAGAACACCATAACCAATGGCAGTATGCGTATCTAATAAATATCCAGTTTCATTGAAACATGTTTTAATTGTAGTTAAGATTTCATCTTCACTTAAACATCCTGCTTTAAACTGATCTTTAATTTTAGCAAAAGTTGCATCATCTACTTCATAAACACCTTCGCTATTTAATTTATCCATATATTGACGAACTTTTTCTCCATCACCATCAGACATAAACCAAACCAATCTTTCTAAGTTACTAGATACTAAAATATCCATAGCTGGAGCATTTGTTTTATAAAACTCACGATTTGCATCATATTTACCAGTAGTAAAGAAATCTGTTAAAATATTATTTTTATTTGAAGCACAAACAAATTTATCAATTGGTAAACCCATTTTTTTAGCAAAATATCCTGCTAAACAGTTACCAAAATTACCACTAGGAACACAGAAATTAACCTTATCTCCTAATTTGATTTCGTTATTTCTTACTAATTCAAAATAACTATGGAAATAGTAAACGATTTGAGGAATCAAACGTCCGACATTGATTGAATTTGCAGATGATAAGAAAACATTATGTTGATCACTTGCAACTTTCAATTCTTCAGATGCAAAAGCTTTTTTTACCGCACTTTGAGCATCATCAAAATTACCGTGAATTCCTACTACCTTAACATTCTTTCCTGTTTGACTGACCATCTGTTGTTGTTGAATCGCAGATACCCCATCCAAAGGATAGAATACTTTGATACAAGTTCCCTCAACATCTTTAAAACCTTCTAATGCCGCTTTACCGGTATCGCCACTAGTAGCTGCTAAGATCATTACTTCACGTTCCTCTTTTAATTGTTTTAAAGATAACGTCATTAAATAAGGTAGTAACGATAATGCCATATCCTTGAATGCTGCCGTTTGTCCATGGAATAGTTCAGCAACATAAACATCACCAGCCTTTTTTACTGGTACAACGATTTCTGGAAATAATCCTTTTCCATACGCATTTAAACACGCATCATGAATCAATTCTTTTCCTTCTTCAGGTACAAATGTACTTAATACTTCAGTTGCTAAATCAACATAATTCAATTTAGATAAAACATCTAAATCCATCTTTGTAAAATCAAAATCCGGCACTAATAACCCACCGTCTTCCCCAATTCCTTGGACGATAGCCTGATAAAAATTAATCTCTTTTTGTTGGTTTCGTGTACTTATATATTTCTTTTCCATTGTTCATCCCCCTGTGTGATTTAAACTATTGTATACAATTTATTTATATAAGTCAATACATACTTATTATAACATATCAAAGTAAAATAACTTTGATTATTTCAATTATTATTGATTACCATTGACTATTGTATACAATCGTGGTAATATGTCATAAATTAGGAAATTGGAGGACCGAGATATGTTATCAATGAACATGTTTGCAATAATTATGGCAACGATTAGTTCCATTATTGTGCATGCTCAATAATATATTGGTTCTGCTATTTATTTAATGATATTGGGACCTTATTTTAAAGGTCTATTTTTATTATATAAGGGGGAATTAGATGAAAATCGGTGTTATCGGACTAGGTACTGTTGGTTATGGAGTTATCGAAATCCTAACTAATGAAAGAAAACGTCTCGAAAAAGTCATTAATGATGAAGTAATGATTAAATATGGTTGTGGTCTTGAAGAGGTTGATCTACCAGAGGGGGTAATTTACACAAAAGACTTTAATGATGTTATAAATGATCATGAAATTGATGTTGTAGTTGAATTGATTGGTGGAGTAACTGTCGCTAAAACAATTATTTTAGAAGCTATAAGAAATGGTAAACATGTTGTTACTGCCAATAAAGCATTATTAGCCCATGATGGTAAAGAAATCTTTATGGCAGCAAAAGAAAAAAATGTCCACATTTTCTACGAAGCTAGTGTTGGTGGCGGAATCCCTGTTTTAGTCAGCCAAAAAGAAAGTTTAGTCGCTAACAACACAAAAGAAATCATTGGTATATTAAATGGAACAACAAACTTTATTTTAACTTTGATGGAAAATGAAAATTTAGATTTTGATGAAGCTTTGACCATTGCCGATGGCCTAGGTTATGTTGAAGCAAATCCAGCATTGGATTTAGATGGAATCGATGCTGCCCATAAAATTTGTATTTTAGCTCAAAATGGATTTAAAAAATATATTGATTTTGATAAAATTAGTGCTAGTGGAATCCGTAATGTAACTAAAGTTGATATGGATTATGCTAAAAAACTGGGATATCGTTTTAAGATGATTGCTCAGGCAAAAGAAGTTAATAACGGAATTGGAATTGATGTCGCAGCTACTCTAGTTAGTAAAAAAGAACTAGTAGCAAACGTCATGGATGCATATAATGTAGTAGAGATCGATAATGACTATGTTGAAAATGTTATTTACTACGGTAAAGGTGCAGGTCGTTATGTTACCGCTTCTGCAGTTGTAAGTGATATAATTAAAACTACCCAAGTAGAAAGATGGGATCATGATTATGAAGACTGCTCAAACATCTACCCGATTACTAAATCTAAGTATTATCTTAGAGCAAATAAGCCATTAGATGTTGATTATGAAATGTACTTCACTGAAAAACACGATCACATCTACATTACTCATGAAATTGAGTTAGCAGATCTAACTACAGATCTTGGTGATACAGAATACACAATTTTCAAAGTGAGGGGATAAAATGAACATAATTGTCCAAAAATTTGGTGGTACTTCCACTCGTTCGCGTGAATCACGTTCAACCATGTACAACAATATTATTAGAGAAATCAATAATGGTAATAAAGTTGTTGCGGTTGTTTCGGCGATGGGTCGTTATGATGATCCATATGCTACTGATACACTATTATCAATTGTTAATACCCAGCAGTTAACAGATGAGGAGATTGATCGTCTAACTAGTATTGGTGAAACAATTTCAACTTTAGTTTGTAAAGGAGAAGTTGCTTCTCTCGGTTATCGAGCGGCAACAATCACTAATTCAGAATTAGGAATTGTTACAGATTCAACTTTTAATAACGCAACGATCAATAAGGTTGAAGGTAAAGATATTATTGAAAAATTAAAATACGCTGATGTCGTATTTTGCCCTGGTTTTCAAGGGCATTCTATCCATGGTAAAATTACCACTTTAGGTCGCGGGGGGAGCGATTTATCAGCAGTTGCAATTGGGGTAGCAATTGATGCTAGTGAAGTAGAGATATACAGTGATGTAAATGGAATCTACACTGCTGATCCAAGATTAGTTCCTGATGCTCTTAAATTGGATTGTATCAGTTATGCAGAAATGCTGGAACTAGCTAAAAATGGTGCTAAAGTTTTAAATCACCGTTGTGTTCAATTAGCAGCTAGTCACAATATTGCAATTCACGCCCGTTCTTCATTTGAAGACACTAAAGGGACATATGTTATAGGAGATGAGCGCATTATGAAAGAAAATTTAAATCAATTAATTATTTCCGGAATCACCGGTTCACAAAATGAAGCGCGGATCACTTTAGTTAAAGTAGATGCCACCAACAATAGTGCGGGAAGCTTATTTGAAAAAATTGCTGATGCTGGCGTTAATGTAAATGTATTTAATCAAGCATTAGTTGGAGGCGGAAGAATGGATATTTCACTAGTTATTAGTGATGTTGATGTTCCTACTGTCGTTGATATTATCAATGATTTAAAACCACAGTTAAATGCTGATCGTATCATTGTCCGTGGTAACATTGGTAAAGTATCGGTTATTGGGGTTGGAATTAAAAATAATCGTGGAATGTTCCAAAAAGCATATAATACATTAAGCAGCAATGGTATTAATGTTGAAATGACATCTTGCTCAGAAATAAATATTTCTTGTTACATCGATCGTGACGATGTTAAAAAAGCACAAATTTTATTACATGAAGCGTTTTTAGGAAAGGTTGGTAAATAAAAAATGAAAAAATATAAAGTTGCAGTCGTGGGGGCTACTGGAGCCGTCGGAAGAGAAATGTTAAGATGTATCTTCCAATTTAAATTTCCTTTTGAAAGTATTAAATTATTAGCATCAGCTCGTAGTGCAGGAAAAGTTGTTGAATTTGAAGGTCATGAATTTACTGTTGAAGAATTAACAGAAAATAGCTTTGAAGGTATCGATGTAGCGTTTTGGTCTGCCGGGGGAAGTATTTCTGAAAAATATATGCCATTCGCTGTTAAAGCTGGGTGTGTCAATATTGATAATACTAGTCATTTCAGAATGGATCCTGAGGTGCCATTAGTAGTACCTGAAGTAAACGGAGAAGCTTTAAGAAATCATAAAGGAATTATTGCTAATCCAAACTGCACTACTATCCAAATGGTTAGTGCTTTAAATCGTTTAAATGAATATTTTGATATCGAAAGAATCATCGTTTCTACTTATCAAGCGGTTTCAGGAGCAGGTGTTGCAGGAATGGAAGAATTATACCGCCAGTCTCAAGAAATCTTAGATGGTAAAGAACCTGTTGCCAAAACATTACCTTGCGCTGGGGATAAAAAACATTTTCCAATTGCTTTCAATTGCATTCCACAAGTTGATAAATTTGATTTAGACAATCATTTTTCTAAAGAAGAAATGAAAATGGTTAATGAAACTAAAAAAATCTTCAATAAAGATATCAAGGTAAATGCTACTTGTGTTCGTGTTCCTGTACTTCGGGGACATTCTGAATCAGTATATATTGAAACTAAAAAACCAATCGATATTGATAAAGTATTCGAGCTACTAAATAATTCTACTGGGGTTGAATTATATGATGATATTGAAAATCAAATCTATCCAATGGCTAATTTATTTGTTGGAGATGAGTTAGTACACGTTGGACGTGTTCGTAAAGATTTAGATAACCCTAACGGATTAAGTTTATGGGTAGTTGCCGATCAATTAATGAAAGGTGCTGCTTACAACTCTGTTGATATTGGACTTAAAATGATTGAAATGGGCTTAATTTAATAAAAAAGGAATTTTATTCGATGGTGATATGCCCCTTGTTAAGTAGATAAGGTAAATAACCAAAATCTACTTAAGGAGGAGCGTACCATAGCTTGAATAAAGTTCCTTTTTATTTATTTATATTTTCCAATACAAATAATGCTTCAAATTCTTTTAGCAGCATCGGCCGATAATAATAATACCCTTGAATATAATCACAATCATGAGCTTCAAGAAACTCTTTTTGTTCAATCGTTTCCACTCCCTCGGCTACAACTTCAAGGTTTAACTTATGACATAATTGGATTATCTCTTCAATAATAATATGACTGCGAGTATGTGTATAGTCATTTGTTCTAAAAAACTCCTGATCAATCTTCACTACATCAATAGGAAGATCTTTTAAGATATTCAAGGATGAATATCCGCTTCCAAAATCATCTAATGCTACTTTAAAATGATAACTTTTTAGTTGATTTAAAATCTTAATTAACTCTTCTTTATGATTAAGTGCTGTTGTTTCTGTGATTTCAATCTCTACTTGTTCGGGATTAACATTACACGCTTTAACCAGATGAATCAATTTATCCACATATCCCTCATTAAAAATATAAGTTCTTGAAACATTGACAGAGATACTTATCTTAATACCATAATACTTGTTCCAATAATCGATCTGTTCCAAAGCTTTTTTAAAAATATGGAAATCAAGAGCTTCCAACATTCCGTTTTTTTCATAAACCGGGATAAAATCACCAGGTGAAATAATATTGTACTCAGGATGATGCCAACGTGTTAAAATTTCGCCTGAGCAAACCTTCCCTGTTTGAAGATTTACTTTCGGTTGAATGTAAGCTTTAAAATGATTAGCTTTTAACGAATCTTGAAACTCTTTTTCAATTTGCAATGCATAAAGCTCTTTTTGAAAAACTTCTTCTTGATAAAAGCTCACATCATCTTTTGATAAACGTTTTAAATCATTACTAGTATATTGAGTCTTCTTGAAAGCCAAATTAATGTCAACATCATCCTCAAGAATTTTATAAACACCAAAATGGAAATAATATGGTGAGGTATTATATTCTTTCGCAAATTCACCTCTAATATAATTGGCTAACACAAATAAACGATTCTTGATTTGTTCAAAGTCATCACTATCCAATAAAATTACAAAATGATCGGCAGATTGGCGACAGCAAAATTCTTCATTTTGACATTGAGTATCTATGCAAATAATAATTTGTTTTAATAATCTATTAGCAATCTCTTCTCCATATATTTCATTAAACCATTTAAATCCTTTAACATCACAATTTACTAAAACATATTTAGATAAATGATTGATATTTTGACAATATTCAATAAACCGATAGTAATTATAATGACCAGTAATCTCATCTTCATAAGCTAATTTAGTAATTTGCAGCTTATTTTTCCCTTGAATAAAATAAAAATAAGCAACTACGACTGCACTGCCAACCCCAATTATAAGCCAGGTAAGATAAGCTGTTTGAATAAAATTTTGAAACTTCCCAGTTACAGCTTCTTTGGGAAAAACAGAAGCAACTAGCCAATCATTACCTTCAATATTAGCATAAATCAAATAATTAAGAGTATTATTTTCATCACAAAAGTTTATTATGCCCTTCCCATTTATATCGATATCATTAAGATCAATGCCATTCAACGATTCAATATTATTAAAATCATCTGTCTTCTTATTACTTAAAACAACATCACCATTTTCATTAAAAATAAATGCATAGCCAACATTATTATAAGTTGCAGACGACAAAATACTTGATAACTTATCTGTATAAAAAGTAGCAAACAAAACCCCACTAACTTCATTATGTTTATATATTGGTACAGAATAAACATTGATTGCCTCACCATCCGTATAATCAGTAATACTTTTCGAGGTTACAGTTTTACCATTTAATGAATCTTTAAAATAATCTCGATCAGAAATATTAAAAGTCTGATGATCAGAGGTTACTACATTTCCTTGTAAATCTGCTATACCAAAACGCTTTACCCCATCCCTTTGTGCCAACTGGTTTAGATAATCAAGTAATGGCTCTTGAAGAATTCCATCTTGTTGAATAATTAAACTTATCGTCGTTAATTGGGTCAAATTTTCATTGATCCGGTTTTTTATTGCTTTAGCTGTCTGATTGGTTAAATCATTCAAATACTCGTCAGTTTCACTATACAGATTATCTGACAAGTTATTAATATACAAAGTTGCTAAAGTTCCAAAGAGAATTAATAGTATTATTGCAACAATAATTGATTTCTTCATTATTGAACTTCTCATTATCTTCACCACTCTTTCTTCTATTATAGCTAATTCTATAAAGAAAAGCATTAAAATAAAAAGGCCATAGCCTAAATAAGTTAAATAAACTCATTTGACTATAACCATATTATTCTTTGGGAGCAATTTTTAAATCTTCCTTATTAATAATTTCACCACATTCTTTACAACGATAAACAATCTCGATTTCACCTTGACATCCATCATGGCTAATACATTTATAACTTTTATCTAAATGACGATCACCCCAGATAATCAAAGCATTATAAATATCATCAAGATCAATACTTTTAACTGTTAAACTATATCGATAACGGGGAGGATGTTTTGAATATAGTTCACATTGTAATAAATCATCTTGACAGAGCTCCTTAAGTCGATTTGATAATAAATTTGTAGGGATACCTGGTAATGACTCATGAATCTCTTTATAAGTATGTTTTTTTTCTTTTACCGCATGAAGAATCAATAATGTCCATTTATCACCAATTATATTTAATGTTTGAGCGATATTACAACAAAGATCATATTGCTTTTTCATTTTATTCACCTCAGTTCAATCATATCTTACTTGCCTTTTAACGTTCGGTCAATAATATTTTCCATCATATCACTCGATAATTGTCCAACTACAGAGCCGTATACATTCCCATCACGATCAAGCATATATGTTGTTGGTAAGCTTGTAATCTGAAAGCTACTGCTTAAACGACCATCATCAAATATAACTGGCATAGTAAAGCCTTTTTCTTTTAAAAACTTTTTAATTCCAGCAGCATCCATTTCCTGACCTCCTGGCATTACAACTGTTAGAATAGCTATATCTTCACTATTTTGATATTTTTCTGAAAGTTTTTGAATTTCCGGCATTTCTCTTTGGCAGGGAGGGCACCAAGTTGCCCAAAAATTCAAAAATACTACCTTTCCATGATAATCAGCTAAGCTAATCGGTTTATCATCTTGATTCAATAAAGCATTGCCATAATTAACCGAATCATCACTATTTTCAGCTTGGTTAGTGGATACTTGCCCTTGTGAAGGTGACATATAATTGCTAATTGTATTAAGTTTGCCACTAAACATCATCAAACCAAAGATAATCAAAATAACAGCGCCTATTTTAGTTGTATATTTAACTATATCACGATGGCTATTTAACCAGTTTAAAGCTTTATTTGTAAACAATCCTAAAACTAGAAATGGTAAAGTAAAACCAAAAGCATAAATAATCATTAGAAAATTACTATACCAAAAATCACCTGAACTAGCTGCTAAAAGTAAGATTGATGACAGCGCTGGCCCAATACAAGGAGTCCAAGCAAAACTAAATGTAAATCCCATGATAAACGCCACCATCACATTCATTTTATTATCTGTTTTCAAAGAAAAACGGAAAGTTCGTTGTAAAAAATTTATTTTGATAAATCCTAACTGATAAATTCCTAATAAAACGATAAGAATACCGCCGATTCGAACAAATAAAGTCATGTGTTCTTTTAAAAAACTTTGTAATAAATTTATTGACGCATTCATCAGAAAAATTGCTAAAAGTATCCCAAAGATAAAGCTGATTGTAAATAATAATACTTTTTTATTTGAGTTTCTTTTTTCGTTACTATTACCAGCTAAATAGCCCATATAAATAGGAATTATTGGTAAAACACAGGGTGAAAGAAACGATACTAACCCTTCAACAAAAACTAATGCAAGACTTATATGTGTTGCCATTTTAACTTGTAATCATTGCTAAGATTTCAGGATAGGGAATAAATCCAATTTTTTGATTTACAATCTGTCCTTTTTTAAAGGCTATTAGTGTCGGGATTGTTTGAACCCCATATTCCGCAGCAATTTCTGGATGTTTATCAACATCAATCTTTATCACTGTAGCATCAGCATTTTCTTCCGCTAGTTTTTCAATATTAGGACCAATCATCTTACATGGTCCACACCATGTTGCAAAAAAATCTACTAATACTTTTTCATTTTTGATTAATTCATCAAATTCTTGTTTATTTGGATATAATACATTACTCATTTTTATTTTCTCCTTTTTTCTATTTTATAAATCAAACAAATCATTTAACGCTTCAGCCATTGTTGGATGTGTAAAGATTTGGTTCTTTAGGACCTTGTAAGATAAATCATTATTCATCACTAAAGTTACTAAATTAATTAATTCTTCTGAATGTTCACATAACAATACACAACCTAAGATTCGCTCAGTTTTTTTATCAATGATCGCTTTCAACAATCCTTCTGGTTTTTTTAGAACATTAGCTTTAGGTACTGCAGCTGTTAATAACTTAGTCACAATCACTTCATAACCGGCAGCTTTAGCTTCTACTTCACTTAAACCAATTCTTGAAAAAGTTGGTGAAATAAATACCGAATAAGCAATATTACCACGATTTAAAGTAGAACGCTTTTTATCACCAAATAGATAATCCATAACAATTCTTGAATCATCTAAAGAAATATAAGTAAACTGAAGACCACCTTTTACATCACCAAGAGCAAAAATATTTTTCTTTGTTGTTTGCAGATACTTATTGACTACAATTTCACCTCGTTGGTTAACCTCAATACCTGCAGCATCAAGATTTAAATCAGCTGTATTTGCCTTACGACCAGTAGCCATCAATATCCCGGCGAAGCGTTGTGAAACTTGGTCATTATAAGTAACTAGAACTTCTTCGCCTTCATTAGCAAGAGCTTGAATATTAGCATTAAAAACAAACTTAACACCTTGTTTTTCTAAAATTCTTTGAATTTCTTCAGCAATATCCCGATCCTCACGAGCAATCAAACGATCATTACTTTCATATACTGTTACCTCGCTACCATAACGTGCATACATACTAGCAAATTCTAAACCAATATATCCACCGCCAATGATTGCTAAGGTTTTTGGCAGTTCTTCTAATTTCATCAAACTAGCACTTGTGTATACTTTGTTAGCAGTTGCTAGCCCCTTAATTGGAGGCATAACTGGAGTAGCTCCAGTATTAACAAAGATCAGGTCACCAAAAATTATTTCTTCTTCATTTTCGGTACAGATAGCTACATGGTGGTCATCCACAAATTTGGCAGTTGCTGTAATTACATCAACATTTTGTAAATCAGCTAATTTTGCATAATTCTTATTACGTAATTTAGTAATTAAATCCTCTTTATTAATTATCGCATCATGATAATTATATTTTTCTGCTTGAGTGATTAATGATTTTGAAGGAATACACCCTTCATTGATACATGTCCCACCATACATTTGAGCGGATTTTTCAATTATTGCAACCCTTTTTCCTAATTTTGCCATCTTACCAGCAATTGTTTTACCGCCTTTTCCAAAACCAATTATTATTGCATCATACTGTTTCATTTTCAGTTCCTCCGTTCCTTACATTTACATTTTAACATAGTAACTTTACTTTTTCAAGTAATTTGATTTAAGAAAGTTATAATTAATAAAAAAACTGGATTTTTCCAGCTTTATTGCCATATAAAGTTGTTCGTTCCAGCTCCAATTTCAAAATGATATTTAACAATTCCTAAATCTAGCTTTGTATAAAAACCCAGACCCGGCTTTACTTTGACAGTATTATCATTAAGGATAAACTTAAACTTTTGTTGATTCATCGCTGTTGGCGCTAATAAAGCAGTTTTAACACCTGTTTCAAACCAACTAGGCATATCTCCAGTAACTTCACTAACTTGCTCAATCGTCTTAATTTTATGTGTAGCTCCATTATCAATACCATAACCAAGTGTAATCAAGCAACATAAACGCTCATCATCGTCAATCACAAAGGCACTTTTAACTTTCTTGTATGTCAAAGCCACCCAACAACTGTTCAATCCAAGCTGCTGAGCTTTTAAAACGATTTTCTCACCATAATAACCGCACATTTCCTCAAGTTTCACACTCTTTTTTCCAATTAATGCCAAATAATTTTTGACCCCACTGAATTTACCATAATGAGCCATAAAGTTATCAAAGGCTTTTGGTTCATCCAAAATCAATTGAATATTTAAACCACTTATCTGATTACATTGATTAATAAAATCCAATAATTCTTTTTTTATAGAATCTGGAATTTCTCTATCTTGATACATTCTGACTGAATGCCGTTTTTGAACTGCTTCTAAAAGTTCCATTACTCTTCCTCCATTTCACACCTTGATACATTATTCATAATCTCTTTAATATGCTGAAATAAATTAATCAGTTTATCAATTTCACAATGCTGCGGTTCTAAATAATAATAAATACAAGTCTTAACTTTCCGCGTCTTAACAATTCCTGCCTGCTTTAATATTTGTAAATGATGAGATACCGCCGGTCTAGAAAGATTTACTTTGGGAGCCAAATCAATTACCCGACTACCATCACATGGACCTTCAAGCATAATCAATAATAAATACATTCTTGTCTCATCACCAAGTGCATTAAAAACTTTTTGACTCGCTAAAAATTGTTTTCTCAAAGATTCGCTATCTTGAATTGTATTTTTCATCGATTCATCCTCCCTGTTCAAATATTTAAACACTTGTATTATAGCATAATAACTGTTACTTATTTTATCGGTAAAGAAAATCAAGATAGAGATATTATCTTTAAGTTTTCTTTAGAATCACTTTTTAACTTTTGCTAGTTATGTTTTAGATTCGTTGTCTATACTAATAACGAGGTGAAAAAGATGGATAAACTAAATGAGCATAAAAAAAACCTTTCGCTTTTAATAACCGGTTTCATAATTATTACAATTCTGTGTCTAGTTCTTTATCATTTTTTTGAAAACTTTTTAAATGATCCTATTGAATTGAAAGAAAAGTTAACTGAATTTGGTAGTTGGGGAAAATTAATTCTTGTTGCTGCTATGGCAATCCAAGTTATTTTTGTTTTTTTACCAGGTGAAATAATCGAAATTGCTGCCGGATTTAGTTATGGAACTATTGAAGGGATGGCAATTTGTTTACTTGGTGCTATTATTGGTACTATCGTTATCTATGCTATTGTTAATAGATATGGCATCAAGTTAGTTAATCATTTTTATGATACTAACAAATTTAATGAAATTTCATTTTTAAAAAAAGAAAAAAATCTTGAAATTATCCTCTTTGTCATCTTCTTTATTCCCGGCACTCCTAAAGACATTTTAACATACCTTGCACCTTTTACGCGTTTAAAACTTTCAAGTTTTATATTCATTACTAGTATCGCTAGAATCCCATCTGTAATTACAAGTACAATAGGGGGCAACGCTATCTCAAATCAAAATTATCGTTTTACAATATTTATTTTTGTAATTACTGGAATTATTTCCATTTTTGGCCTTCTTAGCTATAAGCGTTACATCAAGAAAAAAAATCTTTAGAAAATCTTTTGAAATCATTTCTACTATTCTTTAATGATTGGCTTTATAATTAATATTATGAAAGAGGGTATGAGGATGAATCAAGATAATATATTAGTGGTAGAAGACGAAATTGAAATTGCCAAAGCCATTGAAATATACTTAAAATCACAAGGTTATAATGTATATATTGCTAATAACGGGAAAGCTGGTTTAGAGATGGTGGAAAGATATGATATCCATCTTGCTATCGTAGATATTATGATGCCAGTAATGGATGGAATTGAAATGACAATGAAAATAAGGGAAAATTATGATTTCCCAATTATTTTCTTATCCGCTAAATCTGAGGATATTGATAAAATTACAGGATTAAATATTGGTGGTGATGATTATGTCACCAAACCATTTGTTCCAATGGAACTCCTAGCGCGTGTTTCTTCACAATTACGACGCTATCATAAATATTTAAATATGATCGGTAAGATTCAAGAAGATCAAGCAGCAAATAAATATGTTGTGGGTGGTCTAGAACTTGATCTTGATACCAAAGAAGTTAGTGTTGACGGTAAAGCTGTTAAAGTCACTCCAATTGAATTAAAAATTCTCGAATTACTAATGGAAAAGCCCGGGAGAGTTTTTTCAAGCGAACAAATTTATGAAAATGTTTGGCATGAAGCTGCAATCAACACAGAAACAGTCATGGTTCATGTGCGAAATTTGCGAGAAAAAATCGAAATTAACCCTAGTAATCCCCAATATTTAAAAGTTGTCTGGGGTGTCGGTTATAAAATTGAAAAACAGTAGGTGATAAAATGAACAGAAAAAAAATAATTTTTTCAATTTTAACAATTGTAATTATTCTCCTTAGCAGTGTTGGTATATATAGCTGCTATGAGGTTGTAGAAACCAGTAACGGGAAAAGTATTAACTTTTCAAGTAATCAAATTCTTTATGATATTTTTGACAATATCTATGCTCTGAGCTTCCAGCTTGACAATGTCAGCAAAAAAGAAGGTATTCCAAAATATCTTACTGCCAACGAAGAAGCTAGTGATGAATTTTATCGGAATAATATTTTATATTGTCGTGAAATGATGTCTGAAAAGAAAAATATTAAATACTATGCAGAAGGCAATAATAATAGCTTAGGTAATACTAATGACGATATAAAAAACATTCGTAACAATAAAGAATTGAAAGAAAAATATCAATGGTATTTAATGATTCACTTTGATGAAAATGGTCAATTTAGCTATGATACTTTAGGCTGTTTAGTAGCTGGCAATCAAAACTATGAACTAGTTTGGAATAATTATAAACAAACATATTTTCAATATCTCCAAGAGTATGATGAAGATAGTACATTGCATAATCCAGTAAATACAACTATCTACTTTGCCGTTCCCCATAAAATCGTAAGCAATTCAATTGATACGATTGCCTGGTATAGCGAAAAAAACAATCGAACTATAAATGTTGAAAATATTGTGCCATTTGCTGCAATTGCTGTAGCTGCTGTTGGCTTATTTATCTTATTAGCTCCATATGAAACAATTAAAGAAATCAACATCTTTAAATATCCCGCTAAAATCAAATTAGAACCATTAGTAATTGGGATTACATTGGCATTTGCAGGAATAATCGTTGTAATTTATGGTTTAATTCTCGATACCATAAACGGCTATTACATTACTAAATTGTCAGGGATTGGTTTTGGTGAATCAAGTGAACTGATCCTTGGAGCGATGAATGTACTATCATGGGCAGCTTTTTTATTCCTATGTATGTTCTCTGTCTTTTATTTAAAATCATTCTTTAAAGAAGGGATTATTAATTCTATTAAAAAAAATACTGTTTGTATTTGGTTACTTAATGTATTAAGAAAGATAATTTATAAAGCCAGTAGATTTGACTTAAATGATGATACAAATAAAACAATTCTTAAAATCGTTTTAGCAAACTGCTTAATTATATCAATAATCTGTTGTTTCTTTACCTTTGGTATTTTCTTTGCCTTAGTATATTCTGCCATTTTATTTATTATTTTAAGAAAACGATTTGATGAACTTAAACATGATTATGAAATTCTATTGGATGCTGTTAAACGTTTATCAAACGGTGATTTTGATGTTGAAATCAATCAAGATATTGGTATGTTTAATTCTTTAGGTACTGAATTTTCTAATATTAAAGATGGCTTTGAAAAAGCTGTTAGCGAGGAAGTAAAATCACAAAAAATGAAAACTGAATTAATCTCTAATGTCTCTCACGACTTAAAAACACCATTAACCTCCATCATTACTTATATTGATTTGTTAAAAGACGAACAACTTGATTATGAAAAAAGAAAAGAATATCTCGATACACTAGATCGTAATTCACTTAGATTAAAGAACTTAATTGATGATCTTTTTGAAGTTAGTAAAGTCAATAGTGGTGATGTAAAACTCAACCTTGTTGATGTCGATATTATTGCATTGATCCAGCAAGCTAAGTTTGAATTAATAGATAAATTTAACGAAAAAAGCCTAATTTTTAAAACTGCTTTTCCAAATGAAAAAATTATTTTATCATTAGATAGTTTAAAAACATATCGTATTTTTGAAAATCTCTTAATGAATATTGGAAAATACGCTTTAGAAAATACACGTGTTTATATCGATATTGACAATAGTGATGATGAAGTTACAATCACTTTTAAAAATATATCAGCAGATGAAATAAAAGTTAGCGAAGATGAATTAGTTGAGCGTTTTGTTCAAGGTGATACTTCAAGAAATACTAGTGGTAGTGGCCTCGGTTTAGCTATTGCTAAAAGTTTCACTGAACTGCAAAAAGGTAATTTTAAAATTAGTGTTGATGGTGATTTATTCAAAGCATCGGTAACTTTTAAAAAATAATTTCATACAAAAAGACTTGTATCCTAACAAATAAGGTCTACAAGTCTTTTTATCATAATTGAATTTTCATTTTACTTTTGTAATTTTTCAAGTAGACCAACACCTAGTGGATGTGGTCCTGTATGAACACCGATCGTTGCTCCAATTTGCCGAATTGGTACCTCAGCACTAAATGATGGATCAAACCCTTTCAAAGCAGCAAGGAATGTTGTTTTAAACTCTACAGCCTCATCATAATCATAACCAAATCCTATACAAAAACGATATTTACTCAATTCCAAATTATCTTCCTTAAAATAATTAATAATTTGTTCAACTATCTTTTGTTTAGATTTTTTTCGTCCGCGTGTTAATCCGTTATTAAATATTTCTCCTTCTTTAAGCAAGATCAAAGGTTTAATTCCCAAAGCTCCAGCCGCAATTCCTGATAATTTTCCAACTCTTCCACCATGAACTAAATAATCCATACCACCAATAGTAAAGAAGATCCTTCCAGTGATTTTAATTTTGTTAATATATGCAACCGTCTCCTCAAAGGTTGCACCCATCTGCTTGTATGCAACCGCTTCTTCTACTAACATTCCTTGTAATACCGTATTAACGGTAGCATCGATAACTTCAATTTTCACATCAGGAAATTCATCAGTAAGCATATTTTTAGCATTCATTGCTGAATTATATGATCCCGAAAATTTTGTTGTAATACAAATACAAATAATATCAATACCATCTTTAGCCAAAGGTCCAAAAACATCTAAATAATCTTGAATCGACGGCATTGACGTTTTAGGAAATACTTTGGGGTTATCAATCATAAATTGATAGAAATCACGGATACCCAATTCAACAATTTCCTTTTGATGATTAATCCCATCTGTTGATACATAAAAAGGTACTACTGACACATCAAGCTCTTGTGCACGTTCGGTTGACAGATCGCAAGATCCATCTGTTATAATCTTATACATTCTTTTTCCTCTTCTCTATAATACTATAATTATAACCCCTAATTATTAACTTTTAATAAACTACTTTACTTTTTCTTTTATTGATCAGCGATAAACTCCGTTCTATTTCAGCTTGGACAACTGGATTTTGAAAATCCAGCTGTTTTAAAAAAGCCTCACTTTGATTAAACGACGATAAACAAATGATCAATTTCCATTTCATCAATTCATTATCATGATAACGTTCAAATGATTGAATAACTGTTTGATAATTTTTAGCAGTTGCCAATTCTTGATGATAAAAAACCATCCAGCCAATTGCATCAATTGCTTCTGCAACCACTTTATCTTCAGGATAATTAATGATTTCTAAAATCGTAGAAAAATAATCAGGATTCATTTTAGCCATAGTTCTAGCAATAATATCCCGTGGCAAAGGATAGCTTTTTTTCTTTGATACCTTTTCAGGAATCGTCCGATGTTGATTACCTCTAATTGTCCCCATATAAGGAATCATTCTTTTTATTGTCAACTCATTTCCGGTAGTCAAAATATCGCATATTTCTAATTTAGTATATAAGGCTTTTTCTTTAACCAACATTCTAAGTAAGATTTCATCAAGTTCATTAATGTCAACAAAGCTTCTAAGAATAAATAACGCCGCAGTACGATTTACGGCTGTTTTATCTTTTAATAGTTCTAATAACTCCTCTTTTGAATATAAAAAGTAGGGTTCGGCTTCTGTATTTGTTAAAAAGCCACGTTTTCTAAGTGTTTCAGTATCTGTTTTCATAGTCTTATTATACCAAAAATTAATTCGCTTAAAAAGTTTATTACTACTTCAATCTACAAATAAAAAGCCACAGTTATCAAACTGTGACTAAATAACTTCTTCTTCCATTGGTAAAGTTACTTTAAATGTTGTTCCTTCATGTAATTTACTTGTTAATGTAATATTTCCTTGATAATATTGAACGATATGTTTGACAATCGCTAATCCTAGACCAGTTCCCCCTGTTTCTTTATCACGACCTTGATCACACCTAAAGAAACGTTCAAATACTCGTCCTTGATCAATTTTTGAAATTCCTCGTCCAGTATCACTAACTTCAATGATAATATTACGACCAAATTGGTATGACTTAATTATAATTTTACCACCATCAACATTATACTTAATTGCATTAGTAATCAAATTACTTAATAACTGATGCATATGCTGATGATTTGATGTATATGTAATATCTTCTAATTCTTTATCTACTTGTAAATGTTTCTTATCAATCTCTACTTGCATCGTATCAATTATCTCATCTACTAGTGGTGTTAAATGAACTGGATGCTTGATTACATCAACATCTTTATTTTCTAATCTCGATATCATTAAAATATCATTAATTAAAGTAGACATATTATTCACTTCATCATGAATTTTATCCAATGCTTTTTTTGAAGCATCTTTATCATTGATAACTCCCGTTTCTAATAATTCACTATATCCACGAATCGAAGTCATTGGTGTTTTCAACTCATGAGAAACATTAGAGAAAAATTCCTGACGCATCTTCATAGCATTATGCTGCTCAGTAATATTTACAAACAGCAAAGTTACCCCATAATCAACCTTAGCGACATAACAGTTATAGAATTCTTTTTCCTTTTCAACTTCAACTACCTGTTGTTCATCACTTAAATGGTCAAGTGCATTAATAATTTTAAAGTCAAAAATAAAGTCTTTGATTGAACAATTTAACTTGATTGTATGACCATATAATTTTTGAGCTTTACGATTAACCATTAAAACTGTTAAATCACTATCTAATAAGACAAAGCCCTCTTTCATTTGATCAAGAATCCCATTGATTTTTATTTGTTCACTTTTAAGCTTTTTCATAGTATCATGAATTGTTTTAGCCTGTTCTTCCAATTTTGAAGCAATGATATTAAACTCATCATATTTATAACTATCAAATTCTAGTTCACGATAATCCTTCATTTTTGTAACCTGTGTCGTAATATCCTGAATTGGTGCTGTCAATGTATTAGCAAATCGTTTCGATAAGAATAAAGCAATGACTAACGACATTATCGCGCCTACCCCTAGCGGTCTAACCAAAGTTGGAAGATTATCAAAAATACCATTATATGGTAAAGCCAGACGAACTATATATCCTTTATTAAATACTGCCACATAGAGCATATTTCTTTTAACAGTACTTGAGTAACGGGTTGCATAACCAACCCCTTCACTTAGAGCCTGTTTAACTTCTTCACGACCTTTATGATTTTCATCAATTTCTTCACTACCACTATCTGCTAATACTTCACCATTAGTATCAATGACAGTTAATCTAGTTTGATCATTGTAAGCAAGTGGATTCAATGCATCTACTTGTGCTTTTAAATCGTGTGATTCATCTAATTGATAATCAACCAACTTAACCGCGTAAAGCATATCATGTTTAGTATTTTCCAACATTTGACTTGATAAAATAACCATTGAAACACTGCTTGATAAAACTAGAGTGACTAATAAAACTGTGAGAAAATAGCGAAAAATAGTTTTATTCACTACCATCACCTTCCTCATAAAAACGATATCCAACACTACGTATCGTCTTAATATACTTATGGCCATCATCATTTAATTTACTTCGTAAAGCACGAATATGAACATCTAAAGCACGAGATTCACCAATAAAATCATATCCCCAAATTTCGTTTAATAATTCTTCACGTTCAACTACACGATGTTTATTATCCATTAAATAGACCAATAATTGATACTCTTTATTAGTTAATTCTAATTTCTGATCATCTAATTTTACTAAACGTGTTTGCTTGTCAACAGTAAGATGTTTAGTTCTAATAATATCGCTAGTAACATGGCGTCTTAATAATGAGCGAACGCGAGCTTGCAATTCAAGAATCCCAAACGGTTTAGTCATATAGTCATCAGAACCGCTATCTAAACCATTAACCTTATCTATCTCACGATCTTTAGCACTTAAAATTAAGATAGGTAATTCACTATCAGTTTCACGAATTTCCTTGATTGCATCAATTCCGCTCATTTTTGGTAACATTAAATCAAAAATAGCTAATGATGGTGCTTTTTTATCAATTTCTGCCAGTGCATCGATAGCATTATCAAATTGAACAACTTCATAACCATTGCTTACTAATGCTAAATTAATTATCTCGCGGATATTTTCATCATCTTCAACTACAAATATACGTTCACCCATGTTCAGTCCCCCTTAGATCAAACGATAATTATCAACTGTTCCAGTTTGGTTAAATTCAACCCATTCACAAATATTTACAGCATGATCACCAATTCTTTCGAAATATTTAGCAATCATTAGGAAGTTAATCGCTAAATCAATCGTTTCCTTTGACTCATTTACTATTTGTATTAATTCTACCTTAACTTCTTCAAATAGTCCATCCATATCATCTTCCAATTTTTTTACTTCTGAAGCTTTTTTTAAATCATGCTGATGAAAAGCTTCAATTGATTGTTTAACCATATTTTTAGCAAGATGAGCCATATTAGGTATATGTTCAACCATTTTATAAGGGCAGGTTACATCTGTATCTAATAAAATTTCTGCAATATCTGCTCCTTGGTCACCAATTCTTTCTAAATCTGTAACGACTTTTAAAGCTGTAGACACATTTCTTAAATCACTAGCTACAGGCTGTTGTTTTAAAATTAACGATAGACAACGAGCTTCTATCGTTCTTTCCATATCATTAATCACTTTGTCTCCAGCTAAAATATCACGGCATAATTCACGATCTCCTGATTTAAATGCCACAATACAGTTTTCAATTGCTAAAATAACTAGATGACACATCTTATCAAGATCTACGTGTAATTTGTTTAAATCATTTTCAAAATTTGTTCTTAACATTTTTTTCTCCTATCCAAATCTTCCGGTAATATAATCTTCAGTACGTTTATCTTTAGGCATTGCAAAAACATCCTTAGTTTTTCCATATTCAACCATCTCACCTACTAAGAAAAACGCAGTATAATCAGCGATACGACTCGCTTGCTGCATATTATGTGTAACAATTGCAATCGTATACTTTTCTTTAAGTTCCATTAACAATTCTTCAATTTTTAATGTTGAAATTGGATCCAATGCACTTGTTGGTTCATCTAATAAGATCACATCAGGTTCTACTGCTAAAGCACGAGCAATGCACAAACGTTGCTGTTGTCCTCCAGATAATCCTAAAGCACTGCTGTGCAAACGATCTTTTACCTCTTCATATAAAGCAGCTGCTTCTAATGAATCTTTAACAATCTTATCTAACTGTTTTTTATTTTTGATTCCATGAATTCTTGGTCCATATGCGATATTATCATAAATACTCATCGGAAACGGATTTGGCTGTTGGAAAACCATTCCAACTTTTTTCCTCAAAACCGTTGTATCAACACGACTATCATAAATATCTTCACCATCAAGAACCACACTACCAGTTATCTTAATATCTTTAACATAATCATTCATGCGATTTAATGTCTTTAAAAATGTTGATTTACCACAACCGGAAGGCCCGATAAAAGCCGTAATTTTATTTGTTTTAATATCTAGACTAACATTTTTTAAAGCATGCTTTTCACCATAATACAGATCTAGATTTTTTGCTTCAATTTTATTTTCCATTCTAATCCACCCTATTTACATCAAATTTATTTGTAATCAGTTTTGCTAACATATTTAATCCTAAAACAATAACAATTAAAACTAAGGCAATCACAAAGGCCGATTCATAATTAGCTTTAGCCATCTCCAAATATAATTGAATCGTTAGTGTTGCACCTGAACTTGATAAATGTGTAAAGATATTTTTTGGCAAAACACTTACTGAACCAGCTGTAAACAATAACGCCGCTGATTCTGCAACAATTCTACCCATTCCTAGGATCACACCCGTTAAAATTCCTGGCATAGCACTTGGCAATAACACAGTTCTAATCATATACCATTTAGTAGCTCCAATACCCAATGCAGCTTCACGATAACTTTTTGGTACCCCTTCTAAAGCTACCTGAGTATTTCTTGTAATAATTGGTAAGATCATAATTGCAAGTGTGAAAGAACCCGTTAATATTGAGAATTTAAATCCTAATAAATTTCCAAAAAATAACATCCCAAATAAACCATATATAATCGAAGGAATTCCCGCTAATACTTCAGTTGTAAAAGAAATAATATTAACAAATTTCTTATTTTTTGCATACTCATTTAAATAGATTGCTCCCCCAATCCCAATTGGGCAGGCAATTAATAAAGTAATTACAATAATATATAATGTGTTAATAATATTTGGTAGTATCCCTACCGTACCTTTTAAAATACTAGTAGTATTAATTAAATATGAAAAATTAAAGTATGGTAATCCACGATATAAAATATATCCAATACATACAACCAAGATCAGCACTGACAAGGCACTAGAAAGCTGTATCAAAAAATTTAATATTTTATCGCTGCTGCGATGTCTTCTTTCAAAGATACTATTCATGCTGATCTCCTCTCTTAATAATAAATGTTAGGATCAAGTTAATAATTATGATGAAAACAAATAGTACTAATCCAATCGTAAATAAAACTTGACGGTGTGTCCCTGAGGCATATCCCATTTCAGAAACAATTCCCGTAGTTAAAAAACGAACTGAATTGAATGGTAAAGGCAGATTAACTGAGTTTCCTGCTACTAATAAAATTGCCATTGCTTCCCCAATTGCACGCCCTACTCCTAATACAATTGCTGAAACTATCCCTGATTTAGCACTAGGCAAAACAACTTTAAAAATTGTTTGCATTTGACTTGCCCCTAAAGCCAATGAACTTTTACGATAATCATCTGGAACTGCCTTTAAAGCTGTTTCAGTAATATTGATCAAAGTTGGTAAAATCATAATCGCAAGAACTAAAATTGCTGAAATCAGATTTGCCCCACCAGTAAACTGATGAGTCTTTGATCCTGCAAAAATTAATAATTCTAACCTATACATAAACGGACAAATAATTAAAATTCCTAGTAATCCATATACCACTGAAGGAATTCCGGCAAGTAATTCGATTGCAGATTTAACAATTTTACGCACTTTCGGATTTGCCAATTCAGCTAAATTGATAGCTGTAAACAATCCGATTGGTACCCCAATACAAATAGCTAAAAAAACACCAATAATTGAGGTAAGTATAATTAAAAGGATTCCAAATTGAGGATCAGCAGCGGTTGGCGCCCAAACAGTTCCAAAAAGAATATCTAGTATTCCCACTTTGAAAATAGCTGGTGTACCAGAAATAATCATATAACCTGTAATAGAGACAACAGCAATGATAGACATAACAGCACAGCCACGAAAAATTATCGCGGCTGTTTTCTCTACCAAAGATTTTGTTTTTCTATTACTTATAATAGATAACATATCTTTTTCCATAATTAACTCCTATTTTTTATCTGGAATTATTAAACCAACTTGTTCAATAACTTTTTGTCCAGCTTCACTATTGATAAAATCGAACACAGCTTGTACTTCTTTACTTTGTTCACTGATTTTTCCTTTAGTAGCCATTACGAATGGTCTTTGTAAAGTGTAGCTTCCATCTTTAATAGTTTTTTCAGAAGCTTTTACACCATCTAATTTTAATGATTTAACTGTGTCATCAACAACATCTAAAGAAACATAACCAATTGCTCCTGCTGTTTCACTAACTTTTGCCATTACTGCACCAGTTTCGTTTAATTCTTGAGCATATTTACAAGCATCTTCAATTCCTAAAATTTCTTCAAATGCTCCACGAGTTCCTGAACCAGCTTCACGTCCAACAACAACGATTGCTTGATCATCACCACCTAAATCTTTCCAGTTTGTAATTTCACCAGTATAGATTTTCTTTAAGTCATCAGTAGTTAAATCAGACACTTTGTTATCTTTATGAGTAACTACAGCAATACCATCAATAGCAACAATATTTTCTTCAATTCCTTTTGCTTTTTCTTCATCTTTTAAAGCTCTTGAAGAATCTCCGATATCAGCAGTTCCATTTGTAACAGCTTCAATCCCTGCACCTGAACCAGTAAATTGTGGTTCTAATGTTAAGTTTGGATATTCTTCAGTAATCGCTTCTTTTAAAGCATTTACGAATTTTTCCATAGATGTAGACCCGTTAAGGCTAACATTTCCGCTTACATCGTTTCCACTTGCAGAAGAATCATCACCAGATCCCCCACATCCAGTAAGCCCTAAGCATAATACTAATGTTAATAAAACTCCGAATACTTTTTTCATATTTAATAATCCCTTTCTTTATCTTTTCTTAAGACACCTATATAATAATCAAATTGCAATTTACGATATATCAATAAATTGTATTTATTATGTTAAGTTTACGTAAAGAAAAAAGAGAACCCTCAAGTTCTCTATTCATATATCCTTAACATAGCCCTTATTCGTGTCTTTACAATCTCTTTTAGACTTAAAGGAAAAACAACTTCAACCTTATCTTGAAGCATCATTATCCAGCCAATTAAACCATCTGATAAAGCCACATCTTTAATAAATGCTTCAATTCGACCATCAAAGCATTTATTTACATTAATATCTTGTCCAAACTGATTAACAACTTCTCTTAGTACACTAGATTCAAAAGCAATCTTTAAATCGATTCGTTCATTACTAACATACATATTAACATTATTTTCAAATTCTTTTTCCATATCGAAACGATCTTGAATATCTTCATAACTACTGCTATGATTTCTCACGATACGCATTCGATCAATTCGATAAACACTTAAACTATCTTTTCTTTTATCAAAATAACCAATCAAATAATAATTAGAATTTCTAAGAATCAATTTATATGGGGAAATAACATATGTTTCAGGATTAAGATTACCATTAGTATGGTATACCTCTTGAAGAGCATTATCTTTGATATCATAACTAATATATTTAAAAGCAATATTTTTGTGGTTATTAATTGCTTTGATTACCGTAGTTAAATTTAATAATAGATCATATGTTAATTCATTATCATTTTGATGTTCCGTATTTAAACGTTCCATTTGAATAACTGAACTAATCAAAGCTAATTTATTAACTAAATCATTCGCTGATTTTTTATCAAGATTGGGATTAAATAAAACACTGTCAATTAATAGCTGCAGCTGTCCATCTTCAAAAAAATCCTCATCAATAATATAACCCCTTCTTCTAATTGTTTTTATTAACTGCTTATTACTCAAACAATAATAAAAATCATTAAGTTTTTTTATTAAACTATATACCGTTTTAATATCTAGAAAAATCTCATAATTTTCCAAACGCTTTAAAATATCTTTAGCACTAATCGGCTCCCTAGCTTCCTTAATGATTTTAAAAACATAATACAGTTTTTCACCCATAATTTCCTTACTCCTACATTATCGCTAAATTTAATGGTATATACATCATTCTAGCATATTTGTTGTATAATCGGGGACTAAAGTTATACAACGCCGGTAAATAACGTCCCAGTCTTTCATCAATTGTAATGTATTCAAGATGATTATATACTTTTTTATATTGCTTTTCTAATAATAAGATATGACTTGCAAGATAGTGATAACGTTCATTACTAAAGTTTAAACGTGTAGCCAAAGCCATGATAAAATCATTAAGATTATTATTAGTAAACTTAATTAGATGTCTTAATAAACAATACGTTTCAATTGAAAATCCACCATTTTCAATAATATAATTTAATAACTTATATTTATATGTCAACATCGGACTATAATGTTTATCCAATAAAAGATTCATCATGATCAAATGATTTTCCATCTCATTTAAACCCTGAGCCTGATCAATTAGTTTTTTTATCTTACTAAATACTGCTAATTCTAAATCCTTACGTCTCATTAATTTTTTGCGAATAATTTTAACATCCATACTTATATTAATAAGATCATGGATATCCTGCATCCAATATCCTTCACTTATATCCAATAAATACTGTTTAACTTCAATAATATCCTTATCTATAACTTTTTGATAACTTTGCTTTTTCATGATATCACTCCTTTAACTACTTCTATTATAGTAATTTAAAAAATTTTTATACCAAAAATAAGCTAATTAAAAACCGTTATTTTGGTTTTTAATTATTTTGTTAAAATTTGTCGTAAGAAAAACTAAGGAAATCCATTTCAGATAAAATGTTCTTCCTTAGCTATCAATAAAATATATTTATTTAAATTAGCAAAAAGTCTTCAATCCCTTAACAATTATGCGAGTCTTTTCTTAATAACAAAATGAATAATTCTTTCAATAAATAGTCCAAAAATAGATAAAATTAAACCAATAAAAACTAAATTTAATGTTATCGGTGCTAAATGTAATAAACCACTAAATAATAATACCGCACCATAAAAACCTCCAGCCATCATCGTACAGATAATAATTCTTAACATTGTAAAAGGATAACAAGAGCGTATTACCGCTGCCATAGAAATAGTTCCTAAAACTAAATACATTAATGTTACTAGTTCTAAATCATTTATTTTCCACATTGGTCCAAAAATCATGATAGCAATGAATAAAATCACAATACTTAGTGCATTACCAGCTGCTTTACTAAATACTTTAGGCAAAAAACGTCCAGTAATTTTACGAGTATCAGCTTCAAAAATCGTCATAAACGATGGCATTGCTTCAATCAATAAATCAATTAATGTAATTTGTAACGGAATAAATGGGAAGGCAGTATTACTGATTACACAAAACAACGATAATAAAATCGTATAAATTGTTTTGATAAAGAATACACCCGCTACACGCGTAACATTATTAACAACTTTACGTCCTTCGAGAAGAACATCTGGTAAACATGTAAAATCTGAATTTAATAAAACTACTTGTGAGATTTGTTTTGAAGCATCACTTCCATCAGCAATTGCAATTGAACAATCAGCTTCTTTTAACGCTAACAGGTCATTAACTCCATCACCTGTCATAGCTACATGATGACCATCATTTTTTAAAGCTTCGACAATCATTTTCTTTTGACTAGGAGTTACCCGACCAAAAATAGTGTAATTACGAACTACCTCTTGAATTTCATCATCATTTATCGTTGACATATCAATGCAACGTTCATAATTTAATACCCCTGCTTTTTTAGCAATTGCCATAACTGTATTTACATTATCACCAGAAATAATTTTCGCATCTATTCCTTCTTGATGAAAATATTCTAATGTTTCTTTAGTATTATTTCTAATTGTATCTGATAAAATAATCGCCATTAGTGGTTGTAATCGTGGCAACTCTTCTTTATCATCAACAGTCTTTTCAGTATAACCAATGGCAATCGCACGCATTCCTTGCAACATTAATTCATGAATATCTTCAGGCAGTTCACCAGAAATAATTTTTTCTGCTGCTCCTACGACGATGGTTCCTATACCTTTAAATTCAATCGCACTCCACTTACGTAATGAAGAAAATGGGATCTTTTTAACATATTCATAAAGATTATTTTCTCCAAAATAGCTATTCATCGCTTGAAAAGTTGCATTATTATCATCACTGGCACGCATATATGAGCCCATTACTTCATCGAGTTTAAAATTCTGAGTTGTTTCTAACGTATATGTTTTTTCGACCTTCATTTTTCCATCAGTGATTGTTCCTGTTTTATCTAAACACAAAACATCAACATGCGATAATGTCTCTAATGAATATAAATCTTGAATCAACACTTTACGTCTTGCTAAACGAGTCACTCCATTTGCTAACGACACACTAGTTAACAAGACTAACCCTTTAGGCAACATTCCTAATAATCCTGCTGCCGAAGAGACAACTGCATTAAATAACGTATCTTGTCGTAAATACATTGCTTCAACAAACAAAATAATTCCCAATGGGATTATCATAAAAGTAGTAACTTTTGTAACTTTATTCATTGAATCCATTAATTCAGAATTCTTCTCTTTAACTTTTTGTGCCTCTTTAACAATAGTTGTTGCATAATTACTATCACCAACATTTTTAACCCTTGCATAACATTTTCCAGAAACTACACTACTACCTGACAGCAGGTGCCCACCTATATTTTTATGAATCGGATCTGATTCCCCAGTTAATAGTGACTCATTGGCCTCAATCATTCCATGAATCACAGTTGCATCATTACATACTTGATTTCCACTTTCAAGAACTAAAACATCATCTAGAACAACTTCATTAATATCGACAATTACATGTCTGCTGTTACGAACAACCATAATTGTTGGCTTAGTTAAAATTGATAATTGATCTACTAGTTTTTTTGCCTTTACTTCTTGCCAAATTCCAATAACTGAGTTGGTAACAATAATTGCCATAAAAACTAAATTTGACCAAGCCTGAACAAATACTAAAGCTACAAATATTAAAAAATTCAAAAGATTAAATAATGTGCAAACATTATCTTTTATAATCTGCCCATAACTTTTACTGACAGGCTTACTAACTCCGTTAACTTGCCCCTTAGCAATTCTTTCCTGGACTTCACTATCATTTAAACCCACTTTATAATACATAGGTAATTCCTTTTCCATCTATTCCACCTCCGGATTTCTCATCATTATATTACACTTTGTTGAGCAAGCATATACACTTTACTAATTCTTAACATTCCCTTAACTAAAATAAAACAAAAAAGGATAACTAAGCGTTATCCAATTTTCGCGGTATTTTAACCTCATCATCAAGCTCTCCCTTTTCTTCCCAGTGAGCTTTTATTGTTTTATTGATTAGCCAAATCAGTAAAAATTCACAATATAGAATCCAACTGAATTTGCTTTGAATAAACATAATAAACTTTCCTAATAATGGTATATGCCAAACATATTTACCAATGATATCACTACGTTTTGTATAATATAGATCTAATTCATCTCGACCCTCGGCATTTGTTCGATAATATAATTGTCCATTTTCTTCTTGTGTTTTATTAAAATGATGTGTCAACACTATTTCTTGCTCTCCCCGCTGAACTTTAAATGTAATTATTTCTCCAGGGGCAATAGATTCATTTTCATCAATTGTTTTAGTAAGTACCATTGAATACGTTGGAATTCTAGGTTCCATGCTATCCGTCATGACTGCATAAAAGCGATATCCAATAAAATCAGTTATCTCTTGAGCATAAAATTGCATCCCAACAATATACATCAATATCATTCCCAATATCAGCCAATATGCCAGCTTGCTAAATTTTCTCACCTTTTCTTTCATGACTTTCACATCCTATATTATATACTTGGACAAAAATGCCATTATTGATAGCATTAAACAGTAGTCTTTTGTAATGTTGCTTTTAGTTCAACAGTTACTTTTTTATTTGCTAACGCATCAGTTCCAGCTTTATCATCTGTTGCAGTAACTACTACTTTGTAAGTATTAGTTCCAGTAAGACTTTTATCAACATTACCGGCGACTTTTTCTGCCGATTCCTCTGTTCCATCATAAATTTCTAAAGTATAGCCAGTTGAAATTGCTGTATCATTAGCTTTAACTACTGGTTCTAATTTTAGTTCCTTACCACTTAAATCAGCTGCATCTATACCTGTTATATTAAATGTTACTTCCCCACTTGAACTAGGTACGTAAGAACTAGTTAAATCACTAGCAACTGGCTCGGTAAGAACAATATCAGCTGCCTTTTCCACATTAATTTGTTTAAATGTCACTTCATTGCTTGTAGTAGTATCAGATAAATTATCCCATGCCGCAAAGGTCATTGCAGAAGTTAAAGCTACGGCACCAACTGATGCCATTGTTAATAATGTACTCTTTTTCATAATAATTTTCTCCTTTAGTATTTTTTATATTATATGTGTCGGAATTTGTCATTCCTGTTTCTATACCTATATTCTAATACTAAATTCAAAAAGCAGTTAATACTTATCTTGGTAGGTCTAGTTATACTTTTTGTGTATATCTACATATCCGCATAATTATCGTTAATAATTTCTAAAAATATTTTAGCAGCATCTGATAAAATTTCTCTTTTACGCTTAATAATAATGAATGATTTATTTATATTACAATTTTGAAACTGCATACTTTTTATTCTTGAATGTTTCAGTTCTTCTATTTGCCATTTATGCCCCAACATAAAAGCATCAGTATGATTAAGCATATTGATAATAGCATGATAATTACTCATCGTAATAGTTTTATGAAAACTGCTGATTTGAATACTGCCGTCAATCGTTAGTGATAAATTTAAATTAGAAAAGAAATCATGAGGCAAATGGATATATGTACTGCTAACCAATTCTTTAGCATCTATAATTTCGCCCTTAGCTAACGGATTTTGTTCGTTTATATGAACATATAATGGTCCTGTTCCAAGTACAATCATTTCTACATCTTTCAATTCTGTCATTTTTCTAAAGATTGCCAACTGATAATTATTTAGAATTACTATTCCTATTTCAGATGTCATATCACTAACGTTATTTAGAACTTCTTCTGCCGTAGTCTCAATCATTTTTATTTCGGTATCTGCAGACTTAATGTGATTATAGAATTGTAAAATCAGGTCATCCCTTAAAAAAATAGAATCGACTGATACTGCTAATTTACTATAAATCGATTCCTCACTTAAATTCTTTAATTTCTCTAAAACTTGAAACTGTTCTAAAATTGAGCTCCCGTAATAATATAGCAATCTCCCTGTTGGCGTAAGTGTAACTCCCCGATTACTGCGAATAACTAATTCTTTCCCCATTTCCTCTTCTAATGAATGAATTGAACGACTTAAACTTGGCTGTGAAACATAAAGTTGTTCAGCAGCTTTATTGATACTGCCACAATCAACAACTTTAATAAAATTCCGTAACTGCTCATTTTTCATGCTATCCCTCCAATAACTTATATATCACTATTGTATCACATGAAAATACAAAAAAATAACGCTATTAACGTTATTTTTTCAATTTATCTAGGAATTTTTTTATTCTTGATGTAGCTTCCTTGATTTGTTCGATTGAGTAAGCATACGATACCCTAATAAATCCTTCACCAGCTTCCCCAAAGGCAGTACCAGGGACACAAGCAACTAATTGATCCTTTAATAATTCTTCACAAAATTGATCAGAAGTCATTCCTGTTGATTTAATACACGGGAATACATAAAATGCTCCTTGAGGAGTAAATGTATGTAATCCTAAATCATTAAATGCTTTAACAATGTAATTACGACGAAGCATGTATGCTTTTCGCATTTCTTCAATTTCATTATCACAATGACGCATTGCTTCAATTGCTCCATATTGAGCACCTGTCGGTGCTGACATGATTACATATTGATGAATTTTATTCATTGCTTTAGTCAAAACTTCATTAGCTAATACATATCCTAAACGCCAGCCTGTCATTGCATAAGCTTTAGAATATCCGCTGACTAAAATTACCTGATCCTTGATTTCATCAAATGCAGCAATTGAACAAAATTTTTGTTCATATGATAATTCGGCATATATTTCATCAGTTATTACAATAATCTCATGCTTTTTTATAATTGAAACAATCTTTTCATAATCCTCACGAGTCATAAATCCACCTGTTGGATTACTTGGATAGTTTAATAAGATTGCTTTTGTTTTAGGTGTAATAGCAGCTTCTAATAATTCAGGTGTTAATTTAAACTCATTGTCTTCTTTAAGCTCAATATTTACTACCTTTCCACCTGCTAAAGCAACTCCTGGAGTATATGCGACATAACTCGGCTGTAATAAAATCACTTCATCTCCAGGATTGATAATTGCACGAAAAGCAAGATCAATCGCCTCTGAGCCCCCAACTGTAACGATACATTCCTTATCATAACAATAATCCAAACCAAATCTTCTTTTTTGATAACGACAAATTTCTTTTCTCAGTTCTACTAAACCTTGATTAGCTGTATAAAAGGTTTTACCTTGTTCAATTGAATAAATTGCAGCCTCTCTAATTTTCCATGGAGTATCAAAATCGGGTTCCCCAACCCCTAAAGATATAACTCCCTCCATTTGATTAGCTAAATCAAAGAATTTTCGAATACCACTAGGTGGTATTTCTCTTACTGTATCATTTAATACCTTATTGAAATCCATTATGGAGTTACCAATAATCTTTCTGCAGCTTCTTTGTCATCATCATCAAAACTTAATCCATTATTTTTATATTGCTTTAATACAAACATTGTTGCAGTACCAGTTACCCCTTCTAATGGTGCCAATTTAGAGGCAACGAAACGGGCGGCTTCTTGCATTGTGTGTCCTTTAACAATCGCAACGAATTCAAAGCTTCCGCTTAGCAAATACATTGTATCTACTTCTGGGAATGCATAGATCTTTTTAGCAATACGATCATAACCATACTCACGTTCAGGAGTTGCATTAATTTGAATTAATGCCATTACATTATCAACGTTTGTACGATCCCAATTAATAATCGTATGATATCCGCAGATAACTTTATCCTTTTCTAATTGGCTGATGGTATCAACAACATTATCTTCTGTTTCGTTTAATGCCATCGCAAGATCCGTAACGTCCATACGTGCATTATTATGAAGTAATGTTAATAATAAGTTCTCATCCATATTTCTTTCCTCCAATTTATTTTACTCATTATATAACATTTTATGTTTGAGGTAAAGGTGAAGAACTATTACAATCATTATTTTTTTCTTTAAAAACCATTATTCAAAGTGACTTCCAACATTTAGCTTTTCTTCCTCTTTTTCACCACTATCACCCCAATTACATTAATTGCCATAATCTATATAGGTACCATCTTAATCCCATCACTTGTAGATCCCAATAATTTTGGATATCTTGTTTGCCATTATTGTTAGGTATTTCTTAATCAGGTACTTCAATAATTTCTTCTAAACCAGTCACGGCCATAGCTAAGTTTTCAGTGATCTTAACAATAAGATTCTATCGCTAAATTCAGGTAAGACTAAGCGTAACTAAAAAAGTAACAATCATTAATATTTGTCACCTTCTTTAAAAATAATTATTAACCATAGCTTTAACTGCCCATTTATGAGAACTTAACACCATCTCTCGTGGTGTAAGTTCTAAATCATTAATCAACCATTTCTTTATTAACATAACTTGTGAAGCAGCAAAAAAGTAAGCTGCATACTCCTTTTCGACTAAACTTATTTCTACATCTTTTAATATCTCTAAGTTAATTTCCTCAAAACAATATAAAAGACAATGTTCTAAAGAATTATTCCCCTCAATATTTATAGCCTTTACATAAAACTCTTTTTCGTCATAAAAATGTTGATACATCTTTTCTAATATAATCGGTTGATTTAATTCCACCTTTCCTAACAATTCTAGCATTCCTTTTAAATCACTAATCACATTATCAACAACAATGCGTTCAATCACTTCATATTTATCATGATATAATGCATAAAAAGTTTTTCTCGAAACATTTGCCATTTGACAGATCATTTTAACAGTAATATTCTCAAATTTTTTGTTTTAACAAGTTCCTTAGCAGCAGTTTCTATCTTCTGATATGATTTCACTTATACCATCTCACTTTCACTTTTAATTATAAACAAATACATTAATTATTTACTATAATAGTCCAAACAATATATATTGTCTACACAAATAAATTACTAAATATCTTTTATTTTTATAATCAACCATTTATAATCAAATTCAAAGGTTAGTAGTTAATAAAACATTTATTAAGAATAAAAATTTATTGCAAAAATGGTATAATAAAACCCTTTCATTAATAATTTATGATAAAATAAAAACAAGGAGGTTTTAACATGAAAACATTCTATGTATCTAGTTATGGTAAAAGTGACAATAAAGGAATTTACATTATTGATCTTAATGAAGAAAATCAAAAATTATCTCTGGTACAACATATAGTAACCCATGATTATCCATCTTACATGATCACTAAAAATAATATTTTATACGTAGCTTACAAAAATGCTAGTCGACTTAATAATGGAGGTGGAATTGGAAGTTTTTCAATTCACAAAGAAGAACTTATTCCCAACAATAATTATAATTCTAATGGACGTTCTTATACCCATTTATGTGTTAGCGATAATTCACGATATCTTTTTGCAGCTAACTATCATGTTGGTTCCACAGCATCATATTTATTAGAAAATAATTTTATTAAAGAAAAAATCTGTGCTATCCACCATACTGGACTTGGTCCCGATCTACTAAAACGACAAACTGGACCACACTGCCATTATGTTGGAATAACCCCTGATAAGGAATTTGTTTATGCTGTTGATTTAGGAGCTGATAAAGTAATCATGTATACTTATCAGGATGGAAAATTAGAAGAAGATGTTGAACATACTTTAAATGTGGTACCAGGCTCTGGACCACGTCACATGATTTTCTCTAAAGATGGTCGTTTTGCTTATCTAGTAAATGAGATTTCTAATAATTTAATGGTTTATAAATATAATGATAAATATTTAAATCTAATTCAAGTTATTCATACAACGCCTCGTCATTTTCACGGTTTTTCTAGCGCTAGCGCTATTCGTCTAAGTGCGACAGGAAATCATTTATTCATTTCAAACCGTGGTCATGATAGCATCGTTCTATATCGAGTCAACCAAGAAACTGGTAAAGTTTCATTACTATATATGGTTCATACTGGTAAAAATCCTCGTGATTTTAATATTATTGATGATAAATATTTAATTGTTGGTGCGCAAGACGATGATGAATTAGAGTTATTAACATTTGATGAAAAAAGCGAACAACTAGTTAGAACAGCTTCAACTTTAGCTATTCCTGCACCAGTTTGTATCGCAATAAATAAGGAGAAATAAAATGAAATACGAGATTAAAGGGGACAATCTCCCTGTAGTGATTTGTCACTTAGAAAAAGGAGAATCAATGATTACTGATAGCGGTGCCATGAGTTGGATGGATCCCGTTATGGAAATGGAAACAACAAGTGGTGGTTTTGGTAAAGCATTTGGTCGAATGTTTAGTGGAGAAACAATGTTCCAAAATCGTTATCATGCTAAAGAAGACGGCATGATTGCTTTTGCATCTTCTTTTCCAGGGTCAATCGAAGCTGTTGAAATTAATCCAAATCATGAAATTATTGTACAAAAGTCATCATTCCTAGCAGGAACTTCAGGAATTGACATGTCAGTTTTTTTCAATAAAAAAATGGCAACAGGAATTTTTGGTGGTGAAGGATTCATTATGAATAAGATCAGCGGTACAGGTACTGTCTTTTTAGAAATTGACGGTTCAGCTATTTCTTACGATTTATTACCTGGTCAACAAATGGTTATTGATACAGGATATCTAGCTATGATGGATGCTACATGCAAGATGGAAATTCAAAGCGTTAAAGGAGTTAAAAATAAACTGTTAGGTGGTGAAGGTTTTTTTAATACGGTTGTCACAGGACCAGGAAAAGTAGTTCTTCAATCAATGCCAATCAGTGCCGTAGCAGCGGGATTAATTCCATTTTTACCAAGCGGAAAATAATTTAATTAAGGAATATGTTTAGTCATATTCCTTTTTTGTTTACATTCATAGGTATGCTTGCTAAAATATACGCATGAAAAGGGGGAGCTTATGAAACCAATGATTTTCTTTGATGTTGATGGAACATTAATGGATAACCATGACTACCAGGTTACTCCATCAACTAAAAAAGCATTACAAAAATTACAAGAGAATGGTTATAAAATTGGAATTGCAACTGGTCGTGCTGTTAATTCATTAAAACGTACCGGGGTTGTTGATATTGCTAATTGGGACGGCTTTGTTTGTAATAATGGTCAAACTGTGCTTAATAAAAATTTTCAAATCGTCGAAGAATTGGTTATTTCCCCGGAAATAGTCCATCGTTGTATAAAAATTGCTAAAGATAATAATATTCCACTCGCTTTAAAAATGGAGCATCGAATCATTACCCAAGAGCCCGATGAAAATGTTTACACTGCACGCAAATTTTTTAACTCTATCATCCCTCCGGTAGGTATTTATCAAAACCAAAAAGTTGAAGCGATGATTGCCTATGGACCAAATGGATATGATTATGCGCCATTTAAACAATTAGAAGGTTTACATATCTTACCCGGAGTCTCTACATATTGTGATATAACTCATGCTGATGCAACTAAAGCAACTGGTATTCAAGTTATCTTAAAACAATATAATCTTGATAAATATATTTGTTTTGGCGATTCTTTAAATGATGTTGAGATGTTTAATCATGCTGCTATCTCTATTTGCATGGGACAAGGTGACGCATATCTTAAAAACATTGCAACTTTTGTCACTGACAGTATTGATGATGATGGTATTTATAACGCTTGTATTAACTTAGGTTTATTTAAATAGTTATAAAAAGTTCTACAAAAATGTAGAACTTTTTTCTTAATCAAATTTTCGTTTAGATACAGCTACCATCATCAATGAAATAATCATTAAGCTTCCAGCACCTAAAACATTTAAATCATCGCCTGTTTTAACAGCTGTTTGTTTATCATCAGGATTTGTTGTTGAATTATCCTCAACAATCATTGGTAGAGCTACTGATGCTAGTTTATATCTAATCTTAGTCGCAAGATTACGAGCCAAAGAAGTATAATTTAATACTCCATTCTGTGTTGCTAAATCTAATATGATATTACCCTTTTCATTTACTGATACTCTAGCCACCTCAATATCTACAGGCTCATCTTCGCTTCCAAAAATTCCATAAGACTGAACATCACCTTTAACCAAACCACTAGCATCACTATTGTATCCGGTTATTTTAAACATCTCAGTTGTTAATTTAGAAGCATCAACTTTCTTACCGTTCATATCAATTTCAAGAGCCGTTATTTTTTCACCACTATTAGTTACTGTAGCAATTAAGTTATAAGCATAAATATTGTCACCTACTGCTTCTCCAGCTACAGGATTAGTAACTGTTTTTAATTGATAATCATTAGTTGAAGTTGATAAAGATTTAAACCATGTAATCGTATCTAAACTCGCATTAGTTGAAGCATAAACATCACCATTCAACATTTTGATCCACGACCAGTGAGCGCTGCTATATGTTTCATCAGGATAACTGACATCCTCAAATAAACCACAGTAGATATCTCCATCAAGCCCCCTGTCATCACGATAGGATTTAATCATATTATAAGCATATTGAGTCCATCCATAATAGATTGTTGTATCATAATAACAATGTACCATGAAAATCGGAACATTGCTTACGGCAATATTTTCTAGCCATTCGTCATAATTAGCTAAATATTGATTGAAATCAACTGGTTTCTTAAAGGTATCACCACTTGTATAAGCATCACCAGCATCTAAATATTCAGTAGAATCAGTGTAATTTCCACCTAGACCTTCAACATATTGGTCATTTTTGGCAATAGCAGCACATGACATTAATGCGCCTGCAAAGAAATCACCATATTTTGCTAACATCCGTTGTGTCATTAAACCGCCTGCTGATAATCCAGAAACAAATACTTCTTTAATTCCAAATTCTGCTATAGCTTGATCAATAATAGTTTTTGCTTGTTGCGTATAATCATTATACCAATAATCTGGTGCTTGAAAAGCTAATACATAAGCTCCCTTAAAAGCACTTTGTAGTTCATCAGTTGTATAAGTTACAGCTAAACGATTAGCAGCTATCTGTGAGTAGTTATTACTAACCCCATCAACACCACCTTCTCCATTACCATGAAAAACAACGATTAGAGTATCTCCAGATAATGGTTTATAAACTTTTGAAGCAATGCTTGTATAATTCCCAGCACTTCCTGAAACCTTACTATAAGTTTCAAATTGATCTGTTTCATAATTTACATAACCATATGTATTACTTGTGTTCGTATTTTGAACAAACGAGCTATTTACCTCTAATGCACTTAGATTAGAAGTAACCATTGTTGCAACTATCATTATTGCAATTAGCGATGATAAAAACTTTTTAATCTTTTTCATAACATCCTCCTCTTTGACACTTATCTTAGCATGGCGGATTTTATTATTATTGTTGTTTATTTGTTTTAATCTTCATTAATCTTTACTTCTTATTCTTTTCACGATACTGCTTTGGTGTCATTTGATAAACTTCTTTAAATACACGATTAAATATTTGAATATTTGCAAATCCGTTATTTAAAGCAATACTTACAATCGTATCATCAGAATGTTTTAGTTCATATAAACAATGCTGCATTCTGACATTACGTAAATACTCAAAAATAGTAATACCTGTCTTTTTCTTAAAAATATTTGATAAATAAGTCTTGTTATAGCATGTCATTCTTGCTAAATCATCTAAACTAATTTTTTGAGCATAATGATAATCAATATATTCAGTAATCGAAATAACTAATTCATAACTTTCATCATCATGCTTTTCTTTAATATAATGCCCCTCTAACATTAACTGTTCAGCCAAAACACTAATAATTTCTAAAACAATAATATTAGCTTTAACTTTATTATTATTTTCATAGGCTTCTACTAATTTGAATAAATAATCCACAATTTTCTTTTTAGCTAATGGTTCTTTTTCCAAGCTAAAGCCACGTTCAATACATTGTGGACAAACATGGTCAATATAATTACGGTCAATCAATAAGACAATCCCCTCTAATCCCTTCTTTACATCAACATCATGAATTACTCCCGAATTCACTAATAACAAAGTTCCTGCTGGTGCAATAACTTCTTTATTCTCCATCTGTTGAACCTTTAAGCCCTTTACTACATAAGTGATTTCAATACTATTATGCCAATGATTTTCCATATAATAATCTTTATCATAATGTGTATGGGCAAGTGTAAAGAAAGTACTGCGCTGATAATCAATTTTTTCGTGTTTGCGCACCACTATACGATGTGACATGTTAACCTTCCTTTCGTAATTATACATCATTATTATCGTATCACATATTTTATTAATTAGGATTAATCTTTTTGATAAAAAGAGCAAGTATTTAATTTTAAATATTGTTTTATTTATATAAAATATTTTAATTCTCATATTCCTATACAGAAAGACTAGTCTTTTTACTTAAAATCGTATATAATATCCATGTTTTCAATGAGGTGACATTTAAGTGAAAATAATACTATGAAAGGATATAATATATGAACAAAGGTATTTCAGTAAAACTGGTTGTAATCAATGCGATGATTGCGGGGGTTTATGCTGTACTCACTTTAGCAATCTCACCCATCGCATATTCAGAAATCCAATTTAGGCTATCAGAAATAATTGTTTTTTTAGCATTTTATAATCGACGCTATATTCCTGGCTTAACGATTGGTTGCATTATTGCTAATCTATTTTCACCAATGGGAATGTTAGATATTGTCTTTGGAACTTTAAGTACGATTATAGTATGTATTGCTATGTACTTGATTAAAAATCGCTATTTAGCTGCTGGAGCAGGAGCAATTATAACAGGAATGATTATTGGGGCTGAATTATGGTATGCTTTCAATATTCCATATGTAATAAACGCAATCTATGTTGCTGTTGGAGAATTAATTGTTTTAATTATCGGAGCACTTGTCTTTAAATCATTAGAAAAAAATGACCGTTTAATGAACTTATTAGATTTAAAATAAGATCATTGACGGTCTTTTATTACTTTAATATTCTTTTTAATCATTAAGCAGTTTTTTAAGATCAGCAACTGACACATCCATTTTTTTTGAAATCTGCTCCGTTGTCATCCCACGATCAATAAAACGGTTAATTACCATCTTCATCGACTCACCTACTTCAATAATATGTTTATCCAAGTCATAAAAACGGACTACTCGTTGACCCCAGCTATGCTCTATAACATCATCAAGATACTCTATTTGTGGGTACACAGATAATCTTTTTAAAAATGCATCAAAATTTTCTTCTTCAAAACAAATTTCATGATTATTTGCTTTTTCAATAATCTTCTCTTTCTCTATATTAATAAGCCAGTCAAAATCTTGCTGCAATGATAACCCACAATCAAACGTAATATTTATTCCATAATCCTGATAAACTTCTAAATCAAATAGTTCTTCATAAAATTTTTTTGATGCATTAATGTCTTTTACTGATATTACAAATCCTGTATATCTCATCTTCTTCTCCTTAAAATTTTGCCAATTTATTTTTTCCTAATGATTTAGCAATATATAAGGCACTGTCTGCAGCCTTATATAGTTCCGCTACGGTTTCTCCATCCTTTGGTGCAACTGCTAACCCACAACTACATGTGACAACAATATCTGGATGTTCTTCTATTTTTATTTTAGCAATTTGGTTACAAGTCAGTTCAAGTTTTTGAATAACAATATTAATAATTTGAACATTTTCAATTAAGATAACAAACTCGTCACCGCCTAAACGTCCGACCAAATATTCACCAAGATTATCTCTTAAAATTTGTCCAATTTCTTTCAAAATAATATCACCAATAGGATGACCATATGTATCATTGATTTTCTTAAAATCATCAATATCTAAAATCGCTAATCCAAATTCACTTTGAGCTTTTAAATACCTCTTAATTTCCTCTGTTAATTTCCGACGATTATATAAACCTGTCAAACTATCATAATCAGCTCTTTTTAACAAAACACGACGCTCTTTTTTATTTACAATAAAAATATAAAGAACCGTAACTGTTAGAACCATTGCAACAGCTCCCAGCAAATATGTCTCATATTTCATAATAAACTGATAATCTTGAAATGCATCAGAGACTAATACAGAATAACAAATTACCCACTCACTTGACTCTAAAGGAACATATACTAAATAACGTGTTTCTTTACCTCCTTTAGTCAAAACACATCCTGAAACATAATTACTAATGTCTGTTTTTATCTGCTGCAGCTGCTGATTACTTAAAATATTACTTTCCTGACAATAGTCATAAAAATTTCCTTGATAATTATGAAGCTTCTGATCATTAATCAAAAAATTACCAGAATAATCAATTAAATAAGTATAACCCTTGTTATTATATAAATTAGAAAACTCAATTTCACTAATTGCCCGTACATCATAAGATCCCATTACCATACCGATTATTTGACCATGTTGACTATAAATTGGAACAGATAAAGCCATCCTACGCTCACCATCAATAACTGAATCTACTGGTTCACTATTTCTAGCTCCTCCATTCATCGTATCTTGATAATATCCTCTAGTACTTATATCATAACTACTACCATCACTTAGATATCCAATTCCATCTTCAAACGCCACAACAATTCGATCAAATCCATTTTTAGAAACAAATGCTTTAGTAAAATTTATCAATTGTGACATATCACGTGTGTTTAAGCTAGTGATATACCCAGATATCCCTTCTAATTCTTGATATTGTATAGAGATCGTCGCTTCCAAACTTTTGCGATGAGAAATTACTTCGTTAAGTAAAATTTCTTGAACTTTTTCATTAATCCCACTATTGATATTAGTTAAAAAAATAGTTACACATATAATTGACATTATAATAAAAAACAAGATGGCGAATAGGTACTTCTTTGTGTATTTAGACTCTACTTTTAGCATCTTTTTCACCCCTTGTTTTATTTACTATTATTCACGTTCTTGAATCGTTACGTGAACAATATCTCCTGGTTGTTTATTAATTATTTTTCGAATATCTTTTCTCAACCCAATAATATGATTAGGGGTTTTCATTTTTACTAAACTTCCTAAATATTCGATTCCATCAAATGTAGCAATGACTTTTACACGTCCTTTATTAAATTCCTTTTTTACATCGTATGGAAAATCAACATAAGCACCATCTATATTCGGTACTTTTTTAATTACAGCATCAAATTCATATCTTTTCATATTCATTTTATCACTTCCATATGTAATTGTAACCTATATCAAGAAAATAATCTAATTTCATTACTTTTAACTAGATATAATCTTATTATAAGAAACTCTAAGATTATAAAAATTTAAATATCGATCCCATGATTAAATAAATAAAAACTAAGTCTTTTAAAACATGATATCTCCCATGAATTACCATAAAAAACAACTCGTTTAGCTTTTTTATTGTCTTTATTAGAATTCTAATTTGATGATCTTCAAACTCAGTTTCTAGAGTACTCCAAGCCATATTGGAACGATACTGTTGATAATCAATATTAAACTTTTTTTTCTGTTTTACTTCTTCATCTAATATAGTAATTAAATCTTTAAAACTCTCATAGCCACCCTTACTAAAAAAACGATGTAAAGAAGCCTTAGAGATCCCTACATCATCAATAACTTTCTTAATCGTCAACTGTTCCAATGAATTTAAATGCATTAATAAATAGTGTGCAATCACACTATCACTAGATTCTTAGCTACACAACCGATATAGCATTTTATATGTATACATATTATCTACCTCTTTCAATAATTATACTTCAATATAAAAAAACATAAAGTTAATTATCTTCATTAACAACTCAAAATAATAATGTTATTGGCCATAATTTTATCAAGAAACTACTTATCAAAGTTTATATTTTACAAAAAACAGACTTAATGATGCAATCTCACTAAGTCTGTTTTAAACTATTTTAGTTTAGTAATATCTACTAAAGAAGTATCCCCTTTATGACGTTTTTCTAAACTAGTAATCAATGCTTGAGCAGTATCTAATGAAGTAAAGATTGGAATTCCTGCTTCTACAGCAAATCTTCTAATTAAGAAACCATCTTTTAAGTTATCATTGCGAGTGGGAATATCAATGATTAAATCAACAGTATCTGTTAACATTAAATCAAACAATGTGTTACTTTTAGCACTAATGCGATTCACTAAACTAACTGGTACATCATTTTCTTTTAAGAAATTATAAGTTCCTTCGGTTGCATATAAATCATAACCAAACATATAATATTGTTTTGCAATTGGTAAAAATTCATCTTTTGCAGAATCTTTAATCGTACAAATAATATTCTTTTTCTTTGGTAAATTGATTCCTGAACCAATAAATGCTTTATAAATTGCCTCATCATAATCAGTTGAAATTCCAAGCACTTCTCCTGTTGATTTCATTTCTGGACCAAGACTAATCTCAGCTCCCTTAATTTTTTCAAAAGAGAAAACCGGCATTTTAATCGCAATTGTTTCTTTTTCTGGTGCTAAGCCATATTCATATCCCTGTTCTTTAATTGTTTTTCCCATAATAACATGAGTTGCCACATCTACCACCGGAATATCTGTTACTTTAGAAATATATGGAATTGTTCTACTTGAACGAGGATTTACTTCAATTACATATACTTGGTCTTCATATACAATAAATTGAATATTAATTAAACCGATGACATTTAAAGCTTTAGCTAAACGACCTGTGTATTCAACAATCGTATCTTTAATATGCTGTTTGATCTTTTGAGTTGGATAAACTGATATACTATCACCTGAATGGACTCCCGCACGTTCAACATGTTCCATAATTCCCGGAATCAGTATTCCATTTTCATCACAAATAGCATCAACTTCTACTTCTTTACCAGCTAAATATTTATCAATTAAAATTGGGTGTTCTTGATATTGACGATTAATGATTTTCATAAATTTCTTTACATCACCATCATTTAAACAGATCTCCATTCCTGCTCCCCCTAAAACATATGAAGGACGAACTAAAACTGGATATTTTAATCGATTAGCAACTTCTAAAGCCTCCTCAATTGTAAAGACTGTTGAACCACGAGGACGATCAATTTCACATTTTTCTAAAATCTCATCAAATCTTTCACGGTCTTCAGCTGCATCAACATCGTCAGCTGATGTTCCTAAAATTTTAACCCCCATCTCCATTAATGCCTTTGTTAGTTTGATTGCAGTTTGACCACCAAATTGAACAATTGCTCCATCAGGATGTTCGATATTAACAATATTCTCAACATCCTCTGGTGTTAATGGTTCAAAATATAAGCGATCTGCAATATCAAAGTCAGTACTTACTGTTTCAGGATTATTATTTACAATAATTGTATCATAACCAGCTTCTTTTAAAGCCCAAACGCAATGAACTGAGCAATAATCAAATTCAATTCCTTGTCCAATTCTGATTGGTCCTGAACCTAAAACCATTATTTTTTTCTTATCATCAGCTGGATTTACTTCATTTACTCCACCATAGACTGAATAATAATATGGAGTTGTTGCATCAAATTCAGCCGCACATGTATCAACCACTTTATACACTGCGTTAATTTTATTTTCTTGGCACATATTTTTTACTTCATCACTAGTTTTACCTGTTAACTTAGCAATTACTTGATTTGGGAATTCTAAACGTTTAGCTTTTTTCAATAACTCTCCACTTAATTCTTTATTTTGTAATTCCTTTTCTACTTCTACTAAATGTTTGATTTTATCGATAAACCATAAATCAATTTTTGTGATATCATGAATTTCTTTTTCACTAATTCCTTGGCGTAATGCTTCTGCTACCGCAAAAATTCTTTGATCGTCAACATCTTTTAATTTCTTTTGGAGAAATTCAACATCTTTTCCATCAAGTTCATCTAGATGCAAATAGTAAAGATTTTGCTCCAGTGAACGCAATGCTTTCATTAGCGCACCTTCAAAATTATTGCAAATGCTCATAACTTCTCCAGTTGCTTTCATTTGAGTCCCTAATTTCCTTGAAGCATCAACAAATTTATCAAATGGCCATTTAGGAATTTTACATACGACATAATCTAATGTTGGTTCATATGAAGCATAAGTTTTCCCTGTTACTGCATTGATGATTTCATCTAATGTGTACCCTAAAGCAATCTTTGCTGCTAGTTTTGCAATTGGATAACCAGTAGCTTTACTAGCTAAAGCTGAAGAACGACTAACTCGTGGATTTACTTCAATTACACAGTATTCAAAACTATCGGGATTTAGCGCATATTGAACATTACACCCACCTTGAATATCTAATGCTGTAATAATATTTAAAGCAGAGGTTCTTAACATTTGATATTCTTTATCTGATAAAGTTTGGCTTGGCGCTACAACAATACTGTCACCAGTATGAACTCCTACAGGATCTAAATTTTCCATGTTGCATACAGTGATGCAGTTTCCAGCACCATCACGCATTACTTCATACTCAATTTCTTTCCATCCGGCAATACACCTTTCAATTAAACATTGACTAACTCGTGATAACCTTAATCCATTTGAACAGATATCATGTAATTCTGTTTCATCATAAGCGATTCCGCCTCCCGTTCCACCTAAAGTATAAGCAGGACGTACTACAACTGGATAACCAATCTTTTTAGCAAACTCTAAAGCATCATCAACATGATTAACAACTAATGAGGCTGCACATGGTTCATTAATATTTTCCATTAGGGTTTTAAACTCTAAGCGATCTTCGGCTAATTTAATCGTATTAGTTGAAGTCCCAATCGTTTGAACATTATGTTCTTCTAAAAAACCTTCATCAGCTAATGCCATCGCAATATTCAAAGCATTTTGACCACCCAGGGTTGGCAAAATACTGTCTGGTTGTTCTTTAATTATTAAACTTTTAACAACCGGTACGGTTAAGGGCTCAATATAAACCTTATCAGCAATATCCTTATCAGTCATGATTGTTGCAGGGTTAGAGTTGATTAAAACTACTTCAATCCCTTCTTCTTTTAATGCCCGACAAGCTTGAGTTCCAGCATAATCAAATTCTGCTGCTTGACCAATAATAATTGGTCCCGAACCAATTACTAATACTTTTTTTATTCTACTATCTTTTGGCATTCTATTTTCCCTCCATCATCTTTATAAATTCTTCAAATAAAGCATCAGTATCCAATGGACCAGCACATACTTCAGGGTGAAATTGTACTGTTTTAATATTTTCTTTAAGATAAGTAACACCTTCGATTGTCTTATCATTTACATTGATAAACCATGGTTTTGCTACTGCTGAATCAATTGAATCTTCTTTAATCACAAAATTATGATTCTGAGTAGAAATATATACTCGACCAGTTTCTAAATCTTTAACCGGATGATTAGCACCATGATGGCCATACTTCATCTTTTCAGTTTTGAAACCATGGGCTAAAGCCATTAACTGATGTCCTAAACAAATCGCAAAAATCGGTGTTTGACTACTTGCAAGCAGCTTGATTTCTTCAATAATTTGAACATTTTCCTCAGGATCTCCAGGACCATTTGAAAGCATGATTCCATCATACTTTTCTTTTAGAATAACTGACGCTGGCGTACTGGCAGGATAGACTGTAACTTGACATCCACGTTTCACTAAACTTTTAGCAATGTTAGCTTTTGCTCCATAATCTAATAAAGCAACTCTTTTATCTCCAGTACCAATTGTATAAGACTCTTTACATGTAGTTTGTTCCACAACTCCAGTTACTTTGAAAGCATGAATCCGTTTCATTACTTCATCAAGATTTTCATATTTAGTTGTTGTTATCATTCCATTCATACATCCAATATTACGAATAATTTTCGTTAGATTTCGAGTATCAATTCCTTGAATCCCAGGAATATCATGTTGGATTAGGTATTCCTCTAAATCAATATTTTTTCTAAAATTACTTCCCAATCTAGCTAGTTCATTTACAATAAATCCCTCTACATGTGGTTTACTTGACTCTTGGTCTTCTAAACAAACCCCATAATTCCCAATTAATGGATAAGTCATTACGACTGACTGACCAGCATAAGAAGGATCTGTTAACACTTCTAAATATCCTGTCATCGAAGTATTAAATACAAACTCACTAACTACTTCTTTAACTGCACCAATACTTGTTCCTTCAAATACACTGCCATCTTCTAAAATTAAGTATGCTTTCATCATTCATCCTCCTTAATTACTATAAAAAAACATATCAATATAACTGATATGTTTAATAACAATAAAAATATAAAAATGAGTTCATAATATCAAATTTTTCACTTACTAATTCTTTAAAAAACACCAACATATGCCTCATTCCTTTCTTATTCTTGTATAGTATAGTAGAAATCATTTGAATATTCAAGATATTTTTATACTTTTTTATTATCACGAGTCAAATTTATTGATATAGATTAATATTTTCAAGCCTAATAATAAAAAATCATTGATACAAACACAATAAAATCCCACCTCCATAGATTTAGTGAAATTATCTCATTTATCTACTTTGGTGGGAATAGCTTAAATTTAAATTTTATTTAATTGCTAAATGATACTCTTGTAAAGATTTAACTTCATGACTACCATGAATTTTCATTTCCATAATTCCTTCTAATGATGCTTTAGCAGCAGCAATATTAGTCATATATGGAATTCTCATTTTAATTGCAGCTTTACGAATATAACTATCATCATGAGCACTTTGTTTACCATGAGGTGTATTAATGATCATTGCTAATTCACCATTAGTTAAAGCATCACTAATATTTGGACGACCTTCATGAATTTTTTTGATTTTTTCTACTGGAATACCACTTTCTTTGATCAAGTTATAAGTATTCCCTGTTGCTACAATAGTAAATCCAGCATCATAATATCCTTGTGCAAGCTCAACAACTTCTGGTTTGTCTAAGTCACTAACACTGATCAAAACTTTTCCTTCAGTTGGTAAAATTGTTTTCGCCCCTTCTTCAGCTTTATATAAAGCTGCTCCATATGAACTGGCAATTCCTAATACCTCTCCAGTTGAACGCATTTCAGGTCCTAAAACAGGATCTACTTCCGGGAACATATTGAATGGGAAAACTGCTTGTTTAACTCCAATATGAGGAATTTTCTTTTCTGTTAAAGTTGGTACTGGTGAAGGACGCCCAGTCAATTCACGAGTAACAATATCTGTCGCAATTTTTACCATATTAATATTACATACCTTTGAAACTAGTGGTACTGTTCTTGAAGCTCTTGGATTGGCTTCTAATACATATACTTTATCATCAGCAATTGCATATTGCATATTCATTAAACCACGAACATTCATTTCTTTAGCAATTTTCTTTGTATATTCTTTAATTGTTTCTAAATGACGGATAGGAATATGTTTAGAGGGTAAGATACATGCTGAATCACCTGAGTGGATACCAGCTAATTCGATATGTTCCATAACCGCAGGAACAAAAACAGTTTCACCGTCACTGATTGCATCAGCTTCACATTCCATAGCATTATTTAAGAAACGGTCGATTAAGATTGGGCGATCAGGAGTTACCCCAACAGCTGCTTTCATATATTGTTCAAGACTTTCATCATCATAAACAACTTCCATTCCACGACCACCTAAAACATAAGAAGGTCTTACCATTAATGGATAGCCGATTCTTTTAGCAATTTCTAATGCTTCTTCAACATTTACTGCCATTCCAGATTCAGGCATTGGAATTTCTAATTTTTCCATCATTGCATTAAATAAGTCACGATCTTCTGCCATATCAATAGTTTCTGGTGTTGTTCCTAAAATATTCACACCATTTTTCTTTAATTGAGCAGCTAAGTTAAGTGGTGTCTGTCCACCAAATTGTGCAATTACACCTACTGGTTTTTCTTTTTCATGAATACTTAAAACATCTTCTAATGTTAGTGGTTCAAAGTATAATTTATCAGATGTATCATAGTCAGTTGATACAGTTTCAGGGTTACAGTTAACAATAATTGTTTCAAATCCTAATTTCTTTAATGCTAAAGCAGCATGAACACAGCAATAGTCAAATTCAATTCCTTGTCCAATACGATTAGGTCCACCACCTAAAATCATAATTTTCTTTTTATCGTGATGAATGTCGCTATTATCTTCAGCATTATATGTTGAATAATAATAAGCACTATCCTTTGTTCCACTTACGTGTACTGGTTCCCATGCTTGATTAATATTATTAGCTAATCTTTCTTCTCTAATTACATTTTCCTCAACATTCAAAATTTGACTTAAATATTTATCTGAGAATCCATCTTGTTTTGCTTGTTTTAGTACTTCAGCCGGTAATTCTTTACCTTCGTATGATTTTATATTTTCTTCTTCTTCAACTAATTCTTTCATTTGTTCAATGAAGTAATGTTTGATTTGTGTTAGTTCAAATAATTCTTCAACTGTTGCTCCCTTTCTTAACGCTTCATACATAATGAATTGTCTTTCGCTAGTTGGAACAGTTAACATATGTAATAATTCTTCTTTAGATAACTTATTGAAGTTTTTAGCATACCCTAAGCCATAACGTCCAATTTCCAATGAACGAATTGCTTTTTGGAAAGCTTCTTTATAAGTTTTGCCGATACTCATAACTTCCCCAACAGCTTTCATTTGAGTACCAAGTTTATCTTCAGCCCCTTTGAATTTTTCAAATGCCCAACGTGCAAACTTGATTACAACATAATCACCATCAGGTACATATTTATCTAAAGTTCCATATTTACCACAAGGAATATCTTCCATAGTCAAACCAGCCGCTAACATTGCTGAAACTAAAGCAATTGGGAATCCTGTTGCTTTTGATGCTAAAGCTGATGAACGAGATGTTCTTGGATTAATTTCAATAACAACGATTCGATCAGTTTCTGGATCATGAGCAAATTGAACATTTGTCCCTCCAATTACACCAATTGATTCAACAATTCTAAATGCTTGGTCTTTTAAACGATCTTGCACTTCTTGGCTAATTGTTAACATTGGAGCGCTACAGAATGAATCTCCAGTATGAACTCCTAATGGATCAATATTTTCAATGAAACATACTGTGATCATGTTGTTGTTAGCATCACGAACAACTTCAACTTCTAATTCTTCCCAACCTAAAATAGATTCTTCGATTAAACATTGACCAACTAAACTAGCTTGTAACCCCCGAGATACAACTGTTTTTAATTCTTCAACGTTATATACCAGTCCACCACCGGCACCACCCATAGTATAAGCAGGGCGCACAACTACTGGATAACCTAACCGTTCAGCAATTGCTAAGGCTTCTTCAACAGTTGTTGAAACCTCACTACGAGCCATTTCAATGCCTAATTTATCCATTTCTTTTTTAAATTCTAAACGGTCTTCACCACGTTCAATCGCATCAACTTGAACTCCTAATACTTGAACGTTATATTTTTCTAAAACACCAGCCTCATTTAATTCAGAACATAAGTTTAATGCTGATTGCCCACCTAAGTTAGGAAGTAACGCATCTGGTCTTTCTTTTTCAATAATCTGTGTTAATCGTTCTACATTTAATGGTTCAATATAAGTAACATCAGCAGTTTCCGGATCTGTCATGATCGTTGCAGGATTTGAGTTCACTAACACGATCTTATAACCTAACCCTCTTAAAGCTTTACACGCTTGAGTTCCTGAATAATCAAATTCACAAGCTTGACCAATAATAATTGGACCTGAACCAATTACTAATACTGTATTAATATCTTCTCTTTTTAGCATTTTTGTTCCTCCGTATAATCTTGATTAATTTCACAAAAAAACATATCAAGTAAATGATATGTTAATTATAAAAAATAGAAATATAAAAGAATTGAAAATGATCAGTAATAGTCTTAACAATGCGTTCACCAAATACTTTAAACATCATAATCACTCCTTCATAACTTTATCCATATTAGTATACAAAACTAAATGACACTATTCAACAAATTTATAATTAGTTATCATTGTAAGAAACCTTCTTCAAAATCCATATTTTTATTTAAAATCTAGTTATTGCGTTTAAAACAAAACAAGCTGTAAATACTATATAAAAGGATGGTTTTAATGAAAAATTTAACACACACTAAAATAATAAATGAAATCATTGAAAATGTTCGTGATGATATGCAGGATGAAGAAATAATTCATCTTGTTCTTGAAAAAACAGTTGCTTTACCTGATGGTAAGGATGAAACACTAGGACAAAAAATTGCTGATAAAATTGCTCATCTTGGTGGTAGTTGGACTTTTATCATTATTTTTATTATATTACTAATTTCCTGGATGATTTATAATATCCTTGCTAAAGATAGCCTCGATCCTTATCCCTTTATTCTTTTAAATCTGATTTTGTCATGTATTGCTGCGATTCAAGCACCTATTATTATGATGTCACAAAATCGTCAAGAGCAAAAAGATCGTCAAAGAAACGAAAATGATTATAAAGTAAATTTGAAAACTGAAATCATTATTCAGGATCTTCATAATAAATTAGATCAAATTCTTGAAGAACTTGAAAAACAAAATCATCAATAAGCATCAATCGACAACTATTTTTAATTATGTTAGAATTAGTTGTCGAGGTGATATCATGAAAAAGAAAACTAAAAATAAAATTTTTAGTCAAAAAAATATTATTTTTCTTTTTATTGCTGGTACCCTTCTTTTTTCATGTTCATTATATTATAAACAATATTTACCAAAGTATCTGACCCATAGTATCGTTATTTTACTAATTATGATATTTTGTTTACTGCCATTTTTATTTAAGCGATTTAAAAAGCAACGTAATCTAATCAAAATCATCGTATCTGCTTTATCATTTAGTTTAATTGTTACTGGTATATTAGTCTTTAATCATAATGATCGATTAGCTAAAGACGGCCAATATATTGGCATTGATATTTCTAAATGGAATAATAATGTGAATTTGCAGTTAGCTCGTCAAGAAATTGATTTTGTGATTATCCGTTGCGGCTATACTTCTCTAACTGATGGTACCAAAACCAAAGTTGATCCGCTTTTTGAACAAAATATCAAGCAATGTCAAAATTTAAATATTCCTTACGGTGTATATTATTATTCTTTAGCCACTGAAGCTGCTCAAGCAAAAAAAGAGGCTGAGTATGTTAATCATTTACTAGATGGAAGAGTTCCCGAACTTGGGGTTTTTATTGATTTAGAAGATGAAACTTTTCAAGGGGCTTTAACAAATGATCAATTAACAATCGTAGCTACAACTTTTTTAGATAACATTCAAAATCAAAATAAAAAAGGAATCTATGCTAATCATCACTGGTGGACAACTAAATTAACTGATAAAAAACTAGATTCTTACATTAAATGGAAAGCACGTTATAATGATACTCCAGTATTAGAAGAAGAATATCATATTTTACAATATAGTGAAACTGGTCAAATTAGAGGAATCAATGGTAACGTTGATTTAAATATGACTATCAATAAATATTGGTAATAATTTCATTTTAATAGCTTAATTAAAAGCCCCATTAACTGGGGCTTTCGTCATATTTATAATATTCTACGTTTCTGTTTTGTAAAAATTAAAAAGAATATAAAGCTTATTAATGCAATTCCAGCATAACCACTATAATTGCTTATATCACCAGTTGGTACCACAGGAATATGCTGATTTTCAAATACTATTTCTTTTATACTCTCACTGTTCTCAACTTTAAACGTAAGTTCCGGCGCAAGTGTATAACCGGCTGGAGCCTTGACCTCTTTTAAAACATATTCACAATCAACTAACAGCCCCTTGATTAAATGTGCATCATCAGTTGATACCCATTGTTCAATCAAACTCAATGATTCTCCATCCTTTAAATATAGTTCTAATGTTGCTCCTGGTAATAATTGCTTAGTTAGAGCGTCAATTTTAGAAATTGTTGTTTGTGTTAATTTATTTTCTACATTTAAAGTATACTGGTATTCTTTGGTAACCCTATCTTCTTTATTAAAAGCTACTTCATAAACAGTATCATCAAATACATATCCCGGTAAAGTCTTTACCTCACTAATAAGATAACTTCCCATCGGTAACTTATCAATAATAATTTGTCCATTTTGATCTGTAATATAAATTCCTTGATTTTGACCAATTGGCATACCAGCTCGATAAAGAACTGTCCCTGTAATTATATCTTTAATGTCCTCCTTAGCAGTTATCTTAAATTCAATTCCAGATAAATCATCTAAATGTCCTTCTAGTTTCTTATTGATTATTAATTTACCGACTGGTATCAATTCATTGACAATTGTTTTTGTAGTCACTTCATTACTTTTAATCGTAACAGTGTATTCCTTATTAAGACTATCATGATCGGCTGGTGTCTTAATTTCCGTTAAGATATAATCTCCAACTAATAAATTATCTATTTGTAATACGCCATTTTTAACCACATGATCTTGATTATAATCATTATTTTTCCCCTTCAAATTAAATACCGCCCCATCTAGCATCTGTTTATCCTCATTTGTTTTGATTAATTTCAAACTCCCCACTGGTAAATATTCTACTTGCAAACTAGTTGGTTTGGTTTCTCCATTCCCTAAAACCATTGTTCCAATCGTTTGGGTTTCATCGTCAATCGTTAAAACTAAAGGTCGATAATAACTATTCGTTGTTCCCATCAAAGAACCACTCGACCAGTTATAATTGTCTCGTTTGGTTAATGGAGACGATAAATAGAATTTTTGACCACTACTTAATTGTACCGTCCCAGTAACTGTTTGATTTGTCGTTAAATTATGTAATTCCATGTCTTTGTCTAAAACCATCGTTAAAGTAGCATCAGCATCACCAATTACCGTAATTTCTTCACTCCGCTGCCTACCATCTTTTTGATACATTTTCAAACTATTTTTTGAAAATCCAATCTCTCCTTTAGGAATTGCAGGACGATTAGGGATTGCTTCGATCCATTCTGCCCAGCCCCAGCCACGTAGTTTTTCCAAGTCAACACCATGAAGATCTCCAGCATAATAATAGCTTGCGGTAATATGAGTTAACAGATATGCCATTTCAACACTAGTTACACCATCTGTTGATAGTGTATCAGCAGGACCCCCATAGCCATAATAAAGTACTTTTTGAAGATTTTCATTATCTACATAACTTCCTTCTCCTACAGTTCCATTACCTGGTGAATGTTTGCTTGCTTCTAAACAATATGCTATTTTTCCATCTACAGTATACATTCGTGTTGACCAGGTTCCACTACTGTCAAACCAGCTAGGATATTTAATTTTCTCACCTGCACTAATTTGATATTGCTGTCCATTGACATAAGTTACAGCATTACAAAACACCAAAATAAAAGTCACTGCAACTAACAGTGACTTTCGAATATATTGATTTAATTTTCTTTTCATCTTTCTGCTCCTTTGTTGATTTATATCACTAATATAATGACACTCTGACAAGGAGAACGACAATAATATCTCACATTTCCCTCCAACAAAAAAGAGATCTCATTGAATGAAATCTCTTTTATCATATTTTATTTATTTTCTTCAAGATACATAATCGTTTGATATGGTTTCAATACTTTACCATCATATTCTTTATAATTATTTAAAATAAGCTCTTTAGCACAAATAAATGGCTGCTCTTGATTCGAAAAATTACATACATTGACAATAAGTTGTCCTTGATAACTTCTCTGGTAGACAATCAAATTATCATTTTCACATTCATCGGGAATAAAGCTTCCAAAAGTTAAAGTATTACTATAAACACTTTGTTGTCTTAAATAGATCATTTTCTTATAAAAACTATAAACTGAATCCGGATCATTAAACTGTGCCTTAACATTTATAACTGGATAACTTTCATTTAACGCTAACCACGGTTCAACATCAGAAAACCCAGCATATTGACTGTCATCAAACGGCATTGGAGTTCTAGAATTATCACGACTGCGTTTATTAACTAGAGCCAATGCCTCACTTTCACTAAATCCTTCTTCAAGCATTCTTTGATATTGGCCATGTGAACTAATATCATCAAAATCATCAATAGATCGCCGAACACAATTTGCCATTCCTAATTCTTCTCCTTGATAAATATAGGGAACCCCTCTTAAAAAGAAATACATTGAAGCAATCATTGTAGCACTATAATAACCATGATCTGCTTTATTTACAATCAACTTATCTAAAGAACGCGGCTGATCATGATTTTCTAGGAAAGTTCCTACCCAGCCTACTTTATTTACTTCGACTTGTGAAGTAAATAGTAAATCTCTAAATTGTTTTGCAGTCCAGTCTTTACGAATAAACCATTCCTCATTATCTCCAATATCAAAATTAGAGTAATTAAAGTCGAACATACTGTCAAAACATCCATTTTCACCAATATAGATACCTAATTTATCATATGATACCCCATAAGCCTCAGAAATTGTCATACAGTCATGTTTAGCAAACGTATTCTCCTTTAATTCCTTAAAGAAAACTTCAATTCCTGGCTGATTACGCGCAAAAGGGATACAAGACACTAATCCATCTTCACCATCAGGCTCACCATCTTGATAACGTTGATCCTTTTTAATAAAATTAATGGCATCCACCCTAAATCCTGCAATTCCTTTATCTAACCACCAGTTGATCATTTGATAAATTTCTTGCCGTAATACAGGGTTTTCCCAATTTAAGCATGGTTGCTTTTTTGAAAAAGCATGAAAATAATATTCATCTTCAGTAACTTTTTGCCATACTGAGCCACCGAAAATACTCCGCCAATTAGTTGGCGCACGACCATCTTTTCCATGTTTAAATATATAATAATTCCGATACTTACTCGTCGGATCAGCGATTGCTGCTTTAAACCATGGGTGTTCATCAGAGGTGTGATTTACAACTAAATCCATAATTATCTTAATTCCTCGTGCTTTTCCTTTTTTAATTAACTCATCCAAATCTTCCATTGTTCCAAACATAGGATTAATTGCATAATAATCACTAATATCATAACCATTATCATCCATTGGTGAAGCATAAATTGGACATAACCATAGGCTCGTTACCCCTAAATCACTAAAATAATCTAATTTCTCAATAATTCCTTGTAAATCACCAATTCCATCACCATTGCTATCTTTAAAGCTTTTAGGATAAATCTGATAAACTACTTCCTTTTGCCACCATTTCTCCATTATTAAATCACTCTCCTTTTATTCATATAAATAAATCATATATCTTCATTATAAAAGCCTAATCCCTTCAATATTTCTAATTTTCATATTATAAAAATAAATATGATAAAAAGGATAAGCTGCTGCCTACCCTTATGTAAAAATATTAATTTATTTTAGTAATTGTATACCCAAGTTTATTAAACTCATCAATAATCATTTGAATGTGCGCATTACCATTAGTCTCAACTGTTACTCTTAATTCTACTTCAGAAAAACGAGCAAAATTTTTAAACTGATTATGGTCAACACCAATTACATTGGCATTACATTGATTTAAAACCTTCGATACTAATTCCAACTGCCCTGGTTTATCAGGTAATTGAACAGAGAAAGTAAAAATTCGTCCTCTTGAAATAAGTCCTTTATTAATCATAGACGAAATAGTTAACACATCAATATTTCCACCACTGATCAATGATACAACTTTCTTCCCTTTAGTTTTTAGCTTCTTTAATCCTGCTAAAGCTAAAATCCCAGAACCTTCAGCTACCAGCTTATGTTTTTCAACTAATAACAAGAATGCTTCCATCAATTCATAGTCATTGACCAAAACAATATCATCAACATATTCTTTAATATATTTAAACGTTTTAGAGCCAATTTGTTGCACAGCTGTACCATCGGCAATCGTATTAACCTCATTCAATAAAACTACCTGATCCTCTTGAATAGCTGCAGAAGCACTTGCCGCTCCTTCAGGTTCAACCCCAATGATTTGAATATCGGGTTTAATTAATTTAGCAGCTGCAGCAATCCCCGAAATTAAGCCACCGCCACCAATTGGTACTAAAATCATATCAGCATCTGGTAATTCTTCAAGAATCTCCAATGCGATCGTCCCTTGTCCTTCCATAACATCTTCATCATCAAACGGATGGACAAAAGTATACCCTTCACTTTCTTGTAGTTCAACTGCCTTAGCGTAAGCATCATCATAAACCTCACCAGCTAAAACCACATCAGCACCATGGGCCTTTGTTGCCTCAACCTTGATCAACGGTGTATGACTAGGCATTACAATAGTTGCCTTAACTCCTAGTTTATTAGCTGCATAAGCAACCCCTTGAGCATGATTTCCCGCTGAAGATGCAATTAATCCATGCTTTTTAGCTTCATCATCTAATTTCACGATCTTATTATAGGCACCTCTAATCTTGAAAGCACCAGTTTTTTGTAAATTTTCTGGTTTGATATAAACATCATTACCACATTCAGCTGAAAAAGCATCGCTATGAATTAAATGTGTCTCTAAAATTACTTCATCAACTCTTTGCTTTGCGGCTTTAAAATCTTCTAACTTCAACATTTGACATGTCCCCCTTAATTAAATTACATTATAGCATTTATCATTAAAAAGTAAAAGATTGTCTTTAATAATATCAGATGATTAAAAATATAATCATAAAAAAAGACAAATCATATTGATCTGCCTTATTTAATTTTTATTTGGTTAATTTTTTCATCAAAATAATATCCATTCACATCCAATAATTCCATGATTTCAATTTCATTAGCATCATTAATTTCTAATATTTGTGCCAATGACATATCATCATCACGTAATTTAGTATTTAAAAAACTCACTAGCATATTAATATCATTTGGTAACATTAAATTTCACCCTTTTCACTTAACATCTTTAAGCACTCATAAATTCCTTCTTCATCATTTGATAAAGTGATATAAGCCGCTCTCTTTTTTACTTCATCAACTGCATTGGCCATTGCTACACCGAATTTTGCAAACTCAATCATACTCAAATCATTATAACCATCACCAAAGCTAATTACTTCATCTCGTTTAATTCCTAAACGCTCAATTAAAGCCTGCAATGAAGCCGCTTTATCAATTCCTTGCGCCATCACTTCAATGAAAAATGGTGCTGAACGATAAATACTTAAAGAATCACCATATGGTGCCTTAAACTCATCAAGTATTGTCTCAGCATATTCAGGCTTTGCCGTTAATAAGACTTTATTTACAGAAAAATTCACTGCATCTTTAAAATTATCAATATGTTTGATTGGCATATGATTAATATCGCCTTCAATACAAACATACTCATCGGTTTCATCTTCTGTAAGAATCAATTCATCAGTATAAGTCATTACCGCCAAATTATACTGTTTCGCTCGCTCATAAACCTGATGTGCCGTTTTAGCATCGTACACTTTTTGATATATGATTTCTTTTGTTTTATAATCAACAACCTTAGCACCATTAAATGATAGTAAATAGCCACCTGTTTTATCTAATTCCAGCTCATTAGCTTCTGCATACAATCCAGCAGTTGGACGACCTGAAGCCAAAACAATCACTACACCTCTTTTTGCCAGCTCCTGCAAGATGGCTTTTGTCTTTGGTAAGATTTGTTTATCAGTACTCTTCAAAGTACCATCTAAATCTAATGCAATTAATTTATACGTCATTTTTCTACCTCTCAATATAATCAAAGTTTATTAAAAGATAGTTATTTTGTCAAATATATTTAAAGATAATATTTGATACTAGTATTATAACCCTAAAATAACCTATTTTAGTCTCAAATCAATAATAAATTAGTCTTATTATCATCTCAATATTTTTGCTTGAAAATATTAATAATTATGGTAGAATTGCTTTAATTTATAAGGAGGTTGCATCATGTCACTACAACAAGCTAAAAATTATTTGAAACAATTCAACCGGGAACAAGATATTATCGAATTCGATGTTTCTAGTGCTACTGTTGAACTTGCTGCTAAAGCTTTAAACTGTGCGCCTGAACGTATTGCTAAGACATTATCTTTTAAAATCAACGAACGCGCGATTTTGATTGTTACTGCTGGTGATGTTAAAATCGATAATCGCAAATACAAAGAAACCTTTAAAACCAAAGCAAAAATGCTCGCACGCGATGAAGTATTGCCAATCATCGGTCATGATATTGGGGGAGTATGCCCTTTTGGCGTTAATCCTGATGTTACTATCTATCTTGATGAATCACTTAAGCGATTTCAAACAGTTTTTCCTGCCTGCGGCAATTCTAACAGTGCTATTGAATTAACGATTGATGAACTTTCTAGCTATATTAAAGCAGAATGGATTGATGTTTGTAAAACCATCTGATGATGGTTTTTTATTATTTTGCAATTTTTTCTATCGTATTGAAGCTTTTTTATTGCATTTAATAAAAAAATAATATATACTATTTTCAATTACTATAAAGTAATTAAAAGCAATGACGAGGAGAGTAGTAATCTACAGAAGCTTTAGCGAATCAGGGAACGGTGCAAGCCTGATAGTGAAGTAGTTTATGAAGAACACCTAAGAGCTGTCTACCGAAAGCATTATGCAAGTAGGCTAGAACGTTACCAGTAACGTTACTATTGGCGGGTATCGAGTACTCTATGAAGTATTTTCCGTACCATGTAACTATAAATTCCTTTTCTAGTTATACGGTACTCGCTTCTTTAGGCGAGTTTTTATATTCTCGCAACAATAATTTTAAGGGGGAAACAAATTATGTGCGGTTTTTTAGTAGTAGGAAGTAGTGAATTAGAATTACAAGTATTCAATGATGCATTAAATCAGGCTGCTTATCGTGGTCCTGATCATCAACATGTAAGCATTAACAACGGTATAACCTGGGGATTTAACCGTCTTTCAATTATGGATTTGTCATCAAAAGGTAATCAGCCTTTTGTCTATAAGGATTGTGTTCTTGTCTGCAATGGTGAAGTTTATAACTATCATAGCTTAAAAGCTATGTTAGAAACGGACTATACTTTTAAGTCAGGAAGTGACTGTGAAGTACTGATTCCGCTATATCACAAATACGGGATAGAGATATTATGTAAATTTTTAGATGCCGAATTTGCAATGGTAATCTATGATGCCAAAAAGGATAAAATTTTAGCTGCACGTGATCCAATGGGAATTCGCCCTATGTTCTATGGATATCATAAAGAAGACGGTAAGATCTGCTTTGCTTCAGAAGCAAAAGGATTATTTCCTTTATGCCAAGAAATAATGCCATTTCCACCAGGGCATTATTATGAAGATGGCAAATTTATTTGTTATAATGATTTAAGTAATCCTAAAACGATCAATAACGATGATTTAGAAACAATTGCAACAAATTTACGCCTCAAATTAGAAAAAGCAGTGGAAAAAAGATTGCAAAGCGATGCTCCAATCGGATATTTATTAAGCGGTGGTTTAGATTCATCCTTGGTTTGTGCGATTGCCGCACGTTTAAATGATCAACCAATCAAAACCTTTGCAATCGGTATGGATACTGATCCTATTGATTTAAAGTATGCTAAACAAGTTGCTGATTACTTAGGAACTGATCATACAGAAGTAATTATGACCAAGGAAGATCTATTAGAAAATTTAAGAGATGTTATTTTTCATTTAGAAACTTATGATATCACAACGATCAGAGCCAGTATGGCAATGTATTTATTATGTAAATATATTCATGAAAAAACTGATTTAAAAGTTATTCTAACCGGTGAAGTAAGCGATGAGTTATTTGGCTACAAATATACTGATTTTGCACCAGATCCATCACAATTTCAAAAAGAAGCACAAAAGCGAATTAAAGAATTATATATGTATGATGTTCTAAGAGCTGATCGTTGTATCTCTGCTCACGCTTTAGAGGGACGGGTTCCATTTGCAGATATTGATTTTGTTGATTATTCAATGAGTATTGATCCAGCTAAGAAAATGAATATCTATAATAAAGGAAAATATTTATTAAGACATGCTTTTGAAAATCAGGATTATTTACCTGATGAAATTTTATTTAGGGAAAAGGCCGCATTTTCAGACGCTGTTGGTCATTCAATGGTTGATTATTTAAAAGAATATGCAGCTACTTTATATACTGATGAAGATGTTATTAAAGCTAAAGAAAAATATGCTTTTGCAACACCTTTTACTAAAGAATCTCTCTTATACCGTGATATTTTTGAATCGTTTTATCCAGGGCAAGCAAAATGGGTCAAAGACTTTTGGATGCCAAATAAAGATTGGGAAAACTGTAATGTTGATGATCCCAGTGCTCGAGTTTTAAAAAACTATGGTGACAGCGGTAAATAAAAATACCAGTTCTTTTACGAACTGGTATTTTCTTTATCACAATCAATAATACAATAATTATTGCGACCATTGTTTTTCACACGATAAAGAGCATCATCTGCCAATCTATATAATTCATCATAAGACAACGAAACACTCGAAACTACGGCACCAACACTAATACTTGTAATAATATGGATCCCCTGGTATTCTACTTTTGAAGTTGATTTAATCATATTTTGACAATACTCAGCTACTTTTTCAATACTCTTAGGATATTTTATTAATGTTAAAAATTCATCTCCACCAACCCGTCCAAAGATATCTAAAGGATGGCTCACTTCCAATAATGCCTGAGCTATTTTTTGAAGGACAATATCACCACATAAATGTCCATAAGTATCATTAATATATTTAAAGTTATCAATATCAATAATTATCAAAGCAACTTGGGCTGCTGTATTATTTTGTAAAAACTCTTCTGCCTTTTCACGACAAGCTGCAGAATTATAAATTTTTGTTAAACTATCTTTTTGAGCCAGCTCCCGCCATAATAACTGTTCTTCTTTTTCAGAATGGATATCAATAACCTTTCCAATAATATGTGTCGGTTTATTATTCAAATCAAAAATCGGACGCAAATTAATCTTTAACCAACGTTTTTTCCCATCAATAAATTTAACAAACTCCTCACTCTCACATTCCGTCAAATTACGTAGACTCATTTCTAAAGTATCTTTATTAGAAATTGGTCTCTTTAAAAAATCTTTAATAATCGTTTCCTTTGAAAGCAGTTTGGCTCCACCTCCCATTAAAACAAGGGTATCAGTTGCAATGTTATATTCAACAAAGCAATCATGAGAAAATTCACTAATTTGTTGATAACGCTTATACTCACTTAAAATCTTTTCATTATTACGTTTATTTATATAATTACGCCAAATCAAGAAAAACAGCACAATAATGGCAACTGCCATAAGCGTAAAAGTAGCTACTTGAAGTTGATTATTTTCAACATAGTCAAAGAAAGTAACATCATTTTCACTGGTACTGGCATTAGTAAATATAATTTCTTCAATCTTACTGTAAGATACGACATCAATTCCTTTATTGATAATATCTAAAAGCTCATCCGCAACACCTGTATTAATTGCAAAATAACTGCCTTGATTTCTTAAATTCCCTTGAGGAATAATATTAATATTCTTGAAATCATAATTACTATTATAAAACAAGGCAACATGATTATTTATATACGTATAGTCAGCTGTGCCGTTTTCTACCGCTTTGATACATTCTAACTGAGTTCCATAATAATTAACTTTGTTACTACTATCTCCAACTGCGGCACTATCAACTTCAGAATCATAAATCATTGCTGCCTGTTTACCGTCTAGCTCATTAGCATTAATATTTTTATTAGTTACTAGCGTCATCGCTGAATCTAAATAAGCTTTCGTCGTAATATATTTTTCTGGATTGCTATTATACACCCCACCAATAATCATTGGTTTCTCCGTCTCAATCTGCTTATTATATTCATCAATATCATTGGCATAAATATAATTAAACTTCAAACCGCTCAGTTTTCCAATATAATTAAGCACATCAACGGTAATTCCTACAACCTTGCCTTTTTTTTCATCATAATACTGGATTGGGGCTTTCCCACCCAATATAAGAACATCAATTTTTGAATTATTTGCAACAAAACCTTTCTCAGCTTCGGTAAGAATGAAATTACGATTCGCTAAAGAAAAGTAACGTTCATGAAGATTGCTCATATAATTAGGCTGTTCTTTATTTAACTGTGTCATCGCTTCATTTAGCTCTGACATCAGTTCTTGATTTCCTTTTGTCATTACAAAATAAAATGGACGAGGCGAAAAACGTGCTACGACCCGATAATTACCTTCTTCAATTGATAAATCTGATAATACCATAGCATCTATTTCATTTCTCTCTAATGATGTTAATAAATCTGGGGTATTATCAAAAAATATTTGATTAATATTAATTCCATTAATATCTCCAAAATCTTTTAAATTAACATTAGTTTCCTTTTTAGTTGAAACAACTCCAACATTTAAATTCTTAAGAGAATATATACTAGTATCATTGATTTCAGCATTATTAGAATTAACATAGATAGCCATATTTCCCATGCCATAATTGGTTGCCGAATAATCATAATCATTGATTAAGGTATCACTATAGAGCATCCCACCCATTAAATCAATCTCGCCTGTTTTGACCTTTTCCATAGCGCTTGACAGCTGCTCATTTACTGTGCCTTCTAAGCGTACAAATTCTAAGTTCCAATTCGTAAATCGAGAGATTTCTTTTAAATATTCATAAGTATAGCCGGAATATAATCCATCTTCATCTATCTCTGTTAATCCAGATTGAATTGGATAAGCAACTTTAACAGTTCGGGAGGCTGCTTTAATTGGGATGATATTGATCAGCATTGACATAATTAACAATACTAAAATTGTTTTTAGTGTTTTCATCAAACCACCCCTTTTTACATCACAATATTATCATATTAATTATACATTAAATTGATGAACATTAAAATAAAAAGGCACAAATCATCAGAATAATTCATGCCTGTATCAATATTTTATCTAATTGTTTTAAAAACTGATTTCTTACTTCATCAGTTCTTTTAGCTGGTCCACGTGTCCGCTTACCACTTTTTCGTTGTTTAGCTGATACATAACGACTCATTAATAATTCTTCAATATTATTATCATCAATTACTTTTCCTGAAATATGCAAAACTTTAGCCCCTTTTGATAACACTAAACTTGCTAGACCATAGTCCTGAGTAATAACAAGATCATTTGCTTGAACCTGTTTCAATAAAACTAGATCAACACTGTCACTTCCCACTTCACATATAATAGTTCTAAAATAATCATCCTGTATAAAATGAGCATAATCAACAAAAACCGTCATTTCAACCTGATATTTCCAAGCTAAATCTTTAATTGCTGGTAAATCAGGACAAGCATCACCATCAACTAAAAGTGCCATACACCACAACCAATCAACATTGCAGTTGCTAAAAAGCCACCTGCCAGACCTCCAAAATGTCCCGCCTTTGATACCTGACGATTGAAAAATGTAAAAGCTACATTAATTAAAATCACATATATATATTGTTGCAACATATAATCAAAATAACCGCCTACAAGTATTCCTAAAGCAATCATTGCACCTAAATAACCATAAAAAATCCCACTAGCTCCTAAAGTCACAGTATTATATGCATAAGCATATTTTTTACCATGATAATAACAAGCTCCGCTAGTAGCAAGACAGCTTATGAAGATTAGATATAAATATGCGCCCGTTCCTAATAAGTATTCAAAAAAATGGCCAAGATTATAAATACAATATACATTCATAAAAATATGCATAATATCGATATGAACGAAATTAGCGGTAATAAAACGCCAATATTCTTTTTTTACTTCAATTCGCGGCATATAAAAAGCCCCGTATTTAATCGCTAAAGAGGTTTTATCATAATTACTCTTATCAATAAAATTAATTAAAATAAAGATTATAATCGATATGATAATAATAGCATTGGTTATCATCTATTCTCCTGCCTTTTCTGTTTTAATGACACTAACGCGTCTTGTTCTTTGGAGATTATGTCCCTTATCATTTGTAATTGAATAAATTACTTCATAATCACCAACTTTATCTGTATTAACATTATTTTTTAAAATTTTTATATTCTTAGTAATATCATTCCCACTACCATCAGTAGCTTTCACTCCATCAAGAGGATTAAATTTACTATTTTTTAATACCTCAATATCATCAATTCCTGTAAGAGTAGGATTATTACCATTTTGTCCAGCTACTATTTTAACTCGTAAACTGGCAGATTGATTTCCTGCCTGATCTTCAACAATTATCCTTTCAACATAAGAACCTTTTTCAGTGAACACTTTATGTGTTGACTTCTCACCATTTTCATCAATAAAATATGCAGCTATATCTGAATTATCCTCAACCTTTTCAATTAAATCAATTGCATATACTTCAGTATTTAAATGAACATTAAACGTAGATGCTTTTAATGTTACAACTGGTTTAGTTGTATCAACTATCTTTATATAAAAAGGATATTCAACACCTAAATATGTAGCAGATACTTTATATTCACCAATTTCATTTTTTAAATTCGAAAAATTCAAAATAACTTGTGATAAAATTGCCTCATTAGCATTAATATAATCTTGCGGCTTAGTCGATATTTCACTACCATATTCATAAACAAATGTATCTCTTTTGATCGTTAGGGGGGTAACATTGAAGGCACAAGCAATTAAAATTATATTTACTATGACAAAGAAGCTTAAAACAACTGATATAATTCGATTTTTCATGCTATCACCCTCTCCCATCTTTAAATCCATTTTTCTATATTCACGAACTATCTTATGCTTTTTCCAGCTAAAAATCAATGAGATTTTATGATTATTAAGACTTTTTAAGTTTCAATAATCATAACTTAGAAATTTCTAAAAAAATTCAAAAAATTACGTTAAAATAATTGAATCTTTTTACTTTTTTAATTTTAAAATTTTCTCATACTCATCTAATGGCAGCGGTCGAGCACAATAATATCCCTGAATATAATCTACCTTCATTCTAATTAATTCCTCATACTGTCCAGCCTGTTCTACACCTTCAGCTACAACGACTAGCCCTAAAGATTGAGCTAAACTAATAATCGATTTCAAAATTTCTTTAGCCTTTGAATTGACCTCCAAATCATCAATCATTGTTTTATCAATTTTTAAACAATCGATTGGCATTGATTCGAGCATCATGATTGAAGAATAACCTGAACCAAAATCATCCATAGATACTGTAATCTTTAATTTCCTAAATTTATTGAGAATATCTTTTAAAATATCACGATTATCAAACAAACTTGTTTCCGTCATCTCTAATTCAATTAAATTATAGGGTATCTGATAAGCATCAATTACTTTTAGATAACTTTCAACAAAATCTTGACGATATAAATGTAATTGCGAAACATTTACCGCTATAGGAGCAACCTCAAGACCATCATCAAGCCATTTACGAATCTGCTTACACGTAATTACAAAAACATACTCATCCAATTCAATAATATTACTGCTGCGTTCTAAAACCGGTATAAATTCTCCAGGACTTATCGATCCTAGTTTACTGCTTTTCCACCTAACCAGCGCCTCAGCTCCATAAAGTCTTTTTTTCTTTGTACTATATTTTGGCTGAAAATAAACTTCAAATTCATGATTATGCAAGGCTTCCTCAAACAAGTCTTCCAACTCTTTATTTTTATACATTCTTTGACGAATGTTATCATTGTAAAAATTACAATTCTCTAGTTCATGGCGATTTTCATCACGAATCACAGTTGCGGCTCGATCAACCATTGATTCAATTCGATCATTATAATTTTCAATTAAATAAATCCCAACAATCATTTTAATTCGATAAGCTGCTTCATCATTACTGTTAATTGCATTTTCCATATTTTTAATCATATACTCTGCCCGCTTTTTCAACTGTGTAACAGAGTCATATTGTAATAAAGCAACAAAGTGATCAGCTTGAATTCGTGCACAAAACTCTTTTTCCTGCAACAAATTATTTAAAATTTTAGCTATTTTCACTAAAATAAGATTACCCTCATCATAGCCATATAAATCATTAATATACTGAAACTTCAAAATATTGAAATAAACCATTGTATATTTAGATTTGGTAGATTTTAAAATATCACCACCAGCCAGTCTAAAGCGTGTATATGAACCGCATCCCGTTACCTCATCAACTAGTGCCACTTCTTCTAAACGTTTTTGATTATTACGATACATCAATACAATTCGATTAATTAAATATAAAATTCCTAATAAACAGCAGCCTAGCATCATATAACCTAAAAAAAGCATTCCATTAATATTATTATCAACCACCGAAGCAGGAATAACACTCAACAAATACCAATCATTAACATCAAGCTTTTGGTAATACAAATATCTAGCTTCATCTGTCCGATCATACTCTAAAAATCCACTTTTTTCATTTTTAATATTATGTTTTAAATTTTCCAGCTTTTCTTTATTTTCTTTTGAAATTGCCCCAATATCATCAAAAAAGTTAGAAAATTTAATGCTTGTCTTGTTAGAAGAATCTACAATTTTATCACCATTTTCCTTAATAATAAAACTATACCCTAAACCATCAAATGTAGAAACCGATAAAGTCTCTTTATAATACCGTGATGCATAAGCTCCAAAAAGTACACAATGTTGATCATTATCAAAGGTTATGGGTAACGTATAAACACTAACTTCTTCACCATCAATCAAATCCGGCAATGTATCAGTAATTGATACTTCACCATTCATCGCTTTATTAAAACGGGTCATTTGCTGTTCATTTAATAAAATATTATTATCATCTGTCGTATAGGACTGTCCTCTCTCATCAATTATTCCAATTCGTTTAAAATTATTAATTTCATTCACTTTTTTTATTTTGTTAATAATTTTGACGGGATCAAAAGCATCCTCTTGGCTAATATAAATTGATAAATTTGCTAAAACTGCAACATTTTTTTGAATCTCTTTATCAATCACATTTACACTTTGACTAGAAATTTCTGATAACGTATTTAGAACCTGTTCTTGTGAAATTGTTTGAGATTTAAAAGCAAAAAAAGTTGCGACAACAGCAATGATCAAACATGATATCACGATGTCGACATAGATTCTTTTAAAGTTTTTAATTTTCATCTCATACACCCCACATTTATCTCTACAATATTATATCATTATCGATTAATAAAATCGATTAATTGTATAATTAAGGGTCATATTCGCTTTTGAACATGACCCTTTAACTAATTAACTCTTCTTTCTTAATCTAACCACAGCTAAAAGTGCAACTAATGATATCATTGCAAATTCAAAGAGCATTGTTTCATCACCTGTTTTAGCATTTTTCTTTGTTTTGTCTGATACCTCAGTCCCTGGCTGTTCCTCAACCTTCGGTTCCTCTTTTTGACTAGCTTTAACAGCTTCGATTTTTGTTAATAGAGCATCACTCATTTTATTAACATCTTCACTGCTAACATCATTAGCAATCAGTGCAACTGCCTGACTTAATAATTCTTCTAATTCCTTGACTAACTCAATATCATATTTATCTTTGTTAGCAAGAACTTGTTTTGCCAATTCAATTTGGAGTAGTAAATTATCTTTATTAACAACTTGCTTTAATTCATTGAAAGCTCTTAGTAATTCATCGTAGGCATTTTGAATAGCACCTTCATTAGCGTCAAGATCCTGATTAACTGTGACGGCCCTTTCATAACCATTTTTAAACGTTTTCCATGATTCTTCAGTATAATCTTCTTCTTTTAAATCTTTAACCTGTTCAATCAATTTATCTAAATCCTTGCGCTCTACTATTTCTAAAAGTCCTTCAATCGCTTCATTGATTTCTTGTTTTGCATTTTGTAAAACTATAAGTTCCTTACTGTTATCATCTATTAGTTTTCTTCCTGCTTCATAAGCATCTTGCAACACTTTCAAAGTAGCTGGCCGAAGATTTACTGCTTCTTTATCCAAAATCTCTTTTGCAACTTCAACGCTTACCTTTAATTCCAAGTAACTAATCAGAATGGCTTTTTCATTTGCGAGATTTGTTAGATTGGCTTGAACATCTTTTTCAACTACTTCTCCTGCTCCTAGTGCAACTAAGGCATTTGCTTGATCAAGATATCCTTTCATAACCTTAAACATTTCTGCAGAATAATCAGTTTCCATCTTAGTAACTTCATCAATCAGTGCAACCAGTTCATTAAATGACGATTCCAACGCCCTAAATGTTAAATTATCTAATGCTGTTTGCAGTTCAGATACCATCTTATCAACATCGCTTTGAGTAATATCCATTCTATCAGCCATTGCTTCGGCTGCTTTTTTGTTTTGTATGAAACTTTGCCAGCTTGAAACTGTACTATTTGCTTCACTGTACCCTTCTGCCAGTTTACTCTCCGCCACTTCAAGCACTGTTTCTAAAGCACTTTTATCAACTCTTACAACCTGTTTCTTTAAATTTGTGTATTTTTTAGACAATTCTTCTTTGAACTTAAGCATTTCTTCTTCACTGATACTTTCTTTTCCTACCACTTCATTTTCAAGATTGGTTAAATAAGCCGTGAAAGTTTGATAAGTTTCTTCTTTGATTTGACCGTGGAAATTACCCACATTCATTTCACTTAATTTATCTTTAACTTGACTAATTGTTCTAAGTAAATCATTTTTAGGATTTTCATATACTTCAATTTCATAAATAGAATATCCATACTTAGCGTTATTAGCAGCTTTTGTACCAATTAATTTAATATAACGTGCTTCAATATCACCTAATCCAGTATGATTATTTTCCTTAGCTACATTACCAGTTACATTTTTGATCGTAAACCAGTCTTTACCGTTAACTGAGCCTTTTAATTCATAGTCCACTCCATAAGCATCTTCCCAGGTAATCTTGATTTGATCAACTTTATAAACTTTATTTAAATCTACCTGGATCCACTGATCATGCGTACGTTCTGATGCCCATCTTGACTGTTCTGCAGTCGCTGCATCCTGATTAATGATTCCATCAAAAGCTTTTTCAGCCTTTTGGTGATCAGCATAATAACTTGAAGCTGATGCTTCTTTATTAAGTGCCACATTTTCTCTAATAACGCTTAATGTTGCATCATTTTTATCAGCAATTTCTTTTGCATTCAAATCACGATTATAAATTGTCAAATTATCAATAGTGCCTTTGAATCCATTACCAATTTTTTCTACTGGAAGTACAAAAGTAGTTGAACTGTTTCTTGAAACTTTTTTAATATTAGATGCAACTGACACTTTCTTACCATCAATATATAATGTCGTATCCTTTTTATCACAGACAATTGTAATATTCGACCACTTATCTGTTTCAAGAGCGGTACCATAGTGATAAGTCTGCCCTTCACGAGTGTACCCGATATTGCCATTTTCTAGAGCACCATATAAAATACCATCTTTTCCTTCGAATAAAACTGTTCCCGGTTCCATTACACCATCAGGTTTTATGTCGAATGACACTGTATATGGAAAACCAACACTTTTTATTGGTAAACTCATATAAGAATTTCCATCAAATCCAATTCCCAAACCATCTTTTCCTTCAGTAAATTTTGTTCCCTGAGAGGTTGCATTATAATTATTTCCAGAATCATCTTTAAGGTTATTTTCGAAATCATATGATGTTATCACATCAGTCTTTGATTCAACATATCGGCGTGGATTTGCGCCTGGTGCATAATTATTGACACTATCTACTCTTTCCAAAAATTCATCTGCCGTTTGGTTGTCACTTTTTTCACCAAACCATGTTTTCTCCGATACTAAAGCAATTGCATCTTTAGCACGAATCATCATATCATATTTTGTTATCCCGCTTTCATAACCACCATAGTCATTCCAAAGTGCAAATTCTGCTCCTTTAGTTTGAGGATGTGCTACCTGCATAATTGCTGTCCCCAGATAATTCGAACGTTGATGCTTAAAATTGTTAACATCCCAATTATTGTATAAATTTTCAATATCCAAGTAATCAGAATATTTGTTTGGATTATGGTCCTCACCTGGTACTATATATAAATGACCTCCCACTGTATTAATTACATCATAGCCAGCATCAAATGTTTCCTTAACATCAGCCCAATAAGGTGCCCATAAATTTACAGTTGCTTCATTTGTAACAGGTGTGGTTCCATTAAAACCATTTTTTCCTAAAGAACCCCATACTCGTGTCTTATAGCCTTTATTATTTACGTATTTTATAAAATGATCGGTGTATTTTCTCATTTCTTCTGAATAACTTTTATTATATTCATCCGTTCCAATATGAAAAGTATCACTTGTTATAACCGGATTATCACCATCCAGATATTCATCTAATAAATCTTCAATAAAATCATATACTTCTTGTTTTCTAATATCCAGATGTTTCCAATCATACATATAATCATCAGGTAAAACTTTCGCAAAGACACCGGAATGAGCAGGAGTATCAAATTCTGTTATAACCTTTACACCATAGTCTCTTGCAACCTGTTGATAATTGCGATACTCTTCTTTTGTATAATATCGATGTCCCTCATTTAAACCTGGAATATCACTCTCTAATCTGAATGCAGAATCCTTATTGTCCATAACATCATTAATATGGATATGAACTTCGCTCATCTTGAACCATGCCATATATTTTGTAATTTCTGTCAAATAATCCATATCTATAAATTCTCTACCTACATCAAACATCCCGGAACGTACTTCATATTTTGGATAATCTCTTGCAATTCCTTTTGGAATTGTATTTTTATTTGTGTCTTGATATAGAATTTGTGTTACTGAGATTCCACCGTAAAGAAGTCCTTTTTGTGTTGGAGCTGTTATCTTAACATAATCAGCTACTTCCATATAATATCCCTCTTGACCTAATTCAATTTCACTGCTTCCCGTCTGTAAGTAGATATCTCCAATTTGCGGTTTACCTTTTTCTACAGTTGCTTCAATTCCTAGCATATCTTTCAAAAAAGATTTAACTGTATTGGCAGTTTTTTCATTGTCATTACTATCAATAACAATTCTTGGATTTTTACTTAAAACGAACTCTCCTTCATTACCTTTCCATTCCCGTAATCCCGGCATTACATTAGGCTTAGCATTAATACTTTCTTCCTTGTTATAAGCTCCAGGTACAATAAAGTTAATATCGGCTTCACTATAAGCAATATCAGTTTCATCATTCAAGTTTTTAACTTGATATAATACATTAATATCCATATCTTCCAATGGCCGAGTAATTGTTCCATCCATTGCTACAACCTGTTTATTATCGCAACCGTATAAACTAATTTCAAAGCCATCAGGTACCGCTGGTAAAACAATTTTATTACCATTGATTTGTGGCGCTTCCTTATTCAATGACTTTAAAACTTCATCAGCAGTTGTAACTGTATGATCTCTTTCTTTATATACTTCAAATTCATAAATACTGCCACTATATTTATTTTTATTAGTATGGGTCCAGCGTTTTAATTGAACATACTTAACATATCTTGCTTTTGTTGCTTCAATTTGAATCTCTTTAATTTCACTAGGTCCTCCATCTGAAAGATCAGCAGCTTCATAAACATCTTGATAGTTTACACCGTCAGTAGATACTTGAATTTTAAATGCTGGTGGGCATGATTCATAATTTATTACAAATTCAGATACTGTCTTACGACTTCCTAAATCTACTAATAACCATTGATTATCTGCAGTTTTACCAAAAGATACCCGACTGTCCTCAGAAACCACTCCATCTACTGCCATTGGTGCAGTAAAGCGGCCATCACCTACTTCTAATGATGAAGCGCTAACAGGCTGATTCAATGCAATATTACTGTAATCTTTGGCATCTGGATCTTGTTCATATACCTCAAATTCATAAATACTACTTCCATAATATTTACCGTTTTTGTCGTATTTCCACATCTTATGTTGAACATATTTGACATATCGCGCTTCGCATTTTTCAAATCCAATTGACTTTACTATTTCATTACCTTGACTGCCATCTACAGTTGAAAATATTTCTTGATATGAATCTTCTTCACCTGTTTTCGATACAAGTATACTGTATTCTGGTGCTTCAGAACTGAAATTCAAGATTATATGTTCGATACTTTCAACTCGACCTAAATCTACAATCAGCCATTGTTCATCCTGTTTGGCAGCAGACCATCTTGACTCAGCATCACCATCAATAGCTTTTTCCCCAGCAAACTGTGGATAAACCCATTCACCATTATTATTCTTGTCTCCTTCAACTCCAGAATAATTTACATCTTTATTTAGAGCTAAATTAGGATATCTTGTTTTAAGATTATCCTGTGCTGTTTGAATATCTTTAACAGCCTTATTGATTTGCTCTTGAGTAGCATTTTGATCAAGCAGTTCCCCTGCAACCAATTTTTCATCTAAAGTGTTGTAAGAAGCGTTACTATATTTACCTTCATCTAAAGCATTAGCATCGCTAATCACAAGATCTAAATAATCTCTAGAAGCAACTGGTTGATCTAATAACTTAGCATCAGCATAAAATAAATTATGATCAGATAAATCTGTTTCAACCATTGTAATATTACTAATTTCTAAATTTCTAGAAGTAATAATATTATCGACTGCACTAGTCTTCATACTTGCATCAGTACCATTAAAGGTATCGTACCACTTTCCACCTTTACCATTTGCAATGTTGTAATCTTCTAAAAATGGATAAATTTCATTGTGATTTTGATCTACATTAAAATCCCCAAAAGCAACTTTATATTCTGCCGGATCTTGATCCATAGTTGCTTTTAACTCTAATAACTGTTTCGCACGAGCTTCTACTGACTCATGTGTCAAATGAGTATTATAAACTGCAATAACTTTACCGTTTACTTCAATTTCTCCTTTTTGCCATGCTCGAGCTTCTTTAATTCCCTCACTATTCAAAGCTCCACCATTTGTGTTGATTAATTCTAAGTTTGACAGTAGTGCAACACCATAATCACCACCACCAGTTTCAATTGCTTTTTGAAATGAACTGTAAGCATAATCACCTTGCTCTACAAACTTCTCTAACATATTGTATGGATTACGACTTGTATTAATATCCACTTCCTGCAATCCTACGATATCAACATTATTTCTCTTTAATAATTCATTTAACTTAACTACATCAGTTTTCATATTAGCTTCAATATTAAATGTTGCTAATCTGACATTATCAGTTGCTGCAGTAACTTTCATCATTGGCATAACTTGCGATATAACTGTTACTGCTGCAACTAAAGAAGCTATAATTCTTTTTGTTCTTCTCATTTTTCCCTTTCCTTTCTTAAAAAATAGTCTACTTTATACTTAATGTTCCCTCCTTTAAAACACTAAAAAAGGCACGACTAAAAAGCTTTAATTAGTGCTCTTTGGTCTTGCCTACTGAAAGTAACAATCCATTAATATTTATTATCTATCCATATTATTAACATAAATACGTTATTTTTTAAACATATGCATTTCTTTTGGAACAATGTTTCTAAATAAAAGCTCACAAATAAAAAAAAGCTGGCACATTGTACCAACTCAAAGTAAAACTATTTCACTGTCTGTGATAATTCAGTATAGTCAATCAATTTATCCATACTCAATTCATGATTTGAAGCAATCACACAGCCCACGAGCGTATTTAAAACATAACGTATTGCAGTTGTATAAATAACAGGAGCTAGATCTGAATAACTAACTCCAGTAGGAATAGTAATCACTTCTTTACAACAAGTTTCAAAAGTGGAATTAATATATCCCGTAACAGCAATCCCAGGAATTGCAATTTTATGATTTAATCTTATCTTCTCTAATAATTGAACATTATGTTCACGATGATTAACATAGATTGCTAATGGATTAGCCGATTCACTTAAACAATTTAATGCTACCCAAAAGTTATCGGTTGCAATCTCTACAGCTTTTCCAATCCGAGCCATCATATACTTAAATTCGTGTCCAATCTGCTCATTAATTCCATCTGCAAAAATATAGATTATTGTAGCCTTGTTGATCAACTTAGTTATACGTTCAATTTGTTGATAATTCAATAACAATTTTGTTCGATCGATTGTATCTTTTTCAACACTTGCAATTTTTTCCATAACAGAAAAAGCTGTTTCTTGTTTTTTTATTTGAAATAAGATTTTATTATTTCCTTTACTCATCATATTTTGTAATTCATAAGCTAAATCGACCTTAAAATCAGAAAAACTACCATCATAAATTTTTTTTATGACTCGCATTACAGTCGATGCCCCAGTATATGTTGTTTTAGCTAATTCTCTAATTGTAAGATGTAATATCTCCTCCTTATTTTCAATAATATAATCTGCGATTTTAGATTCCGACGCTGAAAAATCTTTCTTTTCGGTCAGTTTTGCTATTATACTCATACTCTTTCCCCTTGCTTATAATAGTAACTTGACCCCTCCTCCGTGTATTCCATTGTATATACAATATAACACAAACAATGAATATATCAATCCTTTTTCTTTTACAGAAAAAAGAAGAGCGTTAAATTAAACGCTCCTTAATCGATATTTACCCTAATCTAGATAATACTTTTTCTTTTCCTAATAAGCAAATTGAACTCGCAAGATCAGGTCCATGCATGATTCCTGTTGTTGCAATTCTAAGTGGCATATATAACATTTTTCCTTTAGCTTTAGCCTCTTTTTGAGTTGCTTTAATACAAGCTTGAATATTTTCTTTAGTAAATTCTTCTAAATTCTCTAATTGCGCTTTAAATACTTTTAACGTATTAGGAATAGTTTCATCTTTCATAAATTCTTTAGCTTCTTCATCTAAATTCAATTCATCTGTAAAGAATAAATCGACTAAACTAACAATTTCTTTACCATAAGATAATTGATCATGATACGTTGCAACTAAATCATTGATCCATTGTTCTGATTTACTTGATAGATCATAAGCCTCTTCTAAAAATGGTCGACATAATGCAACAACATCTTCTAATGATCTTTCTTTAATATAACGATTATTGACCCATGTTAACTTATCTTTATCAAACATTGAAGGTGATTTAGATAATCTCGTTTCACTAAATTCTTTAATTAATTCTTCTTTTGTGAAAATTTCTTGTTCTCCTTCTGGTGACCACCCTAATAGAGCCATAAAGTTAAACATTGCATCTGGTAAATATCCTTCTTCTTTGTATTGTGAAACAAATTGCATGATACTTTCATCACGTTTTGATAATTTCTTTCTTTGTTCATTTACAATTAAAGTCATATGTCCATAAGTCGGTGCTTTCCATCCTAACATTTCAAAAACCATCATTTGTTTTGGCGTATTACTTAAATGTTCTTCACCTCTAAAAACATGTGTTATTTCCATGGTATGATCATCAATTACAACTGCATAGTTATAAGTTGGAATCCCATTGGCTTTAACAATTACCCAATCACCAATATCATTCGATTCAAATGATACATGTCCACGGATCATATCGTCAAACTCATATGTCTTATTTGCAGGCACTCGAAGTCTAATTGTATAAGGAATTCCTGCTGCTTCTTTAGCTGCTACTTCTTCAGCTGTTAAATCACGACATTTACGATTATACATTGGTGCAACACCAGCTTCAACTTGGCGTTCATGTTCAGCATCTAATTCCTCTGGGGTGCAGAAGCATTTATATGCTAAACCTCGATCTAATAACTCTTGAGTATATTTACGATAAATATCCAAACGTTCCATTTGACGATATGGCGCATACTCTGGTTTTGGATTTAATGGTGATTCATCTGGAATAATTCCTAACCACGCTAGATTTTCTAATTGGCTAGCCTCACCACCTTCAATATTTCTTTCAATATCAGTATCCTCTAACCTAAAAATAAAATCTCCACCATGATGTTTTGCAAATAGATAATTAAATAAAGCGGTTCTTGCTCCCCCAATATGTAGATGTCCAGTTGGACTAGGAGCATATCTTACTCTTACTTTTTCCATTCTTAAATCCCTTTCTTCTTTAACATAACCACACATTGAGAAACAGCACCTTCTTCATGACCAACAAAGCCAAGCTTCTCACCACGGGTTGCTTTAATATTAACATCAGCAATATCACATTTTAAGATCCTGCTAATATTTTCCTTCATTTTTTGGATATGAGGTGCCATCTTTGGTTTTTCAATCAAAATGATTGCATCAAGATTACTTATTTCGTAACCGCGATCATCCATCATTTCATAAGTTTTTTCTAATAGCACTAAAGAACTAATCCCTTTATACTGAGCATCAGTGTCACTAAAATGTTTCCCAATATCACCTAATCCTAAAGCCCCAATAATACTTTCAATAACGGCATGACATAAAACATCAGCATCACTATGTCCTAACAAACCACGCTCATGTTCGATTTCAACACCACCCAAAATCAACTTTCGTCCTGCTACTAGCTGATGAATATCAATTGATTGTCCAATTCGATACATACTCTCACTCCTCCACGCCATATTCTAACACAAAAACGCCCTATATTCTAGGGCATTTTCAATGCTCAAAGTTTACTTATCTTCTTTCTTAGCTTTCTTTTTGCGATAATCCTCTTTACAGTATTCTATTGTTACAATAGCTGTTGCTCCAGCTAAGTCTAACATTAAATCTTTCATCGTATCGCCTAAAGCTGCATGTCCTTCTAAAGGCACATCTTTTTGGCCATATAAAGTTCCTCGCGTAGACTTCATATACTGCTGATTATTAGTCCCAAAAATATCATCAACCAAATACTCTCCAATTTCCCATAAAGCACCCAATGCTAACGAGAACAATACTACACTAGTGCAAATAAACATATGTCCCATCGATATATTTACACTTTCACGTTTAACAAAATAATCAATTAAAACAAAACCTGCATAAGCTAAGATCACACCTGAAAAAGCATGTAGTATTGAGTCCCAAATAGGTATTTTTTTATAAAAATCAAACACATCACCAAGTACAAATCCACAAAAAGCAAATACAGTTAGTGAGGTTTCTAACATAATCGGAATTTTTAAATCAAGTCGTTCCTTTAACTGTTCTGGTAAAATTATAATTCCTATCATTAACAATAATTGAACAATTGAAAAAATCAGACGTCGCTTCTTTTTCATATCATCAACAATGAATAAAAAAATCACTGCTGCCACTAGCATTGCTAAAGTAAGAATACAAATTATTCCTTTAATTATCTTAAATTTCTTAGTTGATTTAGTTTCAAGCATATTACCGCCTCCATAATATACTGTATTATAACAAAAACAAACAAAAATTCCCATCAATAAAAACTTAAGAATTAATAAACAAATTCATAACTAAGACATAAATAACTCATTGCCTCTTCAAATAACTTATCTAAACGCATTTTACGTTCATATATAAGCCCATCAATATCTACGATAAACTGGTATTCACTTAGTGGTTCTTGTCCTAAATCTACTTCTCCCACAAATGCAACTCGACACGGACAATTGAATTGAAAATATCTAACATCCTTATAAAACATCGTTCGATGATCTAAAAAACTTCTAAACGTTTCATGAAGACTGATAAAAATTACCAGATCATCTTTAGATAATGCATATTCATCAAAAATATCCTCCTCCTTACCTAAATAAATAGGAATTTCAAAATCTATCCCTAGATGAATAAAGGCTTTCATATAAATCATCAAACTAAAACAATTACCATCCCCCAAAACAATAACACGTTTAGCCTCTTTAATTATTTTTCCTAATTTAACAGCCTGTTTGTCTAGCTGTTCTTCCTTATAGTTATATTTTATTGTTTCCAAGGCTGTGATGCCTTTAATACTCTCCAATGTGATTATTTCCCTAAAAGAAGTAAAGGTATTAACCCCCAGGCTATTTAAATACCGCATCAATGATGTTTTTGATACCCCAGCTTCTTTAATAAACATTTCTAATGAATAATCTTTGATTCGATTTCCGAGCATCAATGTTTTTTTACTGATCTGATATTCTACACTCCCACGCTTATTAGCACTTTGAGCCATCATAACCTTCCCCAAAATCATCTGCCTAGTTCTCCTTTATATATAATTCATAATATCTTGTTTTAATCATATCTAGATAAAACATAAAAACATACTGCCCCTCATAATAATCATTATCAGTATTTAATGAAATTAAAAAATCACTCTCTAATAATGCCCCGTGTTGAGTAATTAATAACTTCTTACAAGGACCATTTAAGATTTTTAAACGCATTGTTGTCCCTACCATATTCATCGTTCTTCCCATCATTGAAAAAAGCCATACAAAATCATCTTTTTGAGGAACTAGAGCCTTATCTTCATACATCGAACTACGAATAAAATCCTTTCCAAACAGTTTCATATCTATTTGAAAATCATGTGTTAAATTCAACAATCCCATCGCCCCATACATGATAATACGCTTACTTTGATAGATTTGCTTGCAAATCCGATCAATTAACTCAACATTAAAAAAATCATTAAAATCATTATAATTAGTTAAGTTAAAAATAACTCTTGCAAGCGGTTCTTGTTTTTGCCACTGACACTGTTTTACCACTTGCTCTTTACGAATATCACACCACAAGCCAATCCGCTCTTTCAAGATTGAAAAATTGTTGCAGTCATACAATTTATAAAATCGTTTAAACTGACTCCCATTAATATTAGTTGTTTCTAAGAAATCCTCTAAACTCATATCCTTTAACCAAACACAATTCTCTATCACTTTCCGAGCAATATAGGTATTATTATCATTAATATCGACACAGTTAGCAACATCCAAAATACTATCTAATAAAGTTATATTTTTTATCATAGCGCTTTCACCTCTGGGTATTAGTATACTATATTTCATTAATTTTTTGGTGAAATTACTCGAATTTTAAATAAAAAATCCTCATTTGAAATAATCTTCCATTATTTGAATGTTCAAATAATGAGGTTCATTTCAGTTAGAGGATTTTTATTATTAATAATATTTTTTACTTAATACTACTGTTCCCGCTAACAATGATAATCCAGTCATCATACCCATCAATTCAACTGTACTATCATCACCTGTTTTAACTGCTTTCTTTGCTTCCTCAGAAGCAGTTGTTTCAGTTTTAGAATTATTCGACTCTTCTTTTTCTACTGGAATATTTTCTGAAGCATTTGTCTGTTTAAATAACCAATTCATTGGTGAACCTTCTTCATTATGGTTAAGTACTTTTACCCACGACCAATGTAATAAACCTTCAGCAATTCCTTCGTCAGCCATTTCTTGATTTGACCAGATTGTTAAGTGATTATTTTTAGCACCTAGATTATTTAAAGCTTCATACATAGCTTTTGAACTATTAACATTGCATGTAGTATCATTTTGAGCATGTGTAAAATAAATTGGTAACTCTACTAAAGAAGCAGTATCAACTTGTTTGCTTACCATCATTTCTTTTGTTTCATCCCAAGTGTATACTTGTCCTTGGAAAGCAGTTTCAAAATTTTCAACAATTTGTTCATAAGAATCTTGATAATTATAATGTACCCACACAATCGGATCCATTGAACAACAAGCTATCGCACCCGCAAAAAGTTCTGGGTATTGCATAATAAAGCGCATCGTTGCGCCACCACCACTTGATGCTCCTGTAACATAAACACGATTTTGATCAACTGTTCCTTCTGCAATTAATTTTTTTATTAACGCTGCTTGTAAAGCGTTATTTTGATCGATCAAAGATTTCTTATCTTCATCAAAAGCTGTCCCGTAGCTATAGTTTGGATTAGAAACTTGAATTTGTAATACCGCTGTATTATATCCTGCCTCTACCCATGCAGTTAAACCTCTATTAGCAACAAGTGTATTTTCTAATTGCCCTGCATATTCTCCACCACCATGATTCCATACTACTAATGGAACATTTTTCATGTTAGTTCCATCACTATTTTTAGGCAAATATAAAGCATACTCACGAGTTAATCCCGCATATGTAAACGTTCCTCTGATTGCATCATCCAAAGTTTTTGTTTTCAATGTAGTCACATTATCTTTATTGAAACTTAACACACCATATTTGTTGCAGGTAACCTGCCAAGGATTTTTACTAAAATCAGGATTGTATCGTCCAGTATAATCAAAGGCTTTTACATTAAGAATAATTGTATTTCCTTTAATTTCTAAACTAATTCCATCATCTAAATAATCATCTGCTAAAGCATTTGTCGCAACGTCGTAGGGTACTGAGCTAACGTTATTAGTAATATCAAAATCTTCAGCCTTTAAATCATTTACTAAATTAATATCATTGACAGTGATTTCAAATGAACTCACTTCTCTTTGTCCATCCCCAACATATGTATTAGCAACAATTGAAGTAACTTTTAATTCCTCGATTGCACTAATATTTGTTGTAATAATGCCTAGGGTCATTACTAATGTCATCATCATTGCAAATAGTTTTTTTATTTTTCTCATTTTATTTCCTCCTATATCAATTATTATAGTTGTAAGCGAATACAATGATAATGACTAATCAGGGGAGTTTGTATCTTGATTTAGGACTAAAGTTACTATTTATTCACTAAGTATCATATTACGGTACTATATAAAAAGGATAGGTGCAATACCTACCCATGATATTTTCGCTTATGAGCGGCTGTAATCAAACCCTGAAATAGCGGTTGAGAACGATTTGGTCGACTTGTAAATTCTGGATGAAATTGGCAAGCCACAAAATATGGATGTTCCTTAATTTCCACTATTTCTACCAAATTACGTTCAGGATTAATGCCTGCAATCGTAAGTCCATGTTCAACTAAAGCGTCTTTATACTCATTATTAAATTCATAGCGATGACGATGACGTTCTTGAATCATATCGACCCCATATAATTCTCTAGCATGTGTACCGGCAGCCAGTTCACAATTATAATCACCTAAGCGTTGAGTTCCACCCATATCAGTTAATGATTGATCAGACATTAAATTAATAATAGGATTTTTTGTTAGTTCATCAAATTCTAATGAATTAGCATCTTTCAAGCCGCAAACATTACGGGCGTATTCAATCGTTGCCAGCTGCATCCCTAAACAAATTCCAAAAAATGGTAAGTTATTGATTCGTGCATATTCAATTGCATCTATCATTCCTTCAATTCCGCGGTTACCAAATCCTCCAGGAACTATGATTCCATCTGCTGTTTTTAACTTTTCAGCGACATTGTCTTTTGTTATTTCCTCAGAATCAACAAATTCAATATTTACAACACTATTTTCATAATATCCCGCATGTCTTAAAGCTTCATTTACTGACAAATAAGCATCTGGTAATTGAGTATACTTTCCTACCAAAGCAATTGTTATTTCATGATCTAAACCTTTAACCCGTTCAATCAAACTCTCCCACTCACTCATATTTGGTTGTGGGGCCTCAATTCTTAGATGTTCAAGGACAAGATCATCCATATGCTGATCCAATAACATCATTGGTAATTCATATAATACTTCAACATCATAATTTGAAATTACGTTTTTTGTTGGAACATTACAGAATAATGAAATTTTATCTTTAAGCTCTTGTTCAATATACTTCTCACTTCGACATACAATAAAATCTGGCTGAATCCCTAAACCTCTTAGCTCCTTAACACTATGCTGTGTTGGTTTAGTTTTAACCTCATGACTCGCTCCAATATAAGGTAATAGTGTCGTATGAATATAAAGAGTATTATCATAACCTAAATCTAAGCGTACCTGTCTAATTGCTTCTAAAAACGGTAAACTTTCAATATCTCCAGTCGTTCCTCCAATTTCAGTAATTACAATATCTGCATTAGAACTTGATGCTGCAGCATAAATTTTTGCTTTTATTTCATTTGTAATATGCGGTACCACTTGTACCGTAGCTCCTAGATAATCCCCTCGACGTTCTTTAGATATAACATTACTATAAATTCGTCCTGTAGTAATAGATGAATTACGATTTAATTCTTCATCAATGAACCTTTCATAATGCCCCAAATCTAAATCGGTTTCAGCACCATCTGCCGTTACAAAAACCTCACCATGCTGATATGGTGACATCGTTCCTGGATCAACATTGATATAAGGATCTAATTTTTGCATAAACACTTTTAACCCTCGCTGTTTTAAAATTCGACCTAACGATGCAGCAGTTAAACCTTTACCAAGGCCTGATACGACCCCACCTGTTACAAATATATACTTTGCCATTTTCTATTCTCCTTTTTGTTTTATATCAAAATAAAAATGTCTTCCTCTGGAAGACACACTGTTGCCCTTTTACATTCTAGCAAATTTTTATTATCTAGGCAAGAATTTTTTTGCACTAACAAATAAAAAAAAGGAAGCATTGGGGAATACTTCCTTTAATGTATAGGTCGTTCTTGGGGAAGAAGGGGGTGACCTATACTTATATATTATCTTGTCTTGACGACATTTGTAATAATATCGGAGAAATGTGAACACTTTATGAACTTTTAAAAAAAATGTATAAAAAAAGGAACAATTTCTTGTTCCTTTTCTGCATAGGTGATTATATGGGAGAGGGGTCACCTATGCAAAGTATTATTGTCTTTCTTTGACATAACCATAATACTCCATTATTATGTCTCATTTATGGTCAATTGTCAATTGGTTATAAACATTTTTTGAAATAATAACACCATTTGCCCTTTGATATTCCTTCTCTAAATAGTTTTGATAAGTACCCGGAGAAATAATTCCATTTAAATCAATAATATCCATTCCTGCTTTTCCCATAATTGCTTCAGCTAACTTAACACAATTAGACCCTAAAACAAAATATGTTTTATAGCGTCCTCTTTTAAATTTAAAAAAGCTAGCTCCCGTTCGTAAATAAAGACGGCTGGCATAGTCATTACAATCATTCCTATCTTTATATGAACGCGGATACCAAGGGTAGGTATTTTCTTTTAACTTTTCAATTTCTCGTTTTACACTCGCTAACTGTTTAACTGTTAAACGAACCCCATAACTAAAAATCGTTTTATGATCAGTTTCGATGCAAAATGGAATATAACTTTCTCGTGGAGCAATAAACAAAACACCATCCCCAATGGTTTCAAATAATCTAATAGAATCGTAATCATAGTTTCCATAAGATATTACTTGATTATCGATACATATATCGCAATGTCCAATTGTCCCAAATCCATCTGGGCTAACATGAATAAAAATTTCTACATTTGCGTGATTCTGATCGTCTAAAAACTTCTCTGTTGGCTCAACTGCTAACCGTTCATTTATATAATCCATCATCACTTTTGGTACAAGGGCAGAAATAAAGATTGGTACGGGTATTCTGATCCGTCTCTTTAAACTGTCTTTATGCTGCTGGGGAATAGCGGTAAAGATTCCATCAATAATGTAATTTATTCCTAATAATAAGCCATAACCGCCAATGAAGATCATCATTGCATTAGCATCAGCATATCTCCCTAATAACAGTGCCAAGCCATAGATGATCAAAAACAGAGCCCCACACAAAACTGGAAATCGTTTACTCACTTTATCTTTTTTATAGTTTAAATAAGAAATAAATTTTATAATTCCATTTAATGTTACATAGATTGCAAAAATAGCAAATAATAATCTAATTGGAATCGCTGTATAAGACAAAATAAATATTCCTACTCCAATATTTCCAATTATATTAATTAAATCTCCTCTAAAGCGACGTCTTAAAAATACACTTAATTCATGAAGACCATTAATAATCAAAATCCATGCCAATACGTCAAATACACGCATTAAAAAATCTTCTCGCTGAATAATTGCCATTGATGAAATAACAATTAAAATCAATCCTAAAACACAATAATATATTGAATTATAAATATTACGTCGCATTAAATCACACCCCGATACTTTAATATATGCCCATTATAACACAAAGTGTCTAATAAAAAAGAGGCAACACTTGGTGTTGCCTCAAAGATAAACATTATTATTTATCGAATTTATTTTTATAATCCCAAATAGTTCTTAAGATTGCTTCCATATCATGTACCATAGGCATTCTTGGATTTGCTGGAGTACATTGATCTTCATAAGCATTCATAGCCATTCTGTGAATTGCTTCATCCCAATCTTTTTTATCGATTCCTTGAGATTCGATGTTAGATGCTAAATTAACTTTGTGACATAATTCTTCACAAGCGTCAGCAAACATTTGAACACCTTCTGCAGGAGTTTTAGGATTTAATCCGATTAATTGAGCTAATTCCATATATTTAACATCAGCTTTGAAGTTTTCAATTTTTGGCCAGATGTTTAATTTAGTTGGCATACTTCCGTTATATCTGATAACGTGTGGTAATAAGATACCATTAGTACGTCCATGAGGTACGTGGAATTCCCCACCAATTTTATGAGCTAATGAGTGGTTCATACCTAAGAATGCATTAGCGAAAGCCATACCTGCGATTGTTGCAGCATTGTGCATTTTTTCTCTAGATAAAGGAGTTCCTTCTTTAACTGATTCTTCTAAGTAATCAAATACTAATTTAACGGCTTGTTTAGCCCATCCATCAGTAAAGTCAGAAGCTAAGATAGATACGTAAGCTTCAACTGCATGAGTTAATACGTCGATACCTGTATCAGCAGCAATTGCAGCTGGTAAAGACATAACGAATTCAGGGTCAACGATAGCTACTGTTGGAGTTAAAGCATAGTCAGTTAATGGATATTTCTTGTTACAAGATTTATCTGTAATAACTGAGAATGGAGTAACTTCTGAACCTGTTCCTGAAGTTGTAGGAATACAGATTAAGTTAGCTTTTTTACCTAATTCAGGGAATTTGAATGCACGTTTTCTGATATCCATGAATTTTTGTTTGATATCATCGAAACATACTTCTGGATTTTCATATAATAACCACATTACTTTAGCAGCATCCATTGAAGAACCCCCACCTAATGCGATAATTGTATCAGGTTGGAATTTGTTCATTAATTCAAGACCAGCTTGAACTGTATCGAAACTTGGATCTGGTTCTACGTCAAAGAATAATTCTAAATCAACTTGATTTCTTCTTCTTCTAATAACATCTTCGATTTTTTCTACATAACCAAGATTGTACATACCTCTATCTGTAACGATCATGGCTTTTTCCATTTTTTTCATGTCTCTTAAATATTTAATCGAATTTCTTTCGAAATAAATTTTTGGAGGAAGTTTAACCCATTGCATATTGTTATTACGTCTCCCGATTCTCTTAATATTGATTAAGTTAACAGCACTTACGTTGTTTGATACAGAGTTATGTCCGTAAGAACCACAACCTAATGTTAATGATGGAATAAATGCATTATAAACAGAACCAATACCACCGAATGTAGATGGAGCGTTTTCGATAATACGGATTGCTTTACATGCATGTCCGAATTTCTTAGAAATTTCATGATCTTCTGTATGAATTGCAGCAGAGTGACCCAAACCATTGAATTCAACCATTTGAGTTGCTTTTAAGATACCATCATCAGTATTTTTAGCTTTTAATACAGCTAATACTGGAGATAATTTTTCTCTTGTTAATGGTTCATTTGGACCAACTTCTTTACATTCTGCACAGATAATTTGAGTATCTTCTGGTACTTTGAATCCAGCTTGTTCAGCGATCCAAGTAGCAGGTTTACCAACTACGTTTGGATTTAACTTAGCAGCGTTTACGTTATCACTGTATGCTACAGCACCAAACATAAATGTTTCTAATTTTGCTTTTTCTTCTTTATTTACAAAGTAAACTTTGAATCTTTTGATTTCTTTCATGAATGCATCATAGATTTCAGTATCAACGATAGCAGCTTGTTCAGAAGCACAGATCATACCGTTATCGAAAGATTTTGATAATACGATGTCATTTACAGCTCTAGGTAATACACAAGTTTTTTCTACATAAGCAGGAACGTTACCAGCTCCTACACCTAATGCAGGTTTACCACAAGAGTAAGCAGCAGCTACCATTGCGTTACCACCAGTTGCTAAGATTGTAGCAACACCTGGGTGTTTCATTAATGCAGTAGTTGCATACATTGATTTAAGATCTAACCATTGGATACAATCTTCTGGAGCCCCAGCAGCGATTGCAGCATCTCTAATTACTACAGCAGCCATTACTGAACATGCATGAGCACTTGGATGGAATGAGAAGATAATTGGGTTTCTTGTTTTTAAACAAATTAATGATTTGAAAATTACTGTAGAAGTTGGGTTAGTTGTTGGAACGATACCACAAACAACACCTACTGGTTCAGCAATTTCAGTGATTCCTAAAAGTGGATCTTCATTGATGATACCAACAGTTTTTAAGTGACGTAAGTTACTTGTTACATATTCACAAGCAAATAAGTTTTTAACTGCTTTATCTTCAAATACACCACGTCCAGTTTCATTAACTGCAGCTTCAGCTAATGTACCATGAGCATCAAGTCCAGCAACTGAACATTTAGCTACGATGTAATCTACTTGTTCTTGAGTGAATTCTTCAAATTTTGATAAAGCTACTTGAGCTTTTGCAACTAGTTGATCAACATGAGCATCGATTTCTTCATTAGTTGGTTCAACTACTTTGTTAACAGCTTTTTTTTCTGCCATTATTTCTTCCTCCGATTCATTGTGAAATATTTAATTTGTTTCCACCGATAGTGTACCCCAAATTTGCAAAAAACACAAGTAATATTGTGCATTTTTTCACAACAAAAACACTAACTTTACAATGAAAACGCTAACACTTGTATCACTGCTTAATTTACTGGATGAGAAAAAATCTAGGGCCTTTTTACCCTAGATATCTTTATTCGTAATTATTGTTTTAACACCCTCATCAACTAAAAAATCTTTAATATCATCACTATCTACTGTCCAAGTATTTACATCTATACCCCGACGCAAATAATCATTGATTTCCTTTTCATTTAAAAAAGTATATTTAGGATGTGCTCCATTAAAACGATATTCAAATACTTTAGCTTTATTGACTTGATAATTATCTTCATACAAATAGCCAAGATAAATACTATCATCAAGTTCTCTAAGATTAAGCAAACTCTCTAAATGAAACGATGAAAACATTACTCGATCTAATAAGCCCTTTTCTTTGATCATCATATAAGTCATTCTTTCAATATTCGGATACTGAATCTTATCAGTTTTTATTTCAATATTTAAGATTACATCTTTACCAATACAATAATCTAACAATTCCTCTAACAACGGAATTTTTGCCTCGATTCCATCAAAACGATAGTTAAAATTAAATTGGCACAATTGATCATAGGTATAATCTTTTACATACCCTTTACCATTAGAAGTCCGATCAATCTTTTCATCATGAATCAAGACTAGCCTATTATCTTTCGTTAGTTGTACATCTGTTTCAACACCATCAAAATTACCATCAATTGCAGCTTTAAAAGCTAACATTGTATTTTCTGGATATTTAGAACTATATCCCCGATGACCTAATTTAATCATATATTTCTCCTATAAAATGCTTACAAAATATGCCAAATAGCCAATCAGCATAATAATTGCCCCACTCTTTTTTAAATACCCATCGCTACCAATAAAAGTATATAATAGAAACAATGCCCCAATTGCAACGATTCCATCAATAATAAAACCACTTTCAAAAGCAACTGCTTTTGGGGAAATTAAAGCTGTTGTTCCTAAAACAAACAAGATATTAAAAATATTACTTCCGACGATATTACCAATTGCCAGATCACTCTTACCTTTCCAAGCTGCTGTCATTGAAGTCACTAACTCCGGCAACGATGTTCCAAAAGCAATAATCGTCAATCCAATCAAACGTTGACTAACCCCTAATTCTTCAGCAATATATGTAGCTGCATCAATCGTTAGATTACTACCAATTACAATTGCCGCCATTCCTAAAACAATCATGATGATTAGTCGGAGCAGCGTATCTTTTTCATCTAATTCTTCAACTTCATCCAATGGCACTTCTTCACCCTTTTTAACCAAACGATATAAATAGTATAAAAACAGTAAAAATAATCCCCATAAAAGCACTCCATCAAATCGATTAATCGAGCTGCCAAACTTTCCTAACATTAATAAAACTAGAGTTATTACCATTACAAAAGGAATTTCATATCGATATGTATTATTATTAACCTTCAGTTTAGCGATACACCCGGTAATTCCTAGAATCAACAAAACATTCATTATATTACTGCCAATAATATTTCCAACTGCTAAATCAATATTACCGCCTAACGCCGAAGTAATAGAAATAGCAGCTTCCGGAGCGCTTGTACCAAAAGCAACGATCGTCAAACCTATTACAATTGGGGGAATATTTAGCTTTGAAGCCAGCTTAGAAGCTCCCTCAACAAAAATATCAGCTCCTTTAATCAATAAGACAAAACCAGCTATTAAACAAAATAATTGTAAGATCATATCTAACAAGGCACTAACACCTATCTCCTTTCTCAAATCTAAAAACACTATGGTTAAAGTATAGCACAATCATCCCTTCTTTCAAGCGAATGTTGTAGACATCTTTAAGTATACCCGTTTAATAAAGAACTAACTGAAAAACAGCCCTAAGGCTGTCAAATTAATTCAAAATGTTTTAAAGCTTTAACAATGCCATCATTTTCGATTCGATCAGTTTCATAGTTAGCAACAGCCTTCGCCTCATCAACAGCATTTCCCATTGCTACACCAATCTTAACTGTTTCCAACATCTCAATATCATTTCGTCCATCACCAAAAGCAATAGTGTCATCAATATTTCGATTAATTCGTTCTACCAGTTTTTCAATTCCAACTGCTTTTGAGACACCCTTTAAAGTTAAATCAAAAGAATAATCACTTTGATGTCTTTGGACATCAAAATATTTACTCAATGCATTAACCATTGGCGAAATATCTTTTTTGTCATTAACAACAATCATCCCAATGTAAGTTTCTATCGTTTCTGGATCAAAATCATCAATAACTGTCTCCGGTTTCATGCCCCAATTTTTTGCAAACCACTGATGACGTTCATCATTTTGATCACGGACATAGATATAATCACTACTTTCAAAATAATAGTTAAAATCGTATTGTTCTGATAACGCCATCGTTGCTTTAATTGCCTCACTAGGAATTATTGCTTTATATACTGGCTCACCATGATATTCTACATAAGCTCCGTTACAAGTCACATACCCACTAAAAGGATAATTCATAACCCCTTCAGTAATAAAACATTTACACCGTCCTGTAGCTAAGAAAACATCATGTCCATTTTCTTTTAATCTATCTAATGCATTTCTAGTATTTTCAGTAATTGAATAGATATCTAAATTACACTCAATCAGTGTTCCATCGATATCAAAAAATAATAATTTACTCATCTTCATACCTCCGCCACTACATTGTACCATAGTTAGATTGTTTTTTAACTTAAGAAAAGTAAATATTATTGATATAATTCCCTAATCACACCACAAGCAATCATCGGCCCAGAATTTCCCGATGGCTGAGTAGTAAAATCATCAACATTTCCATGAATTATAATAGTCCGCCCAACAATTTGCTCTGGTGTAAATTTAGAAATATATACCGCCATCCAAGCTTGTCCGTCCTCAGAAAATAAAGGTGGCAGATCCCCAGTATGATATGGATGTGGACAATTTGTCGTACTATAATGTCCTCCAGCATTACCAAAAGGATTTTCCGGTGTCCCACTACAGCTAGAACCTTCATGAATATGCAAACCATGTACCCCTAAACCACAACCGGTAGCCGGTAACCCTTGAGCCTCAACCACAACGATCGTTCCTTCTTCAAAACTATATGCTAGCATTGTTCCCGTAACTGTTGCTCCTGTAATTAAAGCATAAGCTTTAGGACTAGTATTACATAATACCCTAATAAGATCAAAACTATTCATTATATACCTCCCCTATATTCTTATGCCTAAATATAAAAAAAAGAAAAGGACAAACGCCCTTTTCTATAAATATCTTCTTGCACACACGTAATTACGATTTAAACTAGACACTTTTACAACATCTCCAGTTTGTGGTGAATGAACCATTTGTCCATTTCCAACATAAATTCCAACGTGAGTAATTCTACTTGTACTTGAACCAAAGAAGACTAAATCTCCTGGTTGTAAATCTGCACGATCAACTGCTTTACCACCTTGAGATTGAGCTTGCGCAGTTCTTGAAAGGGAAATTCCATGCTGACGATATACCCAAGATGTAAATCCTGAACAGTCAAATGAATTTGGTCCCGTGGCTCCCCATACGTATGGGCTACCTAGTTTTGTATAAGCAGTTTCTAAAATTTTACTTCCCGGTGTATAAACCTTTACATTTAAAGTTGCAACTGTTTGATTACCAGAACTATCACTTACTGTATAAGTAACAGCTTTATCTCCTGTGCTGCCAGTATCAATATTACCGATTACAACATTACCAGTCACATCACCATCTTTATTATCAATAGCTGAGACTAAATATTGTCTTGGATCAAAAGCATCACCTTTAATTACCTCAACTGCATTTGTTGACAAATTAACTTGTGGTCCACTTATATCTTTTACTGTAAAATTCAAAGTTGTTAAAACTTCATTTTTAGCTTCATCTTGCGTACTAACAGTAATTGTTTGTACTTCATTTTCTTTCTTAGTGTCTACTTCACCAGTAACAGTGTTGGTAACAGCACTTTGATCATCAGTAGCTGTTAAAAAGTTCTCTAATTTAAATTCGCTACCATAATCAATTACAATATCATTTCCTTGTGATAAAGTAACTACTGGAGCAGTCAAATCAGATACTGCAAAAGTAAACGTCTTTTCATTTACATTCCCAGAAGAATCGGTAACTGATAATTTAATATCTTGAATTCCCGCTTTAGTCGTATCTAATTCCTGATTCGATTCAATGAATGGCGAAACATCACCATCAACATTATCTGAAGCAGTTACATAACTGGAAATATCTTGACTTCCATTGATCGGTACTTGTACGACATACCCTGTTTCGACTCCAGCAACCTTAAATTTTGGTGCCTCATCATCAACAACATCTACTTTAATAACTTTAGATGCTGTGTTTGAAAAACTATCTGTTGCCGTGACTGATAAATCATATGTACCTAACTGATTAACATTCACGCTGCTAAGATCATTTGCAGTAACTTCGATTTCCGGACGACTATCTTGATTATCTGTAATATCAATAGCATCTAAATCTACTTTGTCACCATATGAAACCTCGATTCGATTAGAAACAATTTTTGGTGCTTCTTTATCGACCGCGGCATAACCTACTAACATAAATACTGATACCCCTAAGATTGGGATAAACATAGCTTTCCGTTTGATAATATTTTCATTAATAAAATTATTCAATTGTTTAACACGCTGTTCTTTCATTAACTCACTTCCTATCTAAAACGTACCATTGCATAATAACATATCTGAATTAAAAATGCAAATTTTCTTGATTCCATCATACAAATTCTAATTATTAAAGAAGAAGTTTAATATATGAAACCATCTAAAATCCCCATGATTCCTTAATTTTTTCAATTTTTTTGCCCCTAATCAATTAATCAAACTCCTTTTTTCATATTTTGAAATATTTTAAAGAACGGGATCAAACTGCTATATTATCAAACCTAATTTTCTAAATTATACACAAAGAGGGACAGCGTTAGCTCTCCCCCTATCTTTAATTATTTTTAATTAGATCTTTTTCTTTTTTTACTGAAATAAAACACAATTGATGCCAATGCTAATCCTGACGCAGAATAAAGCACATTTATATTATCTCCCGTTTCAACTTTATTGTCAATAGGTTTATCTTGACCATTTTTGTCAGGATCAGTTGGAGTTACTTCAATTTCCTTTAAATTCTTTTTAGCTTCCAACAGCCTATTCATTGCATCCCTAATTTCTTGTTCTGTAGCATCAGCTTCATTAAAGATCGATAAAGCATACTCGTAAGCCGCCTTAAATTCAGCTTTACCATTTTCTTGGTAATTATTCAAATCAATTGTACCACAAATATTTAATAAAGCTTCTAAATCTGTTTTATCAACTGATACATCTGTTTTTAGTTCTAATTCATCAATTGCATTAGTTAATGCTGTAATTGCTGCATTTACTTCTTCTTGAGTAGCATTTTCATTACCATTGATACTAATTGCATTTACTAATGCTGTTTTTAAAACATCTACTGTTTTATCGGTATATTTTGTAGTATCGATAGATTGCGCTTCAGCAATAACTCTTTCAAGCTCTGTTTTAACCACATCACCAATTTCAACCAGACTATCAATCGCTGTTTTTAAAGCACTCGCAGCGTCATCAATCTCTGTTGATGAAGCATCTGCTTTATCGAGAATCATTTGAGCATTAGTTAATGCTGTTTCAAAATCATTCCATGAAGCAGTTGTATAATATTCCTTTTCATAATTAGCTGCTAAGTTGACTACTTTTCTTAATTCTGCCTTAGAGTCAATTTGACGTACAGTAAATTCCGAAGCACAAGCAAATGATTTTCCGCCATTTCCAGTACCTTCTAACGCTACAAATTTAATATATCGAGCATTCGCTGCATCAAAAGTAATTTTCTTTAACGAAGCATTGGCAGCCAATTCTCCTTCAGAAACCTTTTGATATTCATCTGCCGCATTTTCTTTAATATATAATTCATATTTAGTAATTTGCCCATTGGTATTACCATCTTGTCGTGGTAGATAATCAAATTGATTAATAGTATGAACTTCTTTCATATCAATCTCTACAGTTGCTGGTAAAGCTTGATATGGGGAATAATTACTATGCCAGAAAGTAACCTCATTGTTATCAAATGCATAAGTAATCGGTCCTTCATTACCTGCTTGAGGATTTTCATTATCTGTAGATACAGTAAAGTTACTGCTATCTACCTTTGTATAATCAGTGTCATCACTTTGACTACCAGTAGTTGAAATCTCTAAATTATCAATAATCCCCTTGAATGATGTTGTCTTACTTCCAATTCTTTCTAATGGTAAAGTTAACGTTGCGTATTTACCACCAGTTGCATTTTTAGCTAAAGTATCTACTAATTCACCATTAACATACAATTCGGCCTTATTAGCATATCCCTTTATTTCTAATTTTACCCATTCGTCTTTAGGTAATTCATAATTAAATGAATAATCATAACCGATTCTTGAGAAGCCTACTTTTCCAGTATCTTTTTGTGACATTTTAATTGAACCCTTATCTGATTCAAATAAAACTTGTTCACCAGTTGCGTCTTTATCCATTTTCACCCAGAAAGATACACTGTTATTCGGTCCCATATCTGCTAATGGTGTTTCAATATAACTTTCACCACCACTTAATTCTAGGCCTTTAGAAAATTTTCCTGCTACAGTTGCAACATTCTTTTTATTAACGACATTATACTCGTTTCCTGATTTATCAACGATTTCACTCTTATTAAAATCATAGTTTAATACTGTATCGCTTTTGCTCGTTACAACATCACGCGGATTTGAATTTGGGGCAGTTCCTAATGAATTAACTACTTCATTTAATTCATTATATTTTAAATCTTGACCATCGCCCCATAATTTAGATGACATTGCCGGTAAAGCTTTTTCAAAACGATCATAAATATCATATTCACTTATACCATTCGCCTTTTTATCAACCATATCATTCCAAATTGCATATGCAGAACCTAACATTTGCTCATCTCCGGCCGGAATGATCGTTCCACCCATATTATTAGGCTGCCAGTTATTATAAATATTTTGACTATTTAAATAATCGTTATAATAGCCTGCCCCCGGCACCATATATAAAGTTCCATCAACCATATTAATTAAATCAAAACCTTGTTTATACATTTCATTGGGGTTAGCCCAACTTGTATTCCAAATGTTCATTTGCACATTTTCAGAACGAACTGGTGTAGAACCTTTGCGCATTGATAAACTTCCCCACAAACGAACATCGCGTCCTGTATCTTGAATAAATTTTAACATATCATCAGTATATTGACGGAAGTTTTCTGCGTACTTACCATCATATTCATCAGTACCTACATTAACTGTTGTATTTTGATCAAAAACCGGATCATCACCATTCATATATTCATTAAAAATTGATTGAGTAAAAGCTAAACTCTCATCATACATACTATCTAGATCCAAATGATCCCAGTGACGTGCTACAGATTTATCTTTCATCGCTAAGTCTGGACGAACCTTCGTTAAAGCTAGAGAATGAGCTGGCGTATCAAATTCAGGAACAACCGCTACCCCCATATCCCGACATTCTTGGATAAATGTCCGGAACTGATCTTTTGTATAAAAAACATCTTTGCTAGTTAGATCAGCTTGATTTAATCCACCATTACCACCCGCTTTTATATCTGATTCTAGTCTAAACCCAGAATAAGCATCAAAAGCATTATCACCATAATCTTCAACCCAAATATAGTTATCATTTAAATGTACTTGGAAATCATTCATTTTATAATAAGCCATATTTTTTGCAATATCTTTTAATATATCTAATGAATATGGCATTCTTCCAACATCCAGCATGAATCCCCGAACTTCATATTTAGGGTAATCACGAGTTTGCCCATTAGGGATCGTATTACTATTTTGCTTTAAAATTTGTAAAATTGATTGTGTTGCCCAGAAAGCCCCTGTTTTGTCGACTGCTTCAACTTTAACACTATCTCCAACAGTCATTAAATAACCTTCTTCTTTTAACCCGGTATCACTACTTCCTAATGTAAAATAGAAATCATGCGCCCCTGGTGTATTGGCATATACTACTTCAATTTCTTTACCAGTTTGTGCTTGATAATCAGCCTTAAATGTTTTAGCTAAATATGCTAAATCATCTTTATAAGCTGGATTGATCACAATCCGAGAATCATCGCTAATTGTAAAGCTTCCTTCTGTTCCTACCCATTCAGCTAATTCTGGAACTACTTTAGGCTTAGCATTAATGCTGACATCAGGACTATTTTTTCCTGGAATCGTGACATTATATGCACCTGTGATCTTTTCTTGATCACCTTTTTTTACTTTATAATTTACAGATACTATTGTATCCACAATTGGCTGATGAATCGTTAAATCACGATCTAAGATTTGTTCATAATCAGCACCAATAAACTCAATTTCAAATCCCTCGGGAACTTGGGGCAAAGCCATCTTTGTATCTCCTTTAGCTACCGCTGGAATTACTAGATTATTAATTACATCATCAATCGTTACAATCTGTTCGCTATCTACCTGTTGTTTAACTGCATATGCTTCGAATTCATATAATGATACTGTAGGCCAATTAACACTCTTACCATCTCGATCTTCCGCTAGATTTTCAAAATCTGAAACAACAACTCTTAAATAACGAGTATTAATCGTATTGTCAAAATTAATAATATCATCAAATTCTCTAGGTGCTTTAGTAAGTGTTTTTACATCTTCCCAGCTTGTCCCATTTTTTGACGATTGAATTTTGTACTTTGTTGCATTACGGCGTTCCCATTTCAAAGTGACTGAAGCAATATCTTTAGCAGTTCCAAAATCTAAACTAATCCATTTATCATCATCATGATTAGCCGTACTTGCCCAACGTGTTTTCATATTTTCATCAACAACGTTAGCTGGGCCAAAACTAGTTGTTTCAGAACCACTAGCTACAGCCGTTGCCCCAACAGCTAAATTTTCATAAGATTCCTCACCTAAAACTTCAAATTCATATAGCGATACAGAAGCCCAGCCAGCTGCCTCAGTATCATCATAATTATCTACTGTTAATTTAACATAACGTGCACTCACACTATTTTCTAATGTTACTGTTGTAGTTAACGAAGTGATATTGCTATCATCTGGTTTAGTATATACTGGTGTATATTCATTATTATCATTAGAAATACTAATATTAAAACCTTTAATATTTTTTCTTTCCCATTCAATTTTAAATTCACTAAACGCTTTTTCTTCCTTTAAATCAATGGTTAAAACCATCGGTGTTGTTCCCATATTCGTTGACCAGCGTGACTGATCAGGTTTAGCAGCATCGCGATTTACGATTCCATCAATTGCTTTATCTGGCCCCCAATAACTTGTCTCGCTATTGTTTGCCGTTGCTGTCCCATTCAACGCATGATTGACTTTAGTTACAATATCACGAGGTTTTACATCATCAGTTGCAAAAACCATACTTGGCGCCAATGTACTAAATGCCATTGATAGTGTAATTGCTGAAGTCACTAGTTTTTTTACTTTCGTTTTCTCCATACCCGTTTCTCCTCATTTTCCCGTATCATTACTAAATAAAAACAAAAGACCAAAAATCAACAGTAAAAAACTGTATGATTCTTGGTCTTGCCTACTTAAAGTAACAATCCTATTTCTATTTTAGTATACCACTTTATAAGTCCACGTCAACTATTTTTCAGTAAATTTAGTCGCAATAATCGACATTTTTAAGTAAAATAAATTATTTGTTTTACTTACTCATAAAAAAAGATTTGTAGATAAATTCTACAAATCTGCTTTTTCTAATTGTACTAATTCAATTTCCATTGGTGTTAAGTTGCCTAAGAAGTCCACTAATACTTTAGCAGTTTCTTTTTCTAAATCAATTGATTCAACCTTACCACTTTTACCAGCAAATGGTCCAGAGATGACATTAACTTCATCACCTGCAGCATAATCAACCTCAATACTTGATGTACTTAATCCCATTTTCTTTAAAATTGGATCTAACTCACTTTTTTGTAATGGGAAAGGTTTTGCTCCACCACCTGATGATCCAATAAATCCTGTAACCCCAGAAGTATTACGGACAACATACCATGCTTCATCAGTCATGATCATCTCAACTAATACATAACCTGGGAACATGTTTTTAGTCTTATTGATTTTCTTACCATCTTTAATTTCAGTTTCAACATGTTCAGGAATAACAATTTGAAATAGGATATCTTGTAATCCCATTGATTCAACACGTTTTTCCAAGTTTTCTTTTACTTTATTTTCATGACCAGAGTATGTATTAACAACATACCATTGTCTTCCTTCATCATTCATTCCTGTCATTTTAGTTCATCCCCAATGTCTTTAAAATAAATGCAATAATTGCGTCACCGGCAAAGAAATATAACCCCATTACAAAGCAAAATAGTAGTACTATTGCTGAATTTTGAGCTAGTTCTTTTTTTGATAACCAACTGACATTTTTAATTTCTTTTCTAATCCCTTTTAAACTAAACCAATCGCGAAATTTCACACTTAGTCCTCCTATTTCGTTTCCTTATGCAAGGTATGCTTCCCGCATTTTTTACAGTATTTGTTTAATTCCAGTCTTTCTACATTTACACGTTTGTTTTTTGTAATGGTGTAGTTCCGTGACAAACACTCACTACACACTAAAATAACTTTTTGTTTCATATAATCAGCTCATTTCTACGCTATTATAATTTATCATAAATATACAGACTAGTCAAATAGATTTGAATTTTCCATCTTTTTTTGAATCCGATAATTAGCATTATAGATACTTCTAATGTCTTTATTAAGCTTCAAAGCAATATCCTGGTCTTTAAAACCACACTTATGATAAGCAATTACCGTTTGTTCCCAAGCCGAGCAAACATTTAAAATATACGCATCAACCCTCTTTTGTTGTTCTTGATCAATTAATAGTAGATCTGGACTCTTATTATCAGCGATTGCATCTACATATCTGATTCGCTCATCATCACTACAATAATCATCCAAAGAAAATAAAGTTTGCCGTTCCCTAACTACTTTACCTTGGTTTTTGACAATTAAAGAACTAATCGTATTTTGGATCACCATTGAAATAAAACTTCTAACCTGCATGCCACGATCAGGACGATAATTATCCAAAGCCAATAAACAACGAATAATTACTACTTGAAGATAATCTTTATAATCACTCTGATATGATGTCATCGTATAACAATACGCCGGCATCATCATCTTAATTTGCCAGTAGCAATATTCAATCAAAAGTGCCTGTGCAATCGGACACCCCTGACGATATAAATAATACAATTCTTCGATTTCGTAACCATTCATGGTTACCTCCTTCCTACTATAAAGGATTACGAGAATTATATACCTGATATAAAATCACTGCTGTTGCCACAGAAGCATTTAACGAATTAATATGCCCTACCATGGGCAAGACAACATTGATATCACAACTTTTTTTAACTAGTCTTGATATTCCAAAACCTTCTGAACCGATTACTATTACCAAAGGCATATTATAATCAACCTGACGATAATCTTGGGATTTATCTAAATCACAGCCAACAACCCAAAAAGAACGCTTTTTTAAATCCTCTAATGTTCTAGTCAAATTTGTAACTTGAGCAACCTTAACATGATCAATAGCACCTGTTGAAACCTTTGCAACCGTCCCATTTAAACCAACACTACGATTTTTCCCAATGATAACACCATCAACCCCAATAGCATCACAAGTTCTTAAAATTGCTCCTAGATTATGTGGATCTTCTAACCCGTCAAGCATTAATAATAGTGGCTGTTTACCATCAGGAATAGTATTGATGATCTCATCAATACTATAATAGCGATATTCTTCAATTTCCGCCATCACTCCCTGATGACTAACATTTCCAAGTTTCTTGATAAATTCAGACTTATCAACAATCTTGAATGGAATTTTTTTTCTTTTACATTGCTCAATTATGCCATTATCTTTAGCATTGTTTTGGACATACACAGTATATACACTCTTATCTCCCTTTAAAGCTTCTAATATTGTGTTTTTACCATATATATATTGTTTCATATTTTTCACCTAATTTCGTCTCAAATTTATCTCGATTTTATTTATTATTAATATATTGTTTATACCGCTCAAAGATCACTTTAATTCGATCAAAGTTTTCTTCTAAGTATAAAGTCCCAATGACTGCTTCAAATCCTGTTGAATGCATATGATCAAGACTTTCATTTTTACTCCCTTTGGTATTGCGTCCCCGTTTATAAGTTCCAACTTCATCAGCACTAAAAAATTCTTCATCCAGCATATCATGCATAAATGCAGCATGTGAGCTTGCCGATACATATTTTACTGCTTCACGCTGAAGATCGTTCGGTTTAACAAAACCACTTTCTTTAACTAAATAATCACGTACTAGCACCTCAAAAATACTGTCACCCAGATAAGCTAATACACTTGCATTGATTAATTCCGGGCGCATTAAATGATCCCCTTTTCAATTAATTGAGTTCTTAATTTGTCAGCAGTTTCAAAATCCTTATTTTGTTTAGCTTCAAGCCATGCTTGATATATCTCTAGTTCCGCTGCATTTAATTTACGCGGTTCAAAAACAAAGCCAATCACTGCAGTCATTTTTAATAGTGTTTGATATTCAATTGCTATAGCTTTATCATTCTTTTCTTTTTGACGGAAAGCCAGATTCAATTTTTTTACTTGATCAAGAATTTTAGTTAAAGCCAGCGATGTATTTAAATCATCTTCTAAAGCTCCAACCATCCCATCAACTGCCGCTTTATTATAATTTTCATTAGCGATATGATTAACTTGTAAATACAAAGAAACTGATTTGATTACATTATCAACTTTAGCAACTTCTTTTTTCACGCTATTCAAAACTTCTTCCGTTAAATTTAATGGATTACGATAATGACTTGATAACATAAACCATTTAACTACATTACAGCCCAATTCAGCAACCATATCTTTTGCCCAAATAACATTTCCTAGGGATTTAGACATTTTTTGATTATCAATATTGATCATTTGGTTATGCATCCAAGTATGTGCAATCGGATGATGATGACAAGCCATTGATTGAGCAATTTCATTTTCATGATGTGGGAATTTCAAATCCTGTCCCCCACCGTGAATATCAATCTTACCACCTTCAAAAATATCGTTGATCATAACTACACATTCAGTATGCCAGCCAGGACGTCCTTTTGACCATGGACTATCAAAGCGAATACCCTCATCCGTCTTTTTCCATAATGCAAAATCAGTTGATTCTTCTTTTTTATCATTTTCATCGATTCGTTCACTCGCTCCAGCTACTAAATCTTCGATTTTGATCCCTGATAATTGTCCATACTCATCAATTTTAGATACTCTAAAATAAACATCCCCGTCAACCTCATAAGCATAACCACTCTTAACTAAATTATCAATAAATTTTATGATTGCATCCATCGTATTCGTAACTCTAGGTGCATAAGTTGGGAATAATAAATTCAAATTCCGACGAACATCTTCATAAGCAGCAATATATTTATCAGTAAGTTCTTTTTCAGTTATTCCTTCTGCCTTAGCCGCCTTAATGATTTTATCATCAACATCAGTAAAGTTTGATACAAAAGTCACTTTATATCCTAAATACTCAAATGTTCTTCTAAGTACATCAAAGACGATCATCGGGCGAGTATTACCAATGTGAACATAATTATAAACCGTTGGCCCACATACATAAATACTTACTTCACCTTCGCGAAGCGGTTTAAATTCTTCCTTCTTATTTGTAAGGGTGTTAAATATTTTCATCATTACCTCCATAAATAAAAAAGCATATTACTATCAGGACACCATTGTGTTCTTCCACCCGATAATAGATGCTTTAAGATTACTATTAACGCTAGTTCACGTTCTTTCTTTTCAAAAGACTCAGATAAGGGCAGTTCAATTATTTCCATTTAGCCGTTTCCACCATCAGGCTATCTCTATTAACTTCTAATAATCTACTTCGTTTACCTATAATTTAAATATATGTTTATCTTAACAAAATCATTCATGAAATACAACTTATTTACCTGTTGCCATAGAAAAACTCTGCAAATATACTGTCATATCTTTATCGTTATCCTCAAAATCATCTTTAGCAGCACGATATCCATAAATATAAGTATTATCATCACTAAAGTAAACTATCTCTTTGGCTCTAATTCCAGTATCACTATGAACAAATACATATTGATAAACATCAAGACCACTGTCTAAAACCGGTTTGGATACCTCAATCTCCGAAGCACCACTTTGCTCAATTTCACCAGTATATAATTCATCTTTATCTTCAACAACATTATCAGTTTCATCTTTAATTACTTTAAAATACAATGTGTTGTTGTCCTTAGAGAATTCTACTGTATCTGTATCAGTTGCATTTGCAGTAATCTCATAATTACTTGGATAATAAAAACTAACTCCATCATCAGTACTATACTTAGTTCCACTTTTTTCTAAGTTAACATCTTTATCCCGCGCGCCACAAGCTGTCACAAGACACAAGCATAAAGTTGTAACAAGTATTTTCATTATTTTTTTCATTACAACCACTCCTCTACTATCCCATTTTACACAACTCTCCAACCGATTACAACCTTATTTAGCCCACAATTATTTTATAATAAGCCAAAATATCGTAAAGCCGACACAATCCCATCATTGTCGACATTATCTGTTATGTAATCACACACTGCCTTTGTTTCTGCACAGCCATTTTCCATACAAATTCCCGTACCAACAAACTGGAGCATATCTATATCATTATGTCCATCACCAAAAGCCATCGTTTCCTCAACCTTGATTTTATAATGATCCAAGATAGCACTGATTCCTTCTTGCTTCCCACCTTGCTTGGGAATAATATCATAAGCTCCATCATGCCACTGAGTATATTTGCAATGTTGCGTTAAAGCTACCAGTTCTTCTATCTCCTCTTTTGTTACAAAAGGATCGATTTGATAAACATCATTAATCAAGGCTCGTGAAACATCTTTTTTCGGTGGTAATGAGGTATTGATTGCCGTCTGTGCAGCAACAACCAGATCATTAATTAAATTAATATACAAATCATCTCCTTCAACAAAACTACAAGCCAACTGATGTTTAGTTACATGATCAACGATTCTTTCTACATCTTTAGAATTAATGGGATTTTTATAAATAACCCCTTCCTGATTAAAACAATACCCTCCGTTCAATGTTAGATAACCATCAAATGTAAATTGAGCATTTATCCCTAACTCATCTAATTCTAAATAGTGACGTCCACTTGCAATAAATAATTTGATTCCCTTTTCTTGAAGCTGTTTTAAAGCTGCTATTACACCCTCACTAAGCACTGATCTGCTTTTAGAAATCAATGTTCCATCTACATCAAAAAAAATTGCTTTTATCATACCTTCTCCTTTGGAAAGGAAAAGACAGATTGCTCTGTCTTTTATCCTATTAACGAATTAAATACTTTTAAATATTGGTCAGCGCTAGCATCCCAATCTAACTTTGCCTGCATTGCTCTAGTCATGATTCCTTTCCATGCCTCAGGATCTTCATCGTAAACCTTTAAAGCATAGTCAATTGTTTTCATCATTTCATGAGCGTTATAGTTTGCAAAACTAAATCCAGTTCCAGTATCAGCATATTCATCATATGGCTCAACGCTATCTTTTAAACCACCAGTTTCCCTTACGATTGGAATCGTTCCATATCGAAGAGACATCATCTGTGATAACCCACAAGGTTCAAATAACGATGGCATTAAGAACATATCACACCCTGCATAAATACGACAAGATAACCCAAAATCGTATTTTAACTGTAATGAAACAGTATCTTGGTGGTGATATGCGATTCCTTTTAAAGCATCTTCATAAACCTGATCACCGGCACCAAGAATCAAGATTTGAACCTTACGACTGCACATTTCACTAAATTGATTGATAATTAAATCTAATCCTTTTTGTTTAGTTAATCGTGTCACGATCCCAATTAGTGCAACATCTTTATCTTCAGGCAATCCCACTTCTTTTTGTAAAGCTAATTTATTTACAATTTTATCTTTAAACACCGTCTCTAAATCATAATTTTTAACGATTTGAGGATCTGTTGCTGGATTAATTACATCATAATCAACACCATTTAAAATACCATACAAATCATATTTTCGCATTTCTAAGATATTTTGTAAACCTTCTCCATACTCTGGAGTTAAAATTTCACGTGCATAAGTTGGTGAAACAGTTGTAATAATATCACTATAGAAAATAGCTGCTTTCATCATATTTAAACATCCATCATTTCGACAATTACCATTATAGTATAAATAATTATCTAATCCAAATAACTCACTTAACAATTTAGGGTCAGCTTTTCCCTGGAAAGCAATATTATGAATTGTAAAGACGATTTTAATATTATCGTAATGTTCATAATAACAATATCTTTCTTTATACAACATCGCAATCATCGCTGTTTGCCAATCATGCAAATGAAGAACATCCGGCTTAATATCAAGATGAGAAATCAATTCAAGAACTGCAAAATCAAAATATGCAAATCTTTCATAATCATCATCATAGCCATACAAACCAGGTCTTCTAAAATATTGTTCATTATCAATAAAATAGAAACGTACCCCGTCTAATTCATAAGTAAACACACCACAATATACTTTTCGCCATCCTACCCAAATATCAAAACTAGTGACATATTCAATTTCATCAGCCAATTTCATATCTTGATACTTTGGCAGCACTACAATACTTTCAACACCTTTCTTTACCATCTCTTTTGGTAAAGAACCTAGGACATCTGCAAGCCCACCCGATTTGATAAACGGCGTCGCTTCAGATGTTGCAAATAAAACTCGCATTAAACCACATCTCCTTCTTTAATATACAATGGCGTAGTTGCATCACCTTTTAAATTCAATTGCCGTTGTACTTTAGAAGTCTTATCCATAATTACATTTTCTAGATGCGCTCCTGGATTAACCACTGAACCTGAGAATAGAATACAATTTTTTACTACTGCACCGGTCCCAATTACTACATCACGTCCAATTATGCTATTTTCCACCGTCCCATTGATCATTGCTCCATTTGCAACAAATGATCTTGTTACATCTGATTCTGTTAAATATTTTGCTGGAGGTGTATCATTTGTGATTGTGTAAATCGGCCAGTTGCTTTTAAATACTGCTGATGACACATCTAAATCTAAGAACTCTAATGAATATTTATAATAATGTTCTAATGAATCAATGCAGCGTGCATAACCTTTATATTCATAAGCATTAATTTGTTTTTCATCACATAAATAACCCAGTACATCTTTTAAACTAAAGAATGAACTGATTTTTTGCGCCTGCTTCATTACTTTTAATAAAGTTTTTGTATTAATTACATAAGTTTCTAATGAAATACTACGATCTTTACGACTACCCTTATTACGTTCTACAGCCGTTACAACTTTATCTTTGATCGTTAAGCAATCACATCCAATATATGCTTCATTAGCATCATGAACTTTCTTATATACCATTGTAATTTCAGCACCGGTTTTTTCGTGATTTTCAATTACATCTTCATAATCCATTGTTGTTATGATATGTGCTGGAGCAATCACAACATAATCAGCCTTATTAGCTTCTAAAAAAGCGATATTTTCAATTAAATTATTAATATCATGATTATAATTAGGGTTATTGGCGTATTTTTCATTATATAATAATGAAACCCCACCAGCTTTAGAGTTAAAGTTCCAAGAATCACCATTACCTAAGTGTTTAAATAATGATCTTGGTTTTTTTTGAATCAATACTCCGACTGCATCAATTGTTGAATTTGACATATTAGATAATACGAAATCAATCAATGCATAACGTCCTAAAAAACTAACAGACGCTACTGGTCTTCTCTCTGTAAGACCGACAAAATCTACATCTGAGTGTAAATTAACTATACCAATTGCTTTTACCATCTCTATTTCCTCCCCTACTTATTATCACTAACCAAAGCGACTTCTTTAGCTTCTTTGTTGATCTTAGTTTTTGCACGAATAACTACACCTTCATCAACAATTGCTTTATACACTTCAGCGCCTTCTTCAACTAATACCCCTGGCATTAATACTGAATCAATAACTTTAGCCCCTTCACCAACATTAACGTTGTTGAATAAAACTGATCCTTCAACATTACCATTAACTAAACATCCTTGTGTAATCAAAGAATTTTTAACTTTAGCTTGATCCCCGATAATTTGTGGTTTTCCTAAAGTATCTTCAGTATAGATCTTCCAATCTTTCTTGATGTTATATAAATCAAGATCTTTATCTTTTAACAAGTCCATGTTAGCCTGCCATAAGCTTTCAACAGTTCCAACATCTTTCCAATATCCATCAAATTCATAAGCATATAATTTCTTGTTATCATTTAACATGTCAGGAATAATGTTCATTCCAAAATCATGTTTACTATCTTCTTTTTTGGCATCTGCAATTAAATATTTTCTTAATTGCTTATAAGTAAAGATATAAATCCCCATTGATGCTAATGTAGATTTTGGTTTTTCTGGTTTTTCATCGAATTCATAAATAGTTCCATCTTCATAAGTATTCATGATTCCAAAACGGCTTGCTTCTTTTAATGATACATTTAATACAGCGATAGTGGCATCAGCTTTACGTTGTTTATGAGCTGTAAGCATTTTATCATAATCCATTTTATAAATATGGTCCCCAGATAAAATCAAAACATATTCTGGATCATATTGATCGATAAAGCTAATGTTTTGATAAATAGCATCAGCCGTTCCAGCATACCAGGTTGCTCCTACTTCACCACGTTCACGAGCCGGTAAAATTGCAGCTAGTGATTGTTTTCCATCAAGTCCCCATTTAGTTCCGGCACCAACATAAGTACCTAACAATACAGATTCATATTGCGTAAGCACCCCAACAATATCAATCCCCGAATTAGCGCAGTTACTTAAAGGAAAGTCAATAATACGATATTTACCTCCAAAGTGTACTGCTGGTTTAGCTACTTTAGCTGTTAGGGCTTCTAGACGTGTTCCACGTCCACCAGCTAAAATCATTGCGACAATCTCTCTTCCCATTTTTAAATACCTCCTTGTCTAATGTAAGCGCTTTACCTATAATTTAATTCTACCATAAATTAGAAATAAATTCGAGATTAATTATACGAAATATAATTATTGTATCTTGTCATATATTATACTCTCATTTATTTTTTAATAAAATGATATCATAATTTTTATCCCCGCAATTTTCCCTAAATTCAAACAACTATCATTTTTTATAAATAACTGCATATATTATAACGGGGTGATAATTTGGCACGAATTAAATACTCAACCGAAGAAGTCGATTTACTAGCGCGGCTTATTAAATCTGAAGCTTTAGGTGAAGGAGAACAAGGTATGCTATTAGTTGGTAATGTAGTTATCAATCGCGTTGTTGCAAACTGTGATGTTTTTCGAAACACCCGAACCATCACTGAAGTAGTCTACCAAAAGAATGCTTTTTCCGGGGTCGGAACCCCACTCTTTAACGAACCAGTCAACGAACTGCTTCGGCAAATTGCATTACGCTGTATTAACGGCTATCGAAATGAACCGGCAACTAATGCCCTATGGTTTAAAAATCCCGGTACCAATGTCGCTTGCCCAGAAAAATTCTATGGCAATTTATCCGGTCGCTTTAAACAACACTGTTTTTATAACCCAGGCTTAAAATTAAATTGTGATTTATAAAAAATTATACGAGGAGATCGATTATGGATTATTTTAATGACTTAAACCCTTATTTAGTACGGCAGGATCCAGCTCCAGCTGAAACCCCTGATACTACCCCAACGCCAGCTCCGGCCCCTACCCCTAACCAAACCCCAGGAACACCTTCTACACCTTCAGTAACTCCAGCACCAGTTATTGATCAAGCATATGTTGAAAATATTTTACGGATCAACGTTGGGAAATTAGGTACCTTTTACTTTACGTATACCGGCAGCAATGAATGGCGGGACAGAATCTTTAAAGGTATTATTGAACAGGCGGGACGAGATCATTTTATTCTTCACGATCCCAAAACCGGTAAACGCTACTTATTACAATTAGTCTATCTTGAATGGGCTGAATTTGATGAAGCGCTTAATTATCAATATCCATATCAATAAGGACTAAGTCCTTATTGATTCTTATTTATTCTTAATTTTTTCTTATCTATCTTAGCATTATTTAATAAAGCTTAACTTTTACCCATTTCTATTATTTAAAGCATATAATGCCACCATGGAGGTATTTATATGTGCGGAATTATTGGATATACTAATAACGTTTCCAACAATCAAAGCGTTATTGAAAATATGTTACAAAAAATTAGTCATCGCGGACCAGATGATCAAGGATACTATCAAGATAGTAAAATCACATTAGGGATGCGACGTTTAAGTATCATTGATTTAGACAGCGGTAACCAGCCTTTATTTAATGAAGATAAATCATTGATTCTCGTTTTTAATGGTGAAATATACAACTATCAAGTCTTACGAGCAAAACTCATCTCTTTAGGTCATACTTTCACGACTAATAGCGATAGCGAAGTAATCATCCACGGATACGAAGAATACGGTAATGATATTGTTAATCATTTACGAGGAATGTTTGCTTTTGCCATCTACAACATACATACTAAGGCGCTTTTTATAGCGCGTGATATTTTTGGAATTAAACCATTATTTTATACAATTGTTAAAAATGAATTAGTTTTTGCTTCAGAGATCAAAGCATTGTTTGAATATCCGGGAGTTGAAAAAAAATTTAACGAGCAGTGCCTTTCAAGCTATTTAGCTTTTCAATATAATCCTTTAACAGAAACATTTTACCGAGGCATCTTTCAACTCTTACCAGCTCATTATCTTGAATTTACTGATAATCTAAAACTAACCCATTACTTTAAATTCAATTATAATCTTGATGATAATTTAAAAGAAACCGATGCCCTCAATATGCTTGAATCAACGCTGAAAGATTCAATCAGCCACCATCGCCTAGCAGATGTTGAAATGGGTTCTTTTCTATCTGGAGGTATCGATTCTTCTTACTTAGCAGCAAACAGCCAAGTAAAAAAAACTTTTAGTGTCGGCTTTGAAGATCATCGTTGTAACGAACTCCCTTTAGCCCGAGAATTATCTCAATATTTAGATATTGAAAACTATCAAAAAGTAATTACCAAAGATGAATTTTGGCATACTATCCCTACTATTTTAAATATTCTTGATGAACCAGTTGCCGATCCTTCGATCATCCCACTCTATCATTTAACTAAATTGGCTAGTCAACATGTAAAAGTAGTATTATCAGGAGAAGGCGCTGATGAATTATTCGGAGGTTATAATATCTATCAAACCCCCCTGACCCTAGCCCCAACGAAAATAATTCCTTTCTTTCTTCGTAAAGGTCTTAAAAATATTTTAATAAAGACCAATTATGAATTTAAAGGTAAACAATATTTAATCCGAGCTGGACAAAAGATAGAAGAACGATTTATTGGAAATGCATTTATTTTTCAAAACCATGAGCTAAAAAAACTAATTAAACCACAATGGCCTATATACCCACCACAAGTTTTAACAAATGCTTACTACCGTGATGTTGCAAGAAAAGATGATATCACTAAAATGCAGTATATTGATTTAAACTTTTGGCTAAGGGGCGATATTTTGCGTAAAGCTGATCATATTTCCATGGCTAATTCACTTGAAGTGCGAGTACCCTATCTAGATAAAGAAGTATGGGCTATTAGTTCCATTTTACCAACAAATTTGCGGGTCAACAAAAAAGCAACTAAGTATATTTTTCGAAAAATGGCAGCAAAATCCCTTCCTCTTCAAAATAGTGAACGAAAAAAACTTGGTTTCCCTGTTCCCTTAAATGAATGGATCAAAGAAGAACAATATTATCAGCCTATTAAAGAACTCTTCAACAGTAAAAGTGCTCAAAAATATTTTAATTGTGACTATTTAAATTATCTTCTTGATGAACATTATCAAGGAATTCACAATAATGCGCGAAAAATTTGGACCGTCTATATTTTTCTAACTTGGTATAATCGTAATTTTGACTAAGAAGATTTTATCTTCTTTTTCTATGCTTTTTCATCTTATCTCTCTTTCAAGAATGCATAAGTTATATTAGAAAGGAGGGAAATAATGAATTGTCTAAAAAAACAATTATTAATCATTAGTTTTGCACTTATTGTTGCAATTGCTATATTTTTAATATTTGGTAGTTCAATTTATATCAATCAGATTTTCTTTATCATCAATGCATTCCTCGGTATCTTTGGACTCGTCAGTATCTTAATCAGCGAAGCTTTAACCCCGCCAAATAACGCTTATACTTGTTGCGGTAATCTAGCTACGCTCGGCAGTAGTGGCTTAATCCTAATTTCTCTATTAGCAATTATCATTGAAGCCTATGCTTATACAAGTGTTATTAGCCTAATTCTCGCTGGGAGTTTTTTCTTCTTAGTTTTGATGCTAGGCGGTATATGGTGCTATCTCAACCTTCGCAATCACTGTCATCGTAACTATTATTGTTGACAAACAAAAAGGCAGGTAAATTTGAATCATACCTGCTTTTCAATTAAATTATTTTGAAGATATTTACGGACCGTGCTAATAAAATGTAACGAGCCTGTAATAATTAAATGATCATATAGATCAATATTATTTTTAATTGCTTCTTTAAAATCAATTCCTTCTAATTGTAGCCGTTCATCTGCAAATGTTGCTTGAATCAATGGATATTCACTTAATAAAGCTTCCATTTGTTCAATATCTTTATCCCCCAAAGCACTGAAGATAACTAATGCCTTTTTTATTTGTTGATCATGTAATGTCTTAATTAGTGCCTTGATTCCATCGATATTATGTGCCCCATCTAAATAAATCTTTCCAAACTTTTCAAATCGGCCTGGCCAGCTAAATCCATCTAAAGCTCGTTGTACTAAGGAATGATCTAACTCAATCAAATAGTCACATACATTAATCGCCAATGTCGCATTAGCAACCTGATAACTACCACAATTACTTAACTGGTAATCATAACCTAAACAGCTAAAATGATAAGGATATCGATAATCACAATCTATCTCCACACTAACTACTTGACTATTTTTAATTTCAGCTGCAGCTTTAAAAATATCAATCAAATCATTATTTATTTCGCTAGTAAAACAAGTTTGTTCAGGTTTAATGATTCCAGCTTTATGATGAGCTATTTGTGCTAAAGTATCACCTAACATAAACTGATGATCATAACCGATATTAGTTATCACACTGCAAACACTATCAATTACATTAGTTTTATCATTTAATCCCCCGATTCCTGTTTCAATAATTCGATAATCTAGTTCTTCTTCATCAAAATAACGCAACATGATCAAAATATCAATTTCAAACATCGATAATTGTTCGCTTTCAATAATCTCAACAAGACTGTTAATAATCATCAGCAGTCGTTCATCACTTATCATTTCCCCATTAATACAAATACGATCATTATGACAAATAAGATATGGTGATGTAAATGTTCCCACACGATACCCATGTTCAACCATAATATCTTTAATAAAATTAGTTGTTGAACCTTTACCATTAGTTCCAGCTATATGAATAATATTTTTTTGGTAAATGTTAAAGCCATATTTTTTAATTGTCTCTTTAAACTGTTCCAAGGTCCGCTTAGTTCGCTTTGACTCTATATACACTAGCGCACTTTTAATATCATTAAACATTATTTTCTCCTCTGCAAGTAATTTAACTTATTCTAATACAATTTATCTATAATGACAAATAAGGATTCAAAATAAAAGGACTTCTTTTACGAAATCCCTCTTTTATCTTATAATTGAATCTTTTTTTTGAGCCGTTTAACAAACCACACCATTCCTACAACTGCAACAAATATTCCAAGTCCCCAAATAACCAATGTTCCAGCACTAACCGGTGCCCAAATAATCCCAATACCACTATTCATTTTAGTCCCCTCCTTTTTTCACTTTTAATTATAACATATTTAATATATTTTTTTAATGAATCCTATAACGATTAAGAAAACTTAAGAAAAAGGTTGCCTTTATCAGTATAATTACTGATAAACCAACCTTTAAATATTATCAATTTGCCAATCAATCATTGGCATTCCATTCCTAATCAAAAATTCATTTGCCTTACTAAAAGGATGTGAACCAAAGAATCCCCGATGTGCTGATAGTGGAGAAGGGTGCGCACTCTCTAAAACCAAATGACGTGAAGTGTCGATATATTGTTTTTTAGCACGGGCATTATTTCCCCATAAAATAAATACTAGCGGCTTTTGGCGTTTATTTAAAGCTTTAACAATATTTAAAGTAAAAGTTTCCCAACCTTTACCAGAATGACTATTAGCCCGCCCTTCTTCAACTGTTAACACATTATTAAGCAACAAGACTCCTTGCTTAGCCCATTTTGTGAGATCTCCATGATTAGGAATCATTGTTCCTAAATCATCTTGTAACTCTTTATAAATATTAACCAAACTTGGGGGAATCCGAACCCCCGGATAAACACTGAATGCCAATCCATTTGCCTGATGAAGTTCATGATAAGGGTCTTGTCCTAAAATAACTACTTTAACATTTTCATAATCACAAAGATTTAAAGCTCTAAAAATATTTTCTTTTGGGGGAAAAATCGTTTTATGTAAATATTCATTTTCAACAAACTGATGTAGCTGCTTATAATAATCTTGTTGAAACTCAATTTCAACAATATCTTTAAATCTCATTAAAAATAAATTTCTCAATCAATTCTGCCACAACACCTTCGTTGTTGTTAGCATTTGTTGTATAATCACATGCAGCTTTAACATCATCTACAGCATTGTTAGCAGCGACTGATAAGCCCGCCACTTTTAACATTGCCATATCATTATAATTATCACCAACAGCAATCGTTTCTTCAATAGCGATGCCTAATTTATTTGCTAAATCAATCAATCCTTGTCCTTTATCCACCCCAAGAGCATTGAATTCCATGTAACGATTTGATGAATAACTAACCGCACAATGTCCATCAGTAATTGGTTTTAACCCCTCTTCTAAACTCATTAAATAAGGAACATCAACATTTTGATACAAAATCTTAGAAATTGGTGTATCCTTTAAAAAATCAACACTATTAACTTCAGGATATACCGCTTCTAACTTTTGATTTTTAATTCTTTGGCGTTCCGATTCACTTAAATTAAACACATATAAATTATCAGGCGTATAAACATGGATACAAACATCAAAATTTAATCCTGCTTCAAAAATTTCTTTCATCTTACTAAACTCTAAACCTTTGAACTCAATAATACGATTATTTTTATTTTCTGTTAAAGCTCCACCATTAAAAGAAATTACATATTCACCCTCAAGGTCATATAATTGTAATTCTTTTAACTCTGGTTGAATTTGCATAAATCCTCGTCCTGTAGCTGGAACAAATTTCACGCCATATTCTTCTCGGGCTCTTTTGATTGCTGCGACATTTTTCGCTCCAACCAAATGCTCATCATTTAATAAGGTTTCATCTAAATCACATGCTATTAGTTTATATCCCATTATTCTGCCTCCAATACAAATTTTTCTATTACTTCTTTTACTGCTCCTTGATCATAATCAACTTCAGTGACATACTGCGCTAATTCCTTAATGTCATCAGTCGCACATGTTACACATACCCCTAACTTAGCCGCTTTAATCATTTCAACATCATTATAATTATCACCAATTGCAATTGTTTCATTAATATCGATGCCTAAATAATTAGCTAGCCAGCGCAACCCAAAACCTTTATCAATTCCAATCGCATTAAATTCTAAATAACGCCCTGAAGAATAACTAGCACAAGCTTTTCCTTCAATCATCTCACTGACTTCCACTTCAATCGACTTTAAATACGGCATATCTCTTTTTTCATACAAAATCTTTGCTATCTTTTCATCTTTCAAGTCATCCATATTGTATTCATCAATAACAACGAACGGTGCCTTTTGATCCGTTTTACGCTGTACCTCATCAGGATCAGCATTATAAATATAACACATGTCAATTGTGAAAATAAGTACACAAACATCAAACTCTCGAGCCTTTTCAAAAAGCATTTTAGTTGTTTCAAACGATATTCCCTCAAAATTTAAGATACGATTATTTTTATTTTCTACAATCAATGCCCCATTAAAACAAATTGAATATTCACCTTCTTGATCATATGCATCGATTTCCTTTAAAATCTCCGGAATCATATTATAAGCCCGCCCTGTAGCTGGAACAAATTTTAATCCTTTTTTACGAGCAGCTTTGATTGCTTCAACATTAAATTCTGGTACGTGATGCTTTACCAATAAAGTCTCATCTAAATCTGACAACATTAATTTATACATAAAATATCCTCCAATACTTTAATAATAGCATAAATTATTAAAACCTCGAATTATTTTCTTATTTGTAAAATAGGTCCATAAAAATCGGCACTCGTTGACGCCATTCATACTCATTGTGACCAGCTTCTTCAAAGAACCGTCCTTCGATCCGATTACTTTTCTTAATAAGCTCATTGTATATTGTCTCATTACTCTCATAGTAGATACGGCTCATCTCTTCATCACCATTACCTTCATTACCACCTAGATCAAGATAAAAACATTGCGTAGCACTTAAATCACTCCGATGGATCAAATCAATAAGTTCATCCATATAAAACCAATATGCACTAGATAGCGATGCCGTCTTTTTAAAAATATGGGGATATTTTAATCCTGCATAAGTTGTAATGATTCCACCCATTGAACTACCAACCATCGCACTATCTTCAACAATCGTAGGGAAATGAGTATCAATATAAGGTTTTAACTGCTTAATAATAAAGCGTAAATACTTGTCCCCTTCACCACCAATTTCTAAACTATCATCACCATATTCCATCATTAAAATTTCTTTACCAATTCGCCATGGTCCATACTCATCTTCACGTTTATTTAAACGGTTATTGCAGGGAATCGCCACCATGATAACATCTAAGTTCTGCGCTTGAACATAATCATAAAATCCCCAACTAATTTTCATATATGAAGTCTCATCAAAAAAAGCATTTTGACCATCATTTATGTACAAGACCGGATAACGCTTATTACTAGTTTCATAATCATCAGGTACATAAATTGTGATTTTACGCTTTCTTCGCAATGATCTCATATACATATTCTCTTCTATAAACATAAATTACCTCCAATAAATAATAAAAATAAGCACAAAGTGCTTATTTATTCTACGCCCGGAATGATCGCTACTTGTTCACCTTCACGCGTGAAAACATAATTTTCACGTGCGTAACGAGCTACGTAATCATCATCATTCAATAAACTGATCTCATTTTCTAAAGCTTTTTTTTCTTTTTCTACTGCTTTCTTTTCCTTTTCCAAAACCGCAATTTCATCTTGACGCTGGAAGACAGTTATGGCGCTATTAAATAAAGTCAACATCAAGCCGCAGCCTATAATCATGTAGGCAAATCCTTTGACGGTTTTATAAACTTTTCTTTTAGCCATTTTACCACCCTCTTCATGCGTTTTATTATACCACTTATTTTCCTAAAAATGAATATTATCGGTCTTAAAAGATATTTTAACATACTTACAATTATTTCAATCAAAAAAAACATATAATAGCTATAATAATTAAGATAGAGAACATATCCAATTACCATACTAATAATAAAATATATTCGAACGACCCCATTATTAATAACTAACAGACCAAGATAATAGAGATACCCAAAAATAATACCAATAACAATCTGTAAAATGAGTCGAAAAATGCGTTTGTGGTATTTATAAAACAAACGATTGATGAGACTGTAAATAAAAGTGAAAGTGAAACCAAAAACCAGTGAATAACTAATTCCTTGAATTTGTTTTACTAAGTCCATTATTTAAGCAGTTTATTAAAAACACTGTCTTTTCCTTTTTGATTCTTTTTATTTGAAACATAGGAAATAGCATCAATGTTGCCTTTAATACTAACCTCACATTTTTCTTGGTCTAACCTTGTCAACGATAATTCGGTCCCCGTAATATTTAAAAAACCTAATGATGTTTCAATTAAAAATTCTAGCGAATCAAAACTTTCAATGTTTTTCACACCTGTTAATTCAATATTTTTACGGTCTTTTAAATAAACATTATGATAAGGTGTGTGTTCAAAACGAATACTGTTATTATTATCCATATTATTACCTCCACTAATTAATATGCTGATTAGTGGAATTAAGAACTATTTATATCTGTTCGACATCTTTATGACGATACCATTTTAACGCTCTGGTTTGTATTTCTTTTGTAAAAGCTTCTTTACCCTTTTTATATTTTTTGATATTATCAGGATATTTTTTAGCTAATGAAAGCTTCAATTCACCATACTCCCTAGCAATATCAGGATTATCTTTTAAATAATCATAAAAAGAAATCAGCAATTCAATTTTATCATGACTTCTTTCATCAAATGCATGAACATGGATTGAACCATCGCTTTTATAATAAAAACGTCGACCTGAAATCCCGTCCTCCCCACAACATTCATAGTCTTCTTTTTTAAATAAAGGATCTAACTGATCTAATTTATTTATGTCTTCAACGATGATCAAAATATCAATAATCGGTTTAGCAACTAATCCAGGAACTGCAGTTGAACCAACATGTGTAATTGTAATTAATTCATCTAAAACGATATTGCGAATCACATTTGCTTCCAGCGCATACTTACGAGGCCAATCTTCATTATACGGAACCACTTCAACTTTTACCACAATTTTCACCATCCTTAATCCCATTATAGCATGACTTCTCTAGTTTAAAAATAGTTCTTTTTATCAACATTTTTGATAACTAAAACCGGATTCATCAATCCCCCAGTTTAGTCCGTTTATAGCTAATATACAGTAATAAAGCAGCTCCAGTCCAAGCAACAATTTCTGCATAATAAATTCCTTCCTGCCCCATAAACAGTGGTAAGAAAAGTGCTATTCCTACACGCATCAATAATTCTACAATTCCAGAAAACATTGGAATAACTGTATTTCCCAATCCCTGTAAAGCATTTCGATAAGTATGTAATATATATAAGATCGGTAGGCAGACCGCCATAATAAACAAGTAGTGATAAGCAACCTCAAGAACCGCATTAATTTCATTTTGACTTCCTGATACAAATAAAGTTAAAATATTTCGGCCAAAAACAATCATAATAAGAGCGATTATTAATGAAGTAACAAGTGATATTAATGCTGAAGCATTAACACCTTCTCGAACCCGTTGATATTCAAGAGCTCCATAGTTTTGCGCATTATAAGTAGTTAAAGCATAACCAAAAGAAATAGCAGCTGTTTCAAGTAAACCATATAATTTATTCGTTGCAGTAAAGCCGGCTACAAAAATAACTCCATAACCATTCACCACAAATTGAACGATCATCCCACCAATTGAAATAATTCCGTTTTGCAAGGCTAAAGGAAGCCCTAATTTTACTAATTCAAAAATTAAATGCCGCTGAATTTTAAAGTGTTCAGACTTTAAGCTAAAAATGCTTTGTTTATATAAAACCAGTAAACAAAATAAGCTGGCAAATAGCTGAGCTAATATTGTTGCGATCGCAGCTCCAGCTATTCCCAAATGAAAAACACAGACAAATAACAGATCCAGCCCCACATTTAATGAAGCTGCAATTACCATTGCAAGTAATGGTGTTTTACTATTCCCAAAAGCCCGTAGAACACATGATAGCAAATTATACATCAAAGTAATTGTCACACCACCAGCCATCACTCGTAAATAAGCAATTGCCCCTTGAATAATATCATTAGGTGTTTGTAAGAGTTTGAGAATTGGAATGATTATCAGCTCACCACTAATCGTTAAAAGTAGTGCAATTACAAGACAAGCAATAACAATATTACCAATTGTTTTAGAAATTCCCTCATGGTTATTTGCACCATATAAATTAGCGACTTTAATCGAGAAGCCCTGTGCGAACCCCATAACAACACTAAGGAGCATCCATTGGATCCAGCCTGCAGCCCCCATACTAGCTAAAGCTTTTACCCCTAAAAATTGCCCAACAATAATCGTATCTACGATTGTATAAAACTCTTGTAAAATATTTCCTAACATCAGCGGCATAGAAAACATCAAAATCAATTTTAGGGGATTACCCTGAGTCATATTTTTCATCCATTCCACCTCCAAGCCTAAAACATTATAACTAAAATTACAATTCCTGCAAGTCTTTTTCTAAGCAAGAAAATGGTTTAATAAACGGGCAACTTTCTATAACTTATCACTGTTATCTGCAATTATCTTATGGTTTATCATCTTTAGTTCAAATCCAAAAATAAAAGATATCCGAAGATATCTTAAATTTGTTTCAAGAATGTGCGATATGCTAGATAAGCTTCATATACATCCACTTTACTAACAATTTCCATTGGTGCATGCATATTTAACACTGCTACTCCTGCATCTATTACATTCATATTATAATTTCCAAGGATATAAGCGATTGTTCCCCCACCACCTTGATCAACTTTACCTAATTCTGCTGTTTGGTAATAAATATTATCATCATCTAAGATTTTTCTAATTTCTGCCATATATTCAGGATTAGCATCATTAGAACCACTTTTACCACGAGCTCCAGTATATTTATTAAAAACTATTCCCTTACCTAAATATGCAGCATTTTTCTTATCGTTAACACTTAAATACAATGGATCAACTCCAGCGCTAACATCACTTGATAACATTTTTGAATTAGCCATGGCTTTTCTTGTTTTAACGAAACTATCTGTTCCTTGTTTCAACAATAATTCGCTAACCGTATTTTCAAAGAATAAAGACTGTGCCCCAGTTGCTCCAACACTTCCTATTTCTTCTTTATCTACTAAAATACAGCAGCTTGTATAATCAGGCATTTCTATATCTAAAATAGCCATTAATGATGTATAAGCACAAACACGATCGTCATGCCCATAACCAGCAACCATACTACGATCTATTCCATAGTCACGAGCTTTCCCACTAGGTACGATTTCAATTTCCGCACTTAAAAAATCTTCTTCATCAAAATCATATTTATCTTTTAGAATTTTTAAAACATTTGCCTTTACAGCATCTTTTTCATGATCCTTTAAAGGAATACTTCCAAAAGTAACATCTAGGTCTTCTCCTTCAATTACTTTCGCACCATCTTTTTTCAATTGATCAGCAGATAAATGAACTAACAGGTCACTAATTCCAACGACTGGATCATTTTCATCTTCACCAATATTTACATTTATCACAGTACCATCTTTTTTTACTACAACACCTACCATTGACAGTGGAATAGTTACCCATTGATATTTTTTTACCCCACCATAATAGTGTGTATCAAGCATTGCAAACCCTTCACTTTCATATAAAGGGTTTTGTTTAAGATCCATTCTTGGTGAATCAATATGAGCACCTAAGATTCGCATTCCATCTTCTAGCGGTTTTTTCCCAATAACAAATAAAGCAATATTTTTTTTCATATTAGTAACATATACTTTATCACCCGGTTTTAAAATATCTACCTCATTTAACTCTTTATATCCATGTGCCATTGCCAGTTTAACAGTTTCACTGACACATAACCGTTCTGTTTTACCTTTGGTAATATAATTTTTATAACCTTCATTAAAAGTCATAATATCATTAATTTGTTCATCATTATACTTTTCCCAAGCAAGTTTTCCGTACATATATACATCTCCTTTTCTTATGATACATATAGTATACCAATTTTTTCCAACTTACAATCATAATACTCTAACTGTTTTTTAGATTCATATAAAATCTTTTATTTAGCACTCTTAATATAAGCTGCTACATTTCTTTCAACAACTGTAAAAGGTGCATTTCCACTCTTTAAAATTGCCTCATGAAATTTCTTATCATTGAACTTATCACCCAATTTATTTTGAGCTGTTTCTTTTAAAAGCATAAATTCTTCATAACCAACATAATATGGCTCAAACGCAGCCGGATTAGCTTGCAATTGTTTATATTGAGTTTTTAAACTGTCCTCCTCTAGATTAATACCCTTTTCAGAGATAAAGTCACTAAAATCATCAAGTGACCATCCCTCATAATGAATTCCAATATCACAAAGAATCATTATATCATAACTTGCTAATTCATTTTCCTTAAGCGCTTCTAATACATTTTTATCAATGCCTGTTAGATATTTATATGCATAAAATTGGGCATATACCGCATATCCTTCTGTATAAGCACTTGAATTAGCTAAAGCCTTTTGATATGGGGATTGAATATTTTCATACATATATGCATACTGATACATATGCCCCGGATAACCTTCATGGGCTACTGTTGAAAAAGTATCAAGATCTGATACCTCACCAGTCGATGGATTGACCCGTAATTGTTTTATACCGTTACCATCCAAAGGCGGAATATTAAAATATGCTGCGACGCCAGAAGAAGATGCTATTTCTTCATTAATATCCCTAATATTATAAGATAAACTACTAACATTAGGAAAATCTTCAAATAGTTGAGCACTAATATCATCTAGAATTTCATCATAACTAGTATACTTTGTAGTTGGTATTTCACCACCACTAGTAAGAAATTCTCTAACACTAGCATTTTTAATCACATTCTCCTGAAGCTTGGAAATATGTTTGTCTAAACTGTCTTCCATTAATTCTTTTATTTCCATTACTGATTTATCAGAACCAACGGCATTTTGCAATAACAGTTCATAATATTCTTTTCCATTTTTAAACTTGACTAATCCTTCTTCATTATTGCCGGTTAGACTTACTTCATCCATTAAATCTTTAACAGCTTGATAAGCAGGAATAAAAGAAGAATTAAAAGCTGTTTTTAATTGCTCTTTATATGTATTGCCAACACTCTCTTCTAAATTTAAAGTATCTATATTTTTATTTATATCAGATAAAATTAAACTATTTTCACCACTTTTAATCACATTATCACAATACTCTCTAACCGCATCAACATCTATCATTAGCAAATCACGTTTTGCCTGTTCTTTGGTATAGTCAATAGCTCCTTGTAAATATGGTAAGACATCATTCACTAAACTAATAATATCCTTTACGTCTTGTTCATTTCTAAGCGACCAGTCAGCTAACATAGTAGGAATCTGATAATGTATTCCAGAAATACTCTCAAACAATTGTTGATAATAATCAAATTTATCATCGCTCATTTCACGAGCTAGATTATTTTGAAATTCATAAATATCATAAGTATCCTGCTGTTCTTTAGTTAGTTTTGAACGCTCGAACTTCTTAAACTCCGCCCACGAATCAGCATCTTTCTTCTCCTGATTTCTCATGCTTTCTTCATCTAATCGCACCCCTAGATTTACTGTTAACTTTGAAATATCAACATCAAAATTCTCAGGATGTTCTAAAAAAACATGCGCAGTTGTATAATCACTTTCCATTGTTTCAATAAATTGTCTTTCAATAAATCGATCAAAACTCGCTCGTTCATCTTTGTTGTTAGTATCTGCTGTACAGCCACTCAAAGATATTATCATTACTAATGATAATAATAGTAATGATATTCGTTTTAATATTCGCATAAATTGCCTCCTCATTGTGCCATATATTTATTATAACGTTTCTTTAAATACATAACCATGCATTATATCAAAAATAGTAACGAGAATTTATCTCGTTACTACCTCTAATTAAATTTCTTTTCTTCTTTTCAATAAGATAACACCTGCTATCATTGATAATCCTAAAATCATTAAATCACCAATAATATTTTCATTATCCCCTGTTTTGACCGGCTTATTTACTGAAACTTCTGATTTTGATGAATCTGGTTTTTCAACCACATCAGGATCAATAACTGTTTCTTCTTTAACCGTAATTGTAAAAGCTGCTTCACTTATATTACCTGCTTTATCACTAGCTTCTACTGTTACTGTATATACCCCTGCTTTACTACAATCAAAATCAGTTGTAATATCTGCTTTCGCAATATCAATCACACCATCTTGATCATCCTTAATAAATAAGTCGAGGATTTCACTTACTGTTGCTTTTACACCAACCATAACAGCCGCATCATTACCTTCTATTACCGGAGCAATCAAATCACTACTTACTATTTTAAAATGTTTACTTAATACATCAGCAATACTAGTATTTCTCGTAAAGTCAAAATTTGACCATTTTGCTTTAACTGTTTCAAAATCATCAGTATTAATATTCACATTGGTACTGTCATTTTTAGGCATTGTGTACATTCCCCAGCTGCTATTTGCTCCAGCAACCTTATATGTCCAACTTGTATATGACCAGCCTTGTTCATCAAAAACACTTAAACCATATTCCCAACTATCCATATTTGTAAAGAAAGTGAACTCACCAACAAAAACCGGTACATTATAATTAGTATCTTCATTTACATATTTTATTTTACTATTAATAAAAGCTTTTTGATATTCTAAATTATTAATATCATCCCATCCATAGAAATGATATTGATAAACAACATTTTCCCAGCCATATAATGTTGGAGCTGGTAGGTGCGTTGGTTCCCAAATTGCTTGAATTTGAATGATATGATCTTGATCAATTGCTCTTACTGCCTTATAAATACGATCATACACTTCAAACTGTTCAGTACCTAATGCTCCACCTGGTTCATTTAATAAATCATAACCAGCAACCCACTCATTTCCATTGTAACGAGCTGCAATTGCTTCCCACAATTTAATTGTTTTTTGAATATTTTCTTCTTTTCCAAAAAAATCACCTTGATCAGGATAAGTAATATCACCGGAATGATCTTTACCATTTTGTGAGCCAAATGCACCATGCATATCAATCAATGTATAGATTCCATGTTTAGCTGCTTCTTCTATAAACCAATCTAAACGATCAAATGCAGTCTCTTTAAGCGTTCCGTCTAAATTAGCCATCTCAAAATAAATGATTGGTAATCTAAGACAATTTACTCCTTCTTCTTTTAAAGTTATAAAATCAGCTTCTGTAAACCAATTATCTTGATAAGTATTAATTAACTCCCAAGCTTTTGCTTCACCAAAACGTTTTGTAAATGTTTCCAGCATTGTTTTTTGATCTGGTGCGCTAGTTGGACATTGCCATTCTTCCATAACGAGCCAGCCACCAACATTAGTTCCTTTTAATTGAATTTTTTCTCCAGCACCATAATTATTACGAATTACTTTTCCATCTGTTTTTAAGAAATTTGAAGCTTCTTGATTAACTTTAATTTCATTTACAGTTATCTCACTAATACCATTTTTTGTTACTGTAATTGCTTTGACCACAGTATCTTGTTTAACATAAAACGGTTCCTTAAACTCCATACTGTCCCTAGAAGGTATTGAGCCATCCACTGTATAATAAATCTTACTATCCTGAGTATCGCTGCTCATTGACACTAACTGCCTTTGACCATAAGTACCACTACCTGGCGTAATCACTGGGGCCTTAGCTTCAGTAATCGGATTAATTATATATGTGTGATTTGTAACCACACCAATATCATTACTATTTTTATATGTTGCTCCAACAGTAAAAGTTGTATTTTCACTAACCCGTAGCGGTTGAGTATAATGATTTGATGCCACTGTTGGAACGCTGCCATCTGTTGTATAATAAATTTCTACTTGATCATTATTTGGAACTCTAAATTCCACCACTACTGAACCATCATAAGTTCCCGCTGGTTTGTCAGCTTGAACAGCTACTGGCGCAATAATATAATCTAATGTTGTTACTGCACTTGTTTTACCATCTCGTTCAGCAATTGCTTTAACTGTCATTGATTTACTAATTGTAAGAGGCTGATCATAGCGTGATGAAGTCAGACTTGGAACACTGCCATCTGTTGTATAATAAATATTCGCATCAATATCACTAATTAATTCAACCGTCTTACTACTAGTAAATTTAGTTTCCGGAATGCTCGCTGTAACTTCGGATGGCACTGTTGGGTATTGATATTTAAATGTCATTACATTTCCAGCACTATCACCTTGATAAGTTACCGCCTTAAGCACGGTAGTTTCACCTATAGAAATTGGCGTTGTATATTTAGAACTTGTTTTTGAAGGAGTCGACCCATCAATCGTATAATAAATAGCAAGATTATCTTCATTACTTAATGTTACTTTAATTGGTTTTGTATACTTTCCTGCTACTTTATCAGCTTTAACATCACTAGGGATATTTGTATCTTTTATATATGCTAATTCCACTACTTCACTATATTTTCCATTATCAAAACTAACTGTTTTGAGTGTTGTTGTTTTAGATAATTCTATTTCACCGCTATATTTAGTACTATCAACATTTGGGGTACTACCATCCATTGTATAATACATTGGTGCATTGTTATCATTTTTTAAAGTTACTGCTAACCTATCTTTAAAAATATAACCATCGCTTATATTGGCTTCCGGTTTAGTCGGTACTAAACTTGGCAATCCCGAATATAAATAATTATCAAAATAAATATCATCTAGATAATATGTTCCTGCGTTCCATTCACCAATTCTAATTCCCGCTATTTTAGTTTTATCGATCTTATTAAAATCAGATACTTTGATACAATATTGGACCCATTTATCCTTTGTTGTACTTGGACTTCGCCATCCAAAATCTGACTCCTTTCCATCAGTATCAATCAATGATACTTGAAGGGTGTTACTTCCTTGGGTATCTTTGATATAGAAAATTAAATATTTTAAATCTGCCGCATTAACAGCATGATTAAAATCAATTTTTATACTTCCTTTACTAGTACTAGCGGCTTCACTCTTAGTTTTTACATATTTTAGACTTTGTTCACCACTATGTTTTTCATTTGTAACAATTGTCCCCGATGCCCCATTAGCTGCACTAAAATTATTTTGGTCTTCAAATGTTTGAACAACTACAGGTGTATAAATCCGATTATCTTGATGATCAATAATATAATCAAATTCATAAACTTCACTAATATTTTGATTATCGACTACAATTGCCTTTAAAGTCATAGACTCATCGATTGTAAGACTATTGCTATATTTAGTACTGCTAATAGTTGGCTGACTTCCATCAACTGTATAATAGATTGATTGTCCTTCTCCAGCCGTAAGGGTAACTTCAAAACTATCATTATATGTACCTGTGTTTTTACTTGCACTTAATTTTAAATCTTTAGCCAAGACATCTGTAAATTGAACATCATCAATTAAATAACTACCTTTATTCCATTCACCGATAACAACACCAGTAATCTTACTTAAATCAATATTTTTAAATTGATCTAAAGATACAGATAATTGACTCCATTTACCCGCCGTTACATTCCCTGTCCAGTTGCCACTAGTAGCATTACCACTGGCATCAATTAAATGGACTTTAGCACTATTCGTTCCATTGTCTTTGATCCAAAAAGTTAAATACTTGTAGTTTGAAACATCGACTGATGTCTCTTTTGTTATTACCAAACTACGTTCACTAATACTAGGATCACCACTATTGGCAAGCTCTAGTTTAGCTACTAATTTTCCCGTTCCTGTTGCAAATCCCTCAATAAAACTAACCGCCGCATTGTTTGATCCGTCAACATTTGAATCATTACCTTCAAAATCCGCAAATACCAATGGTTCTTTATAATTGGACTCATTTAAGGCAAAAATTCCTGTCGGTACGAAACTTAACAGCATTGCTATAATAATTGCAATCGAACCAGCTTTTTTAATTTCTCTAATTACTCTCTTCATAGTTCCCTCCATTTAATAGAATGATTATAATTCATTGGTATAAATAAAGTTTATACTATATCATTATAAATGTAAAGGCTTTCTTTGTGCACTGCTAATATTTAACTGCAATATAAAAGAAGCCTAACTTTAATAAAATTAGACTTCTTATTATGAATCAATGACTATAACTATTTATTTTTATCGTCTATTAATATGTTTTACGTTTTTTTAAAACTAATGTGCTAGCTAAAATACTCATTGCCGCAAAACTTAACCAAACCATTGTATTTGTTGTATCACCTGTTTTTGGTGAATCTACTTTTTCTGAATTTGGTTTATCTGGTGTTACTGCCTCTTTCTTTTCTAATGCCGCAAGAGCCTCATTAATAGCAGCTGCCATCGCATCAACATCTTTTTGTTTCGTGATATCTAAGCCCCGTTTAACAGCTTTAACAGCAGCATCAACTTTTGAAAAATCTGTATACTCATCTTTATTTAAAGCCTCAGCTTTTGCAATTGCTTCGTCAACTTTTGAATAATCTGCATCTTTTAATGTTAGATCGATAATTGCCTGTTCAATAGCGGCTGCATACCCATCAACAATACTTTGTTCTGTAACTCGGATGCTACGATCAATATTATCAATTGCTGTATTAAGCTTTTCTACTGACTCAGTTGTATAAATGCTTAGATCTTCAGGAATCTTAGCAATTGCTTCATCAACTTTTGTAAAATCTGCAGGACGAATCAAATAATCTGTATGTTTTTGTGAATAAAGATCCATTAACTTTATAATTCTATCCATATCATGCTCTTTGCTAGGAGTATCGCACCATACACATTGCATACTTCCAATAATTGGTAATTCATTTGAAGCACCTGTTACATCAGTAAATTTTTTATTGTTAATATTGTTTACAGTACTATTGTAGTTATATCCTCCGGCATCAATATTTCCTAATACCCAATACCATGCATCATTAGTATTTAAGATCTTATGACCTTTATTTACAAGATATTCAGCTTTAGCGACATTGAATCCCCACCAGCCAGCAGTCCAGTATGAAATGATAATATCTTGATCAAATGTTCCAGAACTATCTTTTTTATTATAGTAGATACCATCATTAAAACACATTGGCTTCATTCCTGCATCTTTAATGATTTTTGCTAAATCGTTAGCATAAACAACAAATTCATCATATAAACCAATTTTTTGTAATTCTCCCCATCCTGGATTACTGAACACATCATTGGCATATTCATCAGCACCAAAATTGAAGATTTCAGATACATTTGCATTTGCAAAATAGGTAACATATTTTTTTACTAACTCTTTAGTGAATGCAATAGCTTCATCACTTTCGATATTAACTGTACGTTCTGATTCTTTTCCATTATAACTATAACGTACATTTTTCATCCCTAATTCTTCCATTGCAACTAAAATAGAATCCATATGACCAGGACTATTAATAACTGGAATAATGTGTAATCCTCTTTCTTTAGCATAAGCAACAATCCGATTCATTTCAGTCTCATTTAAAGCATTACCGTTTGGATCTTTATAATAATGATCATTTCCTGCTGTAATTGCTTTTTTCACCGCTTCACTTGCATATGTCTTACCATCAACAGTAATTGACATATCATCTAGGAAAAAACGTAATGCATCATTCCCTAACAAAATTTGAACATCTGTGTAACCATTTAAATAAGCTTTATCAATAATTTGTAAAAGCTGTTCTTCTGAAAAGTATTTTCTCCCGGCATCAATAGAAAACACCCGCTTCATTCCTTCTTCAGCTGCATAAATCTTTGCCATACCAACATTTGCAATCGTCCCAAAAAGCATTGTCAGCACCAGCATAGCTGAAAATAATTTTTTTAATCCTTTCATCTTATCCTCCTCTTCCGTATAGAACAGCGATAATATAATTAATCCTATTAAATAAAATATAAAAGACCAAATTGAAATTTATACGAAAACAACTGCATATAGCTACACGTTATTCGTATTTCTCCAATTTGGTCTTGCCTAATCTAATAGTAACAATCCTATCGCCATATATTATGATAACTTTTCTAATGAGTAAAAGTCAACCAATATAATAAAAATATATCATTTTATAAAAAAGAAACCAATACTGGTTTCTAATTTAAATCTCGCTCAATTCGTTCTTCATTAATTATTTCATATAACATCGTACTATCTTCTTTTAAGACATGTTCGCGAAGTTCTTTAACCTTAACAGTCAGACGACTACGTCCAAATTCAATTTCGATTTCATCACCAACTTTAAGTTTTGTGCTTGGTTTAGCGACTTTACCATTAACTTTTACCCGTGAACTTTCACTAATTTCCTTTGATAAAGTACGACGCTTAATAATTCTCGATACTTTCAAAAATTTATCTAATCTCATCTTATTTACTCATTACTGCTGTGATTGCTGGAACAACTTGTTTTTTTCGAGAAATTACCCCTTTTAATGTCGCTTGATGATCATTTAATTTAATATTAAATGCTTCTTCAACCAAATATGGTTTAGGCCCAGCAACAAAGATTTCACTATTAGCATTAATAATATCTGTTAATAATAATAAAGTAAAATCTAAACGGTTGTCTTCTGCAAATTTGTCCATATAATCAAGCATATCTGCTTTATATGGCATAAATCCTTCAATATCCATTGAATTAACTTGTCCAACACCAACAGTTCCTTGTTCAAATGGGAATTTTTTGAAATCTTGATTAAAGATTTCTTCAACTGTTTTACCAACTAATGAAGTTCCTGCTTTAAACATCTCCATAGCAAATTCTTCAATATCAACCCCAGCGATCTTAGCTAATTTACGAGCAGCCTTAGTGTCTACAGGTGTACATGTTGGTGATTTGAATAATAATGTATCTGAAATAATTGCTCCTAATAAAGCCCCAGCAATAGATTGAGGAATTTCTACATCATTTTCATCAAAAATCTTTGTTACGATCGTTGCCGTTGATCCTAATGGTTCACCCCTAAATAATAATGGTCCGATCGTTTGAATATCGGCAACACGATGATGGTCAACAATTTCTAAAATATCAGCTTCTTCAATTCCAGGAATTGATTGACCACGCTCATTATGATCAACTAAAATAACTTTCTTTCTTAATCCTTTTAATAAAGCAAAACGAGAAATACTTCCAACGCAACGATTATTTAGATCAAGAACTGGATAACTACGATATCTTGTTTCACTCATGACCTCTTTTACATGATCTAATGTATCATCTGTTGAGAATAATTTTAAATCTCCCTTTTGCATGATATATTCTACCGGAATTGCCTGAATAATTTGTTGTGAAGTTAAATATGTATTAAAAGAAGTTGAAATAACACTGATTCCCTTTTCTTTTAATTTATTTAGTACTTCAGCTTCAACACCCAAAGACCCAGTTAAAATAATCAATGAAACCTCAGCATCAATCATTGAATTAACAGCATCATCACGATCACCACCAATAATTACAATATCTCCTGGTCTAACACGTTTACTAGCTTCTTCACCACGCATTGCTGCAATATGAAGATCACCTTCGATTGTTTTTAAATTATGGTTTAAATAAATTACTGATGCCTCTAATGTATCAATTACATTTTCAATTGGTGTATGCGCATCTTTTAATAAACTACTATCCCATTTTTCCATATATCCTTCAACAATATTAGAAGTTGATAATAATCCTAATAATTGTCCATGATCATCTAAGATTGGTGCTGATTTTAAGTTCTGTTGTTTCATTAAAGACCATGCAGTCTTTAATGTTAATTCTTTTGAAAATACAGTTACTTTATCATAGTTTAAATCTTCTACTTTTTGCTTAACAGTTTTTAATAAAGTTGGTATTTCTAAATTAAATCTTTTTAAAACATACTCAGTCTCCCGACTTACCTCACCCAATCTTACTGGTACGGCATTATAACGGTCAATTGCTTTTAATAAATAAGCATATCCAATTGCCGAACAGATTGAATCGGTATCAGGGTTTTTATGACCACTTACATATACTAATTCTTTCATTTTACTCTCCTATTTTTCCATCTTTTTTAAATAGCGATATACTGTAGGTTCAGAAACTGCCAATTTTTCAGCTACTAAAACAATAGCTCCTTTTACTTTAAAAGTACCTTTTTCTTGTAAGTATTTAACAACCTTGATCTTTTCATCAACATTCAAACGTTCTGCTAAGAAATAACTCGGGAAACCCATTTTCTCTAAACATTCTTTAATATAAAGATCAATCATTTCATCTAACGGTGAAGATAAAATTTCAACTGGATTATCCATCTTAAACTCAATATCTTTTTCATCTTTAATACCTAAGATTTTTTTAATCGTCGATGTTAAATATTCTAAATCAGAAATATTTACATTGATACAAAGCATACCTACTGGCATTTCCTTACCAGGCTCTTTAATAAAATAAGTTGCTGAACGCATTAATTTTCCATCTGGTCCAGTTGTCTTGTAATTCATTACATAATCATTATCTAAATACTGTTTTTCTTCTAAATAATGTAATGATAAATTTGATAATTTAGCCCCAACTTCTCTTCCTGAGTTATGGTTATTAGCAATTGCAACGATTTCTTGCTCTTTTGAAGTTAAATCATGTAACGCAATTTCAACGTTATCGCCTAAAGCCTTCCCTAAAAATTCTATCATTGCTGCATATGGTTCCAAATATTTATACATAGTTATCACTCCTTCATGGCAATTATACACGAATTCTAAACAAAATAACAGTATTTTTTATCATGATAATAATTGTTTTAGAAATTTCTAACTTTATTATCACTATAATATCTAAATGTTATTTAGTTTTATCATGATAAAAAGCACTAATATAATACTAGTGCTTTATTCTTCATACAGACTAACTGAATCATCTATAATTGCTACAATAAAATTCTTTTCAATTTGAGAAGTGATCCCCGTTTTATCGACCAAATTAATTACTATTTTTAGTTTATCACCATTCTTAAAGTCATTAGCAGGAATTGAAAAAAGAATATTTCTTTGCTTATCTGTTGTAACTTTAACAGTATGCTTCTGATCATTTAAATAATAAAACCCATCGAATTTTACTAATTTATTATCTTTTTTATATTTTGACAATATACCACTCTCATTCAAATTTACAGTATCATCTGGGTTTAACGTAATGTTTAACGAATCCTGCTGATAGATTATTTCATAAACTTCACCATAATTAAGTTTCAATTCAGGCAATATATAATCTGCAACATTTTTTAATAACTGTGCTTGTTTACTATCTGTTCCAATTGTCACGGCAGCATTTAAAATATTATCAATAGGTAAATCTTCACTTGTCTTAAAATGTCCATCACTTAATGTTAATAGATATGACCGATCATCATAATGCTCATAATCTAAAACAACTACCACACTACTAGTATCCTCATAATTCTTAACAACTAGATCAATTTTGACTTTCATTGTCTGTGTTTTAAAATCAATATCCTCAATTTGAAGCTCAAAAGAGCTTAGTAAAGAACCTTGGGCTTGTAATTGTTCTTGAAGCTGATCAAAAAGAGAATTTTCTAATGATGATAATTGGTTATTGATTATATTGATCTGATTACTTAAACCTGCATTATTATTTCCAATCGTGCTTTTAATTCCTTTAATATCATTTAAAACACTCCACATAACAAGAGCAAGAATTATAAATATTCCCGTCCCAATTACCAAACCCATTTTTAAATATTTCTTGTTTCTTATAATCTCATTATTTTGAGTTAACACCACTTGATTTAAAATACTTTCCAACTTAGCATACTCATCATTTGAATCTTCTTCTAAACCAAGTAATTCATTAAGCGTGATTTCTAGAGCTTTTGCTACATCCATAATCTTATCAATATTGGGGACATTTATATCAGATTCCCATTTTGATAGGGCTTGTCTGGAAATATTTAATCTTGATGCCAGCTGCTCTTGTGATAATCCTTTTTGTTTTCGATACGACTGAATCCGTTTTCCTAAGCTCATAATTATCCCCTCCTACCCTTTAATCTTAACATGACCCTCTTAATATAACTACATACAATAATTTACATTTTGCTATTTATCCGCGCAAAACAAAAAAGATTAGCATTTTTCTAATCTTCTTCATGTGCTTCAAAAAGGAGCCAAACAATGCCACAAATAATTCCCCCGATAGGATAAACAATCCATGAAATATGCCAGGCGTTTGTAGTAAATGAGCAGCCAAGATAAATTGCTGTAACAATCATCATAATGATACCACAATATATTGAGACTTTTTTATTCCTTTTTTCTTGCTTAATAACTTTTAAATCAACTTGGTCATACTTACTTTTTAGTGTTCCAAAATATACAAAAATTCCAACTGCAATAGTAACAAACACCATAAATAAACCATTAGCTAGATTTTCATTATATAAATTCTCTATTAAAATCTGTAAAACAACTGCAAATAAAATCACTCCTACCCCAGTTGCGATACTCAATGAATATGTTTGATTAAATTCACTTCTTTGACTATCCGTATAATAATCTGTTATTTCAGAATGACTATTTTTAAAATGACTATCTTTCATTCCAAAATAAACAAATGTAATTACCCCAATTAAAACAAAAAACAAGAAAATAATTTCGCCAATAAACTCAGATTTTGTATTTTCCGAAAAATAAATTTCAGCAAATAGATATGCGCATACCCCCAGCAAGATTGAAACAACTCCAAATGTATAGGCCTTTGCTATTAGACTATAATGTTTATCATACGCTTGTTTGGCTGTTGGATTATGTTGAGTCAAATCATTTTTCAATAAATCATCAATAGTACATTCAAACAGGTCACTTAAAATAATTAACGATTCCATCTCTGGATAACCATTATCACTTTCCCATTTCGAAACAGCTTGCCTAGAAACATTTAAACGCTCTGCCAATTGTTCTTGTGAATACCCCTTTTGTTTTCTTAAAGCTCTTAAGTTATCACTTAAACTCATCTTTATCACCTCACCCAAATCATAATTATGCAGTTACTTTTTTACTACCAACTTGCCATTGCACTTTAATTATTTTTGTCAACTTTGCGTTGCAATAACGTGATATCAACGTCTTTGCCACATTTCTTGAGTTATCGCGTAATGCACCACATCATGATAAAGGCCTTTTATTTTTAGCTCTTGAATTCCTATTCCTTCTTGCTTCATTCCACATTTTGCCATCACTTTCCCAGAGGCCGGATTTAATCTATAATGAATTGCTTCAACCCGGTTTACTCTTATGTCTTCAAAACAGTGTTTTAAAATTCGTGATAATACCTCACTCATATATCCTTGATTCCAGTAATCGGGATCCAATAAGTACCCAAAACTAGCTTTATCATTAGCTTCATCTAAACGAATATCAATCGCTCCAATACATAAATCATTTTCTTTCAAAGCAATTGCATAAATTCCTGCACGACTTAAATAATATTCTTCAATGCTTATTCTAGCTTCCTCACGAGTAGTCACCCCAATCCATTCAAGATATTTTAGAGTTCGCGGATCTCTTCCATATTTATAAACTGCTTCTTTATCACTTAATTTAAACTTTCTTAATCGTAATCTTGTGGTTTCTAAATTTTCTTTGACCCGTTCTTTATACATTCTTCTAAAATTCCTTTCCTAATAAGTAGGCACGTTTTAAGTTTTTCGAATAATTTACTTCACGTACCGGATAATCTCGGGACATACGGTCAAACACGATCATTTCCTTCGTTTTGGCACGTTCACCAATTCGATCTCCTAACATCACAACTTTCATTGCTGCAACCTGCTGCTGACGAATTTCTTCACTTAGGTCGCCACCCATCGTGACAAGCATCAGTACTTTATCTAACTGTTTCATTTTAGTCTCAGTCCCATAAGCAAAACCATAAGTCCAAACGCGTTGAAACCACCCGACCAGTTTTCCCGGTGCCTCGGTCCAAAAAACAGGATAAATAAACACAACCGCATCATTTGCATTAATTAGTCTTTGATGTGCTTGAACATCCTCAGGCACTTTTAAGGCTTGATCATAAAAGGCTTCTCTTAAGTATTCTTCTTCACTAAATGTTTCATCAAAATTAATTTGATACAAATCAATAAGTTGACAAGTATGCCCTCCGTCTTCCAATCCTCTAATAAACTCATCTTTCATCCTAGCTGTAAAACTTTTATTGCTGGGATGACAATAAATCACCAATACTTTCATCATCTACCTCACATCAATTTATTTAGAAAGTTTCAAAACTTCCATTAATCTGGCTTCACTAATTAATTCAATCTTATGACCTTCACTTTTCATTGTCAAAGCCTTATTTGTTTTAGCACCATACTTCCCATATTTATATCCAGCTGACCCTTTGCTTCCTAAAACCAGGTAATCAACTTTTTTTGTCACACTTTTACTTATAATTCCTTGTTTTAGAACAATAAGTTTTTCTAATTGACTTCGTTCCCCAAAACAAAAATTACCGGTTAAACAAATAACTTTATTCTTGACATCAAATAAATCACCTTGATCAAGCTCTGGTTTAAAGAAATTTTTGATATAATATAACAACTCATCTGTAACTATTGTACTTATTTGTTTATCAATGATAATCTTCTCTAATTTATTTAAAATTCGGTTGAAGGGATAAGTACCTTTAAATTGTTCATTTTCTTTCATCCACTTATTTAACTCCATAATTTCATCATCATTAATAACTTCATCACAACTGATCCCTTCCAAAATAGCCATAAACTCATATAATGAACGTATATTTTTAGCTTTAATACTTTTCATATATTGGAGTTCATTAAGAATATGTAAATATTGATAATGTGTTATATATTCATTTTTCAAAACAGCTTTTAATTCCTTGACAATATTAGCATACTCATAAGGAAGCTGATTCTTAGTTAACCAGTTATTTAAAAAACTAATTTCTTTTTTATTTAAATAGTTATCAAATCCAATTCCGGTTAAAAGACCAATCAGTACCTCTAAATATTTTTTATTATCTTTATTTCCTTTGGTTGGTTCAAAGCATTTAACATACTGATCTAAAGTTTCCAAATTTGGTTCTTTTAATAAATAATAAAATATTTCCATACATGCTTTACTATCCGCTAAAGCATTATGATGATTATCCAAGGTTACATGATAATAACTACTTAAATCATTTAATTTATAACTATTGGATGGAATCTTTAAAGCGCGACTGATTCGATAAGTACATGTATAAAAAATAGGGAAGATAGGCAGATCATAACGTTGCAGACAAGCACTGATAACACTTAAATCAAAAACAGCATTATGGGCAACCACTAAACTATTTGTAAAATATGGTTCTATTTCAGACCACACTTCTTTGAAATTTGGTTGGTCAGCAACCATTTCTGGGGTTATTCCCGTTAATTCTATATTGAAACGGTCAAAATGTGCCTCGGGATCAACAAGAAAATATTTAGTTGTTACAACACCATCACCATCAACATTGATAACACCAATTGAACTAATACTATTATTTTGATAATTAGGTGTTTCTACATCCACAAATGTTATACTTTGTTCCATATTTTGCTCCTCCTATTTACCATTATAACAAGAAAACCATTTTATTTTAAAAAAATTCCTAGGGATTACCTAGGAATTCAATTATTTATTGGCAAGATATTCATCCATTGCTTTAGCAGCTGTTTTACCAGCTCCCATTGCTAGAATTACTGTAGCTGCTCCAGTAACAACGTCACCACCAGCATATACGCCCTCTTTACTTGTTTTCATAGAATCTTCATCAACGATGATTCCACCCCATTTTTGAGTTTCTAATCCTGGTGTGGTTTGACGAATCAACGGATTAGGACTCTGTCCGATTGAAACAATTACAGTTCCGGTTTCAATCACAAAATTCGATCCTTCTTTAACAACTGGTCTTCTTCTTCCTGATTCATCAGGTTCTCCAAGTTCCATTTCAACACATTCCATTGATTTGACCCATCCATCTTCACCATGAATTTCAACTGGGTTAGTTAATAATTTAAAAATAATGCCTTCTTCTTTAGCATGATGTACTTCTTCAGCACGAGCTGGAATTTCTTTATCACTACGGCGATAAACAATATAAACATTTTTTGCACCTAAACGTTTTGCTGTACGAGCACAGTCCATTGAAACGTTACCAGCCCCAATTACACATACAGTATCAGTAATTTTAACTGGTGTTGGATGATTAGGGAATTCATAACCTTTCATTAAGTTGACCCGTGTTAAAAATTCATTTGCTGCATATACACCATTTAAGTTTTCACCAGGAATATTTTGAAAACGTGGTAAGCCTGCCCCACTACCAATGAAAATACCTTGATATCCTTGTTCCTGAAGTTCATCAATTGTAATTGAACGCCCAACTACAACATTAGTTTCAAATTTAACACCTAAAGCAGCAACACTATCTACTTCTTTTTGGACTAAAGCTTTTGGTAAACGGAATTCAGGGATACCATAAGATAATACTCCACCTGTTTTATGAAGTGCTTCAAAAACAGTTACTTCATAACCTTTTTTGGCAAGTTCTCCAGCACAAGTAATTCCGGCTGGTCCAGAACCAATGATTGCAACTTTAATCCCGTTACTCTTAATATCTAATTCAGGGGCTTTTCCATTAGCCATATGATAATCTGCAACAAATCTTTCAAGTCGCCCAATACCAACTGCTTCACCTTTAATCCCACGGACACATTTACCTTCACATTGATTTTCTTGCGGACAAACACGACCACAAATAGCTGGTAAAGCATTTTCGCTAGTGATGATCTTGTATGCTTCTTCCATATTTCCAGCAGCTACTTCTTGAATAAATTCAGGAATTGGTACGCCAACTGGACACCCTTGTTTACATGGCTGATGTTTACAATTTAAACACCGTGTAGCTTCTTCCATTGCCATTTCTTTAGTGTATCCTAAAGCTACTTCTTCAAAATTCTTATTTCTTACATCTGGTTCTTGTTCTGGCATTACTACCTTTGTTAATGACATGTTTGGCATTATTTGACACCTCCCATTAAATTACACATACGATTAGCATTTTCACTAACAGTATGTTCTTCTTCCTTAAACATTCTTTGTCGCAGCATTAATTCATCAAAATCAACTTGAAGTCCATCAAAATCAGGACCATCAACACAAGCAAATTTAATTTTTCCATCAACACTGACACGACAGCATCCACACATCCCTGTTCCATCGATCATAATTGGATTTAAAGATACTGAAGTTTTTATATTTTTAGGTTTAGTAACATTTACAACTGCTTTCATCATTGGCACTGGTCCAATCGCAATTACTTCATCAAAGCTTTCACCTTTTTCAATTAAATCACTTAATACATTAGTAACAAAACCTTTAGTTCCTAATGAACCATCATCAGTTGCAATGTAAACATTTTTACAGAACTTTTTAAATTCATCAGCTAATAGTACATATTGAGCTTCACGTCCCCCAATGATTACATCAACATCAACACCACGGTTTGCTAATTCACGAAGTTGCGGGAATAATGGTGCACTACCAACCCCACCAGCTACACCGATTACATGTTTAGCCTCATGTAATACTGTTGGAACTCCTAATGGCCCAACAAAATCTGTCAATTCATCACCTTCATTTAATTTAGCTAATTCTTTAGTTGAATAACCAACAATCTGATAAATGATTGTAATTGTTTCTTTTTCACGGTCAAAATCAGCGATTGTTAATGGGATTCTTTCACCATCTTCACCAACGCGTAAAATAATAAATTGGCCTGGTTCGCACTTTTTAGCAACATATGGTGCATGAACTTCCATCAGTTCAACGACATCATTTAGTACTTCTTTTTTGACAATCTTGTACATACTATTTCCCCCTACATTATTTTATACTTTCATATTGTATCTTGCTTGAATAAAAAAAACAATGATAATTCGTAGTTTTTTGTAAGATTGTATACATATTTTGATCATCTCTCTTTTCACTACTAATAAACTATACGATTATCTTTAACTTTAATACCAACAACAAAAAAAGCGTTAGTAATAACTAACCCTTATAAATATTTAAATAAATTAATTTGGAGAGGCAATCAACTGCGACGATTGACTACCTTTCCTCCTAGCATTAGGATAGCAAGTAAAGAAAACGAATATGTTAGAATTGAATAAACTGGAATATTTAAAAATCTTAAAACAATACAGGAAATACCTACAATTATGGATAGCAAGGTACTATAGAGGTGATACTTTCTTTGTTCCAATTCAGTTAATTGTTGATCGTTCGATTGTACTGGTGAAAGACTAATAATAATTATTAATGATATTGCGATGGCTATGCAAACCATAACAATCGATACTTTTAAATATTCCCTTAATACCATATAAAGAGTAAAAATTGCAATATACAGACTCATGCATTCAAAATGTGTTGTGCAATAATAGCCTCCCGTAAATCTTCTTAAAATAAAGAATACCGCCTCATATATTATTACCTCTAGTATACAATTAAAGATGATCCCCACAACCAACAATAATAAGATACTAGCTAATGCAGAAATCCACGTCTCTATCCCATATTTATATATTGCCCGATCTCTTACAATGATATTTTTTGTTTCTAACACTTGCGTTATCTTCTCTGCTAAGAATTCAAACAAAATCTTCACCCCTCGCTATTAAAATTATCATAATTTAAATGCCCTGTCCGCACTTTTACAAATTCGGGCTATATTTTGACAAATTCGGTCAAAATATAATTTTTTAGGCCAATTTAAAGTATCCTCAGCAACTATTTTATTGATTGTGTATAATAAGTAAGAGCATTTAAAAGGAGATAATTATGTATAATATTGCACTAGTTGATGATGATCAAAGAATTTTACAAATTGTTCAATATAAAGTAAAAAGTATTTTTAACAGTGTCGGTATTGACCCTACTATTACTTGTTTTAATAATCCTCAAAAACTTCATATGGATACATATTATGATGTGCTGTTCTTAGATATTGATATGCCATCATTAAATGGGATTGAATTAGCTCAAAACTATCTCCAGAACCATGATGATACTACTATTATTTTCATTACTAATAAATATGATCTTGTTTTTAATGCTTTTAGTGTTCATCCCTTTGATTTCGTTAAAAAAGAAAATCTTGAAACAGGATTGATCCAGCCAATCAAACATTTAATTTCTAAATTAAATCGTGATAATCGTGTTATATCATTACAAGATAAAAATGGTTTAACAACTATTAAATGTAAGAAAATTCTTTATTGTGAAAGTTATGGTCATATTTGTTATATTCACACAACTGATAGAGTTATTAAGACAAATAAATATAAACTATCTAATATCGAAAGCATTATTAACTGTGAAGATTTTTATATGATCAACCAGTCTTACTTAGTTCACTGGAAATATGTTATCAATATTGAGAATAAAAGTACAACTCTTGAAGATGGTACCGTGTTGCCTATTAGTAAACGTAGATTCAAAGATTCTCTTGCTTCATATAAGAAATATACTTTTAGAAATATTTAATTAGCGGCTTAATTAAATATTTTTTCTATTTTAGATAATCAATTGTTGATAAAAGTAAGTTATTGTATAATGCAATTATCATGGAGGTAATTATGGCAACAAATAAAATTATGTTTTTTGATATAGATGGCACAATCTTATCAGAAACAACACACACTATCCCTAAAAGTACAGTTGAAGGACTACAAAAAGCAAAAGAACAAGGACATTTGATTTTTATTAATACAGGCAGACCTTTTTCATCAATTGATGAGTGTATCAAGGAATTAGATCCTGATGGTTATGTTTGTGGTTGTGGAACATATATTCGTTATCATGATGAAGTGTTATTTTCAAAAACATTGAGTCAAGAAAAATGTTTTGAAGTTCGAGATTTGATTAGAAAAACTAATGTCGAAGGTGTTCTTGAAGGAAAAAATACCGTTTATTTTGATCAAAATATTCGTCACCCCTTTTTAAAAGGAGTCAAAGAGCGCTATGAAGCTACACCAACTTTTAACTTATCAACTTTTGATGACCCTAACCTGTCATTCGATAAACTAGCTGTCTGGTTTGATGAACATGGAGATATTGAAACTTTTAAGTCTGAGATTACAAAAGATTTTGAATATATTACTAGAGCAGAAGACTTTGGAGAAATTGTTCCTTTAGGATGCTCTAAAGCTACAGGAATTCAATTTTTACTAGATTACTTTGGTCTTGATAAAGATGATGCTTATGTTTTTGGTGATAGTTTTAACGATGAAGCAATGCTTAGATATGTTAAACATGCGATTGTGATGGGAAATGGTGAACCAGAATTATTTAAACTTGCTTATTATGTAACTAAAGATATTGAAGAAGATGGTATTTACCATGCTTTACAACATTTAAATCTTATTTAGCCCTATAATTTTATAGGGTTTTATTATTGCAAACTAAAATTGTAAATAGAGCAAGATTGCGGTATAATAATGCTTGCTTTAAGGAGGATGATTATGGCAGCAATAACTTATGAATTAAAACACGTTTGTAAACAATCGGGTGCTCGCTATGGAATTTTACATACCCCTCACGGTGATGTCGAAACTCCAATGTTTATGCCCGTTGGTACGCTAGCTACCGTAAAAGGAATTTCCCCAGAAATGTTAAAAGAAATGCACTCACAAGTGGTGTTGGCTAATACTTATCACCTATGGTTACGTCCCGGTGAAGATGTTGTCGAAAAAGCTGGGGGACTACATAAATTTATGAATTATAACGGACCAATGCTAACTGATAGTGGTGGTTTCCAAGTTTTTTCTCTAGGTAAAACACGAAAAATCGAAGAAGAAGGCGTAAAATTTAAAAGTATTATTGATGGAAGTTCATTGTTTTTATCACCAGAAAAAGCAATTGAAATTCAAAATAAACTAGGTGCTGATATGATTATGTCATTTGATGAATGTGCCCCATATCCATGTACCTACGAATATATGAAAAATAGCATGGAACGAACTTTACGATGGGCAAAACGTGGAAAAGAAGCACACAAAAACACGGAAAAACAGGCTTTATTTGGAATTGTTCAAGGTGGTGAATTCCCTGATTTGAGAGAACAGTGTGCTAAAGAATTAGTCGCGATGGATTTCCCCGGTTATTCGATCGGAGGGACTAGTGTTGGAGAACCTAAAGATGTAATGTATAAAATGGTTGATGATACTATCAAATGGTTGCCTGAAGATAAACCCCGTTATTTAATGGGAGTTGGCAATCCAATTGATCTAATCGAATGTGCCATTCGTGGAATCGATATGTATGATTGTGTGTTACCTACTCGCGTAGCTCGCCACGGTGCAATAATGACAAGCAGGGGACGTTTAAATATTAATAATGAGAAATTTAAATATGATTTTACACCTCTAGACCCTGAATGCGACTGTTATGCTTGTAAAAACTATACTAGAGCATACATTCGTCATTTACATAAATGTGATGAAATCTTTGGTAAAACATTACTATCGATTCATAATGTTAACTTTTTACTGAAGTTAGCAAGTGATATTCGTGAAGCAATTAAAGAAGATCGCTTACTTGACTTTAAAGAAGAATTTTTAGATAAGTACGGTCATGACGTATATAAGAGGGCTTTTTAAGATGAAAATAAGTGAATTTGATTTTAATCTTCCTGAAGAACTAATTGCCCAAACCCCATTAGATAAACGCGATACTTCACGTTTAATGGTCTTAAATCGTAATCAGCAGACAATTGAACATAAACATTTTTATGATATTATAGATTATTTAAAACCTGGTGATATCCTAGTTAGAAATAATACTAAAGTAATACCCGCTCGTTTATTTGGAATTAAAGAAGAAACTAACGGTCATGTGGAAGTCCTACTATTAAAAGATCAAGGCAACGATATGTGGGAATGTTTAGTTGGAAATGCTCGGATCGTTAAAATTGATACTATAATTACTTTTGGTGATGGCCTTTTAAAAGCTCAATGTGTCGAGATTAAAGAAGAAGGAATTCGAGTATTCAAGATGATCTATGAAGGAATTTTCTATGAAATCCTAGATCAATTGGGAACGATGCCACTTCCACCTTATATTAAAGAAAAACTAGATGATCAAAATCGTTATCAAACTGTTTATGCTAAAATTGAAGGAAGTGCTGCTGCTCCAACCGCAGGACTTCATTTTACTGATGAAATTATTGAAAAAATTAAAGCTAAAGGAATTGAAATCCTTGATGTAACTTTACATGTTGGGTTAGGAACTTTTAGACCGGTAAAAGTTGATGATGTTCTAGAACATCATATGCACAGTGAATATTATATGATTGAACCTGATGTTGCTGACAAATTAAATCAAGCTAAACAAAACGGTCAACGAATTATCGCAGTTGGTACAACTTCAACAAGAACACTTGAAGCTAATATGAAAAAATATGGAAAATTTACATCTGTTCATGAAAATACTGATATCTTTATTTATCCAGGTTATAAATATGAAGCAATCGACTGTTTGATTACCAACTTTCATTTGCCTAAGTCAACTTTATTAATGTTGATCAGTGCTTTTGCAAGTAAAGAATTTATTTTTAAAGCTTATCAGGAAGCAATCGATGAAAAATATCGTTTCTTTAGTTTTGGTGATAGTATGTTTATAATGTAAATCTTAAAGAGATTTACATTTTTTTCTTTTATTATGATAGAATTAAAAGTAGAGGAAGTGAGAACATGTTTTCATATCATAAAGAAGATTTTATTATCCGTCAAATTCAAAGTGCTGCCAGAGCTTTAGCTAAATTATTTTTTAATAGCGAAACTGTAAGTTATACTATTAAAGATGAGTCTAATTATACTCAAAGCGATTTAATTTATTTAAAAATCAAAGAACTAATGGAGCAACATAAATATTTAGAAGCCCAAACATTATTACTTGAGCATCTCGACTCAGATGATCTACAATATTTAAAATTAATTCTTTATTTCTATGATCAATTAGATCAAATGAATGACGAACAACTAGCTAAATATTATTTAGAGCGCCAAATAATCACTAACAATTTTATAGATGCTACCAGTAAATACAATTGTTTAATTTAATTAAAGGAGTATATGATGAAAATTATCTTTCATGTTGATGAATTAACAAAATGGCAACTTTGTTTAGGCAATGTTACTAATATGAGCAATTATTATCAAGTCCAAAATATCGATTATCAAATCGAAGTTCTTGCAAACAGTGAGGCAGTTATCGCCTATCAGCTCGATTATGATCATGAAATAGCAAAAATGTTTACCGCATTATCAAAAAAACACGTAACTTTTACAGCATGTAACAATGCTTTAGCAGCTAATCACCTCACTGCTGCTGATATTTATCAATTTATTACGATCGTTCCAGCTGGTGTTGTTGAATTAGCACAAAAACAAACTGAAGGTTTTGCATATATTAAACCATAAAATTTATTTATACGTTCAAGAATAAACTATGCTATAATCAATTTATGAAAATAAATTATGACTTAAAATTTAAAGAAGAATTAACAAAAATAAAAAATACGCGACCACGTCTCTTACTACATGTTTGTTGTGGTCCTTGTAGCGGCAATGTAATTAGAGAACTAGCTGATATCTTTGAAATTACGATTTATTATTCAAATTCTAATATTTATCCAAATGCTGAATATCATCGTCGTTATCAAGAATTACTCAGCTTTATTAAACAGTTTAATCAAGATTATCATCAAAATATCACAGTTATTGAACAACCTTATTTACCAAAAGAATATTTAAATAAGCTTAGTAGATACAAAGATGAACCAGAAGGAGGGAAACGTTGTTATCTTTGTTATCAAAAAAGGATGAATGATGCCTTTCAATATAGCTGTGAACACAATTTTAATTATTGGACAACTGTATTGAGTGTTTCACCTCATAAAAATAGTCAATGGATCAATGAAATTGGAGCAAGTTTTGCTCAAAATAAAACAAAATTCTTATTTAGTGATTTTAAGAAAAATAATGGTTATTTAAAATCGGTAAGATTTGCTGACAGCTATCATCTTTATCGTCAAAGTTATTGTGGCTGCGTATATTCTTATCAAGATATGTTAAAACGAAAAAAGGATGTTGAAGATGATGGAACCAATTTATAGATGCGGCTATCAAATTCCCTCTTTAATCAAATTAGTATTTAAGTTAATTTGTTTTATTACTATTCCTTTTTTAATTACCATGATGGTTAAGAATTTAATTGTGACTAACGGAATAGCAGTAGATCACTCATTTAGTTTTATTATTTATCCAATTTCCTTATTAATTACTCTAGGCTTTGTTTATAGTTATCGTAATTCTAGTATCTATTTATTTTATAATAATTTTATGTTATACAAAGAAAAACTAAATCTTCATGACCGGATGAAATTATTTTTTATGAAAGATGATCTTAATGAATTAGAGAATTACTTATCTAAACGTAATTATGCTAATCTTGAAGAACTAAATATTATAGTTAGAAAAGTTTCTTTTATGCGAACTAATGATATCGGAATAGAAATAAAGTTTAAACTAATTTTTAACGATCAAAAAAATTTCATTATTACTGTCACTGAAGATACAAGAGAAGCCTATATACAATTTTTAGAGCCTTTTATTAAATATCATGTTAAAATCAATGATCCTAGTAATCTAATTGACGGTTTAAAACAGCCACTTAGATTAACTGAATATTTTATCCGTAATAAAAGCATGGAAGATTAAACTCCATGCTTTTTCAATATTGTTTTAAATCTTTAGTTGCCGGTCCACTTACAAGTTTTCCATGACAATCAAAGATAGAACCATGACATGGACAATTCCATGTATTATCAATCTCATTATACTGCACCACACATTTTAAATGCGGACAATATGGCGAGAAATAAAATATTCGTTCCTGAGCATCTTTATAAACTGCTAATAATCGTCCTTGATGTCGAATAACTTTACCCTGCTGCTTCTTTAACTTTAATTTTTTACTAGAAACTAAACGATTTTTTATCATCCCATGATAATTATTTTTAACTAGTTTCAGCATATCCGCCCCAGATTTTAAATAATTGCCATAACTAGGCTGATATAGAGAGGCATATTTACTTTCATCATTAATAATTAAGTCATAAATTAATTTACTAGCAACATGACTTAACGTCATCCCCCACTTATTATAAGCATAGGCCACATATTCTTGTTCATTCATTTTACCAATATAAGGTATTTTTCTTAACGGCTTTCCATCTTGGGCATACCAGTAAACTTGATTAAGATCATCAATTCGTTTTATCATTAAAATATGCTGTTCATCTAAATATCGTTTAGAATAATTAGTCGATAAATCTAAAATACTATTACCATTACTCTGTCCTTCTTGAAAAATGACATGTTCTTTTTCTTGAATAATTCTAAAAAAATAACCATGTTGTAAATTAGGGGGATAGCGAGTCATCCAAACTACCTGTCTTGCCTGAACTTTAAACCCATTAACTTCCAAACATACCAATCCATCTTGATGCATGCTGCCTGTTACTAATGAATGTTCATAAATGTCAATATGCTTACATTGCGCTAGTAATCCTTTTAGGTATTTTAATGGATGAAAAATAGCCTGCTGTTTAAGTCCCATAGAAATCTGACAATTCTTCAATTGATTTTCTAAAACCTCAAATCCCCAAGATTTAAATAATCTGATTTGACAGTCAAGTTTCTTTGCATTTGTTGTATCACTTGCTCCTACATAAGCAATATTTTCTTTAAAATCACACTCGATTTGTTCCATTTCAATTATTTTTTTAATATCCTGATAAGCTTCATAATTTGATTCTAAATACTGTTTTGCTTTACTCCGGCCATAGACCTGATAAATATCAGCATAAACAGCACCATGCAAATAAGTAACCTTAGCTGTAGTATGCCCAGTTGTTTTACTACCAAGTGTGTCACTTTCAAATAATGCTACTTTTAAATTACTGTTATTAAGACGATAAGCTAAACTTACACCACTAATCCCACCGCCAACAATAACAACATCATAGTTACAATTTTTGTTTATCTGCGGGTATTTAGGCAGCGTAATCGTATGCTGCCAATATGATTCATTTTCCATTTTATCACCAGATTAAGTATGCCCTTTTAATTAGTCAATAAACTACACTTTTTTTAATTAATCATAAAATAATTTTTATTAACTAAAAAAGCTGATTTAAGATTATTCCTTAAACCAGCCCAATTAACTTTATCTATTTAATATGGTCGTAAATTTTTCATTGAAAAATCTAGAATTGGAGCAGCATAAGTAATCGCACCTGAAGATACGAAATCAACCCCAATCTCTGCAATCTCCATTAAGCGCTCTTTAGTAACATTTCCAGAACATTCACTCTGAGCTTTATCACCAATCATTGCCACTGCTTCCTTCATAGTCGCATTATCCATATTATCCAGCATAATGATATCTGCTTTAGCCTCAAGTGCTTCTTGAAGTTGTTCTAAAGTTTCAACTTCAACTTCAATTTTACGAACAAATGGGGCATAGTCACGAGCCATTGCAACTGCTTTAGCAATGCTTCCAGCTGCTCCAATATGATTATCTTTAATTAATACTCCATCTGATAAATTATAACGATGATTAGTTCCACCACCTATTTTAACCGCATATTTTTCGAAAATTCGATTGTTTGGTGTAGTTTTACGTGTATCTAATAATTTTGTCTTAGATCCTTTTAAGATTGCTACTGATTCACTTGTATAAGTAGCGATCCCACTCATTCGTTGTAAATAATTTAAAGCAACACGCTCTCCAGATAATAAAACTCTAATATCACCAATTACTTCACCGATATAATCACCATTTTTGATTACATCACCATCTTTATATTTTGTTGTAAACTTACAATTTTCATCTAATAATTTAAAAGTCCGTTCGAATACCTCTAAACCACAAACGATCCCATCCTGTTTACAAATCAAATCAACATGTCCTAATTTAGCTTCTGGCATTACTGCATTTGTTGTAACATCATCACTCGTGATATCTTCCTTCAACGCACTTAAGATGTAATCATCAATGTTTACCTTAAGATTTACACCATTTATCATAGAATTCACCATCTTTTCTTTTTATTTCATTCATAATTATTTCTTTATTTTCTTTTTTTAGCTTTTCTTTATCATAGCCATCTAAATCTACTACTTTTTCGTAAAGGCTAATCTTGTCAATACCATCAGCAATAACTTTGGCTGCTCGTTTAGCAAAAACTAAACTCTCTAATAAAGAATTACTTGCAAGACGATTAGCGCCATGAACCCCATTACAAGCAGTCTCTCCAACTGCAAAAAGATTATTCATTGAAGTTTGTCCGTAAGTATCACTCTTGATTCCTCCCATTAAATAATGTTGAGCCGGAACAACAGGAACTGGATCCGTAAACATATCATAACCCTCAGCAAGACATTGATCATATATGTGAGGAAATCTCCTTTTGATTTGCTTTGGATCCATATGTGTAACAGATAAATAAACATGGGGTACATTATATTTATCCATCTCTTTTTTGATCGCATTACTTACAACATCACGAGGCAATAATTCATCAACAAAACGCTCCATATCAGGATTTAATAAATGGGCCCCCTCACCACGAACCGATTCACTAATCAAAAAACTTCTACCCGGTTTAGTTGTATATAAAGTAGTTGGATGAATTTGTATATAATTAATATTCTCCAGTTCAATATTATTTCTTAAGGCAATTGCAAAACTGTCACCGGTGATATGTCTAAAATTAGATGAGTGGGTAAATAATCCACCAATCCCACCAGTTGCAAGAATAATAACTTTAGCATTAATTTGAATAATTTCACCATTATTTTCCATAACGATTCCTGTTGCAATATTATCATGATTAATAATATCCAGCATTGTAGCATCTTCTACCATTGTGATATTATTCCGCATTTCAACTTGTTTAATTAATTTAGAAGTGATTTCTTTACCAGTAACATCCTGATGATGTAAAATCCGATATTCCGAGTGAGCACCTTCACGTGTATAAGCTAAATTTCCTTCAGTATCGCGATCAAATTCAACACCATAATCCATCAAATCTTTCATAATTTGAGGTGCCTGCTGAATCATGATTTTAACTGATTCAGGATTGTTTTCGTTACGACCGGCTTTTAAAGTATCTTGATAAAACGCATCAAAATCATCAGCACTCTTTAAAGTACAGATTCCTCCTTGAGCTAGATAAGAATCACTATTTTCAACTTTATCTTTAGTAATCATTAAAACTTTTAAATCAGCAGGTAAACATAACCCTGCAAATAACCCTGCAGCTCCTGTTCCAACAATGATTACGTCATAATTATTATTCATTATTTACACCTTCTTATTTTGCTAATTCATGCATTCTTTCCAATGGTTTCTTAGCTTTTTCCATAAACTCTTCATCAAGCTCTACTTGATTAGTATTATTCTTTAGACAATCACGTACTTTTTCAAGCGTGTTTTTCTTCATATTTGGACATACTAATTTAGCAGTTGCTGGATAGAATTTCTTTCCAGGATTACGTTTTTCCATTTCATGAATCACGCCTATTTCAGTGACAACAATGAACTCATCATGTTCCTGATCATTTGTTGCATAATCAATAATTCCCGAAGTGCTGCCAGCATAATCTGCCAACTCTACACATTCTGGTTTACATTCAGGATGAATCAATACAGGTGCCCCCGGATGTTTTTCTTTAGCTGTTAAAATATCTTCTGGTGTAATCCGATAATGCGTTGGGCAATATCCATTACAGAATAAGAAATTCTTGCTTGGTACTAATTCAGCAATATGTTTTCCTAGATTTTGATCTGGAATAAATAAAATATTTTTATTTGGTAGAGCTTCAACGATTCTCTTAGCATTTGATGATGTTACACAAACATCTGACATTGTTTTAATTTCAGCAGTTGAGTTAATATAGCATACAACACATAGATCTTCATACTCTTTACGAAGACGGGCAATAAAATATTCATCAACCATATGAGCCATTGGACAATCAGCATCCTTATCAGGCATTAAAACTGTCTTATTTGGGCTTAATAATTTAGCACTTTCACCCATAAATTCAACTCCAGCAAAAACAATTACATCTTGTGGACAATCAACAGCAATTTTTGATAAATAGTAAGAATCACCTAAATAATCTGCAATATCCTGGATTGCACCATCAACATAATAATGTGCCAAAATGACAGCATTTTTTTCTTTTTTTAACTTTTGAATTTCTTCAATAATATCATTCATTTAACTATTCCCCATTTACTTAATTTCAAAGTTCTCGTACATTAGATAAAATATCCCACAAATCATACTCATTGTCAAGTGAAATAGTTAACAAGACAAGATATATTAAGTTAAGATATTTCTACTTTTCCATTATACCGTATTTCTTTACATAATTAAAAGATTCTAGTAACAAAACTAGAATCTCATGATGCTCTTTAAACAAAAAAAATCAATTTTTTTCCACTAAACTTAAAGCGCCCGTCCTTGAATCCATCACTAGTCCATGAATCTCAATATTTTTAGGCAACAGAGGATGTCGTCTTAACAAACTAACACTTTCTTTAACAGATATCTCAACATCATCAAAACCGCCCAGCCATTTATTAAAATCAATTCCACAATATCCAAGATCCCTAATAACCGTTTCACTGATTCCACGCTTTTCCATCTTCTTTAACATTGCCTCTATATCGATACTTCCTACTCCACAATCAGTATGTCCGATAATCATGATTTCCTCAACATTCAATTCATAAATAGCAATCAATAAACTTCGTACCGCACTACCGAAAGGGTGAACAATAACTCCACCAGCATTTTTTATGATTTTTGCATCTCCGTTTTTTATTCCTAGAGCCGCTGGTAATAATTCAATCAAACGGGTATCCATACAAGTAACAATCGCTAATTTGCGATCAGGATATTTACTCGTCGTATAAGGCTTATATCCTTTATTAGTCACAAATGCCCGATTGTAAGCTAAAATCTCGTCTATCATATTTTCCTCCTAAAAAATCCTTGGTTATAACCAAGGATTATTGCATTGATAACAATGATGCTGCAACTGTTTCCAAATTAAGTTTTGCTGTTTTGATTTCATCAAACTGAATCTGATCACATGTTTCAAAATCAACTTTTTTAGTTAACTTTTTAAAGCTTGCAAGTTCGTTTTTAATATTTGATTTCATTGCTTTATCAATTTGTTTACCATTTTTAGATAAAGCTGCTTCAACCGTAAGAATCAAATTTTCAACTTCATTTTTAAAAACTAAACGCTCTTTAGTAACAGCATCTTGCTGTTCATACTGTTTAGCTTCATGAATAGCTCTTTCGATATCATCATCAGACATATTCGAAGTATTTTCAATAGTAATACTTTGCATATTTCCACTCGCTAAATCTTTAGCTGATACATTAACGATTCCGTTAGCATCAATATCAAAAGTAACTTCAATTTGGGGTACCCCACGCATTGCCCGTTTAATTTTCTTTAGTTTAAATTTTCCTAAACTTTTATTATCTTTGGCTAATGGACGTTCCCCTTGAAGAACATTAATTTCTACCTGAGTTTGGAAGTTAGCAGAAGTTGTAAAAATTTGGCTATGACTCGTTGGAACTGTAGTATTACGCTCAATCAATGGCGTTGCCACACCACCCATCGTTTCAATTGATAAAGTCAATGGTGTAACATCAAGTAATAGAACATCAAAATTTCCAGTAGCTGCTATATCACCAGACAACTTACCACCCTGAATACTAGCTCCTTGGGCTACACATTCATCTGGATTTAATGATTTACTTGCTTCCTTGCCAGTAATTTCTTTAATCTTATCTTGAACAGCCGGAATTCTTGAAGAACCTCCAACTAAAATAATTTTATTTAATTCTTGTGGTGTTAAACGTGCATCGTTTAAAGCATTTTGCATTGGAATAACAACCCGATCAACTAAGCCTTTTGTCAATTCATTAAATTTAGCTCGACTAATTTCAACCTCTAAATTTTTTGGTCCACTACTAGTATTAGTAATGAAAGGAAGATTCACAATAGTCGTAATCATTGTAGATAATTCTATTTTAGCTTTTTCACCAGCTTCGTTAATTCTTTGCATTGCTACTTGATCATGACTTAAATCAATGCCTTCAATTCTTCTAAATTCATCAACAATATACTTAGCTATAATTTCATTGAAATCATCACCACCTAAATGATTATCTCCAGATGTTGATAAAACTTCAATTACTCCATTTCCAATTTCGATAATAGAAACATCAAATGTTCCACCGCCTAAATCAAATACCATGATTTTTTGTCCATAGCTATTTTCTAAGCCATAAGCTAAGGCTGCTGCTGTTGGCTCATTAATAATCCGTTTAACATTTAAACCAGCAATTCGCCCCGCATCTTTAGTTGCTTGACGTTGGGCATCATTAAAATAAGCAGGAACTGTAATGACTGCCTCTGTTACTGGTTCATGTAAATAAGCCTCAGCATCAATTTTTAACTTTTGTAAAATCATTGCTGAAATCTCTTGAGGGCTATAGTCTTTACCATTAATATTTTTACGATATGCAGTTCCCATTTCACGTTTAATTGATGCTACTGTATTTAACGGATTAGTAACAGCTTGACGTTTAGCATTTTCACCAACTAACCGTTTTCCATCATTAGTGAAAGCAACAACACTAGGGGTTGTTTTATTTCCCTCTGCATTCGGGATAATAATCCCTTTACCATCTTCCATGTAAGCCATACAACTATTTGTTGTACCTAAGTCAATTCCAATTACTTTACTCATTAATCATATCTCCTTCTAGCACATCCGGCCACCACAACAACAATTCATCATACAATTAAGTAACATAATACTATAACAGCACTGCATTGTACTGCCAAAAGGCGAACCATAAGTCTGCTGCCCTGTCTGGTACTGTCTTTGACCACCTTTTAACTGCTGTAAAAATAATAGATATTGCAAGTTTCCAGGTTCCATTTGGGCAGCCGTCTGCGCATATTCAACTGCTGTAATGTTATTACCAATTCCATTCATTGCTACAGCACTATAATAAAACCACATTGCATTACGAGTCTTAATTTGTTCCAAAATATTAAGTGCTTCTTGAAATCTTCGAGCATTAATAAATCCAGCAGCCTCATTAAAAGCAGCTTGATCATTACCATTATACTGATAGCTAGATTGTGATTGTCCATTATACCCCGCACCTTGGGTATTGCCATAAGTTCGATTTGTAAAACCACGCTTACGATCATCCATGATTGTTTTATAAGCTGTCTGCACCTCTTTAAACTTTTCGGTATACGCAGCTTGATTAGGATTATTAATATTCGCATCCGGATGATATTTTTTACTCAACGTACGATATGCTTTTTTTACTTCATCATCAGTTGCATCAGATGATATTCCTAATATTTGATACGGGTTCATTATTTCCTACCTTCCAATCGTTTTTGTCTAACTAATTCATACTTATTCCATACCCCACCATACAAGATATTTCTTATAATTGCGGCATTTTCAATAATTGGCAATCTTTCAAAAGCCATGGTTGCTTCAGATATCATTAATTCTAAAATATCTTTGCATTTATCCTCAAACTGATCCGTTTGATATAATTCTTTAAACGGATTATATGTTCTCTTTTTTAAATCTTGTTCAATATCTTCATAAGCATCAATAAAATAAATAAACTTCCCTAAATAAAATCCAAATTCATATAATTCATCATGCCATTCATCATCTTTATAAGCACATATTTCACCCATTACTTCACCAAAATATTTAGAAATCTCATCAAGATTTGTAATTCCTTGACTTTCATAGTCATTAATACAATGTAAACAAGTTTCGATATGTGCCAACTTATCTGGATATTCTTCCTTAATTTCTTGATATGCTTTTCTTAACAACCTTTTATATGCCTGTTTACTAATCTTACGCTCATCTAACCAATCATCTTCACATTTAAAATATGTTAAAACAATCGTCATTTTAGCGGCATAATCAACACATTCATTGTAACGAGTCGTATGCTTACTTAAAGGGTGCATAACACATCGTGATTCCCCTATCTTAGTTTCCGGTTCATACAAGCCACTCAATAAGATACTAATAAAATTCAAATCAAAATTCAAAGAGATTTGAGCCCGGCTACCATACTTTTCCTTAAGAGTTTTGCATAATCCGCAGTAATATGACTGATAAACATCAAATTCTTTAAATTTTAATTCTGGTTTATTGATAACAACGTAGCCAAACATCTTTATGTTCTCTTTTCAAACTTGTTTTGACAATTGGGACAAGTTACTACAACAGTTCCATGTCCTTTTGGCACTCTAACCATCTGCTTACATTTAGGACAGCTAAAATATTTGTTACTTGGATCTTGTTTACTCATCAATTTTAGTTTTAACCACCGACTAAGTGGACTAAAGAAATTTAAATATTTGTCATTTTCTCGATTACGTGCATAAATATTTTTACTAAACATTCTAAATATTACAAATAGCCATGTTCCATAAGCAATAAAAGTTAAAACAATACTGCCAATAAACATATTTACGATAAAACAAATGACACAGACAATCATTAAAAAACTATTTAATTGATCAATGCCATACCTTCCTTGCATAAAGCGATAGAACTTTTCTTTCATATTTGCTCCCTAATTTTATTTTATACGACCTAAGTATATTTATTTATTATTAACTATTAATGAACTTTTGATTAATACTATATAAAATAGTACTATTATAGCATAAAAAACCATATCAGGATATCCTAACATGGCTAATAATACTATATTATTTTTAACTTATTCCCTGGCTCATCAACAATTTAAATATTTTTTATTTTCTAAATAATCAGTAATAGGTTAAAGGAATAAAATAATTTATTGCCCCACCGATTGAACTGTACGTGCAGGTCTAGTATACGGCTCTACATTTATATCAAATTACAAACTCTTAAGATAGTAATTTAGGCGATGTACCAATCCAGGTCTTTCCCTTTCTTAATACCTAATATTTTCGGTAATATAATAAAGTTTATGACATTCATCCTACTATACCGCCCTAATTCTATATTAGCACATTTAAAGATGTCTTCATTACTAAATTTGCACTCTATAAACGTTTTAGTCCTCCAGTATCTCTACCTACTATGACTTCATCTAACTTCTTACGATAAACCTTTTTCTACCGAGGATACTATCATTGATTTTAAAGTTTACTAGACTTCCTCGTCCATAAAGCCTCTCGAAGTAGAGCATGAATCCTAATTCTTTCACAATGTCTTGATTTACTGTCTTAGTCTTACATATACCATTTGGACTTTGGTTTGTAGCGCAACCTTATCCACCATTTAGCCTCATTAAGTTCCTGTTCACATGTTCAAAAGAATCGCTACATCACATTACTTCCTTCACCCATGTCATTACTGTCAACAGGTTGTGGTTTTCTACGCTTGACGGTAACTACCTGTGGTTGGTTTATCTCTAACTGAATTCATGCCAGCCATGCCCGGCACACGCTAAAAAGAGATATTAAATAATTAATATCTCTTTTTAATCGAACATATTATTAATCCAGCTATTTTATAACATAATTTACTAAACAAAGGTTCAAAATCTCGTCTCTATAATAAAAAAGCCATGCTAACAACCCTCAGTAATAATAAAAATCACTTTTTATTATATACGCTTTATCCCATTTAATGTATATGTACGACGATTCTATCTTTATAGAAATTGATTATATTGAATCTTATTTATATAAATTTTTGCTTTGGCTATGCCATTAATAAATATTACTATTTAGTACATTTACCCTCTCCCAAAAGTTTGTACTATTATTTACTTGGTTTTTTTGGTCTATAATAATCACAAGGTGAACAATTATAACCATTAAGTTTTACTTTTTCTATTCTTTTTTTAATAACTTTTTTAATCATATTTTTCATCTACATATCCTCCTCACTTCTAAAATATAACATAAATCGAGATAATGTTTTTTTACACCTCCTCATATGTTAAAAATACCTCCTTAAGTGTTTATTTTAATATTAAATATTACTTGATCATCATGATAATCGATAAACAAATCACCATGATATTTATTAACAATATTTTTAATTATTTTTAATCCATACCCATGCCCTTCACCTTTATCCGTACTAAAATTAGGCTTAATCGGGCAAGTGTTCTTAATTCTAATGATTAATAAATTATTAGTATATCTAATCATCACTGATACTAACTTATTGTGTTTTAATGCTTCGTTACATGCATTGTCAATTAAATTAAATATTAATGATGTTAAATCTTTTTCATTAAATACCAAACCCGCAACACTTATATCAAAATCAAAAATTATCTCAGGATATTCTTGTTGTTTAGCATATAAACAAGCATCAATATAAATATTACCACTTTCAATATATGCTACTTGACCAATTCCCTTAAATACTTCATCAATATATTGAGTATATTGATTCTTTTTATCTAGACTTTCTAATACAAGTTGATGATTCTTTAGGTCATGCTTTAATTTTCTTAAATTATCACTTTCCTGATTATAAAAATCAAGATACTTACTTATATATTTATTAGATATATCCTCCATTATCAATTCTTCATTTCTGATTGTTGTTTCAACATACATAGACAATATTTTTAAAAACATTATCCACAAAAATAATAGAATCAACACTAATACTGTAATTAAATTAACCAATCTTACCACACCAATATTATATATAATTACCATCGCATAATAAACTAATATATCGAGCATGATAAATAATTTTACTTGACGATTTATTACTTTCTGAGTGGGAATAATCTTTAATTTATCCAAAACAACAATAAAAATAACTGTTAATATATTTATTAAAAAGACCATGATAAGCCTTTGAATACTAAATGATAATGTAACCTCACGGTTAAATCCAATAATAATATTAATAACATGGATTAGAGAATTAACAGTAAATATATAAAATAACTGGAATAAAGAAACATAGAATATTACATTTGTTTTTTTAAATAAAATACAAATATAGCAAAAATCTATGACTATGATAATAGAATTCACAATCATGTATTCCCAAAAATTATTACTAGTAGCCCCTGCTACAAGATAATTTACAATTGCATATAGCGGTGCCATTATAACTACTCTTTTAAATTTAACCTTTTCCTCTAATAGATAACTCGCAGTAAATGTAAGTGCGATAACATAAATTAAACAATAAAAATATTCACTAATAACTTCTATCATCTAAATGTCTCATAAAAACTTTTTCTCACTAACTTTCTTTTTCTTACACTTACTTCAAATTTACTGTTGATTCCATCTAGATACACATATCTATCTTCAAAATTAATAATTCGATGTTTATTTATTATTATATCCTGGCTTATTTCTATAAAATATTCATTCAAAACCTCTTTTACTTTCTTCAAAGAACTATTATTAATATTAATTTTTTTATCATGATAGACTATTGAAACAATATGATTACCTAAATACTGACAGTAAATTATATCGTCAATCCTAATATTTATATCTATTCCATTTACCTTAAACGTAACATAATAATCACATTTGATTATCTCAATCACTTCTTTAACTTTCTCTACTAATTCTTCTTCAAGATTTCCTTTTGATACATATCCATATACATTAGGTCCAAAAGCTTCCTTGATCCGAGTATCATAATTAGTCACAAATACAATTCTGTAATTACGATGTTGTTTTGAAAAAATAATTCCATCTATATCGGGCATATCAATATCAAGTAATATAAAATCTAGATCATTATCTATTTTACTCGCAGAATTATACGAATAGACTCTAATGTCATCAAAATTTGTGATTAAAATATCTTTAATTTTATCTAAATATACTTGTTCATCATCGATTATCCCAATAGAGATCATTTTAATTCCTCCCCTCTTATCACTCTCATCAATACTATTACAAAATAATTAACCATATTGATTTGATAAACTATACCTGTATTAAATAATACTATTATCAATATATAGAATAAATTAAAAATAATTATTTTTTTATATCTATATTTAAATAATAAATATAATGATATTCCTATTCCTATAAAATAAAATATTTCAACATATGCTACTATCCTACTCATAAAAATACAAAAAATAAAGTTTAACATCGTCAGTAAATAACAATTTCTAAAAGTATCGGCATGATAACCATCTAGATATTTTCGCCCGGCTACAAAACAGGCACAAATAATCAAGATACTCAGTGCATCCATAAATAATAGACCAATTATATAGACTGATATGATCGTTATAACCTGTGTCAAAATAAGTTCGAGCAAAAAGCGCAGATCTTCAACATTTTCTTTATCGACTAGCCCTCTATTATATAAGAGCCAGGCCATTTTGCGACAATAATTTTCCATAAAACTCTCCCCTTTGTAGAATATTTTAACACATTCTACAAAAAACTGTAACGACCTAAGTCATTACAGCTCCTCACCGTTTGTTTTTATAACATTTTGATACCAATAGAATGATTTCTTTGGTTTACGTGCAAGGGTTCCGTTACCCTCATCATCCTTATCAACATAGATAAAACCATAACGTTTTCTCATCTCACCGGTACTTGCTGCCACTAAGTCAATACATCCCCAAGGGGTATATCCCATTAAATCAACTTCATCAATCTCAACTGCATCTTTAAATGCTTTGATATGTTCTTTAATATAATCAATACGGTAAGCATCATTAATTGAACCATCGACTTCAACTGTATCTACTGCTCCCATTCCATTTTCTACAATAAACAAGGGTAATTGATAACGATCATATAACTCATTTAAAGCTGTTCTTAATCCTAATGGATCAATTTGCCAACCCCAATCTGTCATCTTTAAATACGGATTACGTCCACCTTTAACAACATTTCCTTCAATTTCTTCAGCATCATTACCCTCAACAGCTGAAAAATAATAACTAAAACCAATATAATCAACTTTACCTTTCGCTAAAAGTTCTTCATCTCCAGGCTCCATTTTTATTTCAACACCATGTTTATGCAATAATGAAGTACATGTATTTGTATAACGTCCTCGAACATGAACATCACCATAATAGAAAGTATTTAGCATCTTATTTCTCATCATAATCTGATCTTCCGGGTTACAAGTTGCTGCATATGTTGTTGGATAAATTAACATACAGCCAATCTTAAAATTTGGATTAATTTCATGCCCTGCAATCACTGCTTTAGCGCTTGCTACAAACATATGATGACTAGCTTGGAGAATTGTTTGATAATGATCTTCATCATCACGATAAACGATTCCCGCTTGATGCCAAGGACGAGCCACCTCTAAACAGCCATTAATTTCATTAAAAGTCATCCAGTATTTAACCTTATCCTTATATCTAGAAAATACGGTCTTACAATAATGCTCAAAGAAATCAACTAATTTACGACTTCTCCATGAACCATATTCATTAACTAAAGTCAATGGTGTTTCATAATGTGATAGGGTTACAACTGGCTCAATTCCATATTTCAATAACTCATCAAATACTTTATCATAAAAAGCCAAACCTTCTTCATTAGGTTGTTCTTCATCACCACGTGGGAAAATTCTTGACCATGAAATCGACATTCTAAAACATTTGAAACCCATTTGGGCAAATAGTTTAATATCTTCTTGATAATGATGATAAAAATCTGTAGCTACATGTGATGGATAATATGTATTTTCATGAATATACTCATGAATTTCACGAGGTACTCCATGTTTAGCACCCTTTTCAACATCATTAATACTTAATCCACGACCACCTTCATTATAGCCACCCTCATATTGATTCGCAGCTGTAGCGCCACCCCATAAAAAATTTTCTTTTAATTTCATTTTAGTACCTCCAAATTACCATGATTTTATCATCATTTATTTGACAATATTTATTTTTTCATAATTTAAAAAGAAAATCGCTAATATTATTGATTAGCGATTTATAACACTTATAATCCTTTTACTATTATTCACTAATAATACCCGATTTTAATTTTTTCGCAATTGTAAACCACATAGTAATATAACAGGCACCACCACCAATAAAATTACTAATTGCTTCTGCAATAAAAACTCCATCAATGCCAATATAGATTGGCAAGATCACTGTTAGCGGGGCAACAATAATTACTTTTCTAAAAATTGAAAAGAAAACAGCTTGTTTTGACTTTCCTAATCCAACTGCTGCTGCTTGTCCTGTCATCTGAAATGACATCATGAAAAAGCCAAAGAAATACAAACGTAAAGCACTCACGCCATGGGTAATGATTTCTTGATTATGACTAAATATCTTAATAAATAATTCAGGAAATACCGTTATTGCCAGCCAAACTATCAGCATCATTGATAGTGCCGTTAAAGTTACAAATTTAATTCCTTGAAGAACCCGTGCATACTCTTTAGCACCATAGTTAAATCCTAATACTGGTTGACAAGCATTTGCCATTCCTTGCCCCGGCAAAGAAGCAACTTCTCTAATTGAATTAATGATCGTCATAATTGCAATATAAAGATCTCCTCCATATTGTTGCAATGTCGCATTACATACGATTGTTACAATCGAATTAGTGATTGCCATCATAAACCCTGCCATTCCTAGGGAAATAATCTTTGTGACATATTTTACTTTTAAACTCAAATACTGTTTTTTTATCTTTAATATTGTTTTTTTCCCTGTAAGAAAACGTAATGTCCATAATGCAGAAATAAATTGTGAAATAACTGTTGCAAAAGCAGCTCCTTTAACCCCTAAATCTAGTCCAAAAATAAAAATTGGATCTAAAATAATATTAACTATTGCTCCCAGCAAAACAGTCATCATTCCGATTTTAGCAAATCCCTGACTATTAATAAAACTATTCATACCTAAACCAATCAGTACAAAAACTGTCCCTAATAAATAGATAGTCATGTAATCATTAGCGTAACCGATTGTATGTTCACTGGCACCAAAGAGCCACAGCAAATCTTCTTTAAAGATCAAACCAATAACTGTTAAAACAATCCCAAAAATAATTAATAGCATGAAAGAATTACCCATTATTTCTTCAGCCTCTTCAATATCACCACGTCCTCGAGCAATTGAACAAAGTGGAGCACCGCCCATACCAAATAGATTAGCAAAAGCAATAATAATAGAAATCAGTGGCAAACATAGCCCTAGTCCTCCCATAGCTAATGTCGCAACATCTGGAATTCTTCCAATATAAATACGATCAATAACATTATATAAAACATTGATCAACTGTGCCACTATCATTGGACCAGCTAAATTTATAATATGTCGTGGAATACTGCCACGCGCAAAATTGTTTTCATCTTTCCCCATTTTTACCACCTTCGGTTATTATTATAAACCTCTTCATTAATTTAGTAATTATTTTTCATAAGATGAAACAAGACACTCTCGTGTCTTATTAACTGTTATTTGAACATTTTTGCGCATCAATAGCTAAAGCAATCATTAAAACATAGATTGCATTTCGTGGATCACTAATGGTTAGAGAATAAGTATCCGTAAAATTAAATAATTCCTTATTAATATCTCCAATAACAATACCACGAGAATCAATGATTTCATAATCCCATTCCCAAAAATTACCAGAAATTTTCCAATCATTATAATCTAAAATGAATGATGGTTTAAATAATGTTAGTTCTTTTTTTATTTGACCAATATATTCATCATTAAGGTACATCGCAAATTTAGGTAAAAAAGTGAAAACTTCTTCTTTGATTGTACCAACAGGTAAACCATCAGCATTATATATCTGTAATTTATGTCCCCAGCTTAATTCACCTTTTACAGTGTATACTGTATTCCCCATTTCATCATAAATATCATAACTATCTAGCCATGAAAAAAAGCGCTGTTTAAATAATAATTTCATTTTTCCGCCTCCATAATTTTATCATAGCATAAAATAATTCTATTTCTTTAAATAAATTCTTAAATAATCTTGGTATTTTATTTGACATATTCTATCAAATAAAAATTGATAGTAATATTATTGATTTCTCAATAATATCACTACCAATTAATAAGCTAATAATTAGTCATCTGTAGAATTTCTTGCCCCAACACCATATTCACTGTTATTGGCAAACATATAAGCCACTGTACGTGGTTTTACACCAGTTAATTTTTCAAAATCATCAGTAAAATTATCCATTTTACCAATTCGGATTGCTCTTGCAAAAGTTACCATTCCATCACTTGAATAAGGAGCTGGTGAGCCATCTTTAAATGTTCCATCAGTAGTACGTGGTACCCCAATAGCATCAAATCCAGCATATACCTCCTCTTCACTAACATCGACAACTTTTACATCCATTCCTGTTTCTCTATTTCCAATTGCCGCAAATTCATGTAAAGTCAATAATTCAGGACCATTAATATTTAAAACTTGCTTATGCATATCATCTTTTGTTAGTGCATACATCGCTGCCATCGCACAATCCAAACGTGAGATATATGCCATCTTTCCATCTCCTTGACAACTCAATAAGTTACCATTAGATGTTAAATAACTAGTTATCATTGCTTCAGCATATTGTGAATTTCTAAGGAAAATATAATCTAATTCAGTACTTTCGATATATTCTTCAGTCCATGCATGATCGATTTTTTCAATACTAGGATTTTCTACATCACGAGCATTTACTAATGATGTATAAACAACTTTTTTTACCCCTGCTTTAATTGCCGCATCAATTGCATTTTTATGTGCTGCTTGACGCTTTGCTCCAACAAATGGTGCTGAAATTATTAAAATTGTATCGCCACCTTTGAAGGCTTCAACTAACTGTTCATCTGGATGATTAAAATTTGCTACTCGACAATCAATGCCAGTATCTTTAAATTCCTTTAGTCCTTCTTCAAATGGACAAGTAAAAATCAAATCTTCTTTTTCTTTTAACTGAGTAATATTTCTCGCTACATAGCCTCCAAAATTACCATCTACACCTGTTACTATTACTTTTGACATCTTATCTTCCTCCATCTATATATTAATATTATAGAGCTAGATAATTATAAAAAATAGTAGCTATAATCTTATAAACTTTATAAGAATTACTTATAGAGTTTTATTAAAATATCTTTTCGCCAGCGCAACAAAATCAAAAATAAATTGATTATTTATATCCCTAGCATAACCAATAACATAGTTTGCATGATGATGCGAATTAATAATATCTAAAATCGCTACTTCTTCCTCATTAACAACTTCACGTGAAGTTAGACCAATTCCTTCATTAAGCTTAACTGATAAAATCAACTCATCAAGAGTATCTACTTCCTTTATAATATTTGGCTCAATCTTATCTTTATTAAAAGCTTCTACAAAATCATGATAAAAGCCTTCCCCAAACTTTCTTGATAGACAAATTAGCGGTTGATTGATAAGATTCTGCGCTGCTATCTTAGTTAACTTAGCCCATGGATGCTCATAACTGCAAATTGCACATATTTGATGCTGCAGTAAAACTTCATAGGTAATTTTAGGTTCATTAATAAAATCATTTTCAATAGCAAAAGCAACATCAATCTGATTATTATTTAACCATTCTTTACAACTTTGAAAACTACCTTTTATAATTGTTATTTCTATCTGTGGGTACTTTTCTTTAAATAATTTAACTAAAAAAGGAATATGATGATTTTCAAATGGGCCAGTTATCCCAATACGAATACTATAGGAATCAATCAATTTAACCTCATGATTCATTTTTTCATAAATAGCAACAAGTTCCTGACATTTTTTAAAATAGAACTCACCGGCTCTAGTTAATCTAGGGCGATAATTAGAGCGATCAAATAATTTAACAGCTAACTCTTCTTCTAATAAATTTATTTGTTGACTAACTGCCGATTGTGACAGCATTAACTTTCTTGCAGCACCAGAAAAAGAACCTGTTTCAACAGTCGCTATAAAGAACTCAATTTTTTTGTCTAACATTTAATCACCCACTTATTATCACTTATTATAACGTAAATAAAATCCAAGGCATAGCCTTGGATTGTTAATTATATTTCTTTTCAATAATAAAGCTTACTCCAGTTTCCTGATTAACCGCCGTTACATTATATCCATACATAGTACATGTCTTATGTACGATTGATAGACCTAACCCAAATTGACCTTTTGTTCCTTTTTCATACGGTTGGAATAGAGCCTCAATGTTATCATTATCGATTGGCTCACCATCATTATATATTTCTAAATAATCATTTTTTAAAATAATTTTTATTTTTTTATCGACATATCGGTAAGCATTATCAACTATATTTTCCACACAAATGCGCCAACATTCTTCATCACCTTTAAATGAAACGAAAGCTAAATCTGTTTCAATTTCAATTTCAGGATGCATTCCTTGTAATTGGATAACAATATGTTCAATTAATTCATGCATATCAACTTCACTATCAGAATTTTCACCACTAATAAAATCTAATCTATTCAAATATAATAAACTTTTAACTTTACCGTCTAAACGTTCTGCATTTTCAATAATTATATCCATTGATGAATTTTTATCACCATATGGATAAATATCGTCTTTAACGCTTTGTGAATATGATTTAATTAAAGCAATCGGTGTCTTTAAATCATGGGAAATATTATGAATCATTTCTTCTTTGATCTTGCTTTGTTTATCTATTTCTTCTTTCATCGCAACAAGTTCATCTGAAACAAAACCAATTTCATCGCCACGATCAATCTTTAATTCACTTTGTTTATCTTTACGTATGTCTTCTATATAATTTCTAATTAATTTTAATGGTTTAATTAAGCCACTAACCCAAATAAAAATAATTGCGCCAATAACAGCAAATGATACATATAAAATATTTATTATTTGTTGCCTAATTGATGAAATCAAACTAGCAGAGTAATCACTGTATACTAATGAAATGATATAAGAATCACTATCTTTTTTAGTTATTTGAAAATAAAGAGTATCGCCATCAAGTGTCCCTTTAGCCTGGATCTTATCTTTATTTCCTTTTAGCATCTCATTAAGTTTATCAGCAAATACTGGATATAACGCTAAAACTTTATCACGAGTTAGATTAGATGGTGGAAATAAATAGTTAGTATTTTTATCATAAGTCATATGATAAATTTGTTTATCACTTGATTTAGCGATTGGTGAATAATCAAAATCAATATATGCGCTCTGTGAAGTATCTAGCGTTTTAAACATCTCTTCATCTATTAGAGCATTAAGATTTTTATTGATCAACGGTACTAAAATCAATATAACAAGCATCGCTAATAATGAAAAGATAATAATTAACTGCTTTTGTAAAGAAAATCTGCTTAACTGTCGCTGCAAAGAAAACTTATTTAACATTAGTCTAAACGATAGCCAAAACCATAGATCGTGCGTACATTAATCTCTGGCATTTTTTTTCTTAAACGTCTTAAAGTATCATCAACTACCCGGTCGCTACCATAATAGTTTTCGTCCCATACTTTATTCAAAACCTGTTCCCGAGAGATAGCTAAGCCTTTATTAGTAATAAAATAAACTAATAAATCATATTCTTTCGTTGTTAGAATTACTTCTTCTCCACCATTAAATACGCGCCGTTTTTCTAAATCAATATCATATCCATCCATCTTAATTTTTGATGGATCATCATATGAACGTTTAATTAAATTATTAATTCTTAAAATCACTTCTTTAATATTAAAAGGTTTGGTTATATAATCATCAGAACCTTTTTCTAATCCAATAATCCGATCAAATTCCTGATCTCGTGCAGACATAAAAATAATTGGCATTTTAGGGCGACTAGCCTTAATCTCATTAAATAATTCAAATCCACTAGCACGATCCAACATAATATCAATCAACCATAAATGAACATCATCATCCTTATGCATTAAAGCTTCATCATATGTATAGAAAGAATAAACAATATATCCTTCTTTTTCTAAATAGGTTCTTACTAAATCATTTAAATTTTTTTCATCATCAATAATATTTATTCTAAATTGCATGTATTTCACCTCACTTTTAATATATATGAAATATTGCCATATTATATGGCAATATTGTGTGACATTATGTTATTTTATCTTTTGATTACAAATCCTTTTTCCTTCATCTTATCAACAATTTTATTTACATTAATAAGACATTTTTCATCAGTATCTGCTTCAACCATTACTCTAACAACCGGTTCAGTTCCACTTTCACGAACTAAAACACGACCATTCTCACCTAAATCAGTTTCAACTTCAGCAATAACCGCTCTTACATCAGGATCTTCCTGTGCTTCTTTTTTATCTCTTACAGGAACGTTTTTCATTAATTGAGGATAAATAGTAACAGGTTCAATTAATTGCGCGATAGTTCGTTTACTTTCAATAACAGCTTCCATTACTTTTAAAGATGTTAAAATCCCATCACCTGTAGTGGCATGTTTAGAGAAAATAATATGTCCAGATTGTTCACCACCTAAAACATGACCATTTTTAACCATATTTTCATTTACATACTTATCGCCAACAGCGGTTTTTTCATATTTAATACCTTCTTTATCAAATGCTTTATATAAACCAAGATTTGACATGATTGTTGTAACAACAGTATCATTAGCAAGTTCTCCGTGATCTTTTAAATATTTACCACAAACGTATAAAATTAGATCCCCATCTACAACTCGTCCAAATTCATCAACGCAAATACAGCGATCAGCATCTCCATCATAAGCAAAACCAATATCTAGTGCGTTTTCCTTTACGTACTGTTGTAAGACTTCAATATGGGTTGAACCACAATTAGTATTGATATTTAACCCATCAGGATCACTGTTAATTACATAAGTCTTAGCTCCTAGAGCATCAAAAACACTTTTAGCAATCGCACTACTAGCACCGTTGGCACAGTCTAAACCTACACGATAATTTCTAAATGCCCTAGTGGGAATCGACATCAGATATCCAATATAACGATTACGACCGATTGAATAATCTAAAGCACACCCAATTTCATCTTTGGTTGCATATGGTAATTCATCAATTAAACCATCAATGTACTGCTCGATTAAATTTTCTACTCCAGCATCCATTTTATGACCATTACCATCTAAGATTTTGATTCCGTTATCATAATAAGGATTATGAGAAGCAGAAATCATGATTCCACAATCAAACTCTTCACTTGTTACAACATATGATACTGAAGGTGTTGTTGTTACGTGTAATAAATAAACATCAGCACCACTAGCTGTTAACCCTGAAACTAGTGCATATTCAAACATATATGAACTTCTTCTTGTGTCTTTCCCAATCACAACTTTTGCTTTACCATTTTGAGAGTAGTACCATCCAAGATAGCGCCCTACTTTATAAGCATGTTCAACTGTTAAGTCAACATTTGCTTCCCCTCTAAATCCATCTGTTCCAAAATACTTACCCATCGTTAATTTTTCCTCCTATTTTCTTAAGGTAATCGTAATTCTTTCTGGAGAAACTAATTTCCCCGTTAAATATCCTTTATCTATTTTTAAATCTACTTTAACAGTATTCGTCCCCGCCTTCAAGTTTGCCAAATCAATTGAAATATTGAAATCATTGATCGTCAGTGCATCTAAGATTGCTGCCACACCATCTACTTCGACTGAAGCTTTGTCCTGTCCTTCAGCAAAATTAACTTGATATCCACCATTATTATTAACAATGTTGATTGGAATATCAGTTATTATTCGTTTTGTTGATGGTGATACTCGCACAGATGCATCAACAGTATTAAAATCTAACTTATTAATATTCTCTATACCAGTAAGCGGCAATTTAGAATAACTTTTATCGCCACTTAATCCCGATAAATCAATTACAACCCCAACACTATTAATACTATTCAACAATTCTTCTTTACCATATATAGTTACTTTTTCCTGTTTAAGTTTAATACTCTCAAAACCATATCCACTAGCTAATTGCCCTGTATATTGAGGGACAATGGAAACTTCTTTACTATAAGAAGAAACCATACAATCTACCTTGACCGTATTTGGAATAATTTCCACATCAACCTTTTTACCACTACGATCATATGCGTATATCTTAGCATTTTGTTCAAAATCATTATTTTTTCCTTTTAAATCAATCACTGCTTTAACAGAATTAATTTTATCAATATTGTCTTGTGAACCTCGAACTTCAACTTCATGGTGTTCCATTGATTCAACTGATACTGAATATTTAGAATCCATGCTATCTTCATTACTAAATTTGTATCCCAGCTCAAAAGTCTTTGTAACCTTTTGTGTGATTTTAACAGTAACAGTCTGTGGTACGATCATTACCTGCAAATCACTAGGAAAATCTTTTCCCTGCAATTCAATTGTATGTTCACCTTCCCCAAGAGTAGAGAAATCAGCAACTACTTTATATTTCTTAGATATCTTTGTTGAGTAAATATCTAAAGAAGGTCCGACTAAAGCAACATTTACTGTTTCCGGTAATCCTACTACATCGTAGTCACTTTGTAACCCTTCAGTATCAATTTTCACATCATACAGATAATCCCCGCCATTAGGGGTTGAAAAGATATTATCAATTCCACCGGTAATTGTAAAGAGTAAAACGACAGCCATAACAAACGATAAAACTTTCATTGAAAGATTTGATTGCAACATACGATCTAAAAATATATTTAAAGAATTGATCATGTGATAGAATAATTCAAATGCTTTATCTCTCACTTTTACAGTATCATCAACTACTTTAGAAGTAGTTGTTTTTTCTTCATCTTTCTGTTCTGATTTCTGACGAGTAATGAAGTTTAAAAAGAAATCAGTAGTTGAATCTTTTTTTATTGGATTTTTAGGATTTTCTTTTTTTGACATCTTACTCACCATCCTTTTCTTGAGTATTGAACCAATCTAGTTCATTAACCAAACTTGCTCGCAACTCTTTTCGAGGAATTTTTCGAAGTTTACCATCTGTGGCAAAAGAAATCGTTCCTGTTTCTTCAGATACTACAACTGTAAGCGAATCAGTTATCTCGCTAATACCTAAGGCTGCACGATGTCTAGCTCCATATAGTGGACTTAATTCCTGATTGGTGGGTGGATAAAAGGCGGCCGCACAGACAACCCGATCCCCTTTAATGATCGTTGCTCCATCATGAAGAGGAGTTCCTTCCCAAAAAATCGTCGTAAATAACTCTGCTTTAATATCAGCATTAATCTTTGTTCCGGTATTAATATAATCTATTAACGACTGTCTTCGTTCAAAGGTTATTAATGCCCCAGTTTGATCCTCAGATAATTTAGTAATTGCTCCAACCAGCTCATCCATTAATCGTTCTTTTTCATCATCGCTAAGATTATCATGCTTTAATTCTAATTTAGTTCGTCCGATTTTTTCCAACAAACCTCGAATCTCTGGCTGAAATACAATAATAATTGCAACCACACCCCAAGTAAGAATTGTATCAACTAAATAATCCATTGCACTTAGTCTTAATAAACTTGTAAACATTTTTAAAATTAGGATCAATAAAACTCCCTTAAATAATTGCATTGTACGCATATTTTGCTTCATCATAGAAATCAATAAATAAATTACATACCACACAAGAATTAAATCTATAATAGTTCTACCTACATTAAGGATTGAACTTATATTAAATGTAAATGCAGAAATTAACGGCATCAAATCACCCACTTTCATGAACTATTATACCATTATCCATTTTAAATTAAAAACCCTTTGTCAAATAATTAAGATTCTTTAATCCGACAAAATAATGACATAAAGATTTACAAACCTGCCATATATTCACATATTGTAAACATTTTAACTATACTATCTTTTCTTACACTATTACTGTGAGGTGAAAGTTATGTTAAAAAAGAAAAATAATCTAATTTGCATGATAATGATCATTACTGCTTTGATTAGCGGTATTAGTACAGTTATCTTGGATTATAACCTTAATTCAAATAGTTCAGCGGTTACATCACTATCTACGAACAGTAATAATCTCGATGGTGATAATCCTTTTGGAAACAATGATTCATCAACTAATAATAGTACAAATCCTTTTGGAAACAGTGATAGCAGTATCTTTCCAACAACAGCCAATAATCAAAACAGTAAATACCGAATTTCAATTTTAGCAACTTGTAGTATTATTATTTGTGCATTAATTGCTAGTCTAGCTATCATTTATTTAATTATGTCTAAACTATCTCAACATCAGGTTTTTATTAACAATGATAAGAAATGGATCTACGGCTTAAGTAGCTGCTTACTTACAATCTTGATCTCCTTTATCTGTATAAATGCTACCAAAAATTTAGACAGTAAAACTAATAATCCTACTAGTATTCCCAATAGTAGTGAACAAAGCAATAACAATGATATTGTCTAATGTTACATAATTGTTAAATCTATTAACAATTAAATAAAATAGGTCTATACTATATACAGGAGGTAATTAAAATGTTAGATAAAAAAGTTGTAGAATTATTAAATGATCAAGTTAACAAAGAATTTTATTCCGCATATCTTTATTTAGACTTTGCTAATTACTATAAAGATAACGGATTAGATGGGTTTGCCAACTGGTATAATATCCAAGCACAAGAAGAAAGAGACCATGCAATATTATTTGTTCAATATCTTCAAAATAACAATGCTAAAGTAACCCTTGAAGCAATCGATAAACCTGATAAAGAGTATACTAAATTAAATGATCCTCTAATTTATGGCTTAGAACATGAAGAATATGTTACTAGTTTAATTCATAATCTCTATGATGCTGCCTATTCTCTTAAAGATTTTCGTACAATGCAATTCTTAGATTGGTTTGTTAAAGAACAAGGTGAAGAAGAAACTAATGCTAATGATTTAATTACTAAATTTAATCTATTTGGTTCTGATTCTCGTTCATTATACTTACTTGATAGTGAACTAGCTGCCCGTGTTTACAATGCTCCATCATTAGTTTTATAACAAAAAATAAAAAGGTCATAACGGATAAACAACTGCTTATTCGCTATGATCTTTTTTATAAATTACTATAACCCATCAAATCAAAATCAACTGCTCGAGCAACTTCGCGACCTTCTTTAATTGCCCAAACCACTAAAGATTGTCCTCGACGCATATCACCTGCAACAAATAATTTTTTTATATTTGTTTGATAATCCTGATTGCTTTTTACATTTCCGCGAGGATTCAATGTAACATTAAATGCTCTAGCTACATGATCTTCAGTTCCAATAAATCCAGCAGATATTAAAACTAAATCTGCAGGAATAGTTTGTTCACTGCCAGCAACAGGTACCATCTCTACTCGCTTAGTTTCTTTATTTTCTTTTGGCTCTAATGAAACAATTACTGCTTCTTTTACCTGACCATTTTTATCTAGAATAAATTCTTTTACCGTTGTTTGATAAATACGAGGATCTTGATTGAAAACAGCAATACTTTCTTCTTGACCATAATCTGTTTTTTTGATTCTCGGCCATTCTGGCCATGGATTATTGTCACTTCTAATAGCAGGAAGTTCCGGCATCATTTCTAACTGCGTTACACTTTTACACCCCAAACGAATTGCACTACCAACACAATCATTACCGGTATCACCACCACCAATAACTAGTACATGTTTATCTTTAGTTGGAGCAAAATTTTTATCTTTTAAATTACTATTAAGTAAAGATTTTGTTATTGCTGTCAAGTAATCAACTGCCATTAAAATTCCCCTGCCTTGACGTCCCGGTACATCAATATCACGGGGCTTCCGTGAACCACAAGCTAGGATTACTCGATCATAGTTATCTAATAATTCTTTAGCTTGCTTTTCATCTTCAATTCCACAATTAGTTTTAAAAACAACACCTTCAGCCTTCATAATTCCAACACGACAATCAATAACTTCTTTTTCTAATTTCATATTAGGAATTCCATACATTAATAATCCACCTATACGGTCGTCCCGTTCATAGACAGTAACTTGGTATCCACGTTTATTTAATTGATCGGCTGCAGTTAACCCAGCTGGTCCAGAACCCACGATTGCAATTTTCTTATCAATACGATGAGTTGGTGGACATGGTTTAATCAAACCTTTTGCATAAGCATCTTCAATAATCCCATATTCATTTTCCTTAACGGTTACAGGTTCGCCATTTAAACCACAAGTACATGCTGCTTCACACAAGGCAGGACATACCCGAGCAGTAAACTCAGGAAAATTATTAGTTTTTAATAATCTTGCCAATGCCTGCTTATAGTTATTATGATAAATAAGATCGTTCCATTCTGGGATCAGATTATTTAATGGACAGCCAGATACAGCGCCTTCTAATTCCCGACCAGATTGACAAAACGGTACACCACAATCCATACAGCGAGCTCCTTGGCAGGCTTGATCATCTTTACTCAAATGCTTATGAAATTCATTAAAATTTTGAATTCTCTTTTTCGGCTCAACAGCCTTACTAACTTGACGCTCAATTTCTAAAAACCCTGTTGGTTTACCCATGGTTATACCCCCTTCCTAGCTTCATTGAATGCTTCAACTTTAGCTTGTTCATTTGTTAGACCTTGCTTTTCATAATACTTTATTAATTCAATCATATGCCTATAATCGTGAGGAACAACCTTCTTAAACATTGATACTTGTTCACCAAAATTATCTAAAATATCTTTAGCTACTTCTGAATTAGTGTGATCATAATGCTTTTGAATAACGGCCCTTAATTCTTCTTCATCATATTTACTTGTCACAGATGAATAAGAAACTAATTCTTTATTAATTCGTGAATACAAACGATTATTAGGATCGTATACATATGCGATTCCACCAGACATACCGGCTGCAAAATTTCTTCCAGTTTCTCCAAGAACAACAACTAAACCACCTGTCATATATTCTAATCCATGGTCTCCGACACCTTCTACAACAGCTTTAGCTCCTGAATTTCTAACTGCAAAACGTTCACCAGCAATCCCATTAATATATGCCTCACCTGAAGTAGCTCCATACAAAGCAACATTTCCAATAATAATATTTTCAGCCGCTTTAAAGTTTGAATTTTCAGGTGGAACAACTACTAATTTTCCTCCTGATAATCCTTTTCCAAAATAATCATTACTATCACCATGCAATGTCAATGTTAAACCATTAGGAATAAAAGCACCAAAACTTTGGCCACCAGAACCATAACAATTTACTTTGAATGTATCATCATCTAATGTATCTTGATAGCGTTTAGTAATTTCTGATCCAAATAATGTTCCTAATGTTCGATCGATATTCGTTATATCAACATTGATTTCATGTGATTGGTGGTTTTCTAAAGCATTTTTAAACTCTTTTAACAAAATTGTTGTATCTTTTACTTCTTCTAATTTAAAATCATAATTATTTTTAGGATTATGACGTATTTCTTTAGCTTTAATATATGGATTATTAATCACTCTAGATAAATCTACATTTTCAACACCTGGACGAACTTCTAATAAATCACTGCGCCCAACCATTTCGTCGATTGTTTTAAACCCTAGTTCCGCCATATATTCGCGGAATTCTTGAGCTACAAATCGCATAAAGTTTTCAACATATTCTGGCTTACCTGTAAATCTTTTCCGCAAGATTGGATTTTGTGTTGCTACTCCAACTGGACAAGTATCTAGATTACATACTCGCATCATTACACATCCCATTGTTACAAGCGGTGCAGTTGCAAAGCCGTATTCCTCAGCCCCTAATAAAGTTGCGATTGCTAAATCACGACCTGTCATTAATTTACCATCAGTCTCCAATACAACACGGCCACGCAGATCATTCATGATAAGTGTTTGATGAGCTTCTGCTAACCCTAATTCCCATGGTAATCCTGCATTATATACAGAGTTTCTAGGTGCTGCTCCAGTTCCACCATCATATCCAGAAATTAAGATTACTCCAGCCCCAGCTTTAGCAACTCCAGCTGCGACAGTACCGACACCAGCTTCTGAGACTAATTTAACTGAGATTCTAGCATCCTTATTAGCGTTTTTTAAATCATAAATTAATTGTGCCAAATCCTCAATTGAATATATATCATGATGTGGAGGTGGAGAAATCAATCCTACTCCCGGCGTACTATGTCTTGTTTTAGCTACCCATGGATAGACTTTTCCAGCTGGTAACTGACCACCTTCACCAGGTTTAGCTCCTTGAGCCATCTTAATTTGAATTTCTTTTGCTGAACATAAATACTGAGAAGTCACTCCAAATCTTCCTGAAGCAACCTGCTTGATTGCTGAGCATCTACTATCACCATTTTCATCAAGAATAAAACGCTCTGGATCCTCACCACCTTCACCGCTATTAGATTTTCCTTTCAAACGATTCATAGCAATTGCCATCGTTTCATGAGCTTCTTTTGAAATTGAGCCATATGACATTGCTCCTGTTTTAAATCTTTGTACAATTTTATCAACACTTTCAACTTCATCAAGCGGAATTGATTTTCCCTTTTTGAATTGTAATAATCCTCGAAGATTTAGATTTTTACCCTCTTCATCAATCATTGCTGAATATTCTTTAAATAATTTATAATCGCCATTGCGTGTCGCTAGTTGTAATTTGTGAATTGTTGCAGGATTGTATAGATGTTCTTCTTTTCCACTACGTTCTTTATGATCACCACGACTATCAAGTGTAATATCGACGTCTAATCCTAATGGATCATAAACTTTACTATGACGATAATCAACATCATTTTCAATATCCTTGATTGTCTTCCCTTCTATTCTGGTTACTGTTTTAGGGAAATACTTAGCAACAAAGTCTTTAGCTAAACCGATTGCTTCGAAGTTCTGTGAACCCCGATATGATTGAATTGTTGAAATTCCCATTTTTGATGCAATTTTAACAATTCCATGCAAAATACCGTCATTATAATCTTCGATTGCAGCATAGTAATCTTTATCTAGTAAGCCTTCATCAACAAGTTCAAAAATTGTATCTTGTGCTAAATATCCATTAACAGCACTAGCCCCGTATCCAATCAAAGTCGCATAATGATGCACTTCACGTGGCTCTCCAGATTCTAAAATCAAGGCTACAGACATTCTTTTTTTAGTATTTACTAAGTGTTCATTCATTGCTGCAACTGCTAATAAAGAAGGGATTGGAACATGATTTTCATCAACTCCTCGATCCGATAAAATTAAAATATTAGCTCCTTCGTGATAAGCCTTATCTGCTTCTACAAATAATTTATCTAAGGCTTTTTCAAGTGAAGTATTTTTATAATAAAGCATTGATAATACTGCTACTTTAAAACCATCTTTCTTAATATTCTTGATTTTCAATAAATCAGTATTACTTAAAATTGGATGATCGATTTTCAACAAGCGACAGTTCTTCTCATTATCAGCTAAAATATTTCCTTCTGTTCCAATACATAAAGCTGTTGAAGTAATAATTTCTTCCCTAATAGCATCGATTGGAGGGTTAGTCACTTGAGCAAATAATTGTTTAAAATAATTAAATAATGGGGGATGCTGCATTGATAATACCGCTAATGGTGAATCATTTCCCATTGCAACTACTTCTTCACTACCATTCAATGCTAATTTTTTTATATACGTATTTACATCCTCATAACTATAACCATAAATTTTCTGTAACTTAGTTAGCTGTTCCCCTTGATAACGTTCAACTCGAGCATTAGGAATGCGCATATCTTTTAATTTAATCAAATTACTTTCAAGCCATTCACCATAAGGCTGTTTATGGGCATAACTTTCTTTTAAATCATCATCCGCAATTAACTTACCAGCTTTTGTATCAACTAATAACATTTTTCCTGGGCGTAACCGATCTTTAATAACAATATCTTCAGCAGGAATATCTAAAGCTCCAACTTCAGATGATAAAATCAAATAATCATCACGAGTAATATAATAACGAGATGGGCGAAGTCCATTTCGATCAAGTACCGCTCCCATAACTTCTCCATCACTGAATAAAATTGAAGCTGGACCATCCCAAGGTTCCATTAGAGTTGAATTGTATTCATAAAAATCTTTCTTTGACTGTGACATACTTTTATCATTATCATAAGGTTCTGGAATACACATCATTACTGCTCTTGGTAATTCCATTCCAGACATAACTAGAAATTCTAATGTATTGTCCAGCATTGCTGAATCTGAACCGTTAATATCAACGACTGGGTACACTTTATTAGTATCCAGCAAATTAGTTGTCATGATTTCTTCGCGACATAACATATTATTAGCATTGCCTTTAATTGTGTTAATTTCCCCATTATGAACAATAAAACGATTAGGATGAGCCCGTTGCCAAGAAGGCATTGTATTAGTTGAAAAACGTGAATGGACTAACGCAATCGCACTCTTATATTCATCATCTTGAAGATCTTTAAAAAATGAGCGCAATTGTCCAACCAAGAACATTCCTTTATAAACAATTGTTCGTGATGAAAAAGAACATACATAGGTATCGTCAAAATTGCTTTGTTCAAAAATTCTACGAGTTTGATAAAGGATTCGATCAAACTCGATCCCTTTATTGATTCCATGAGGTTTTTTTATGAAACATTGCCAAATTGAAGGCATCGCATCAAGTGCTTTTTGCCCTAATACTTTAGGAACAGTAGGTACTTCACGCCATCCTAAAAATTCCATTCCTTCCTTAATTACGATTGTTTCAAGCATTTTTTTAACTCGATTACGTAAATGTTCATCTCTTGGCATAAATAACATTCCAACACCAAATTTACCTTCTAACGGTAATGGAAATTCTTTAATTGTCTTTTTAAAATAACTATATGGTACTTGCGTTAAAATTCCGACACCATCACCCGTCTCACCTGCAGCATCCTTACCAGCACGATGCTCTAATTGTTCAACAATTTTTAATGCATTACTTACCGTAATATGCGTTTTAACTCCCTTAATGTTTACAACTGCACCAATCCCACAGTTGTCATGTTCAAATGATTTATCGTATAATCCTAGATTTTTTTTCTCGTTCATATAGGTTCCCCCTTTTTATGTAGCCCCATAATACACTATTTCGATAAATGTGTAAAGATATGTGAATTTTTTAGAAAAATCCTAAAAAAACAAAAATAATTCCTAGTTTAACCCCGTAAAACAGCCATTTTAGTACTAAAATGATTATTTTTTAGCATTTATAATAATTTATTTTTACTATTTTAATAAATTTCTATCTAAAATCTTTTTAAAAAAATTTAAAATTTTTTCTATTTTATCGCTATTTCCTTGAAAATAGCGATAAAAGGAGTAATATAGAATAAGGAAAAAGGAGAATGACTATGACTAAAAAAATTATCGTTGAAACTTCAGCAAGACACATTCATTTATCTGACGCTGACTTAGAAACATTATTTGGAAAAGGGTATCAATTAACTAATAAGAAAAATCTTTCTCAACCTGGACAATTTGCATGTGAAGAAAAAGTTACTGTAGTTGGAGCTAAGGGTGAACAAAAAATGTCTGTTTTAGGACCAACTCGTAAAGCTACTCAAGTTGAGTTATCATTAACTGATGCTCGTGCTTTGGGATTACAGGCTGCTATCAGAGAATCTGGAGATATCGAAGGAACTGCAGGATGTAAACTAGTAGGACCAGCTGGTGAAGTTGAAATTTCTTGTGGCGTTATCGCTGCTAAAAGACATATCCATATGACTCCTGCTGATGCGGTTGAATTTGGAGTTACTGATAAACAAATCGTTAAAGTTGAAATCGAAACTGAAGGACGTTCATTAATTTTCGGTGATGTTGTTTGTCGTGTTAGTGAAAATTATGCTACAGCTATGCATATTGACACAGATGAATCAAATGCGGCTGGATGTGGTCGTGAAGTATACGGAACAATCATTAAATAATAAAGCCTTTGGGCTTTTTTATTTTCTCAATAATTGTCGAATTATGTTATAATATCCCTAGGTGATAAAAATGAAAATATTAGACACATTAGGAAAAACAAAAAAAGCTATTGGTGGAATCATTGCAATCCTACTAGTTGCATTACTGATTTTTTACGCGGGAACTCGATTTGCAAGCAGCAGTGAACCAAAGATATCGTCAACTGGTCTGAGTCAACAGCTCCAAGAAATCGAAGAATTGGCAACAATGTCCTATAATTATACTAAAGTTGGTAAATTTTCTAATAATTTAACATTTAATGGCTGGGATATTCCTTTAACTCAAAAAAGTTTTTTAATTACATATGACGGTAAACTTAAAGCTGGTGTCAAAATGGATAAAATTGAAGTAGCTATTAATAATAATATAATTACCGTTTCAATACCAGAAATTGAAATTTTAAGTAATGAAATTGACGAGAGTAGTATTGAAGTATATGATGAAACAAAAAATGTATTCAACCCAATTTCTGTCAATGATTATACTACCTTTGCTAAAAAACAAAAAGAAGCAGTAGCTGAAGAAGCAATCGAAAATGGTTTATTAAGCGAAGCAGCAACTAAAACACAAAGTACAATTAAAAAATATTTAAATGCAATTCCGGGAATTGATGGCAACTATGAGATCAAAGTTAAATTTTTAGAAACAAAAAAAGAGAGCTAGAAATTCAAATCTAGCTCTTTTAATTTAATTATATTTACGTCGAGATACATAAATTCCTGCAAGAGTTAGCATCATAATAGCTCCTAATCCTGCAAAATTAACATCATCACCAGTTTTCACTGAATTCGCTGGTTGATCTGGAGTTGTTGGTTGATCTGGGGTTTCTACTGGAGCAGCAGTTTTAATTTGTTTAGCTAACCATTGCCACGCATTTACACCATTTTCATCATAACATTCATTATTATCAAAATAGATCCATGACCAGTGACCATTATATTGATATGGTGTACCATCTTCATTAAAGAATCTTCCAGTTGTATCATGCACATCATCAAATACTGATACATGAATATTATTAGCTCCAGCAGCTAATAATCTTGCTACTGTTGGTTCTACACATAAAGTCGGATCAACTGTACCATCATTTTTAGCATATGTGAACCAAATTGGCATATCCTTGATTGCATTAATTTGATCATCTGTAATATATTGATCTTGGAATGCTTCGCAGATTGGGAAAGCCGCTGCAAAATATGTTGGATGTTTTAAAACCATTTCCATAGTCATATACCCACCATTAGAACATCCTCCAATAATAACACGATTTGGGTCAATATCGTCATTAGCTTTTACATACGCATCAATCATTTCAAATAAACTCTCAGCATACATTGAACCTTTATCACCATTTTGATAAGCACCCGTTCCATCATCCATCCACATAGTTGGACTTTGTGGTGCTAGTACATAGGCACCTTCAAATAAGCTTTGGAATTCTTTAGATACTAAAGATGTTACTTCATTTCCTAAAATATCAATGTATGGATCCGTTCCACCTTCACCTGCACCATGTAACCAGATAACAAGAGCATTTTTCTTATCATCTTTGGCTGGTGTATAATCAGCATATGAATACGTTGTACCATCTTTAGCAGTATAAGCCTTCATTTCAAAAACTTCACCTTGTGGACAAATCTTTCCATCTCCTGCAACGTCAATATCTGCTTTAATATTTAAATCGGTTACTACTTCATCACCTGAACTCATTGTAGCACCTTTTGCTAAACTTACATTTAATTTATAAGGTGTACACCATGAGTTAAATCCTGTTTTTAAATTATAAATAAATGGTGATCCTTCACTTGGAGAAACATACATTTCAATTGTAATATATTTAGATGAACCGGTTACTTTATTTCCTTGGGCATCAGAAGTATAAGCTGCAGTTACATTACGATCTGCAGTTGCAATACCAATTTCACCAGTTCCCCAATTAATTGTTGCTTCTTTTTCTTCAACAACTTTAAAGTTTTCAGCAACTACAGAATCAGCATCAATTGCTTTATCTAAACTAATTACTGTTTTTGTTACTGCAGGCCCCCAATCATCACCAATAATATAGGCCTTTTGAGAACCACTTGCAATTACTTTATCAGCTTTAGTTTGTACTGACATCCATTGCCATAAGTTAACACCATTTTCATCATAACATTCATTATTATCAAAATAAGTCCATGACCAATGTCCATCATATTGATATGGTGTTCCATCTTCATTAGAGAATCTTCCAGTTGTATCATGCACATCATCAAAAATTGATGTATGTACTTCAGCACCTGCTGCCCGTAATCTTTCTACAAGAGGTTCTGTTGTAGTAGCGATGGCAACAGTTGAATCATTTTTTGCATGAGTAAACCAAATTGGTAAATCTTTAAGTGATTCAATTGTTTCATCAGACACATTCGCACTTTGAGTAGCAGGACAAATTGGATATGCTGCCGCATATAATTCTGGATGCGCAATAATCATGGTCATTGTCATTGCTCCACCTGCAGAACATCCACCTATAATAATTCTATCTTGATCAATATCAGGATTTTCTCTAAGTGTTTTTAAAATCAACTGATAAATAGCTTCAGCATTAGATGTACTATCATATGATCTTCTTTGTGGCACTAAAACATATGCTCCATCCATTGTATTTTGGAATTCATCACCAGCCAAAGCCGTAACTTCATTTCCTAATAAATCGATTTGAACATCTGTTCCAGTTTCACCAACACCATGATTCCAAATAACTAAAGCATTTTTATGGCTATCATTTTCTGGTGTATATAAAGCATATGAAACAGTAGTACCATCATTGGTAAATTCACTCATTTTAAAACCATCTAATTGAGGACAAATTTTACCATCTTCAGCTACGTTAATAGTTGGATCTACATCAATTGTTGTAATTGTTTCATTTTCAGAAACTAGAGTTTCACCAGCTGCCAAAGTAACTTCTAACTGATATGGGTCAGCCCATGCATTTTTCCAAGTTAGATTATTCCAAGAAATTGGATTACCTTCACTTGGAGAAATATACATTTCTACTGTAACAATATTTGAATCAGTAGTTACTTTATTTCCCTGAGCATCAGAAGCATAAGCATCTAAAATTGTTCTATCACTTACTTTGTTTGTGGCAGTTTCTTTAACTAAAAAATCTGTTTTACTGATAGAATCTGCTTTGATTTTTTTGTCAAAAGTGATAATGGATTTAGTGACACCAGCACCCCAATCATCACCTACGACAAAAGCTTTTTGAGTTCCTGTTGCTGTTCCCTCTAGGGCATGGGTTGGCAGTATTGTTAAACCCAGTACCATCATAGCACTCATTAAGCAACTTAAAATTTTCTTAAACATCCTTTCTCCTCCTTTTTCAATATATATATTATATAATTTTAAGCGCTTACATTAATGGCGTTTTATTATCTAATGAATGTCATTTTCTCATCTTTTCACGATACTTTGCGGGAGTTATCACATTTTTTCTTTTAAAAGCTTGATTGAATGATTTCACGTTAGGAAAGCCATTGCCAATAGCAATATCAATAACCGGATAGTCTGTTTCCACTAATTGTTCTTCCGCATGCCATAATCGAACACGACTCAAATATTCTTTCACTGTTGCCCCTAAGCTTTCTTTAAATAACTTAGATAGATATCCTTCTGATAATCTGAATTCATCAGCAATCATTTTAACTGAGAGATCTTCTTGATAATTATTTTCTAAATACTTAATAATCTTTGTAATTCGATCTTTATATTTACTATCTTTAACCTCTAGATACCCGATTCTTTTTTTACTAAGATTATCTAATAATAAGAAAACAAGCATCTGAATATGACTTTTAACTCGAATGTTATTATACGGATCGTCACTTTCATAAAAATTAATAATATCAATTATTTTAGCCATAAGTAATTTATTGATTTGTTGATTAGGCTGTTGAAAATAAATTTTATCTATATCATGATACGATTCCCTCAAATAATCATATTTTATTTGTAGGGCGTAGCCCTTATATATACGCTCACCCTCGATAGCCTGAATTGCATGAATATCTTGAGAATTAATAATATAAATATTTCCAGCTGTTATTTTAACTTTATTACCATTTATCCATAAAATAAATGAACCATATAATGGTATCAGAATTTCAATACTTCGATGCCAATGCTTTTCAATTGGTTCTCCAATATTATCTTCGATATAAAAATCATGTAATTTAGTCGGCAGCTCATTATCATGTTCAACCTTTTCATATTTATACATATTAGTACCTTCCTCCAATATTACCATTTAATAATATCACATATTTAACTTTATTATTATATATTTTCATTATAGAAAAAGCCTAAATTATAATAGGCTTTTTATTTTATCTCGATTGAAATAATATCATTATTTTTATCAAATAAAGTCAACATATCTTCTAGGGGGAAACTGGTCGGCAACTTGACTAATAATTCTAGTATTATGGTACTTTGATTATGACTAACTTTAAAATTCATTATCTCAATATGATACTCATGCATAATTTTTTGAATTTTGGAAATTACATCAGATTTATCCTTTACCCTAAATTAACCAGCTCTCCCATACTGTGGGAATCCAACGATATTGTTTGTGAAAAATAATTTGAACTAACAAAATTAAAATAGTGGCTAAGATTCCAATCACATACATTCCCGCCACAATTGCCATTTCTACTGCCGCAGCTGCCCAAATTTCTGCTGCTGTAAAACCGGTTATTTCTCGTTTATGCACAAAAATTATACCAGCTCCTAAAAAACTTACTCCAGAAATAATTTGTGCTGCACTCCGTGATGGGTCAGGTGCTATTCCTTCGTGGCTTAAAATATCATTAAAACCGTATTTAGAAACAATCATTATCATAGCAGCCGCTAAACAGACAATCAAATGAGTTCTTACCCCTGCTACTTTAAGATGATTTTGACGTTCATACCCAATTAAAAATGACCCGAAGGTCATTTTTATATTATATTATTTATTTACGGCATTTTTTAATGCACTACTAGATTTGAATGCAGGAGCTTTGCTTGCAGCAATTGTCATTGTTTCACCAGTTCTTGGGTTACGTCCAGTTCTTTCTCCTCTTTCACGTACTTCAAAGTTACCAAATCCTTTAAGAGATACTTTATCTCCTTTTACCAGAGCTTCAGTAACTACGTCTACAAATGCAGTTACTACTTTATCAACATCAGTTTTTGTCATTTCTGTACTTGAAGCAATTGCTTCTACTAATTCAGTTTTGTTCATTTTAATTTCTCCATTCTATATAGTATAGGAATAATCCTACGAATATTATATTACTTATTAATATTTATTACAAGTTATTATGTAGTAGTTCGCTTAATTTACTAACGAACGAATTAACAGCTTCTTTAGGGGTTGCCCAAGAAGTAACAAGACGGATACAATGGCGGTGATCATCAATGCGATCCATGATATTAAAGCTAAAATCTTGTTGTAATTTAGCAATCAACTCATCATCCATTATCGGAAATACTTGATTAGTTTGTGAAGGTACCATCATTTCAAAATCTTTTAGACCAGCTCGTAAAATATCAGCCATCTTATTTTCATATTTTCCAATTTCTAAATATAGATCATTACTAAAAAGTTCTTTAAATTGGACTCCTAAAAGTCGACCTTTAGCCATCATCGCCCCCTTTTGTTTGATATTATATCTAAAATCCGCTTTCAGACTATCATTAACAATTACTAGACATTCACCGAATAATGCTCCCATTTTTGTTCCTCCAATATAGAAAGCATCGCTATAATCCGCTAAATCTTTAAATGTAGGTGTATCGGGTAGCGCCAAAGCACTACCTAATCGAGCTCCATCAACAAATAAATACAATTCTTTTTTCTTACATAAAGTAGCTATATCCTTTAATTCATCAAGACTATAAACAGAACCATATTCTGTTGATTGTGAAATATATACCATTTTTGGTTGCACCATATGTTCATCCGAATGCTCTTCGATAATACTTTCAATCATCGCTACTGTTAATTTACCATCTTGGTGAGGTCTAGTTAAAACTTTATGTCCCGTAGCTTCAATTGCTCCGGTTTCATGAACGTTAATATGCCCGCTATCTGCTGCAATCACTGCCTGATATGGACGCAATACTGATGAAATAAATACCGCATTAGTTTGTGTTCCACCAACTAAATAGTGTATATCAACATTATCATTTTGAAGTTGTCTTTTTAACAATCTTGTAGCCTCTAGACAATATTTATCTAATCCATAACCAGCACATTGCTCATCATTTGTTTCAATTAAGGCTTTCATTATTTTTGGATGAGCACCTTCACTATAATCATTAGTAAAACTATACATAACCTGCCCCCTTATCTTCTTGGATACAATAATCCATATCTTACATACAATACATCAAAAAACGTTTTCATCACTGTCGTTCCAGAAATTGATGACTCTGTAAAATCACTTTCTTTACCATGAACAACAAAAGTTTTATCAGCTAATTCAATTACTTCACTTTCAGCATTTAAAGTAACTAAAATTACTTTAGCTTCACGATTTTTAATTGATTTGATTAAATCCCCAACCGGTGATAATCGCGCTCGAACTGAAAGTACAATAGCCACACTATCCTCATCTAAAAGTTCAATTCTTTGACTATCGTCACCACGATCAGCAAAGGCGTATGAAAATTTACCTAGCTTAACTAATTTAAATTGAATATCTGAGGCTAAAATCTTATTAAATTGGAAACCAAAAAAATGTAACTTTTTCGCATCATAAATAATATCACATAGGCGATCAATCTCATGAATATTAATATGTTTCTTACTCTCAATTAATGAATTAATTGTTAGATCATAGACCATATCAACACAGTGTACAGGATTTTGATGAATCTCTACTAAATCATCAGGATGGAGTTTAATCTCATGACTTGCCTGTTTTAATCCTACTTGTACTTCCTTTTTAAATTCAGCAAAATTATCACATTTTAAAGCTTTGCAAAAACGGGAAATGGTTGCAGGCGAAGTATAACATAAGTCCGCTAACTCATTGATTGAGATATCTGGAATCTTTTCAATATTATTTAATACTTGATAACAGATCGTATAATACATATCTTGGCTGTATGAAGCATTAATATATGTCAATAAATTATACAAGATATCAACTTCAGTATTTTCTTTACGTCTCATGTTCATCCCTCTTCTCTCTCACTCATTATACACAATTTATTGAAAAAGAAAAACAGGATTAACCCTGTTTCCTTATAATTCTTCACCATTAGTTTCAATTACTTTTTTATACCAATAGTATGAATCTTTCTTATAACGATTTAAAGTACCGCTATTTTCATCTTCTTCACGATCAACGTATACAAAACCATAACGCTTTTGATATCCATTTAACCAGCTTAATAAATCTGTATATGACCATGTACAATAAGCAAGAACACGGCATCCATCATCACAAGCCTTCTTCAATTCCTCAATATGTGCTTTTAAATAAGCAATTCGATATGGGTCATGTACTTCCCCATCTTCTAACTTATCAAAAGCTCCTAAACCATTTTCACTAATAACAATTGGTAAATCATAGCGTGATGTAATTTCACGACAACACATTCTAATTCCCATTGGATCAATTGTCCAATCCCAATCAGTTGTTGGAAGATTAGCATTTTGAGGATTTTTATAAAGTCCTGGTACACCTTGAACTTTAGCAGTACCTTTTTTACCAGTCGTATTCATTTCATGACTTGTTCCAACACCATCGATATCATTAAATTCAACTGTAGTTGTTTGATAGTAGTTAACTCCCATGAAATCAACTAATTGTGCAGCTTCTTTCATGATAGCATTGTCACCTTCTTCAAAAACAGGGGCAACACCATTAGCCTCTAAATAAGCAAGAGCAGCGCGAGGATAACGCCCATAAGCATAAACATCCATCCAATAATAATTCTTCAAATCATCATAATCTGCTTTAGCCATTGCATTTTCTGGTTTATTGTCAATTGCATAAGATGGACTATAAGCAAAACTTGCTCCAACTTTCGCTTCTGGCCATAATTCTTTTAATGCAATTACACTTTTAGCATGTGCCATATTTGCATGATGATTAACTTGATAGAACATTTTCATATCATCTACTTTTCCTGGGGGATGCATTCCTTCTAACCAGCCAAAGCTAGTAAAGATATTCTGTTCATTCATGGTGATCCAGTATTTAACACGATCACCATATCGTTTAAATAAAGTAGTTGCATAGTTTACATAATCATCAACAATTTGACGATTTTCCCAACCATGATATTGCTCCTCTAAAGCTTGAGGCATATCCCAGTGATATACCGTAACCATTGGCTCAATTCCATATTTTAAACATTCATTAATTAAATTATCATAGAATTGTAAACCAGCTTCATTAACCTCACCGTTTCCATTTGGATAAATTCTTGTCCAGGCAATTGAAAAACGATAAGTTTTTAGACCCATTTCTGCCATTAAAGCAACATCTTCTTTATAACGATTATAATGGTCTACAGCTTTATCACCTGTTGTTCCTTTGAAAGTTTTCCCAGGGATACGTACAAATTTATCCCAGTTGGAAACTCCCTTACCATCACTATCCCAAGCTCCTTCTACTTGATAGGCTGCCGACGCACTGCCCCAAAGAAAGTCACTTGGAAAGCCTTTACTGTCTTTAAAATACATCTTTTTTCCTCCTATTTCCTTTTTTATTACGCTTATGGCAATACATCTCCCGATCTGCTTTATCTAAGAGTTCACGAACTGTTAAATCTTGATATTGATCAAAAAGACTAATTCCATAAGATAATTCTACTTTAAAATTACGTTTTATTAAAGTGTTATGATAGATTGTTTTATCATTTATTAATTGATCAATTTCTGAAAGAGCAAAATCACTTTGATTTGGTAAAAATACTGCAAATTCATCACCGCCAATACGCCCAATTACACCAAATTCATCAAAAGCATCTTTAAGAATCTTAGCTCCCGTGATAATTGCTTCATCACCACCTTCATGACCATAAGTATCATTGATAATTTTTAAACCATCAAGATCCACAAAAATCAATGCACCTTTATTAATATTCATATATCCTTGTACTTTATCAATAAAACCTCGGCGATTCCATAGCCCCGTCAGCTCGTCATGTTTTGATAAATTATCTAACTTCTCAACTAAATTGATCGTATTTACAACTGTTCCTAATTGACTAGAAACAAAATCTAAATCTACAAAATCACGATATTTCAAATCACAAACAAATATTCCATACTGTGTTGTTCCAGAATAAACTGAGTTAACAACATATTCATTACAATTACTAAACAATCTCTTTTCTGAAAATATTCGATCGGTTTTAACCAGAATTTTATCATCAGGAATAATAATCTTACCATTAATTATACTTCCTTTCAAAATAACCTCATTGGGTAAAACTGTAAATTGTGTCATATAACTAGTAATTGGTTTTTCATACAAATATAATCTTGCATTACCAATATTCAGCTGCTTTAAACATTCAAAAATAGTATTGTAGTTATCATACTCGTTTCGAACACTGAGCATTCCTCTTGATAAAATATTAACCAGCCGTTTCTCTTCACAAGAAATCCTTGTTCTTTCACTTAAAATAGTATTATAATGCATGCCAATAATTTGTAGGATTTTTTGATTGAAATGAATAATTGATAGATTATTACGATAATCACTAAGACGCTGACTAACCACATCAATAACTTTTAAAATTCTTTTTAAATCAATAAACTCAACACTATCTAAATCTATTAATTCTTGAATTAAATTTGAAAATTTTGTATATGTTTTTTCTTCGAATAAGTCATCATTATGAAGTTCAACTAGAAAAGTAACTAAATCAATTACGCGTTTGCGGGCTTCAATAATAAAAATACTGTGGTTATTATTAAAAATATACTCCATTAAAATATTAACGATTTTATCTTTGTCGCTCTTTGTATAATTAACTATTTGACGATATAATCGTTCTTCTAAATAACCCACTTTAGCAGCCGAATCTCGTTTAATAAAATCTACATCGACAAGTGTTGTGAATTCAGCTGGAATTTCTCCTCGCAATGATAAAACCCCATCCATGACAGCATAAAATCCTAACTGTGCTGCTTCGGCACGGATAGTTGCTAGAGGCGGGTTTACTTTTGATGCTTCTTGAACATCATCAAAACCAACTACTTGAACATCTTCACCAATTCGAATCCCTCGTTCTTTTAAAACTTGATACGCATCAAAGGCAAGATTATCACTTGCACAAACAATAGCATCCAAATCAGGATTCAAATCCAATAATTTCTTGGCATATTCAGGATAACCACGTTCAAATGTTGCTGTATGAATAATTCTTTTTTCGTCAATGACGATTCCGTGACTTTTTAATGTTTTTTTATATGCAGCTAATCGCTCATCCGACCCTTTATTTTCATAAGGACCAGCAATCATCCCAATTTTACGACATTGCTGTTCTTGAATTAAACTAGTTACTGCATCCTCTATCCCTTTAGCATTATCAAATGTTACTAGTGAATTATTTCCAAATTTATGGTTTAAAGTAACAATTGGCACACCTTCAAATTCTTTTACGAATAATTCTTTTAAACGATTATTCCCATGAACGATACTTGAGACACTTATAATTAATAAATCTAAATCTTTTGTCTTGGAAAATTTATAAGTTGTATTTTTTTGAAACTCATACCTTGAATTCCCGTAGATGTTTGAGCTTCCTACAAATCCACCAAAAAATACAACTAAATTAACATCCAATTTTCCGGCTGCATAACTCGCTCCCCGCCAAATTTCAGTAGTAAAGATATTATCGCTATCATCTACCAGCAAGCCAATTTTTAATTTATTGTCCACAAATACCACCAGCCTAATTTACATACTTAGTAATGAAATTCGCTAATGTCTTTCTAAATTCATCGGTTTCTTCTAATTCATATAAATAACGTTCATCTTTTAAAACAAATAATACTTTGCTACCACGGTTCGCATTATATAATGGATAGACCATACTTAATGGTACAAAATCATCTTCTTTCATGTGGATATATAATGTTGGAATATCATTATGTTTGACCATTTCAGCATAATCTTCTTTAATATTAACTTTAATTTCCTGTTTAATCTTACGCTTAATTAAACGCATTGTTGGAAATTTTGGTACTTTATAATCCTTAATCATTCGATAGCCTAAAATATCATACACACTTGTATAGGCTCCATCACTAATAATAGCTTTAACATTTTTTAATAAATGTTTACTAGCTGCTTTTAAAATAGTATTAGCACCAGCTTCTTTACCATATAAAATTATTTCATGCTCTTTTCCGTATGTTTTTAACAAATATTCGTTCCAGCAAACAAGATCTTTTACATCTTTAATACCTAGTCCACGGATATATCCATCACTTTGACCATGGGCACAAGCATCAACTAATAAGATATTCCAATCAGGGTATCGTTCTTTAAAAAACGGTACATATAAAGTCATATCTTTAGCCTCCAGAGCAAATGGATGCAAGATTACTAAAGTTTTTTTCGCATCAACTGCTTCAATAAGGACACCTCTTAATCTAATACCTTGGTGATTTTTTATATAAATGCTTTGCGCATCATATTTTGTTTCTAAAATACTTGGTTTATCATCTTCTTTATGATGGCGGTATAACATTGCTTTAACGGTTTTATTAGCAAAGGCATTTAAAGCTCCAGCCCCGGATGCTAACCCAGCTAAAACTGCTAATGAGGTAACTACTTTTTTTCCTTTTTTATCCATTTTTACCATACTCCTTATAATTTTCCATTAATAATCGATTGATGTTACTAACTTGTTCAAAAGAGCTTAGACGGTACTCGTCATGTTCCATTCTTCCTGCATAGAAACGAATGGCTTTTTCTAACTCTTCACGAATTGGTTCACGATACTCTGGTGGGAAAGTAGAAATCGGGAAGCAAACAAAAACAAATGTATTATAATCTTTTGAAAATAAATTAATCAATAAATCATATCCTTCGTTTTGTACGATTGAATTTCCGATAGCTAATTGTAAATCATGATTTGCAAAAGTCAGCATATCATTCATCACAAAACGAATAACATCCATAGCAGCATTACGATAACCATCAGCATCACTTTCAAAAATTGCTTTTAAATATGGAATGACGATGTTACTGTCACCCTCTTTTTGAAAACGAGCATCAACATAATTAAAGATTGCTTTAGTAACCCGATAATGGGATAAAACCAAATTACCAAAATCTGTCATGATTGCAAAAGCAAAACGCTGTGAATTACATAAACGCCAAATTGCTTCTAATAATGGTTCCTTAACTTGATCATAGAAAATATCCAAGTCATCAAAAACCATCCTAATAATGATTCTAAAATAATATAAATGATATTGATATTGGGTATCTAAATATTTAGCCGTCGTACCATCCCATTCATACTCATAAATAATTTTATCTAATAAAAGATTCAATGAATCCATAAATCGTTTATAATTACCATTTCGTATCAACCTTTTTAAATAAGGCATAAAGAAATCATAAAACTCATCAATTGTCTCTTGATTAGTTCCACGATGATATTCTAAATAATCTAAAATATTACGATAATCTAATGGTTCTAACATATTCTCTGTATTTTTACTATTTATATAATGTTGAAAAACATGACAATGTAAAATTGTTCGATATTTATTGAAATAAATTATTTGCTTTAAAGCATCCTTAGTAATATATTCCTCTTCCTGTTCATGAAGATCAACTGAAAATACTGTCTTCACTTCTGGTCCCGCATAATCTAAAGTTACAAAGACATTGATTTCTCTAAATTGCGTATCACGAATATAATAATGGAACTTATGTTCAAATTTTTTTGTTTGAACACAACTATGACAGCGGTACTTACCTTGATAATTACTCTTATGCTCTTCTAAATATTTGTGTATACACTCACGTGCCATGACTTCACCTCCTAGTTCCTATGTAACATTTTACCACTTATGTACCAATAATTAAACCAATACGAAAAAATAAGTACCCAATTATTACAATTAAGTACTTATTAAATATTAGCTATGTTTTTTCATAATAACCGATACATCTTGTAAACCAAGTATTGTTAATAAAAGATAATTTTGATAATCAATATCCTCACCTGTCTTAACTGCAGTAACTAGTTCTCCCACTCCATCAGTTGATTGACCATAAAAAAGTATGATTCACTTCAATAATCTTTATCCAGATTAAAACTTCTTGATCTTCTTTTGATCTTACAAAAAAATTTCAATACTACCATTATATACTTAAACAACAGCATATAATATCTTATTTATGCTTGTAAATCATTAGCTATAATACCCTAAAATATTGTCGCTCCTTTATTAATTATTCGTGATAAAAGATGGAAACCAACGCTCTTAGATTCCATCCTTATTTACCTTTTTTAAATTCAGGTATATTAATTACATTTAATTTGTGACGCCATGCAAACTTCTCCAAAGCTTCAAAATCATCCTGATTGAAATCATCAGGACTATGCGCATCAATTCCAAGAATCACTTTACACCCTACCTCTCCAACAATATCAAAAAAGTGACTATTGGGATATGGATATTGGATTTCGTCCCCGACTTTACGATAGCCACGGCGAATCCCACCAGCATTAACTTCTAAAGGAACGTCTTTTTCTAATGCTTTTTGACATATTTCCCGGGTAATATTTTCACATAACTCGTCGAAATATACTTTTCCAACCATAAATAAGTCAGGATGAGCTACATAAGAAAATAAATTAGTATCTAATGCTTTCAACAAATCGTTTTTATAACTAATTATTTCTTCATCACTAATATCCATCTTACCATAATAACGAGTATGAACAGTGTACTTATTAAAGTGATTTCCTAAAATCAAATAATCTGCTTCTCCTGAATTTAATAATCCTTGATAATAATCTAAATATTCTTCAAAATACTCAGCTTCAAAACCTTGATATATTGCAATTTGATCACAATATTTTTCCTTTAACCGCTTTACTTCTTCAAGATGTAACTGCTTATCTTTATATGGCATTCGCATTGCAGGACCATTAGTAATGATTGCTTTACAAGCAACCGCAAACGAACGAAAATGATTAAGAGTATAACGCATTCCTTTAAAGATATGTTTACGATAACGTGGTAAAGGAACATGCTCACTAAAGCCTAAAACTTCAATACCTTCTTCAATTGCTGATTTAACCATTGCTTCTTCATTGCCAACCGCATGACCGCAGCGGAATGTATGTGTATGAAAATTAGTTTTCATCATAAAACACCTCATGTAAGTATAGTCCCTGGGGCTTAGCCTTAAACAAACACTTCTGTTCACCTTTGCTATCTAATAACTCTTGTAATCGTTCTTTAGTAACCCGTTTTGCCCCAACTTGAATTAGTCCACCAACGATATGCCGAACCATATAACGTCTAAACCCATTTCCAACTAAAATAAATTTAATAATTCCCTTTTCATTAGTAATCGACAACTCATATAGTTCTCTAATTGTATTACCATACTGATCATAGCTACAAAATGATGCAAAATCATGCTCACCAATAAATATTTTAGCTGCTTCTCTCATCAATTCTAAATCTAATGGTCGTCCATATTGAAAAATATAATTCGTTTCAAATGGACTATATTCTTTTGTACTTAATAAATAATGATATTCTTTTTTTATTGCACTATAACGACTATGAAAATTCTCATCAACAAAGTATGAATCTAAGATATATATATCATTTGGTAAAAAATGATTAATTGCCCGTTTCCACTGCGCTTCAGGCATTTCTCTTGTAGTATCAAAATGAAAAACTTGTTTAGTTCCATGAACCTTTGCATCGGTTCTTCCTGAACCATGAATAATAATCTCTTCTTTGCATATATTTTTTAATGCCTTTTGAATCTCGCCCTGTACTGTTCGTAATTTATTTTGCACTTGAAAGCCATGAAATTTACTTCCGTCATAGCTTACACTACATTTAACCCTAACCATTACAAAACAAAGCTCATTATAATCACAGTACCGGAAACAACTATTGTAAGTGCAAAGGCCATTGTATCACTGGTCTGCCAGTTTAATGATTTATAACGAGTACGCGATGCTTCAGGATTATAATTACGACTTTCCATTGCATTGGCAAGATCCTCAGCTCGTTGAAAAGCAGAGATAAATAAGGGAATAATTAGAGAAACAATCGCTTTAATTTTTTCCGAAATACTACCTTCATTAAAGTCAACACCGCGGCTTGCTTGAGCTTTCATGATACGCTTAGCTTCATCTAATAAATCTGGAATAAAACGTAAAGCAATTGATATCATCATCGCCAATTCATGAGCAGGAAAACCAAAACGCTTAAACGGATTCAATAGATTTTCAATTGCTAGTGTTAAATCGAGCGGTTTAGTTGAAGATGTTAAGATAGTTGTCAAAGTAATAATTAAAATTAAGCGAATAAAAATATACGCTGATTGAATCAATGCCCCCGAATAAATCTTAAGTGATCCAATTGTGAATAATACACTTCCTGTATTGATTAAAAAAATATTAAAAATCATTAAGAAGAGCATCATAAAAACCATCGGTTTAATTGCTTTTAAAATATGTTTAATAGAAATATTTGATAATCCTGCAACTAACAAAACAAATACTCCCATGATACCATATCCAATAAACCCTGCATCAAAGAAAATAGCAATTAAAAAGATTAGTAGAGCTCCTATTTTTAATCGGGGATCTAATTGATGGATTAAAGAATTAACAGGAATATATTTACCAAATGTCATATTATCCATTTAATTCACCGCCAATCGCTGCAATGAGCTGTTCAATATTATTAATTGAAGAATCAAGATTAAATCCTTGATTATTTAGTTTTATGATAAAATTAGTAATGATTGGTAAATCGATCCCCAAGCTATTTAAATACTCACTATCCTTAAAAACATTAGTGACTGTATCATGTTTTTCAACTTTCCCGTGATTCATTACTACTACTTCATCACAATATTGTAAAACATGATTCATATCATGAGTTACTAAAATAATAGTTTTACCACTTTCATTTATTCGTTTAAATAAACTCATCATTTCATTAGTCCCTTGCGGATCTAATCCAGCAGTTGGTTCATCCAAAATTAAAATATCCGGATTCATTGCCAATATCCCCGCAATTGCTACTCGGCGTTTTTGACCACCTGACAAATCAAAAGGCGATTTATTTAAATAGCTTTCGTCTAATCCTACCGTTTTGAGAACGTTATGAGCAATTTTTTTAGCCTCTTCTTCACTGACTCCAAAATTCATAGGTCCAAAAATAATATCCTTTTCGATTGTTTCTTCAAATAATTGATATTCAGGAAACTGAAAAACTAGCCCTGCTTTTTTACGAAGTGGTTTTAATTTACTTGGTTTGTCGGTTGCTGTAATTAGATATTCATCAATATTGATACTCCCGCTTGTAGGTAGTAACAAAGCATTGATATGTTGAATCAAAGTACTCTTTCCGCTACCGGTCTGTCCAATAATCGCTGTAAAGCTTTGATCAGTAATTTTTAAATTTACTCCTTTTAAAGCATGGTAAGCAAAAGGGGTATTCTCACTATAAATATGTTCTACTTCTTTAAATGTAATTGACATAATTCTGTAATTAATACCTCCTCTTGTAAAGACATGCTAGTCCTAATGTTTAATTTTTCTAAACCCTTAGCTACTTTTAAAGCAAATGGGATATCTAATTCATATTTGACCAAATTGGCTTCATCACTTAGGATATCCTTAGGATTACCACTTGCAACAACTTCACCAGCACTCAACATAATTACCTGATCAGCATTTTTAGCTTCTTCAATATCGTGAGTTATAGAAATAATCGTAATATCTTTTTCTTTATTTAATTCCTTAACTAGACTATTAATTTCACGCCGTCCCATTGGATCTAACATGCTTGTTGCTTCATCCAAAATAATGATTGTTGGAGCCATTGCTAAAATACCAGCAATTGCCACTCGCTGCTTTTGCCCCCCAGACAATTTAGTTGGCTCATGATCAAGAAAATCACTCATACCTACTTTAGCTGCATAAGTATTAATGATTTTATCCATATCACTTTGTGGTACACATGTGTTCTCTAAACCAAAGGCTATATCATCACGAACTGTTGCCCCAATGAACTGATTATCAGGATTTTGAAAAACAATTCCTATATTATCTCTGACTTTATATAAATTTTCCAAATTAAGTTCGTATCCATTAATAATAATTGAACCGCTCTTTTTTTCTAGTAGTCCAATTAGTAACTTTGCAATCGTACTTTTTCCGCTACCATTATGTCCTAAAATAGCAACATAATCTCCTTTATTTATATCAAAAGAAATATGATTGATCGTCTTTAGACCAGCTTCATATTCAAATGATAAATCTTTTATTTCAATGATTTTATCCATCTTTTTCACCACCCGTTTAACTACTCCTAAACATTCTATTATTATTACTTGACTTAGTCAAGCAAAGTAAAAGAAAAAAGACCCGAGGGTCTTTAACAATTAAACTAAAGCGATGATTGCCATTGGGGCATTGTCACCTTTACGGTTGTAAGTCTTTAAGATACGAGTGTATCCACCATTTACATCACTATATTTAGGTGCAACATCATCAAATAATTTTTGTACTGCAGTTTTTCCAGTTTCAGCATCAACTACATTGTGTAATACAGCAGCAGCTTGACGTCTAGCGTGTAAGTCACCGCGTTTACCTAAAGTAATTAATTCTTCAACAACAGAACGAACTTCTTTAGCTCTAGTTTCTGTAGTTTCTAATTTACCGTACATAATTACTTCTGTTGCAAGAGAACGTAACATTGATTTTCTAATATCAGAAGTACGTCCTAATTTTCTATTTTTAGCCATGAGATTAGCGCTCCTTCCTTCGTACTCGCGAATTAATCGATAGGTTTAAACCCTAACCCTAATTCAACTAATTTTTCTTTTACTTCTTTTAACGATTTCTTACCTAAGTTTCTTACTTTGATCATATCATCTTCAGATTTAGCGGCAAGATCTTGAACAGTTTGGATACCTGCTCTTTTTAAACAGTTGTATGAACGTACTGATAAATCTAATTCTTCAATCGTCATATCTAATACTTTATTAGTTGTATCACTTTGAGCTTCAGACATAACTTCCATATTCACAGCCATATCAGTTAACTCTACAAACATATTTAAATGTTCTACTAAAATCTTAGCAGCTAATGAAATAGCTTCATAAGGTTTTAAAGCTCCATTTGTTTCGATTTCTAAAGTTAATTGATCATATTTGGCACTTTCCCCAACACGAGTTGGTTCAACTGCATAAGATACTTTTTCAACTGGTGAATAAATTGAATCAGTAGGAATAATACCAATAGTATTAATTTCCTTCTTATTTTGATCAGCACTTACATAACCACGATCTTTTTTAGCATATAATTCCATGTATAAGTGAGCACCTTGAGCAACATGAGCAATTTCCATATCATTAGAAATCATTGTTACTTCTGAAGGGCATTGAATGTCAGCACCTGTTACAGTAGCAGGTCCTTCAACATCAATAATCATTGTAGCCGATTCATCACTATCCACATCAAAGACTAATTTCTTAAGATTTAAGATAATTGATGTAACATCTTCGACAACACCATCTACTGCAGAAAATTCATGGATAGCACCTTGAACTTTAATTGCATATACAGCAGATCCAGGTAAAGAAGATAGAAGAACTCGACGAAGTGAATTCCCCAAAGTTGTACCGAAACCTCTTTCTAAAGGTTCAATAACAAATTTACCATAATTATCTGTTTCATCATAATTAGCTATATTAAAATTTGCTTTTTCAAACTTTTGCATCTATTTCCCTCCTCACTAGGAATTATTATTTTTTTTGATCATACAATAATTATCCACGAGGACGTTTTGGTGGACGGCACCCGTTATGTGGAATTGGAGTAACATCATTGATTGCAGTTACTTCTAATCCAGCAGCTTGTAAAGCTCTAACAGCTGCTTCACGTCCTGGTCCAGGACCTTTAACACATACTTCTACAGATTTTACTCCGTGATCCATTGATGCTTTTGCAGCAGCTTCAGAAGCCATTTGCGCAGCGAATGGAGTAGATTTTCTTGAACCTTTAAATCCTAATGCACCAGCACTAGACCATGTTAATACATTACCATGTTCATCAGTAATTGTTACAATAGTATTATTGAAAGTTGAATGAACATGTGCTACACCTTTTGCGATATTCTTTTTTGCACGTTTTTTACCACGTACTTGTTTAACTTTTGCCATTTCTAGTTCAACCTCCTATCTATTTTTTCTTTCCTGCGATTGGTTTTGCCTTACCCTTACGAGTACGAGCATTTGTTTTAGTCTTTTGACCACGAACAGGAAGTCCTTTACGATGACGGATTCCTCTGTAGCTTCCAATTTCCATTAAGCGTTTAATGTTTAAAGCTACTTCTCGACGAAGGTCACCTTCAACTTTAATTGATTCTATTTCTTTTCTAATTGTACCGATTTCATCTTCAGTTAAATCTTTAACTCTAGTGTTCTCGTTAATTCCAACTTTTTTCAAAATTTCTTGAGCTGTTGGTTTACCGATACCATAGATATAAGTTAATGAGATAACCACACGTTTGTCACGTGGGATATCAACTCCAGCAATACGAGCCATTTTATTTCCTCCTAATTAACTACTAATTAACCTTGTCTTTGTTTATGTTTAGGGTTTTCGCAAATAACCATTACGCGCCCTTTTCTTTTAATTACTCTGCATTTATCACACATTGGTTTTACAGATGGTCTTACTTTCATCTTGTCTACCTCCTTTTGGAAGATTTAAGTTTTATTTATGTCTAAATGTAATTCGCCCACGTGTTAAATCGTATGGAGAAATTTCTACCGTAACCCTGTCCCCCGGTAAAATGCGAATGTAATGCATACGGATTTTACCAGAAACGTGAGCAAGGATTTCTACTCCATTTTCTAACGCTACTTTAAACATTGCATTTGGTAATGTTTCAAGTACCGTTGCTTCTACTTCAAGAACGTCATCTTTCTTTGCCATAGGTTTTCAACTCCCTTAAATTAAAGTTTTGTTAAGATTTCATACCCGTCATCAGTAATGACGATCGTATGTTCATAATGAGCCGCTAAAGAGCGGTCTTTTGTTACAACTGTCCAATCATCTTGTAATACTTCCGTTTCACATCCACCTAGATGTGCCATCGGTTCGATTGCAAGTGTCATACCTGCTTTAAGTCTTGGACCACGACCAGCTTGACCATAATTAGGAACAGCAGGATCTTCATGTACCTCAGTACCAATCCCATGCCCTGTATAATCTAACGGTGTAGTACATCCATGATCTTCAAGGTATACTTGCACAGCGTGAGAAATATCTGATAAGCGATTACCAGGTTTAACCTGTTCTAATCCAGCGTATAATGAAGCTTCACAAACTTCCATCAGCCGTTTAGCTTCATCGCTGATTTTACCGACTGCATAAGTCCACGCGCTATCTCCGTGATATCCTTTATAACAAGCCCCAACATCAACTGAAATGATGTCACCTTCTTCTAATTTTCGATCACTAGGAATTCCATGTACGACTACTTCATTAATTGAAGTACAAACACTGTTTGGAAATCCATATAAGTGAAGAAATGAAGGAGTTGCATTATTATCACGAATCACTTTTTCGCAAATCTCATCAATTTGTTTTGTCGTAATTCCTGGGACAATAACTTCTTTAAGCTTTTCATGCACTAATGCAACAATTCTTCCAGCTTCAGCCATCAATTCAATTTCTCTACGGTCTTTAGTAACAATCATTATTTAACCTCCAGGCTAGCTTTGATATCCTTAAAGACGTCTTCCATAGATTGATCACCATTTATATTAGTGATTTGTCCTTTCATTGTATAATAATCAATTAAAGGACTTGTTTGTTTTTCATAAGTATCCAGTCTGACTTTTACAGCATCTTCGCTTTCATCAGGCCGTTGATACAACTCACCACCACAAACATCACATACCCCTTCAACTTTAGGTGGATTATATTCGATGTGGTAACTTGCACCACATTCTTTACAAGTTCTTCTTCCAGAAAGTCTTGGTACTAAACGATCTAATTCGATATCTAAATTGATTACGGCATCAATTTCAAATCCAAATTCTTTAGCAATACTTTCTAACTCACGAGCTTGAATAATAGTACGAGGGAAACCATCAAGAATAAATCCATTTGGAAATTCATTTTCTTGAAGATATTCTCTAACCATTTGAATAGTATAATCATCAGGAACTAAGTGACCAAATTGCATGAAGTATTTTGCAATAACTCCATATTTAGTTTGCTCCTTAAGTGCTTTTCTAAAAATGTCTCCTGTTGAAATGTGAGTAAGTCCATACTCTTTCACTAAATTAGCTGCTTGAGTACCTTTTCCCGCTCCAGGTGGCCCCATTAGAATAATGTTCATATAATTGCCCCTTCTTTCTTATACTATCGACGAATATAACCGTGATATTCTTTTCTTGTAATATGAGTTTTAATTTGTTTTACAGTTTCTAGTGCAACCCCAGTAACGATGATTAAACCTGTACCACCAAGTGATAAAGATGCGTTTGCTGTTTGTGACCAGATAACTGGTGTAATAATTGGAATTGCTGCAATGATACATAACGATAATGATCCTACCACAGTTACTCTGTTTAAAATTGTCTTAATGTGTTTCATTGTATCAACTCCAGTTCTAACTCCCGGAATTGCTCCACCGTTTTTCTTTAAATCATCACTGATTTTTTCAGCATCAATTTGTAAGTTAGAATAGAAGAATGTAAATCCAATAATCATCAAGATATATAAGACGAATCCAACTGGTTCTTGATAATTAAAGATTGTATTGATCCATTTAGTAACATCGCTAGTTTCCATAAAACTAACTACTGTTCTTGGTGCTGCTAATACTGATGAAGCAAAGATAACTGGAATAACCCCTGAACTATTAATTTTAATAGGCATATGAGTTTGATCTTTAGTTCTCATTGTTGTATTAGAGCTTGTTGCATAAATTATTGGTATTTTTCTAACGGCACCTTCATTGAAAACAACAAAGATCACGATTGAAAGATAAACTACCACAAATAATGCATACCAGGCAATTCCAAGCCACATATCCCCAGCTTTACCAGAAGTATCAACTAAGTTGTTGAAAGTTGAAATAAAACTGCTCGGTAAGTTTGAAACAATCCCAGTGAAGATTAATAATGATACCCCATTACCAATCCCTTTATTTGTAATTTGATCCCCTAACCATACTGCTAACATACTACCTGCCATCATAATTAAGACAACATAGATATATGTCCAGATACTAGAATCTGCAAGAATCTTGTATCCATTATCGAAAGCGTAAGTTAATACGCCACCTTGTAATGCTGCTAAGAATAATGTTACATATCTTGTAACCCGGTCTTTTTTCTTTTTGCCGGTATTACCTTCTTTACGCCATTGGCTCAATGCCGGAATAACATCCATTGACAATAATTCAATAATGATTGAAGAAGTGATGTAAGGTGAAACTCCTAGCGAGAATAGAGAGAATCTCTCTAATGTTCCCCCACCTAGTAAGTTCATAATCCCAAAAATCCCATTAGTGGCATCACTAGAACTTAATGCTCCAGTGTTGACACTCGGAATAGTAATTGCAGCTCCCAGACGATAAACAAATAGAATCCCCAGAGTGAAAATTACTTTTTGACGAAGTTCACCTTTTTTGAAAACATTTTTCAAAAATGTAAACATCTTAGATCACCTCGGTTTTTCCACCTGCAGCTTCGATTGCGGCAAGAGCAGATTTAGAAAACTTATGAGCTTTTACAGTAATAGCTTTTTCTAAAGTTCCATTACCTAATACTTTAACACCATCTAATTCTTTTTTGATTAACCCAGCTTCTTTTAATGCTTTAGGACATACAACAGTCCCTGCTTCAAAAGTATTTAACTGATCTAAATTAACAATAGCGTATTCTAATTTATTAAAGTTTGTAAATCCACGTTTTGGTAAACGCATGAATAATGGAGTTTGTCCCCCTTCGAATCCAGGTTTCTTTCCACCACCAGATCTAGCGCCTTGCCCTTTTTGTCCTCTACCAGCAGTTTTACCAGTACCAGAACTTGTACCACGTCCAACACGTTTTCTTGTTTTACGAGCACCTTCAGTGTATTGTAATTCGTGTAGTTTCATTAGTTTACACCTCCCTATTTTTCTTCTACTTTAATTAGGTGTCCAACAACTTTGATCATTCCTTGAATGAATTCGTTGTTTTCTTTTTCTACGGTTTTATTTACTTTTGTTAAACCTAACGCTTTAAGAGTAGCCCGTTGTTTTGGTAAACAACCAATTGGACTTTTTTTAAGCGTAATCATAACTGTTTTTGCCATTTTTTACGCCCTCCTATCCAAAAATTTCTTCTACTTTTTTATCTCTTAATTCAGCAACTTGGTTTACAGTTTTTAATGAAGCTAAACCTTCCATTGTAGCTCTAACCATGTTAATAGGTGTTCTAGAACCTAAAGATTTAGATAAAATATCACTATAACCAGCTAATTCTACAACAGCACGAACTGGTCCCCCAGCGATGATTCCAGTACCTTGAGAAGCAGGTTTAATAAATACTCTACCTGATCCATAAATACCAGTAACTTCATGAGGAATAGTTCCATGAACTGAAGGAACGTTGATAACATTTCTTTTTGCATTTTCAGAAGCTTTTCTGATTGCATCAGGTACTTCGTTTGCTTTACCAGTACCGAAACCAACTCTACCTTTTCTATCTCCGATTACAACTAATGCAGCAAAGCGGAATTTACGCCCACCTTTTACTACTTTAGTTACACGGTTAATAGTAACAACACGTTCTTCAAATTCTTTTTCTTCTCTTCTAGGTCCATTGTTTCTTTGACCTCTTCTAGGTCCGTTGTTTCTTGGTCCATTGTTTCTTGGTTTACGTTGTTCCATATTGACCTCCTTCTAGAATTCTAATCCAGCTTCTCTAGCAGCTTCAGCTAGGGCTTTTACACGACCATGATAAACGTATCCACCACGATCAAATACTACTTTTTTGATATTCTTTGCGATTGCCGCTTCTCCAACAGCTTTACCTACTGCAGTTGCAGCAGCGATGTTAGAACCGTTTTCTAATTTCATATCAACACTAGATGCACTTGCTAAAGTAACACCGTTAACATCATCAATAACTTGCGCATGAATATGAGCATTTGAACGGAACACGTTTAAACGTGGGCATTCAGGAGTTCCACTGATTTTAGCACGAACTCTAGCATGTCTTTTTAAACGAACATCATTACGAGATTGTAATTTTGACATCTTATTTTGCTCCTTTCGAAACTACTTCTTACCAGCAGTTTTTCCTTCTTTTCTGATGATTCTTTCATCACTATATTTAATCCCTTTACCTTTATAAGGTTCTGGTTTTCTTACTTCTCTAATTTGAGCAGCAACTTGACCAACACGTTCTTTTGAGATTCCAGATACAACGATTGTTGTATTGTTAGGAGTTTCAATTGTAACTCCTTCTTCAGCTTCAATCTCTACTTGATGAGAATATCCAATGTTTAACACTAAAGTATTCCCTTTCATTTGTCCACGATATCCAATCCCAACTATTTCTAATTGTTTTTTGAATCCTTCATGAACTCCTTCAATCATGTTTGCAAGCAATGCTCTTGTTGTACCATGTAATTGTTTATGAGTTTTTTGTTCACTACTTCTAGCAACAGTGATTACATTATCTTCTTTGTTAATTGTAATTACTGGTGAAAATTGTCTTACTAAAGTCCCTTTAGCTCCTGTAACAGTTACTGTATTATCAGCAGCGATATCAACTGTAACTCCTTCAGGTACATTAATAATTTTATTACCGACACGAGACATCAGTTTGCACCTCCTGAATTGTATTTTTTATTACCAAATATATGCAAGAACTTCGCCACCAACTTGTTTAGCGCGAGCTTCTTTATCTGTCATCAAACCTTGAGAAGTTGATAAGATTACGATACCTAAACCATTTAATACTTTAGGAATTTCGTTTACTTTAGCATATACACGTAATCCTGGTTTAGAAATTCTTTTTAAATCAGTGATTACTCTATCATTTCCTCTATATTTTAAAGTGATATTAATGTTTTTGATTGGACCTTCGCCCTCAACTTTATATCCTTTAATGAATCCTTCGTTTTTCAAAATTTCAGCAATATCAGCTTTTAATTTTGATGCAGGCACCATTACTGTTTCGTGATGTTGTCTATTTGCATTACGGATTCTTGTTAACATATCTGCAATTGGATCTGTCATAACCATTTGCTAATCCTCCTTCCATCTGGATAAAATCTAATTACCAGCTTGCTTTCTTTACACCTGGAATTTCACCTTTGTAAGCTAATTCGCGGAAGCAAATTCTACAAAGTTTGAATTTTCTAATTACTGAATGTGGTCTTCCACAACGTTCACAACGTGTGTATTCACGCACTTTGTATTTTTGAGGACGTTGTTGTTTCACTTTCATTGATGTTTTTGCCATATTTTTGTGAGTCCTCCTTATTTCTTGAACGGCATTCCTAATTGAGCTAATAACTCGCGACCTTCTTCATCGCTCTTAGCTGTAGTTACGAATACGATATCCATTCCTCTTAATTTGTTTACTTTATCGAAATTGATTTCTGGGAAAATTAATTGTTCTTTAATACCTAAAGTGTAATTTCCTCTTCCATCAAATGAGTTATTTGATACACCTCTAAAATCTCTTACACGTGGCAATGAGATATTTACTAATTTATCTAAAAATTCATACATTCTTTCACCACGTAAAGTTACCTTACATCCGATTGGAGCACCTTCACGTAATTTAAATCCAGCGATTGATTTTTTAGCTCTAGTGATAACTGGTTTTTGTCCAGTAATTAATGTTAATTCATTAACAGCTTCATCTAATAATTTAGAGTTAGAAACTGCATCACCAACACCGATATTTAAAACGATTTTTTCAACCTTTGGAGCTTGCATGCTAGAAGAATAATTGAATTTTTCTACCAATGATTTTACTACGTCGTTTTGATAACGTTCCATTAAACGGTTCATTCTTTATCCTCCTCCATTATTTCTTTTTCTTTTTATCTACTTCTGCTCCAGTTTTTTTGTTAACTCGAACTTTTGTTTTCTTACCGTCTTTTTCAACGATTTTATATCCAAGTTTAACAGGAGCTTTAGCTTTTGAATCATAGAATGCAACATTAGAAACATGAATAGGAGCTTCTCTTGTTACAATTCCACCTTCAGGATCTGCTTGTGAAGGTTTAATATGTTTAGTTACAGTATTAACTCCTTCAACGATTACTTTGTCTTGTTTTGCAAGAACTTGTAACACTTCACCTTGTTTTCCTTTATCTTTACCTGCGATAACTTCTACAGTATCACCTACACGGATTTTCATGTTTTAAGTTCCTCCTATAATACTTCTGGAGCTAATGATACGATTTTCATGAAATCAGCATCTCTTAACTCTCTTGCAACTGGTCCGAAGATACGAGTCCCTTTTGGAGATTTATCTTCTTTTATAATTACACAAGCGTTGTCATCAAATTTAATATAAGAACCGTTTTCTCTTCCGACTCCATATCTACTTCTTACGATAACCGCTCTTACTACTTCACCTTTTTTTACTGAACCACCTGGTGCTGCCTGTTTAACTGTTGCTACAACAACATCACCGATGTTACTAAATTTACGATTAGAACCACCTAAATTACGGATTACTAATACTTCTTTAGCTCCAGTGTTGTCAGCGACTTTAAGTCTACTTTCGTTTTGGATCATTCTTGGTTACCTCCTTTTAGAGTTTTAATATATATTAAACAGTTTCTGCTTTTTTAACGATTTCTACTAAACGGAAACGTTTTGTTGCAGATAATGGTCTTGTTGACATGATTTTTACTGTATCGCCAACACTAGCGATATTTTCTTCATCATGGGCATGAAACTTAGTTGTTGATTTCATACGTTTACCATATAATTTATGTTTTACATGTGTTTCTACTTGCACTGTAATAGTTTTATCCATTTTAGTAGATACAACTGTACCAGTATAAACTTTACGATTGTTTCTTTCCATTGTATCTCCTCCTATTGGTTCAATTCTCTTTCTCTAATAATTGTTTTAATTCTAGCGATAGATTTACGAACCGTTCTAATACGTGCTGTGTTTTCTAAACTTCCTGTAGCTTGTTGGAAACGAAGTCCAAATAGCTCTTTTTTGTATTCTTCTACTTTAGCAAGTAAAGCAGCGTTATCTAATTCTTTGATTTCTTGAACTGTCATGACTATTCACCCTTTCCAATGATTTTACATTTAATAGGTAATTTATGAGATGCAAGTCTTAAAGCTTCTCTAGCAAGTTCTTCATCAACACCTGCAACTTCGAAAAGAACACGACCAGTTTTAACAACTGCTACCCATTCTTCTGGAGAACCTTTCCCAGATCCCATACGTACTTCTAATGGTTTTTTAGTTTTAGCTAAGTGAGGGAAAATTCTAATCCATACTTGTCCACCACGGTTTAAACGACGGTTGATAGCAATACGAGCAGCTTCGATTTGACGAGAAGTGATCCAAGCACCTTCAGTTGCTTGTAAACCATATTCACCAAATGATACTTCAGTTCCGCCTTTAGCTTTACCTTCATATTTAACACGATGAGGTCTTCTGTATTTTGTTCTTTTAGGCATCAACATGATTATTTATCCCCTTTCTTCTTTTCAGGAAGGATTTCTCCCTTACAAATCCAAACTTTAACTCCTAATTTACCATAAGTAGTATCTGCTTCTGCAGTAGCATAATCAATATCAGCTCTTAAAGTATGAAGAGGGACATTCCCTTCAGAGTAACCTTCAGCACGAGCCATATCAGCTCCACCTAAACGTCCTGAAACACTTGTTTTAATTCCTTTAGCTCCAGCTCTCATTGCTCTTTGGATAGCACGTTTTTGAACTGTTCTAAAAGAAGCACGATTTTCTAATTGTTCCGCAATATTATTAGCAACTAATTGTGCTACAACATCAGGGTTTTTGATTTCCACAATATTGATAAACACTTGTTTATCTTTTACCATTTTACTAACTTCTTTTCTTAATGCATCAACTGCTTCACCATCTTTACCGATTACAACTCCTGGTCTAGATGTGTGAACAAAGATAGTAACACGATTTTTTGATCTTTCGATTTCAACTTTAGCTACAGATGCAGTCTTAAGTTTTTTTAATAGGTATTCACGAATCTTGATATCTTCATGTAATAAACCTGCGAAATCTTGATCGTTAGCATACCATCTTGAATCCCAATTACGGTTAACACCAACTCGTAATCCGATTGGACTTACTTTTTGACCCATAATGTGACCTCCTATCTTTCTTCTACCACACAAGTGATGTGGCTAGTTCTTTTTAAAATTCTTGTTCCGCTACCTTTAGCTCTTGCAGCGAATCTTTTTAATGTAGGACCTTCGTCTACATAGATTTCTTTAATATATAACTTTTCTGCTTCTGCACCTTCGTTATAAACAGCGTTTTGTGCAGCAGATTTTACAACTTTAATGATTGCAGGAGTTGCACTTTTATTTACGTATTCTAACATACCAAGTGCTTCTTTTACTTGCTTCCCTCTCACTAAGTCAACGACTAATCGAGCTTTTTGAGGTGAAACACGAATCATTTTAGCTTGTGCTCTTGCTTCCATGTTTTAAAATCTCCTCTCTCTATTTTCCAGCTTTTTTATCATCAGCCCCGTGACCGTGATAAGTTCTTGTTGGAGCGAATTCTCCTAATTTATGACCGACCATATCTTCAGTTACATAAACTGGGATATGTTCTCTTCCGTTATACACTGCAAATGTATGCTCAATAAATTGAGGGAAGATTGTTGAACGTCTAGACCAAGTTTTGATAACTTCTTTTTTACCAGCAGCGTTTAATGCTTCAACTTTTTTCATTAAGTGTCCATCAACAAATGGTCCCTTTTTTAAACTACGTGCCATTATTTCTTCCTCCTCTTATTATTTAGAATTTCTGCGACGTACAATTAATTTAGTAGACGCTTTCTTATTTTTTCTAGTTTTAACACCCATTGCTTTTTTACCCCAAGGTGTCATTGGAGCTTTACGTCCGATAGAAGTTCTACCTTCACCACCACCATGAGGGTGATCGTTAGGGTTCATTACAGAACCACGTACTGTAGGTTTAACACCTTTCCATCTCATACGTCCAGCTTTACCATAGTTAACTAATCCGTGGTCTTCGTTTCCAACAACCCCAACAGTAGCTCTACATACAGCTAATAATTTACGTACTTCACCAGATGCTAATCTTACGATTACATATCTTTCTTCTTTACCTAAGATCTGAGCAGACACACCAGCAGAACGTGCGATTTGTCCACCTTTACCAGGTTGCATTTCGATATTGTGGATTACAGTACCTTCAGGCATATTTCCCATTGGTAAAGCATTTCCTACTTTAATATCTGCGTTTTCACCAGATACGATCTTACTTCCAACTTCTAATCCTTTTGGAGCTAAAATATATCTTTTTTCACCATCTGCATAGTTAATTAATGCGATGTTTGCTGATCTATTTGGATCATATTCGATAGTTGCTACAGTTCCAACGATATCATCTTTATTACGTTTGAAGTCAATAATACGATATTTACGTTTATGTCCTCCACCATGATGACGTGTTGTAATAACACCTTGGTTATTACGTCCACCGTTTTTGCTTACTTTTGCAACTAAAGATTTCTCAGGTTTATTTGTTGTAATTTCTTCATAAGTTAATGAAGTCATATTACGACGACCATTCGTCACTGGCTTATAAGTTTTAATTGCCATCTTTAGTTTCCTCCTAGTTATCTGGAATTATGTATTCCAATATTTTAGTTAATTATTCCTCACCGAAATAATTGATTTCGTTACCTTCAGCTAATTTAACGATAGCTTTTCTTCTACGATTAGTTTTACCTTCGTATCTACCCATTCTCTTAGTTTTAGGTTTAACGTTCATAACATTAACACTTTCAACTTTCACACCAAACATTGCTTCAACAGCTTGTTTGATTTCAACTTTATTTGCATTAACATCTACATCAAACGTGTATTTGTTTTCGTTTGCTTGAAGAGTCATTGTTTTTTCAGTAAGTACTGGTTTTTTTAATACATCTGTAATGTGTGCCATTATCCTAGTACCTCCTCAACAGATTTAATAGCAGCTTCAGTCATGATTAACTTGTTGCTGTTTAAGATATCATAAACATTTACATGTTTTGCATCTAATAATTTAACGCCTGGGATGTTGTTAGCACTTCTAGCAACGTTTGGACAAATTTCGTCAACAACGATCAATGTCTTAACTGGTGCTTCTAAATTTGCTAATACTTTCACCATTTCTTTTGTTTTTGGAGCGTCGAATTTAATAGCTTCTAAAGCCATGAATTCATTATCGTTAATTTTAGTAGATAGTGCTGATTTAAGCGCTAATCTTCTAACTTTACGATTTAATTTAAATTTATAACTTCTAGGTGTTGGACCAAATACAACTCCTCCTCCACGCCATTGTGGTGCACGGATTGATCCTTGTCTAGCTCTACCAGTACCTTTTTGACGCCATGGTTTTTTACCACCACCACGAACTTCAGTACGGTTTTTTACTTTATGAGTACCTTGTCTTAATGATGCTCTTTGTAATAAGACCATATCAAATAATGCTTGTTTATTTGGTTCAATCCCAAATACAGCTTCATTTAATTCTAAATCTTTTACTTCAGAACCTTCTTGGTTATATACTTTAACTGTAAGCATATCGAATCCTCCTTCCCTAAATTATTCAGCTGCTTCAACTGGTGTTTCAGTTGCTGCATCTGCTTCTTTAGTTTCTTCTACTACTGGTGTAAAGTCTACTAATTCATGAGCTTCGTTTACTTTACCAGCTGCTTTAATTCCAGATTTTACAATTACTAATCCTTTTTTAGGTCCAGGTACTGACCCTTTGATTAATAATAAATTATTTTCTACATCAACAGCTACCACTTCTAAGTTTTGTACTGTTCTTGTTACATGTCCCATTTGTCCTGGTAATTTTTTACCTGGAGCAATTCTGTTTGGAGCGATTGGTCCCATTGAACCAACAATTCTATGAGCTCCTGAACCATGTCCTTTAGGACCGATTCTTTGACCATGTCTTTTAATAACACCTTGATAACCTTTACCTTTAGAAGTTCCAGTTACATCTACAACTTCACCTGCTACGAAGCTATCAACAGTAATTTTATCTCCAACTTCATAACTCATCATTTCGTCATAACGAAATTCTTTAATGAAGCGCTTAGGAGCTGTGTTAGCTTTTTTCACAATACCTAATTCAGCTTTATTAGCTAATTTTTCTCTCTTATCTTCGAATCCAACTTGGATTGCATCATATCCATCAGTAGCAACTGTTTTCTTTTGTAATACAACGTTAGCATCAGCTTCTACTACAGTTACTGGGATTAATAAACCATCAGTTGTGAAGACTTGAGTCATTCCAATCTTACGACCTAAGATTCCTTTCATGAGTTACACCTTTTACCTTTCTTATAATTTAATTTCGATGTCTACACCACTTGGTAATTCTAATCTTGTTAGAATGTCAACTGTTTCTTGTGTAGGATTCACAATGTCGATTAAACGTTTGTGAGTTCTGATTTCAAATTGTTCACGAGAATCTTTATACTTGTGAACCGCTCTTAATACTGTATAAATTTCTTTTTCAGTTGGTAGAGGTACAGGACCTACTACTTGAGCTCCAGATTTCTTAGCAGCACCAATAATTTTTTCTGCTGAGTTATCTAGAATTTTGTGATCAAATGATTTTAATCTAATTCTAATTTTGTTATTTGCCATGATTTTTCTCCTTTCAACTTATAGGATGTGACTTACTCAATACGAATTCCCTGAAACATGCCGTTTCATGACAACGCCTTTCGGTGTTTCAGCAACCTCGCACATCTTTGCAACGTCAACGGTAGTATTTTAACAAAAAAAAGCCCCTATTGCAAGGCTTTTTTTCATTTATTTTAATTAATTTTTCTTCATTTAATCATGCTATTTTTAATCTACTGAGCAACCTGTAAGTTATATTCAATCACTCGATATTCACCATGACAATCAATAATGGTGATCGAGCAATTAGCTGGACCATCCACATTAACAAAATTATGGTCAATGTTAACTACTGTATTTAAAATCGTGCCCCCGTGAGTCGCAATTAATATATTCTCGTCAGGATATTGAGCAGTTATCTCATCTAGTTTTGTGAAAATTCGTTTCGTAAAATCAAAACCGCTTTCTCCTTCTAAAGAAGTCCATCCTTCATTTAACAGTAATGATACAAAATTATCATGTTTCATTCCTTTAAATAACTGACTACCATCTTCACCTTCAACTACTCCAAAATCAATTTCTTTGAATTCTTTACATGGGTAGATCGGATATTTTCCACCAGTTGCATATGTCGCAGTATCCAATGTCCTTTCACTTGTTGAACAATAAACAGCTGCAAAATTTATTGTATCTAAATATTCCTTAACAGCTTTAGCCTGGGCTATTCCTTTAGCTGTTAATTTAGAATCACAACTTCCTTGGATTAGATTTTTTTGATTAAATAAAGTTTGCCCATGACGTAATAAATAAATTCGTGTCATTCTAATACTCCTATCTGATAAAATTAGTTGCTATTTTTAGTTCTGCATCAGGTAAACCATGTTTTTCTTTACCTAAAGCAATACTTTTGAGTAAGAATGCCATATTATTACCTAATACTTTCATTGTCTGCATTCCTTCAAAATCTTGTTTTACTTCTTCGGGTGTATTACCATGTACGCTATTCCAATATTGCGAAGATACAATCGGCATTTGAGCGATTGTAAAATATTTATTTAATTGATCAAAAGTAGCACTGGCACCGCCTCGGCGACAACTAACTACAGTGGCACCAACTTTAAAACGTTTATCGAATCTTGAAGCATAGAATAGACGATCCATAAAGGAAGCAATCATTCCAGAAGAGCTTGCATAATGAACAGGACTTCCTATCACAATTCCATCAGCAGCTTCAAATAGTTTTAAACACTCATTAACAGCATCACTGTTATCTATACATTCACCTTTCTCATGGCAAACACCACATCCCATGCAACCCCTAATAGCTTTTGTTCCAATATGAAATATTTCAGTATCAATACCATTAGTATTTAATGCTTTAGCAACTTCATTCAAAGCTGTAAAAGTACAGCCATTTCTTCTAAAACTTCCATTAATTAATAATACTTTCATACCACATCCTCCATCTTTAATAAATATAATAGCGCAATCTATAATAATTGCAAAGAAAAAAGGATACGCAGAGGTATCCGTAAATAAAAAAAAACCGGCAGCTTGCTATTGTCGCACCTTGGTACTATCTTCGCCGTTATGATGCTT